>Ga0302252_1000017_pt1 | contig 344657 bp, 241 predicted proteins | sample AAG_RA_Leu_MG_FD_193511 | JGI IMG/M metagenome (GOLD analysis project Ga0302252, IMG submission 193511) | Enriched activated sludge microbial communities from anaerobic digester in WTTP, New Holstein, Wisconsin, United States - AAG_RA_Leu | ecosystem: Engineered > Bioreactor > Anaerobic >... | reverse complement strand
AAAATAATAATTATTTGAGTCTGATAACAGACCATTTTTTTGCCCAGCTAAGTGCTGCTCCGCTACGCTCCGCAGCACTTAGCTCATTCTTTACTTTAACCATTTACACAAAATTATTTACACTACCTTTGCATAAGTCTTTAATAATATCATATGCTCGTCTCTCGGCTAATTCACCTGCTTTACTCCAGTCAAGTCATGCTCCATCTTGATTATTTAAAGCATATTTCGTAAGACCTCGATTGTAATAAGCTACTGAATTTTTAGGATTAATCTGTAGCTCTTTATTATAATCTTTAATTGCACCAAGATAATCTTTAATATTTTACTTCGCAAGACCTCTGTCGTTGTAATATTCGGGATGATTTGGGTAAACATTTATCGCTTTTGAATACTCCTTTATGTCCCCACTATAATCTTTATTTTGAAATTTTGCATTACCTTTGTCGTAGTATTCTTCAGCTGTTTGTCCAAAAAGAGAAACTTGTAGAATAATAATAAGTAAAAATAAATTCATTTTTTTCATAATAAACTCCAAAATCTAAAATAAATAATGGCCATTTTGCATATTCATTGAAAAATAGTGTCTTCAATAATGAAGAATCAGCGTAAACATACAATTCTTTATATTTTGATAACATTGATAAATCAGGTATTTTTCCTTAAAATATTTATTAAATGTTATTTCTATTCATTTCTTGAAACAAAATTCCTTTAATTCGTGAAAGTATCCCCAAACTTGTCCGTGTTTTGGATTGCCCTCAATAGAAAACTTATCACATAATACACATTATTTAAGTTTTCTCTCAGGATGTCAAGTGTTTTTCTTTTCAATTCTTCATATCCCATGTAAAGCCCTTTGGGATGGTCACCCCACGCAATAATTACGTTTTATGTTTTGATGAAAATTCCTTAATGGTTTGTAAATTTTCATTGTCTATTATGTTTAGATTTGATGAAGCAAGTAATTCGTAATTCTTCTGGTAAAATGGAATAAGGTTTAATATTACAATTCTCCCGATGTCTTTTAAATGCTCATATTTATTTTTGTTCCTATAAACATAATTCGTAACGTTAAAAAATGTCTTGTCAGAGATTTCCTTTGTCGCCCGACTTGGGTTTTTTAATATTACCAACACAGCATCTTTCAAGTTAGTGTCAATTGTCAAAGAAAGCCACAACCTTTTATTTTCGTTTTCTATTCGTTTGTCTTCTGTTTCAATTACGAATTGAGGATGTTTGTAAAACGGTTTTGTCATTTTTTATTTATTCTTTCTTGTTAAATGTTTTCCTGTTTGCATTGGTGTTACTGATCACTTTGTCAGTAAAGTACTATCGTAGTTGTTTTTTCAACGGTAGTATCTTTGTCTAGTTAACTTGTGCAGCTTGCAAATGTAATTCCACGAGTACTGAGACTACTTATCATCTTCTGTTTTATCAATTATGCTTTCATTATTTATTCTTTTTTTTACATGAGTCCTGTCCCAATCAGGTGGCATTGGTTTGAAAGTATCATCATCGTCAGCTTTTATTCTTTCAAAATGTTTTAATTGAAATTCTCGTAACAAAGCAACATTAATTTCCTCAACCAAAATTGTATCATTCTTTCCACCTTTTAATTTCATTAGATCTTTTTTTTCTGATTGAGTTGGTTGAGTTAACCTGGAATCACCATACTGACTTGTGTTAACTTGAGCAATGTAACAATGCAAATCCCTTGAAAGTGCTTCTACAATATTTGAAAAATATGGTATGTCTCTGTTCCATTCAGAAGCAATTAACAAATCAATTTTAGAACGGAAAATGCTGCGGTGATAAGTATCTGCCAATTCAAAACAGTAAAATGAAGTAAAATAAAGATTTCTCCAATTAATTAGGTCATATCTGTATGGATTGGGTTTAGGGACTTTATATCCAAAGCCTCGTATTATCAATTCTTCCATGTGTGCATAATGATTTTTAAGTCTGTATATCACAACTGCATCTTTAATGCCATTAATTGTTACAGGAATGATTGAAACAATAAAATTATAAACTACGTCTTTTACATTCCAGTGTTCAAGGCCAGCAATGATTAGCATCTGGTTTCTTTCGCTATATTTTGCAAGGCTTGGAACAAACTCATAAGGAACTGAAAACTCGGGTAAAACAAATAAGTCAGCCCCTGCTATTCTAGATTCTTTTAATAGTTTTGAGAATACCCTGTAACGTTGATTACTAAGATTTGGTTTGCCTTTTACACTCGTTTCAATATTCTTGATTAATACTTGCGTGTTTGCTATGGATATTTTGGGGTTGTCTTTAAACTTAATGTCTTTTTGTATTTGAAATTCATTCAATTCAATCTTACGTGCATCATTTATTCCTTGAATAGGCTCGTATTTTCGTTGAAAGAAATCCTCCTTTTTCGGGCGTTCTGTTGAAAAATGAATTTGATTTATTCTTTCGTAAAGGTCAAATGCTTTCTCCAATATGGAATATTCGTCCTTGTCGGAGCCTGTAAAAAGTGTGGTGTTCTGATATCGTTCATCACAATCAGTAATCAATAAAGGACTATTGACGAGCATTTCTATGTTTACAATTGCAATACAACACTCCCAAAATTTAACCATACGTGGAGAACGAGATAAACTGGCATCAGAAAAACGCAATTTTTCGGAATCTCTTTTTGCAGGTTTAGGCAATGAACTGCTAGAGAGATTTAATTTTCTTCCTCTTGCTTCCGTAGTGTAATTTAACAATGGGTGTGATACATAATGATGCCTAATTAGATTACTTCTTCTGAATCTAGTAATGTAGAATTTTTCCAATCCAGTTAATACGATATTATTGAGAAAGTCAAATTTATCTTTATGGATATTATGAAATATCGAGAGCTCTTTATAAGATTTTGAATCCTTAGTAATAAATGAAGGGTTTAATGCCAAGGGCATTTCTAAAGCTATATCAAAATATTTGAAAAGGGATGTCGCAACAGCAGTGTGATTAATTGTAGAATCTCGTATAGTTTTGTCACCATTTACATTAAGTTTATTTATTTCCTCAAATGTTTGTTTGTAGAATGCAACAAAACCGGCAGGATTATCATTTGCCAAGAAAAAAGTGAATATTTTTTCCCAAAGGCGAAAATGTTCAAGATTGTTCAATCCTTTGAATAACTTCAATAGTTTTTCTGCTTCAATCTTATCAACTTTTTTGGAACGCCTTAATGCAGCAAAGATTCTATTTGCAAGGAATACACTTAAACCAAAGCGATTCTCTTTGTAATCTTTAAGTGTTCTGATTTTCTCCTCTGAACCATCAAATATTAAATGATACGCTTGTTCATCAAATGATTCTTCGCCCTCCGAATCCTCAGGAAAGTCCCTGAATTCACTGGCACGTTCTTCAAGTACTTGTTTTAGTTTGTCTATTACAGCAGTTGATTCTCTACTGTCAAAATAGTAAATAAGTGTTTTCTCCGGCTGAAAATATGCACCTTCAATGCAGGCAATCTTGAAAATTCTCGCTTCCTCTTTTTTGTCCTTTTCAGCTTGCAAGCCTGATTTCAAGGAATCAGGATAATCAACCAACCGGACTAATGGATAAAAAGTCTCCAGTATGCAATTTTCTGTTTTTGATAAATCCTTTTTTGAAAAGCTAACGGACTCTTTTTCACTTTTTAATTCATTTAGATATTTCTCGAAAGCAAACTTAATACTCTTACAACTTTCTTGACTGTGAAAACAAAAATTAGGATTTTCGATAACTACTAAAATATCATCAACATAGCGGCAATAGTAGACTTGTGGAATCAGTTTTTGAATTCTCTTATCAAATTCACGCAAATAGAAATTTCCCAGCACATAAGATGAAGTAATGCCAATAGGCAGAATAATCTTGTCTCCAATTTGATTTCCTAATTCAGCATTTGGATAATTTATGGTTTTTAGTTTCTCAGTGTAACGCTTATACAATTCTTTGAATATATCGTGAATGTTCGAATCATTCTTATAACCTTCTTCCCCCCAAATTTCTTTTTCAATTTCTTCAAAGTTGATACGAGCAGAATAGAAGTAATCTTTTAAGTCAAGATTAATAAAAGCAACTTTGCTTCCTGCATGTAATTTTCTTTGTGCTTCATTAACGGCATTATCGCGCCATTTTTGGTATTGAGAAAAATAGGGCTTAAAAAGACCGCTTCCTTTTATTACTCCATTTTCTGTTTTATTTAGCAGTAATCGGTTTCCCACACAGCTAGAATCCAGTTTCGCATCCAACTTGTAACCATAATTCATTATCCATAAAACTGTCACCAGATGAAGCTCTACTGGGATATCTGCAAAGATAATGATGCTGTCAATCGTGTATGATTCAGATATTCGTTCATTGGTTATATAGTTGTCTTCTGCAGGTGTTTTTTTATATTTCTTAGGTAAAAACAGTAAGTCTATTTTATCTAAAAACTGATCGAACCCTCTTTTTGTATGATTTGTATTAATCCAATCAATTATCCTTTCAAACTTAGTTTCCAGTTCAACACTTAAATTAGAAATGCCCCTTGCATAAGGAGTTTCGCGAAACAAGTGTTCATCACTCAATAAATTACTTTCAAATTCAGCTAATTTTCTACGCTGAAACAATTCGGTTGTATCGTAATACACGTGAGCTTTGTATTTTATGTAAGCCTCTCTGAGCTCGTCTTTTGTTATTTTATCTCTTTTTTCCATTTATTGGTCTCCAAAAATGTTTTATTTTTCCACAAATCAAACAATAATTTAATCTGCATTATTCATCCAAATTATATCGATCTGTGGTAATTCCGCAGTAAGCTAATAATTCTTTTGACTTTTTAATACAATCAGCAGTGCTGAAATTCTTTTCTATGTAAAATCCATCGACTAATTCATTATTGCCCGGTGTAAATTTGACCCCGTTTGGATGAAATGGTGTTGTGTTTATCAGACACCACTCTCCATTACTTGATATCAGTATAGGACAATCTCTCTTTAGTATTTTCCCTTTTTTGATCATGCAATTTGCTGTATTTTTCAGTATCGAAACACTTGTCGGGCAATGAAGTCTTTCACCATCAATCTCAATTATTCTATTCTTGTTGGCTAAAGAAATGCGCGTGCTTAATCTGGGCACTTTAAAAGACGGATGAATTACATCATTTCTGGAACGCGCGTTATTACAGTATCGGTGGGTTAAACGGGCATTCTCGGGTATCGTAGCTCCACCGGCCCAATATTGATTGATGTGGTCAACCGCAGCATCATCAACTTCTCTTATTCTTTGATTGCAAATAGCACAGTAAGGATTACTTCTATATAATTCATCCTTGACTTTTGTTGAAAAACTGCGTGGCTCTTTTTCAGTTATACTAAATATTGTGTCTAATGTGCTTTCCCATTTTTTAAACCTATAATTAACTGCTTGAGTCGAACTTGTGGAGAGTTCAATGGAGCTGATAAATAATTGGTCGGAAGTCATTAAATCTATAAAAGCCTCTCTTATGGAATCAAGATTTCTCATTGTTAGATTCTTATCACGTCTTGCAAATGAATCCATGAGAATATCATATAAGGATGCATTAAACTTTGTTTTCTCCCATCCCAATGTCTTTGGTTTTTGATCTTTAGTATAATATCTTTTGAAGGCATTTTCACCAAGTATACTTTTAATTAATGTAACTGTTTTCTTAAAAACAGACCTTAATTCATCAGCATCCTTGCTTGATATGTTCCGGTACTTTTCCATTTCATTATTTAGAAACTTCTTTATTGGTGGTTTATAGTTGATGTACGATGCATGATAAAAAGCAGCGAATCGTAATACTAGTTCAACATCACGCATTCTTTTCTCAGGCTTTTTTATTCCCAGTAGATACTTAAATGTTGTATCCTCCGATAATTCCCAGAGCAAATCATTGTAAGGACCCCGATATATACAGTTGCGAAGCTCCTGGTCGTTGAGTGATACAGAACCCGTATTTAATCTCTCAAAAACTTCAAATTTTAAGTCTTGCTCGGACTCCTTTCTAAAAGTTATGGTGCGTATTTTGGAATATTTAATTTTTTTTTGCAATTCTTTGGGTAGATCTTTGAATGATTTGTTGTTGAGTTCAGAAATAACATTCAAACTGTTAAGTTTAAAATCCTTACCATGCGGTAATATTGGATCTGGTAATCTTCCATCTATAAAGGAAAAAAATGAAGTCAGGCGCTGTTGTCCGTCTATAACATATTCCTTCCCATCTTTTTCCTGGGATAAGTAAATTATTGGTAGAGGTATGTCAAGCAGGATAGATTCAATAAGCCTGCTCGCTTTAACAATGTCCCATACAAACCCTCTCTGAAAATCAGGTTGAATATCAAGATCACCTTCCTTCCACTTACGATACATCGAATCAACTTCGGGATCACCCTGATCTGTGTATACTTTTCTTTTCTGTTCAGGAAGGTTTATTGATTCTGTTTCTCCTTCAGTTTGGTCTTCACTTATTAAGTTGTTATTATTATATTCATCCATCCTTCGGTTCTCCTATGAAATTGAAAGATTTCGTTTTGTTTATTCAATTCTTTTAAACCAAAAAAGGACGTAGCTTTTGGTACGTCCTTCACAAAATCTTTATATATCTCCACTCCCCCTTTTTCACATCCAGTCATCGTCAATTTCATACAAATTCTCCGTTGGATAACTATATAAAGTCTCTAATTCTTCTTCCGTAAACGATAAGCCTCCGGGATTGATCAACAATTCCAGGACTTTATCAATATCTGAAAGATAAACCCGAACCTTCTCAGAGATAGAATTTGTTAGCGTAATTGAAAAATTCAGACCTATTGTACCGGCTTCCAGAAGATCTGAATTAAATTTTAAAAGTTTTCTCGTTACTTCTTTATAACTTATCAGACGTTCAAAGGTCACAGCCAGATCCCAACTCCTGGCAACTCTTCTCTTATTAATAAACCCTGAATTATTTGCAGTGTATTTCTCCATAAAATCAACTGCTTCTTCATAGACTTCAATAGGTCTCTCTTTAATAAAATCCCCCGATAAAAATGATTTAATTAAAATATTTGTTTTTATTGAACCGGAACCATCCAATTTAAAAGCCTTCAAGAGGGATTCCACCCGCTTTAGCCTTACAAAACGGGGTGGATTATCCACCAGTTTTTCCCTATCCCAGTCATCAATTTCGGGGGTCATTGCCTTCAACTCAAATATTTTGTCAACTAAATCAATTGCTTTCATGCTTTCACCTGTATTTAATAATTCTTTTAACTTATTATCACTATTTTACGGCTTGATTGCTATTTGCTCAGCGTAATTAACATTTTTGCCTATTAAAAATATATGAAATAATCAATTACCGTTGTCAGCCGTTTCGTATTACCCTATTGATTTCTTACTTTAAGTCTCATCCGGTATGAAATTGGCTTCTCCGTAAAACTTTTAAGTAATTCATTCTGAGCATATTTTTACTGATCTTTCTTCACGTTATCTTTACTGAACTTAAATAATCTTCTTACTTATTCTTATTGTCATTCCTTTAAAACCAAAAAAGGACGTAGCTTTTGGTACGTCCTTCTCAGTCATTCAATAAATCTCGTTGTCGTTTTCACCCGGTCTGCTTATTTTCATCTTATCATTACACACTCATAAAATCATTCAGAAGCACATAGCAAACATCATTTTTATTTCACATAAAAAATATTTCCGTGGATAAAAATAACTTAATCTAAACTACTTTCCAAATAAAAAAACAATTTGAAGGAAAAAGTCAATTCTTGTTTGCTTCAGTAATTTTCATTTCGTCTCCGCCGCAGGCGGAATGACTCCGACTGAGTCGGAATGACGGCGAAGCGAATGACGGCGAAGCCAAATGACGGCGAAGCCAAATGACGGCGAAGCGAATGACTGCGAAGCGAATGACAGCGAAGCGAATGACGGCGAAGCGAATGACTGCGAAGCGAATGACGGCGAAGCGAATGACGGCGAAGCGAATGACGGCGAAGCGAATGACGGCGAAGCCAAATGACTCCACCGCAGGGCGGAATGACTATTAATGACGGCGAAGCGAATGACGGCGAAGCGAATGACAGCGAAGCCAAATGACGGCGAAGCCAAATGACGGCGAAGCGAATGACGGCGAAGCGAATGACGGCGAAGCGAATGACGGCGAAGCGAATGACGGCGAAGCCAAATGACAGCGAAGCGAATGACGGCGAAGCGAATGACAGCGAAGCCAAATGACGGCGAAGCGAATGACAGCGAAGCGAATGACGGCGAAGCGAATGACAGCGAAGCTAAATGACTCCGACCGAGTCGGAATGACTATTAATGACCATTAATGACAGCGCAGCGTAATGACTCCGCCGCAGGCGGATCATCTTTCCCGTTACAAACGTTATAAACGACCTTTGTCCGCCGCGGCGAATTATCTAACGGATTGCTAGTTGCAATTGACATCATTAGCCCATAGCTTCAGCTATGGGATTCGAAAACCCGTAATATTTCTGAACGGCTCAACCGTTTATTGAATTCTGTTTTTCTGTTTTTAGTTTTTAGTTTTTATCAAATAACCATCAAATAAGAAGTCCATATAAAACAATGACTTACGGAAATTTCAGCCTTCAAAATCAAATAACCATCAAATAAGATTTTATGCCCAAAATGGGAGATAACTTGCATATTTTCTTGATTTGCTTTCAGGGTTATCTTCCTTAATCACACGCTCCTCAAGTGCATCACGGATAATTCTTGATGCAATGGCTGCATTTTGACTTTCAATCTTGAACCTTTCTCTTAAAGTCTGATTTGTCATTTTTTCATTGGATACATATTTCAAACAAGCATGCTGATAGCAAGCTCTGATTTTTTCTTTTTTATCTAGATCATTAAGGGATTTGTAACTGTATAATGTCACTCTCGTTCTGCTTTCGGCAACCACAACATTGACTGGCGGGAGTTGATACAATTCAATGAAATGAATGACCTTATCAAGACCACTCCCTTTTTCCTCACAAAAACCCAATCTTCTCATCAAATCAGCCAATTTTTCATTCCTCGAGACATAAGCATCAATAAATCTATCCGGTTGAACAAGGGGAGTTCCCGGATTTGAAATTTCAATTCTATCATTAAAAATCTCAACCATCGGAAAACCTTTTTCGTTTAAATCCTGATGTATCAGCGCATTAGCCACTAATTCTCGAATGGCTATTTCAGGATACATTCGTGTATCCTTCCTTAAAGCTTTCCCTATTTCTTCATTTGCGGGCAACTGGCTGTTTGTCCAGTCAACCAGGCCCTCAAATCCCAGAGCATAGCCTTTTACTCCGGTTTGTTCTCTTTCAGTCTCAACTTTATTTTTACCTTTATAAACAATTACCCTAACAGATTTTCTTTCTATTCCTTCAAAATCTTTTAATTGTTTTGCAAAAAGTAAAGCACCCAGTTTAGTAATTGCATAACCCTTTCTTTTAACTACCAGTCCTTCTTCCAGAAACTTTTCTATGACAGCCTCCTGGTTCGAAGGATAAGGAATGCGCATCAGATCAAAATAAGACTCAGTACTTAAATATTTAGCAATATCAGATGCAATGAGGTTATCTTTTGCGACTTCTTTTTCGAAGGGTGCGGCATCTTTTTTCCAGATCTTAGCTTGCTTCTCAGGGAAATCATTCAGCTTTCTGGTTACACAATTAATTCTGATAAATGAATTATGGTTAAACTCAACCGGTCTGTTTTGTGCAGCAGGAATAATATAGATTGATATATGTTTTGTATCGTCATAATTAAACTCACAAACTTCAAAATCAATTCTTGGATTTAGTCTTTGAAGTAACCAACTCTCAAGATCTTCATTCCCTTTTTTATGCGACTTCGGTTTGAAAGTTGTCCCATGGATCTGATGTGTTTTATCCTCCACCCCAAAAACCAGATAACCAAAAGGTTGATTATGCAGACATGCCCCATTTGAAAGTGCTGAGATAAGTTCCCCAATTTCATCACCGGAGTGAAAATTAAGCTTAAATTCAAGCCATTCATTTTCGTTTGGTTGCTTAACCAATTTATTTAACAAATCTATCAGTTGATTATTTTTCATTCCATTTCAATTTATATTTATAAGTATTAATTATCAACTATTATAATATCCGCCTCCTTCAAGTTGTATAAATCACAAACCATTATGTTTGTTTCAGAGTCGGTTTAGTTTATTTGGTTCTGGATGGCGTCTGTCCGGGCTTTTTGTTCGCTGAAGAGAGTGAACCACCGGAATTCGTCTGATTTGATAAGGTCCTGTTTCTTTTCCGGTTTGAAGTTCTTTTTCACCATTTTCAAGTAAATTTATCTTGGTTTTTTACTTATTAATCACTACACCATTCTCCCTGAAAACAGCAAGCCCATTATTTGTACCGATCCATTTATTGCCCCGCATATCTAATTTTATAGCTTTTATATGATCATCAGGCAATTTGGAATTTGCGGTTTTGTAAACGATCTTATTCCATAATTTTATTGCATACTTGAAGAGCGTGCAAATGCATTAAAATAGAAATAAAGCCAAGACAATGAGAACCTTCCTTGCTTTGTTTTTTCATATTCAACATTATTTTCAATGTGCTGTTGTATAATATCTTTCTTCTTTATCTGTTTCAGTTTTCCTTTGATGTAGCAATGTTGTCAATTAACTGTTTTAATTTAGAGTTTATCATCTTCCTTTTTATTGCTGACTGCCTGTAAAAATCATAAAATGCTTTATGATAGTTTTTGTGCTTATAAAAATCTCTGGCTTCTTGGATCTTTCCGTCTATCCTTTTATTTTTTCTGTAAAAAGCCAGTGATAAGTCAAACACTAACCGAATTAACTTTTCAAGAGGTTGAAGTTCTTTGGAATACTTTTTATCATGCTCAACCATTTTTCTAAAATGATCACGATATGTGTTCTTTTTAAAATCCTGTTTTATAAGTATCCATATTAAATTTAAGACATGCCATTTTGCATGAACTTTCCTGTCATCGCCCCTGGAATGATATAAAACATAACGGTATATCCAATAAATTGTAATGTATTCGGAAACTTTTCTCCCGTTAAAAAGCTTGCTATATATATCATCTTCAAACAATCTGTCTTTACCCAAACGGACTTCATAGGGGTCAGCATCGCAAGCTGCAATAGCACGGGCTAATTCTTCTTTGTTAATTTTGTTAGAATATTTATTTGCACCATAGCGCACGGCCTCCCTTTTGGTCATTCTTTTTCTGATGTAAAAGTAATTTAACTTTTTGAATTCTCTTTCGATTCTGACTTGCTCGGTGTCATTAGATTTCAAATCACTTTGGGAAATTGCATTTTGCCAGTTTGTTGCTGAGACAATCTCACTAATAAGATGTCTATACTGATTATTATTGGATTCATCATCTCTTGGGATTTCAATTAACTTGACTAACACTTCCGCAAAATTTTTCCCACATAAGGCAAGTGTTCTGGTTGTCTGTTGTCCATTTATTATTTGTGCGTTTCTAACTTTAATAACATTACTTCCACCGTCTTTTCGTTGTTCTGCTTTGTCGCAAACAATAGTAATACCATTGTTATAATACCAAAAATATTCGGGTTCTGTCTCAATAGTGCTTTTCATTACTCGGTTAATATTGGTATTGCCCAAATATCCACGAATATTTCTTGCAAATAATCTAACACCCTTATCCTTAAAAATATTTCCAACTTCTGTCCCACCCATTGTAAATATCCAGGAGGTAATCTTTTTATCTCTATCAGATCGGGAAAATACTTCGGTTCCTTGAACAGGTAACGAAATGGTGGGAATGGGTGGGGCAGCCCCTTCAATATAATCCTGCATTAACTTCATTAAATCAATATATGCGAATGTTTCAAAGCGTATGTTATCAAAATCATCAATGTTTGATTGTGCCTCTTTTATGTGAGTATCTGAAATATTCGCAGTTGAAACATACCGCAAAACAAGTTGATAATCACTTTTTTTAATCAGCCTTCTTGATTCTTCAAAACCTTCTTGCACAGATGCATTAGCTTTGTTTAATAATGCTTTGAAAGATTCCACACTGTCTGATGCAATACTTCTACCCAAAGTGGATAACGCAATAATATGAGATCGAGGTTCGCTTACTTGATTATTTGAATGATATTTCCCTTGCACGATAAAAACTATTCTATTGTCGTGGTCAAAAAATATGGCATCGCAGCTTTTATCCCCCGTCTTTCCAGTAAGTGACTTAACAGCTTGTTCTTCATCTTCAGTTATAAATGCACGAAGAAACCAAGCAACAAAAGCACTATCGTCTGCAAGATGAGGATAACGGTCTTTAATTTCCAGTATTTCCTTTTTTAAATCTTTGAAAAAGTCATTCTTCATAATTACTATTCTTTATGTTTGTTATTAATATTTTATTGCTATTGTCAGACATACTTTGTTTATAAACTTGAATGATACTAGTATTTCATTCTTTTGAAAATCGTTTGTTAATCTTTTTATTCATCAGCACTATTTGATTATTTTTTCTTTCGTTTCTCTTTTTGAAACAAGTCAGAGGTATATTTTTCGTAAAGTTCTAATAGAAAAACCATTCTGTTTGCTTCGCTGGTAAAGGGCTGAGAACGATATGCCAAATCAACTGCTTTATCAAGTTCGTTGTGTGCTTTTACTAATTCAGCCGGCATTGTCAAAGGATCGTAAAGGTCAGCAAGTGAACTGTTGGGAAATTGTAATCTAGTATCAAGCACATTTTGCGCTGATTCTTCAATGGTTTTAATTTGCATTTCGTTCGGATTTTCGGGCCATGGATAGTTGTTGTAAACAATATCTTTTGAATAGCGAAAATCGCTCTTTAATCTACCGCAAATATATTTAATCCAAGCCATATGTATTGCAGAAGTGAGAATTCCGAAATGGTAAATGGTACCATTTGGAATTGCCATACAAGTGTCCCCAACGATCGAATCTTCATCAAAAAAACCAATCGGAATATATCTACGGTTTTCTGATGAAACTCTGGGAACTACAATAAAAGTAAGAGGTTGATTTCTGTCACGAAACAAGGAAGGAGTAACCGCAAATTTTTGTGTTGAAGGAGCTACACTTTCAAGACGGAATTTTCTGACAGCTTCAATACGCTTAATTACTTCAGGCAATTGCTTTAATTCATTTGGTTCAGCGTCAACTAGCCATAAACACCATCGATTCTCTCCATTCAAAAATTCATAAGCAGAAATCAAAGGTTTAATGAATTTTTCAGCTTTCGGTTCTTTTATCAAGAAAGCATTTTTTTCTTCATCTGTCAGCAGTAAATGTCCACCGTCCAACGGCATATTTCCAAAACTCATCTGGGGAACATTACATAGCGGGGTTGTTCTTTTGCTGATTAACAAGTCCCTTGTATCAACCAAATATGGATTAATGTTTTTTGCCTTTATTTCATGGGCTTCGCCTCTGATATCTTCATACTCAAAAATGCTCTTATTTGTTGTGTCGAAGTTTGCAAAGCCGATAATTACACAATAAACCGCAGCATTTCCTTTTGCTTCGTTGCTCCATTTAAAGGTTCGATGTGCAAAATGAATTTTTATACCATACATATTTATCAGAACATTCCACAATATTCCGACTTGTTCACCCTGAGTTATGGAATTAGTGGAAACAAAAGCACATATGGTTTTTGTGTTTTGAATAAGTTTTGCTGCTTTTACATACCATGCTGTTACATAATCCATTACACCGGCGCCGGCAGTATTTCCAAATTGTTTAGCCACATCGTTTCGCTGATCCCGGGTCATTATCTTGGAGCCAATAAAAGGAGGGTTCCCAAAAACATAATCAAAAGTGTTCCGGTTTATGATTCTTTCATCAGTTGAAATTCTTTCGTCAATTATTGTGAGATTGTTTGTTTTGATATTGACCGTAGTATATGCAATTTCAGGTTCATTTATCGTTACTAATGTGTTCCGGGAAGTTATTTCTATGCCTTTCTCACTGACAAGGTTGTTCCAGTCTATTTGTAATGCGTTTCCGTGTACAATTTTTGCGGATTTGGTCAAGGGTAAACGGACAAAGTATTGACCGAATTCATTGCTGATGAGCATATTCATCTGGTGGTCAATCAGCCACATTGCTACTTCGGCAATTCGGGCAGGAAATTCTTCGCACTCGATTCCGTAAAACTGGTCAACGTTAAGCCAAAGGATATTGTCGATGTCTGTAACCGTCTGCCCTGATTTATACAACTCTCTTAAAATCTCGAGTTCCAACAAACGTAATTCCCGATATGTGATTACTAAAAAGTTGCCGCAGCCACAAGCGGGATCAAGGAATTTGAGGGTGCTGAGTTTTTTATGGAATTCCTGAAGTTTGTTTTTATTTTCCCTGATCTTTTCAAATTCCTGCCGGAGTTCGTCAAGGAACAGAGGCTTAATGAGTTTGAGAATATTTGTCTCGCTGGTGTAATGCGCCCCTAAATTCCGTCTTTGTACCGGGTTCATAACACTCTGAAACATTGAGCCGAATATTGCGGGGGAAATCTTACTCCAGTCTATGTAACAGCAGTTTAATAATGCCTGGCGCATTTTGCTGTCGAAACTTGCCATCGGTAAAATCTCTTCAAAGAGTCTTCCGTTTACATACGGAAATTCGGCAAGTTGTTCGTCAAGGTTCTTAAAACGATTTTCCCTTGGGGTGTTCAGTACCTGAAACAGTTCATGCAATTTGGCGGCAAGGTCGCTCCCGTCCTCGTTTGTCCGCTGCTCTAAATAGTCCTGAAATTGTTGTTTGTTGAAGATGGTGGTGTCTTCCGCAAATAGTAAAAACAAAATACGAACAAGATAGACCTCAAGAGGGTGTCCTATGTACCCGATTTCTTTAAGTCTGTCGTGGAGTTTACCCATTAGCTCCGCTGCTTTTATATTAGCAGGATCCTGTTCTTTGTAAATTTTCTTTTGGTAGCCTAATATGTATCCGAAATGCTGAACGTTATTTACAAGATCGCTGAGTTTGAATTCAAGGTGTTTATCTTCCTCGAGGTCGTAGAGCCGGAAGTTTTCAAAATCGGAAACAAGAATGTATTTGGGTAATTCGTGTTGTTTTAGTCCGTGCGTGTATTCTATTGCCTGCTGATATGCTTTGTCGAGGTTCTTTCCCCGGCTTTTCATTTCAATTAAAATCATCCCTTTCCAAAGCAAGTCAATATAGCCCTCTGATTGGTCAAGTCTTTTGACTCTGTGCTCAAAGGTAGCGACTCTTTTACGGCTGATTCCAAAAACATTAAAAAACTCAACCAGGAATGGTTGGGCGTCTGCTTCTTCGTTTGAAGTTCCGGCCCATTCTTTTGAGAAATTTAATGCTCTGTCTTTTATTTCATTCCAGCTTAGTGGCATATTTTAGTTATTAATATCATTTTTGAAAAGTTAATACAACCAAAAAAGGACGTAGCTTTTGGTACGTCCTTCTCAGTCATTCAATAAATCTCGTTGTCGTTTTCACCCGGTCTGCTTATTTTCATCTTATCATTACACACTCATAAAATCATTCAGAAGCACATAGCAAACATCATTTTTATTTCACATAAAAAATATTTCCGTGGATAAAAATAACTTAATCTAAACTACTTTCCAAATAAAAAAACAATTTGAAGGAAAAAGTCAATTCTTGTTTGCTTCAGCATATTTCATTTCGTCTCCGCCGGTTCGGATTAATGACTACCTCTGCCTTTACCTTGCCCTCCCTTCGGCGATTGATAGCTCTTAAACGCAGAGTACGCAAAGTTTTCCGCAATCCGACTCGGTCGGATCGCAAAGAGGAACAAGTATTGTGAGTGATGTTTTTCTCTGCAACAGCCTGTGCGGTGGAACGCAGAGTTTCATCCGTTAGCTAACGGACAGAGCAAAGCTTTATAAGATTCTTTTACAATAAATACTTTTATTTTTGCCTGTAGGAAATAATTAAATTAAATACTAAATTTTGGTATCAATTAAATAATTTAATGTCTCGTCACATTAAATTTGAACTAATAATGTAAAATAACATAGGGTATAAAATGAAAAAATCAACTAAAATGATTTTGCTTCTGATTGCTGTTTCAATGGCTACTGTTTTTTTTAACTGCAAAAGTTCAACTACCGAAAGTCAAACAGATCCCTTCAATACCGGTGAAGAAGAAAGGAATTTACTTGTAGTAATAAGTGATATTCACCTCGGTGCAGATCTTAGTTATGCTGAGATTAATAAAAATCTCGGGTCACTTGAAAAATTTCTTATCCAGGTAAAAAACGGTAAAAATGTAAAGGAACTCATAATCGCAGGTGATGTTGTAGATGAATGGTTTATCCCTGCTCCATTGGACCCTTATAAGGGTAAAGATCAGGCGGATTTTGTTCAGCGTGTTAAGGCTGCCAACAAAGGGGTATTTGATGTTCTGAACAGCATAATACAGGAAGGTAAAATACATGTTACATACGTACCGGGCAATCATGATTTAACAGTTACCGCCGCAAGTATTGAGTCAATACTACCGGGGATTACCCAGGTCAGGGATCCTGAATTGGGATTAGGTACATATTCACCTTCCGACAATCCTAAAGTTGCAATAGAACATGGTCATCGTTACAATTTCTTCTGTGCGCCGGACCCATTTTCAAATCAGAAAATTGCCCCGAACACTATTTCCCCTCCCGGCTATTTCTTTACAAGAATAGCAGCTCAGTATTTTGCGCAAAACAAACCTGCTCCGGGAGATACGATTAAGCCTATTACAAAAAATAATTCGGGAAATGAAAGTCAGCAATTGCTTTATGATTACTACAAAGTGTGGGAATGGTCATTAAATCTTCTCACTATAAAAAATAAGTTTGATGAGAAACTGATTGTTACTAATTTCGATGGCTTTACACAAACTTTTGCTGTTAACGATCTTGTGCCATTTCAAAAAACACCGGGTGGAGAAATTGATGTAGTCCTTTTTAAAGGAATTCAGGACACCTGGAATCAAAGACAGATCCACAACAGAGTACCGGTTCCTATTCCGACTCAACAAGCTATAAGGGGTTCAGGAGTTGATGTAGAGACTGATAATCAGGCAAAAACCCAATATTTTTTAAACCCTAACTCGGATAAAAGAATTGTTGTTTTCGGACACACCCACATTGCTAAAATTGAAGTTTCTAACAATTATAAAGGTGAAAAATCAATTTATGCCAATTCCGGAACCTGGATTGATCATAACAGCGTAGGTTCTACAAGGAATTTCCTTATTATAACACCGCAGACCAGTGATCCGGCTACCCGGACAACCGTTTCACTCTATAATTATGATAACGACACTGCAAATAAAATGGCAGAGGAGTCAATTCGATATTAAAGTAATTCGGTTCAATTACTTTCAAAAAAAAGGACGTACATTTAAGTGCGTCCTTTTTAATTATTAAATTTACTGTTCACCGTTCACTGTTTTCTCCGCCGCAGGCGGATTACCTCTACCTCTACCTAATGACTATTAATGACTATTAATGACGGCGAAGCCAAATGACCACTCCGACTGAGTCGGAATGACTATTAATGACTCCGCCGCAGGCGGATTACCTCTACCTCTGCCTTACTTTCCCCCTTCCTAATTATATTTCCGCGTTAGCGGATAAAACACATTCACTGCATAAATGAGTTTCATTGAAAGACATGCTCTCATGCCAGGGGTAACGTACCGGTTTAACAAACATTTGCAAAATATTTATTGTGGATAAATCAATCTTCTTTCATTCGTTCGTATATTTTCTTCGTTAACCAGTTCTTTACGTCTTCTTTAAATTCGGAGTTCAGCATTATTTTCTCGAATATGTCCTGATTCGCATCCATCCGGTCGATTAACGTTTGTATAAATACTTCCTCAAAGGCATACTTGAAATTTTCTATCGGATTATTTTTTGCTCTGATTTTCAATTCCTCATTTTCATATAATGCCTGCTCTATCTGTTCAAAGTATAATCTGTCCGCTTCCGTAAAATCTGTACCATATTTTTCATTCAGCAGATTGATAATATTTGATAGTTTATCTTTCTCTTCTTTTTCCCGTGAAATTCCCGCTTCGGTAACCGGGTCAAGTTCAAATTTACCCTGAACCTGTAAAACCAAATCTCCCTCCGCAATTTTCTGAAGTCTGTAATATTCCAGGGCAACCTCGTTATCCAGTTTCAGTCTTTCGGTATAATCAACTTTGGGAAGTTTTGTTAATAGAAATCTGCCGAATGAGTAAAGCTTTTCCAGTTCAACATCCTGAAAAGGCATAATCTGAGAAAGGAATGAATATATACGTGTAAATGATGTTAAAGATTTCTTAAACTCATCTTGTTTTTCCTCATCCAGCTGTTTGAACCGGTCAACGGCGGGATCAATAAAAGCGTATAACTTCCCCTGATCTCCAACAGATGCACTTCCCGGTTTGTAAAATATTTTCGCAAATGCGTCAATCTCCGTTTGATAATATACCTGCGCGGAATCCGCCTTCCCCTTTAAATCATAAAGATGGTTGGGATCGGTAGTATCGCTCATCATTGTCATTTCGTAATAAGGCTGAAATGAATCAATAATAGTCTGGCGGTCATTGGCAAAATCCAGAATAAAGGTATCCTCCTTACCCGGACAAGTTCTGTTTAAGCGGGATAATGTCTGAACAGCTTTAACGCCCGATAGCTTTTTATCCACATACATCGTATGCAACAGGGGCTGATCAAATCCATACTGATACTTATCGGCAACAAGCAGCACCTGATATTCGTTCGAGGCAAATTTCCCGGGCAGTTCCTTCTCCCCAAATTTATTCAGCTGCGGTTCAGTTACTCCTTCGGGATAAAGTTCATCCAAAAGAGAACCTGAAAAAGCAACCAGCGGTCTTATACCCTTATAACCTTTTTCTTTTATGTATTCTTTAAATTCAAGATAAAATTTCAGAGCGTGCTTCCGGGATGCGGTAACAACCATTGCTTTTGCTTTTCCGCCTATTTTTTTCATGGTGACTTGCCGGAAATGCTCAATCATCACCTCTGTTTTCTGGGCAATATTTGTAGGGTGCAGGGACGCAAATCTTCCTATAGCCTTAACGGCTTTCTTTTTGTTTAATTCCGGATCATCTTCAATCTTTTTGCTGAATCTGAAATAAGTATCGTAAGTTGTGTAGTTTTTGAGTACGTCCAGAATAAATCCTTCCTCAATTGCCTGGCGCATCGAGTAAAGATGAAAGGGCTGCGGTTTCCCCTCCCTGTCCTTTGTACCGAATACCTCCAGTGTCTTAGCTTTTGGAGTAGCGGTAAATGCAAACAGACTGATATTTTTTTGCGGACCTCTTTTTTGAATAACCTCTCTAACATAATCGTCATCATCCTGAACACCGGCTTCAATTTCACTTTCAATTTTTTCAGATTCATCCAAAGTAACATTTTTACCCGTAAGCGCTTCGGTCATTTTCCGGCTTGCTTCACCCCCCTGACTGCTGTGTGCTTCATCAATTATAACGGCATATTTTCTGTCAGGTATTTCCGCTAAATGGTTCAGGGCAAACGGAAATTTCTGCAGGGTCGTGATAATTATGCTGACTCCGTTTGTGATTGCATCGGCTAATTGTCTGGAATCCGCATCAATTCTCTGAACCACTCCTGATTTGTGTTCAAACTGGTAGATTGTATTTTGCAGTTGCTGGTCAAGAACATTCCTGTCGGTAATAACAATTACCGAATCAAATATCTTCTTATCAAATACGTCGTAAAGTGAAGACAAACGGTAAGCAAGCCAGGCGATAGAATTGCTTTTACCGCTGCCTGCGGAATGCTCAATTAAATATCTCTGACCGCTTCTTTTCGCTTTTGCATCCGCAATTAGTTTCCGCACAACATCCAGCTGGTGATAACGGGGAAAGAGCATTGATTCTTTGTAATATTTTTTCCCGTCAAATGTGTACTCTTCTTTTTGAAGATGAACGTATCTTCCTATAATTTCCGTCCAGCTGTCTGTTTCTAAAATATCTTCCCAGAAGTAAGCAGAGCGGTAAGTTAAGTAATCATTTGCGGGGGGATTACCGGCACCGTTGTTATGTCCTTTGTTAAACGGAAAAAATCTTGTTCCGCTGCTTTCGAGTTTAGTTGTGAAATAAACCTCATCCGGATCAACCGTAAAATGAACTATTGCCCTTTTCCTGAACCGGAATAATAATTCTTTCGGGTCGCGGCTCGTTTTATATTGTTCCATTGCCTCATTTACGCTTTGCCCCGTAAAATGGTTTTTCAGCTCAATTGTAGCAACGGGTAAACCATTCAGGGAAAGGAGAAGATCAATGCTTTTTTTGTTTTTGGTGGAAAAATATACCTGCCTGGTTACATAATGCTTATTGAGGCGGTACAGGTTTAATGTATCCGGATTAAGTCCGCTGTCCGGTTTGAAAAAAGCAAGTTTGAATTTAACACCGCTGTCCGTTATTCCATGACGGATTACATCCACCATACCGCGTAAATCAAGCTCTTTAAAGAGACGCTGGATGAATTTGTTTTCAACTTCTTCCTTGCAATAGGATTTCAGAATTTCCCATTCTTTTGGCTGGGAAGCTTGAATAAATTCAACAACTGCTTTTTTATCCAGAGCAATATCACTGCTGAAATTGTCTGCGTTCCCTTCAAACCAGCCGTTGGAGGTTAAATGCTCGATAATTGCCGATTCGAAAGTCTGTTCTGTGTGAATATTTATCATACTGTTATTCGCTTATTGCATTCATTATTTTTATCTTTAATTCTTCCGGATAATCCTCTTCATTTACAATTGAACAGATAATTTCTCTTAATAAATCTTTATCAATTCTGCCCGCGGCAGTATGCAGACTTATTGATTCCATCTTAAAAATGAACCGCTCAGTCGCTCTTAAATAGCCGTTATTAATTAGAAATTTCAGTCCAAGCGAAATCGCTATCCTCTTGTTTCCATCCTGAAAGCAGTGACTTTTATTAGCAACAAAAAACAGATGAGTTAATTTATCCTCAAAAGTCGGGTAGTATAAATCATCTTTAATAAATTCAAGCGCGGATTCGAGAGCAGAGGTATCAATTACCCCCAGTGCACCGCCGCCGCTTATTTCAACTGTTTTATTGTGAATTTCTATTACTTCATCTATTGATTCAATGTACTTAATACTCATTCTTTACTCTCTTTGAGCCGCTTAAATACATCTTCCGCTTTTTCTAATTCTTTATAAAAATCAATGCTTCTTTCACCAATAAACCTTTCAAAATCATCAGGGCTGACTGCTTGCAAATAGTGTTCAAGTTTCCGATGAAATGCATCTCTGAAATGAAGGTCCCTCGAAGCCATTTTAATTCGTGCTTTATCAATATGAGGAAATTGCAAAGGATGTTCTGCAAAGTTTTTGAAAATTTTATCAACTTCGGATGGCGATAATTTCCTTCCCAATTCATCCCTTTTTTTATTTAATTCATAAGCCAGTCCGGTTTCAAACGATGCAATTAAATCAAGAACCTCCGCATACATTGTATCTCTTACATTTTCATCCTCTTTCAATCTTAATATTTTCCGGTATTCTTTTGCTTTTTCTCTGAATATATATTCATAAATTTTATCTGTGTAAAGAGCATACTTATAGTTACCCATCTCTACACAATTATTGAGTGCGTCTGTAAATTCTTTACGGTATTTTGGCTCTTTTATTGCAGATAAAAGATAATCTGCATCTCTTTGATTAATATATTTTGTGCCACTGCCGGTTTTCCGGTTTATTGTATCAATAACTATATCAAGAATCTTGCTGCGCATATGGCGTGCTTTTTCACTCTCTATGAGCAGCATCCCCAGATTAAGGAATGCTCTGAAATTAAATAAACCAAGCACTGTGGTTTTGGTCGCCTTATTAATGAGGTGACCAAACTTTAACTTAAAGTCTTTTAATAAGTAACCCCGTATTAAAATGTAGCCGTTATGCTTTAATTCATCGTTATATTTTGATAAATACCGGTCAACTGTCGAAATATCAATTTCATAAAAGTCCGCTATCATCTGTTTTGTGAACTTGAACTCATTTTCAAACACAATTCCCTGAATACCTAAATACTCTTGAATACGCTCAAGGGCAAAACGGTTATTCAGAATATTTTGTCTCTCAATATTTGAGTTTGTTAAGTTTTTCATATAAACACCTTGTGTAATCTCTGATTTTTGGTACCGGCATACAAGCCGGCAGCAAACGCTAACTTATTTATTTTTAATACTTTAGTCCTGCTTAAAAATTAATATTCACTCAGCATACCTTTATTTTCCCGGTTACTACTTCACTGATTAACGCTGTTCTGTATTCACGCAATAACTCTATTTCTTTTTCTGTACGGGCAATTTTTCCGTCTATTCTCTTTGTTTCGGCTTCGATGTATTGGACGATTTGGTGTTGTTCTGTTTTGTGCGGATGCCAAACTGGAATATCTTTTATTTTTTCACCGGTTAGATGAGCAATACTAATTCTATTTACAATTGATTCAAATAAACCGATGCTACCAAGATAATACATCAGATAAAGGAAAAACAAAGGATCTTGATTCTGCTCAATTGTAATTTTGTGTACTGAATTTTGGATAAAACATTCTTCTAATTCTTTTTGCCAAATACAAGTTCTACCAACTTCACCCCCTTCACTGACTAATAAATCAAATTCTTCTATTCTTAACTTCTCGAGTTCAGCTTCAGAAAACCACATTTCCTTCACATCTTCCACATTAACTTTAAACCACTGTAAGTTTGCTGCTCTTAAATAAGGTTTTAAATAATACCCTCCTTTGTCATCATTAGTTAACATTTTCCCCAACACTATATTTCCTACATACTTCAACTTTTTCACTTCCCAATGTTGGGGGATTTGTCCGAGCCATTCTATGCCGGAGTCTTTCATTTTAGTGTCTGAACCCTGATTAAGCTTGATTAAAGGATTTCCATGATTCTTTTTATCATGTTCATCAGCTAAATCATGTGAATCATAGTTCAGACCTTTAGTTACTGCTTCATTTATTACTGCAGTGCGTTCTTCTTTGCAGAGTTCAATCAGTTTTTTCTTTTTCTCAATCAGCGAGTCAATCTTTGCCGTTTTGTCGTCAAGATAATTGGCTATGGCGGTTTGCTCGGAACCGTTTTGTGGTGTTGCAATTAGCTCAGAAAAATAATCATATGTATCTAAATTCTGTATTCCAGTTGTTTGCTTTATTGATTTTAAATTCAATCTATTTTTATATAGCGCCTTAAACAGATAAAAGAAAAAACGTGAATTGTGTGAATCCTTGATTCGTAACCTGGCTATAAAGTTTGCGCAAACAGCTTCAATCTCTTCCCAATCAAAAAATCCAACTCTACCTACTGGTGTTAATTCACCACCACCAGATTTTTCAATTAGCAAATCACCAAGTTTTAGTTTACGTTTTTCATAATCCTGTAATTTTATATTTCTTGTTGTGTTTCCGGTTTTATTTAGTTTATCAAAGTCTCTATCAAAATCTGCAACCCTAATACATACCTTATCATTCTTATCACCTTTTTCTTCTTCACCCCAAAACCCATTTTGTTCGCTTTCCAAACAATTTTTTAATCTATTTACAGACCACCCTTCCGGAATCTCGCCTATCCACTCAACGCCGCTGGGTTTATATTTGGGGTATTTTTTGAATTCGCTTTTTTTCATCAATATTCAGTATGTTTTTTTTCGGCCATAAATCCGGTCATTTAACTTATTTTTTGACCGGATAATATTTTTATAGACGCTTAAAATCGTTTTCCGGTCATTTTCTCGGTCAAAATTACCGCTATTATTGCCGGAATCAATTAATAACAACAGATTTTGTAGATCTACTATCACCCACAACCCTCAATAAACAAGATCAAACATATTTTTCAGATGTATCCTCAATGAAACACAAATTCACATTATATCCATAATTGTTCAATTTTCTACAGGCGTTTTTTAAAGACAATTTACTGAAGAACGGCAGCCCCATTGTTTTCTTGGTTATGTCCTTCTTTATTATAGCATATATTATTGTAAAATCTTTTATTTTAGGCCGGTCTTTAGGATTTAAGTATATATTTAATTTAGTTTTAGGCATTTTTGTATTTTTGGTTAAACTTTAAACATCGGTTATAAAAAACTTCAAGTGATGGATCATTGATAAATTTTACAATCTTCTCCCAGGTTATCACATCTGTTTCAATTTTTTTTGACACAAAATCTGCAGTGTTGGTCCTTAACCAGGATATTGAACCATGCTCATTATCATAATTTTCAAAATCATTAATCCGCCTGAGTATTGTAGCTGTAATATGCTGTTTGCTAATAATAGTTTTAATATTATTCATATCTGAATGACTCTCCGGCAATAATACATAAAAAGCTAATCTCCTAAATGAACAATTAATGAGATTGGCGCGAACAGAAAGATCAGCTATACAGGCAATATTTCTAGCTGCCTGGTTATAATACCCTGCATTTTTCGTACCGGCAGAAAGAGAACTGAACATCTTTGCTTCTGTGATATAGAGAAAATCACATTCAGGTTTAAGGGAGAGTTCACCCTTATTTATAATTCCAATATCAAATTTTCCTGCAACTCCGTCAGCATGGGTATATCCTTCCGCAAATCTTTTATTCTTGTCCTTAGGTCCCCGTAAAAATGGTGAAGGAAGTAATGCTTCCGAATACCAGTTGCAGTCTGCCGGAATTGCTAATTTGTGGGTTACTCCGGGATTATTTTTAAACCAGTCCAAGACAAGTCTCAGCATCCAGCCTTCGTTATATAAAATAGTCGGAGGCATATTTGATAATGTCGAATCATGTGATTTGTTTAATAAGTTAATAATTTTATCAATCATACTTTCTTATTTTCGGTTACAGGGTTCAACTCTTATTATCTCTCTTATAAATCTCTTATAAAGCTCTTATAAATTATGTGACAAAAACCTTTTTTTTAAGCAATAATTGCGTCTTTTTCAATAATATTCTCTAATAAAGCTCTTATAATTATTTTAATTATCCTAATTATTAGCACTAAGAACCGTATATTTCCATACTCTAACTCTTTAATGTCCAGATTGGTTTAGTATCACTTCCTTTATTAACAATTTTCTTATTTCTTCTTAACTCTGCAATTAAGTTCGTAACTTTTATTTTCTTTTGTTTTAAAGTCAATAAATCCGGCAGTTTGTTCAATAAAAGGTCATCAATATCCTTTCTATTTAAGGACTCATGTTGTGATATTGCTTTTATGATCAGATCCAAATAATATTTTTTGTCAAAAGCTTTATTTTTTGTGTAAGTTGCTTTTTGTCCTGTTTTCTGAGAAACTGTTTTGGAGATGAAATAGTTGGGTTTTCTGCCTTCTATTAATTTGTTTTTCTTGAGATATTTTGCTTCATCTTCCATTAGCGGGATTTTTTTCTGAACTTTATCCAACATCATTATTTCAGTAAGACTAAGGTCGGTATTCATAGCCAGCAATCTTGTATACTGAAGATCAAGAACTTTTCCTATAATAGTTACCTTAACTTTATTCTCCGTCAAATCATACTCAGGCATGGGAAAGAATTTTTTTCTTTGATAGTCGAACATCTTTTTTATACCTCCCCCCGCCGTATCTACCATTCTGAGATTAAACATTGCTGTAGCTAAAAACCGATTCCTGTATTGAATCTCAGGTGCATCATCAATTACCACTTTCTCAACGGAACCGGGTATAAAATGCCCCGCGTTTTGAAAGATCAAACGGTCTTCCATTTCAACGACATTAATTCTGCTGTTTTTAGCATAATCTTGGTGAGCAATGCAATTATTAAGTGCTTCCCTGATAGTATAAGGTTCATACTGATCCACTTCATCAGGAAACAAACTGCCATCTTTAATATAGCGGTACTTCAAATTTCTTATTTTGGCATAAATCTTATCAACCGCTAATAAAAGAGGACAAGAGACTATCAAATAGTCTTTATCCCGCCCATTTGCATCTTTCAGTAACCAGCGTATTTTTGCTTCGGAAGGACTAATAAAATGTTCTGACTCTTCTTTTCCTAATAAAATTATTGCTGTTCTGGTAATACTCCCCTTGATAGTTATTTTAGCTTTGTTTAAAAAAGTAAGATTATTCCAGTTGTCGACCTCTGCGGCTTTGTCGGGAAACTTTTTCTTGTAGTTCACTCTTGCTGCTTCAATTGCCAGTGGATCCAAATCCTCCTCGGAAGCTTTCATTATAATTTCGGCACTCCAGTCTTCTTCAATATTTTGTTTTCTGATTCTCTCAAGTTCCTCAAGATTAAGCGCGCCCAGATTCTCACCATCTCTCCCGTAATAATGCCCCTGAAAGGCTACAGGAATACCCCGGGGTGCCGGTGGTATCTGGAACATTATGACCCTTTTTTCGGAAATATGCAGCTCGTGGATATCAATGAATGTAATTCCATCTGTAGTTTCTCCCGCAATATCACCCTTCAATTTGTTCAAGTCTTTTGGATTTGCCTTATAATTGGTTCCTACTATTTGATGCTTCTTGTCCTCAATACCCAATATAAGCCAGGAACAAGATACCCCTTTCAGATTTGCTTCGTTTGACAATGCGGAAAAATATTTTCCTAATTCTCTAAAGTCAATCTGGTTCTTTGCTTCCTTAAACTCGAACACTTCATTTTCATAATTCAGCTTTATCAGTCCGTCTAAAATATTCCTTAACTCTTGCCCGTTCATACCCACTCACACTTTGAATTTATTATTATATACCCGTTTGAATTGCAGACTTCTTGCCCCAAAATTAATTAACAGCCCGATTTCCACACCATATGCTTCAAGATAATTCATCGCCTGGCAAAGATGAACCTCTTCCAATTCCAAAAGGGCTTTTAGTTCAACCATAACAGTTTCTTCAACAAAAAAATCCACTCTGCGTGTACCAACTTTCTGATTCAGGTAGAAAATATCCATTTCCTTTTCTCGTTCATACTTAAGACCCTGCAGGTCCATTTCAAGCGCCAAAGCCCGCTGATAAATCACTTCCTGGAAACCGTTTCCCAAAGTTCTGTGGACCTTCATAGCACAGCCAATTATCTTCTCAGTCAGTTCCTTATATTGCATATTTACTCACTCCTTCGTCCGGACCTTGATTAAAAGGATTGGAAGGATTTTCCTGATTGCTTTTATTTGTATCCTTGTATCCTTTAATCCTTTAATCCTTTTAATCATGTGAATCAAGGTTCAGACGTATTTCCCCGCTCATGAGCTTTGGCAGAAGCGTGTCGCGGAGGTTGGTTAATGTGCGGATTTGAATTGAGTTTAACATTACTTTATCATCTAAAACTCTTACACTTTTTTGAAATTCATCTATTAATCTCTTTGGCGGAATTAAATTAACAATACTTTTAAAATCATCTTTTCCAATTGAACCGAATACTGTTCCGCAATCTTCGAATTGTTTTATCAGTAACATTAAAGATCGCAACTTATAATAGGTATATGAATAAAAAGTTTCATCATATTTATATCTGAATGCAGCAACACCTCTACCCAAACAACATTTATCAATTGCCATATTTATATCACCAACAGGCGCTCTTACGCTAACCAGGGTTTCGTACTTATTTGCAATCCTGGTGGGTGCAGTTGTGTAAACGCGTGGGTTTGGAAACCTGAAACCAAAGTCACTACTACCCTGATAAAATATTAAACCCGTTCCGGTTTCATTTAAGGTTGCCCCGGGTGGTGACTGCCCCATTGTAAAATAAAACTCATCTTCAATTGTCCCCTTTTCCCACCCCTCCTCAGCCTCTTCCACAAACCACTGTCTGAAAAGGGTTTCTGCTATTTGCTCAAGGGTTTTGTTCTGCCGGTGCAGCAAATCTATTTTGTCATCTAAACTGCTTAATACCGATGCAATTTGCTTTTGCTCGGGAAGGGGAGGAAGTAAAACATCGATATCTTTTATGTTGTAAATTGGTAACTTGGGCTGCGTTGATCCTACAATACGCTTTTCAATTTCATCTTTTCCAATACTGGAGGTTAGGAAATAATAAAGATAATCATCATTGAGAATTGTTGATTTTATATTAAACTTAACGCAATTTTCTGTGAGATTTGCTCCATCTAATTCATTTGAGATTCTGCCTATAAAACCTATTGAACCAACAATAGATAGAATTACGCCACCTGCTCTTACTATATACCTTGAGATCTTCTTTTGAATATCCGAGGTAACAAAAAGCAACCCTTCCCTTTTAATCCATTTCGTCCGAAAATCCGTAACCCTTATATATGGATGACTGGTTTCATAATTTACAAGTAATTCTCCTTTAGGCAATCTTTTCCCTCCAGTTACTTCTGCAAGTTCTCCCAGTTTATATTCTTTCCACTCAGTCATGCTCATTTTGTATTTTTTATTTATCCTTAGGTTGTCTGAACCTTGATTAAAAGGATTGGAAGGATTTTCCTGATTGCTTTCATTTGTATCCTTGTATCCTTTAATCCTTTTAATCATGTGAATCAGGGTCATAATCAACAGCAGTTGCATATATGTCAGTTATCTTCTGGTAGAATCTTCTTTCGCTTGCCCGAATCTCGCGTATTTCTTCAAGCAAATGTTCATAATATTCTTTACTGAGAAAAGTACCGTTTTTTAACCGCTCCTTATCCAGCACATAACCCCGAATAGCAAAATCTCTCAAAACAGAAGTCGCCCATTGCCTGAATTGTGTGGCTTTCCGGGAATTTACACGGTAACCGACAGAAATAATTGCGTCTAAGTTGTAAAATGCAGTATCGTATTGTTTACCGTCAGGGGCAGTTGTAAAGAAATTCTTTACAACTGAATTTTCCTGTAGTTCTCCTTCCTCAAATATTTTTTTGAGATGCTGCCCGATATTTTGTTTTGAGCTGTCAAAAAGTACGGCTATCATTTTTTGTGTGAGCCAAACAGTATCATACTCCACCATAACTTCAATAGTGTTTTCGCCTGCTTGCGTTGTAAATATCAAAAACTCAGCAGTATTATTTCGTATTTTTAGTTTTTTAGCTTTCATTTTCCTTTTGTTTTTCTATGAAATCCTTTAATCCTTTTAATCATGTGAATCAAGGTTCAGACGGTTTAAATTTTTCGTTATTGCCCTGTTAAGCTCTGCCTCTTCGGCAATTTGCTTTTCCAGCTCTCCCTTCAGTGCTGCGAACCGTTCCTTAAAATCAAAATCATCCTCATCATCGGGCAATCCGACAAACCTTCCGGGTGTGATTACATAGTTCAGCGCGTTGACTTCCTCTAAGCTTACACTTTTGCAGAAACCGGGCTCGTCCTTGTAATTCGTGCTGCTCTTTCTCCAGTTGTGATATGTCTCTGCCACCTTCTGAATATCCTCATCCGTGAACTCGAGATTTTTCCTGGTTACAAGATGTCCGAGATTCCGCGCATCAATAAAGAGGATTTCCCGTTTCCTCTTTTGTTTGTTCCTCCTTAAAAACCAGAGGCAGGCGGGTATCTGGGTGTTAAGAAATAGCTTGGCGGGGAGATTAACTATACAGTCAATCAAATCATTCTCTATAAGCGATTTGCGGATTTCCCCTTCGTTGCTTGTTTTGGTGGTTAGTGAACCTTTGGCAAGTACAAATCCTGCCTGACCGTTTGGCGCCGTGTGATAAAGAAAGTGCTGAATCCAGGCATAGTTTGCATTTCCGGCAGGAGGCACGCCGTAAACCCAGCGGGCATCTTTCTGCAACAGGTCACCGCTCCAGTCGCTGTCGTTAAAAGGGGGATTGGCAATTATGTAATCGGCTTTGAGGTCTTTGTGCGCATCGTTAAGAAAGCTTCCTTCATTGTTCCATTTTACGTTGCTGCTGTCAATGCCCCGTATTGCCAGATTCATTTTTGCCAGGCGCCAGGTCGTCTGATTGCTTTCCTGTCCGTAAATTGAAATATGATCTGACGTGTTTAATGAAAGCCTATTATGATTGTTTTTTTTGTAATGATCCTGATGATGCTTAATAAATTTTTCGCTCTGAACAAACATTCCGCCGCTGCCGCAACAGGGATCGAACACCCGCCCCTCATAGGGTTCGAGCATCTCAACAAGCATTTTTACAACACTCCCCGGAGTGTAAAACTGCCCCCCTTTCTTTCCTTCGGCAAGGGCAAATTCACCAAGAAAGTATTCAAATACTTTCCCCAGCAGGTCTTTGCTTTTTGCTTCCAGGGTACCTAAAGTTGCGGTTCCGAATAAATCAACCAAACCGCCTAAACTTGTTTTATCTAATTTTTCCTGTGCGTAAACTTTTGGAAGGACTCCTTTGAGGGAGAGATTGTCTTTTTCGATTGCGTCCATGGCGTCGTCAATGACTTTGCCTATGGTGGGGAGTTTTGCCTTTGCCTGTATGTGGCTCCAGCGTGCCGCAGAAGGAACGAAGAAGACTTTTTCAGCAGTGTATTCGTCCTTGTTTTCGGGATCCGCTCCTTCATATTCCCCTTTCCCCTTTTTCAGATTACTGTAGAGTTCCTCAAATGCATCGGAGATGTATTTAAGAAATATTAAGCCCAGCACCACATGTTTGTATTCCGCAGCGTCCATGTTTTTTCTCAGTTTGTCCGCTGCTTTCCAGAGTTTTTTCTCCAGAGGTTCTTCAGTTACATTTTTCGCCATAAATGCACACCGTTCCCTATCGTGAAATAATTTATTTTGTTAAAATAGTATAAATATGTGACATAAACAAAAGGAAGCTTGTCTATCCGCTAACGCGGAAAAGGATTCGGGGAGGTCAATTTTTCTATTGATATTTATCCGCTAACGCGGAGAGGAAAGGTAAAGAATGTCTGATCCGACCCGTCGGAAGGATTCGAAAGATTAAGGTGACGGGTTCCTGGTGACGGGTGACGGGTGACGGGTGACTGGTGACTGGTGACTGGTCAAAAGTCATTAATCCGCCGAGGCGCCGTCATTCCGCCTCGGCGGAGTCATTTAGCTTCGCTGTCATTAATGGTCATTTATTGTAAAACAATCTTATAAAGTTTTACTCTGTGCTCTCTGTATTTTTATCTCTGTGGTCTCTGTGTGAAACTGTTCCATTTGCCTATGAACCTTGAAAGTAAATAGTAAACTGTGAATAGTGATGTGTATAAAAAAAGTCCGCCTTTGTGACGGACTTTGTTTCCCTTTTATGCTACGAATATTATTTCATTAACACTAATTTCTTCGTCTTTACGTAATCTCCCGCAATCAACCGATAGAAATATACACCGTTTGGCAAAGCACCGGCTCTGAATTCCAGACTGTAATATCCCGCCGGCTTCATCTCCCCGCTGAGAAGCGTGGATACTTTTTCTCCCGCAATGTTGAATATTTCCAGCGTCACTCTTGCGTCAGCCGGCAACTGATAGCTTATCACCGTTACCGGATTGAACGGATTCGGATAGTTCTGATTCAGTGCGAAACTCACCGGCAAGCCTGTCTCCGCTTCTGCTTCGCTGCTGTAACTGAAGTATCCGCTTGTTTCGGTTATTTTTAATCTGTACTTTAATTTCACCGTTTTGTTTACCGCATCGGTGTAACTGTATTCCCTCGGGGCGTTGGATGTTCCCCCTGCCGGTACAAAGGTAATTTTTTCCCACTCTCCGTATGCACCGCCGCTCCATACGCTCCGCTCCACTTCAAATCCGTAACAGGAGGTTTCGGTCTGCGTGATCCACCTCAGCATCACACTCCCCCCTTTTACCTGCGCATGGAAAAGCGACAGCTCAACGGGGAGCGGATTGTTCGAACAGCTCGTGACTGAACTATAATTGTTGTGTATGTCTTTTGCTCTTATAAAATAATATACCGAACCGGCCGGCGGATTTGTATCTGTGTAGGTGGTATCCTTAACAACGGCAACCATTGTCGCACCGGGAAGGCTGAATTCCGGGGTGTTGCTCCGGTATATGTAGTAGCCGTAAAGATCCGGTTCGCTGTTCCGCTTCCAGGTCAGCTTGTATTGTCCCCCGGTTGAGGAACCGTTGAAGCTCTCCACTGCGGAAGGGACAAGGTTGTCTATGCTCATCCCGCTCATTATGTTACTGCGCCAGAATTCCTTCGGGTCCGGAGTTTTGGCGGTAACCCGGAAAAAGGTGGTGCCGGAGTCGGCAAAGGTTTCGGACGTGAAAAGGTATCCGGTGTTATTCACAGGTTCAATGGTTGCAACGGTTTCCCAATAAAATCCGTTTACCATAGGTGGCTGACTTCTTTCCACTACATAACCGGTTACTTTGGATAGCTGCGGCGAGTCGAATGCACTGCGCGCGAATTTTACGGTTACACTCCCCCCCTGATCATCCGGAACATCCTTTACAAACATAATCCGCGGCTTTACCGGGGGTGCAGATGAGAGGTAGAGATAAACTTTCCCGGCATCGGCTGAAACGTCATCGTTATAAACAGCCCCGACTAAAATATCATCCAGCCCGTCGCCATTAACATCCCCCGCCCCTCCCACTGCGTAACCGAAGTAATCAACGTCCCTTTTTCCCATCAGAGTAATATCGCATGAAACCGGAAGCAGGGCTGAACCAAAATATATATATGCCTTCCCGGTATTTAATCCATTATATCTTCCGTTATGTGCACCCAGGATGTAATCGCTGAATCCGTCGCCGTTAACGTCAAAATTCCCTGCCACTGCCCGGCCCAGATACTCCTCCGATTCGCCGGCAATTACAATATCTGCCTCATCGTCCATGTTCAGTCCGCCGTAAAATATATACGCACACCCGGAGTTATTACCATTTCTGTTACTGTATTGCGCCCCGACAATCAGATCGGGAAAGCCGTCTCCGTTCACGTCTCCGGCAGAGGCAATGGATATACCAAAATCGTCACCATCCGCTTCAGCATTTAAGAACAGGTCAGCTGAAGAATTTAATGTTGCTCCGCCGTAATAAAGCAATACTGTTCCCCCTGCTATACCGTCATATGAATTGTTAGGCGCACTTACAAAAATATCGCTGTAACCGTCCTTATTTACATCTGCGGTGGCAATCTTATCACCAAACCTATCCCCCGCGGCGGGGCTTAACTCCTGCAGGGTTAAATCTAAAACATCATTCATTGAAGCACCCCCCAGATAAACGTATGCTCTGCCTGTGGATGATGTGCTGTAAATGGCACCGACTATTACATCCGAGTAACCATCCCCGTTTACATCTCCGGAACAATTGACGGAGTAGCCGAACAATGCATTCGCTTCCCCTGATGAGAGGGTCAGGTCGGGGGTGTTATCGAGTGCCGGACCGCCAAAATAGACATAGACATAGCCTATGGTACCACCGCTTGATGTGCCCGGGACCCCAATAACGAAATCCGGATAACCGTCACCGTTAAGGTCGCCGCCGGAGGCTAAGCTGTGTCCCAGGTAGCCGGAGGCAACGGTTCCGGAAAAAGTAATATCCGGGGTATTGTCAAGATAGCTCCCCCCGTAATGGAGAAATGCCTGACCATATCCGTAAGTGACTTCCTTTGATTCTTTAGCTCCGATAAGTATATCATCATATCCGTCACCGTTAACATCCCCTGCAGAGAGAACGGGATTTCCATAATGGAATGAACCCGATCCTCTGAAGAAATATTCATCCGGTATATCCACCCCTGAAAGTGAATTTGTGTAAAGATAAGCTCTGCCCGAACTCCCCCCGTTGAGGTTATTACCAATTGCCCCGCAAATAATATCTGAGAGCCCATCCCCGTTTACATCCCCCGCACAGGCAACGGAATTACCAAATGATTCACCGCCGGATTCACCGCTAAGAATAATATCGGGAATATTATCCAGAGCCTCTCCTCCGAAAAGGACATAAGCACGTCCGGCATTCGTGCCGGTTCCGTCATTATTTCGTGCACCAATAATCACATCGGAGTAACCATCCCCGTTAATATCCCCCGCTGATGAAACTGACTCCCCCAGAAACTCAGAGCTAGTTTCTCCCAAAAGATATACGGGATCATTACCGGCTGCATCTCCGCCAAAAAATACTCCCGCCATACCGGAGGAGGTATTCCCTCCTGAATCATAGTACATTGACCCGATAATCACATCCGAGAAACCGTCGCCGTTTACATCTCCCGCATCTGCAACACTGTATCCAAAAAAATCTGATTCATAGTAGCCGTTGAACCGGTAATCAAATGTATTGTCCATTGATGTCCCCCCTAAAAAAATAAAAGCGCTGCCGCAATTGGGGGGCAAGAGGGCGTCGTCTGCATAAATGGCGCCAACAATAACATCCGAAAAACCATCGCCGTTAAAATCGCCTGCGGAGGAGACAGAATATCCAAACAAATCCCCTGCGTTTGCTCCGTCAAGAAAAATATCCGCAATGGCATTAACCGTGCTGCCGCCAAAAAAGATATATGCCCTCCCCGCATTTGACCCGGTGTGGTCGTTATTAGATGCACCGGCAATTACATCGGAATATCCGTCCCCGTTAACATCTCCCGCGCCGGAAACCGAGGTAGCGAAGTAGTCCCCTGCTGCCTCCCCCACCATAGTAACGTCCGGTGTATTATTCATTAATGTCCCCCCAAAGTAAATATAAGCTTTCCCTTTGTTTGAGTTTGAACGGGGCGCTCCGACAATAACATCGGCAAAACCATCGCCGTTAACATCCCCGGCGCCCGATACCGAATTTCCGAAATTTCCGTTTTCAGTACCGGTCATAATTACGTCCGGAAGGTAGTCCATCACAGCTCCCCCGTAAAAGATATATGCTGCGCCAAAATCTGTCCCCGCAAGATCGTTGTCATAAGCACCAATTATTATATCCCCGTAACCATCCCCGTTAACATCTCCTGCACCGGCTACGCAGCTTCCGAAATAGTCCCCCGCCGCTCTGCCTGAAAAGAATTTTGCCTGCAGGGCGTTTATTTCATGGGGTTTTGGATTAATTATGTTTGATGGATTTGGAGGGGTGCTTGATGTGGGTTGAAAGTGTTTTTGTATCTGACTCCCGGGGTCGTATATTATGGGTTGAGCAACTGCTGAGTGAAAAAGTAAGAAAAGATAAACAATAAAAAGGTATCTGAACGGATTCATGGCATACTCCGTTAATTGTTAAAAATTCCTGGTGAGAATGTAGTAAAATATATTGTTGAAACAAAGAAATATTTTCGGCTTTGTGCCGGAATTTGTAACGTTTGTAACGGGGAAATCAAGGTAGAGGTAGAGGTGAGCAGTAATCCGCCTGCGGCGGAACGCCAAGTAAAAACAATCACTGTGAATGAAAGTACTCATTGCAACAGCCTGCGCAGCGGATTTCCCCCCTTTTTCTAAAGGGGGGATTAAGGGGGGTTAATGGGGTGTGTTGAATGAATGAATGTATGGATGAATGGTCCAGGGTCAAAGGTCGAAGGTCGGGCAAAGGTTTATTTGTTTATTTGTTTAGTTGTTGAGGTGTTGAGGTGTTAAGTAGTCATTAATGGTTATTTATTGTTCTTAACCCTCCCCGTCCCTCCCTTTATAAAAAGGGAGGGGGAACGCAATTATATATTTTAGAAATCCGCCCCAGTCGAAGTAGTGGGTATGGATTTTCCCCCCTCCGCCGAGGCGGAAATTAAAGGGGGGATTTAATCCGACACAGTCGAAGGGGGGTTTTATATTTTATGTTTATCAACCATCTATTGTAAAACAATCTTATAAAGTTTTTCTCTGTGGGAATCTGTGTGTAATCTGCGAAAATCTGTGGTTAAAAGCATGCATTTGCCGACGAAAAAAGGTTGATTTGTTAAGTTGTTTAACCCTCCTTTCGAACCATTGCCCGCTTGTTTTTGTTTCTTCATGTGTATGATTTATGAGGTGTAATGGAGTTTAATAAAAAACAAGGTCGCTTCCTGCACGAGGTGATCTCCCGCTGGGAAACCTCCGGTGTGGTTACCCCGGAACAGGCACAGTCCCTCCGCCAAAGCTTCCTGGTTAAACCATTCGACTGGAAACGGCTTGCAAAGTATTCCTTCTGGCTCGCCATCGCGTGCGGAATTATCGCCGTTCAGGCACTCGTAACTGACAGATCGCTTATTGAACTGGTGGAGAAGATATTTACTTCCTTTGATGCGGGTCTTTCCATCTCCTTCGCCCTGCTCGCCGCATTGATGTATTTCCTCGGCTACCGCCGCCGTCTCAAAAAACCGGGAAAGGTGTTCAGCAATGAGTTCATTATCTTCGCCGGAGTATTGTTTACCGCGGGTGCAGTGGGTTATCTCGGGAAGATGCTTGATACCGGCAGTGGTCATTTTTCCTGGCTTTTCCTCCTTTCGTTTCTGCTTTACGGATTTATCGGAATATGGCTGAAGTCCGGGCTTGTCTGGATATTCGCAATCGTTGCCCTGGGTAACTGGTTCGGAACGGAGACGGGCTACCTCTCCGGCTGGGGAGCTTATTTCCTGGGAATGAATTATCCGCTCCGCTTCATCCTCTTCGGTGCGGTGCTAATCGGCACAAGCTTTTACTTCGTTACGAATAAACGCCTGGCGATGTTCCAAAAATCAACTTACGTTCTCGGACTTCTGTACTTCTTTATCGCACTCTGGATGCTTTCGATTTTCGGGAATTACGGCGATCTGGAGGAGTGGTGGAAGGTGAAGCAGACGGAGTTGTTTTACTGGGGGATAATATTCGGTCTGGCGGCACTGGGGGCTATTTATTACGGTTTGAAGCGGGATGATCCGGTCTCGAAGGGCTTCGGAATAACCTTCATCTTTATTAATCTCTATACAAGGTATTTTGAATATTTCTGGGAGTCGTCCGAGAAGGTGTTCTTCTTTGCCGTGCTGGGTATTTCCTTCTGGCTAATCGGCTGGAAAGCGGAGAAAATCTGGAAGGGAAATACAAAAGAATAAAACCGGAGATGAAGAGGGGAGACGAAAGAGCAAGGCAGAGGTGAAAAGTGAACAGTGATCCGCCTGCGGCGGAGTCATTTGGCTGCGCCGTCATTCCGACTCAGTCGGAGGAGTCATTAATAGTCATTAGATAGTCATTTATTGTAAAACAATCTTATAAAATTTTACTCTGTGGGAATCTGTGTTTTTTTCTCTGTGGTCTCTGTGTGAAACTGTTCCATTTGCCTATGAACCTTGTCAGAAAACAGAATCCGCCCCAGAGGACGGAAAAAGGTTGATTTGTTGATTTGTTCCCGCAAGCGGGACAGGTGAGGGATTGAGGTGTCATTTGGCTGCGCCGTCATTAATAGTCATTAGGTGGTCATTTATTGTAAAACAATCTTATAAAGTTTTTCTCTGTGGTCTCTGTGTGAAACTGTTCCATTTGCCTATGAACCTTGTCAGAAAACAGAATCCGCCCCAGCGGAGGAGGACGGAAAAAAGGTTGATTTGTCGATTTGTTTAGTTGTTAATCTGCCTGCCCCGTGAAGCGGGGTGAAAATCTGTGGTTAAGAGCTATCAATCGCCGAAGGGAGGGAAAGAATGAAAAAAGCTCTCACGGGGTTTATTTATTTAAAACAATTTTGTAAATTTGGTTTCAGAATTTAGAATTGCATTATATCGCGGTTTTCGCCAATGGCGTTTTATAAAATAAAGAATTGAATAGAAAGGTTTGAAAATGACTGATAAATTTTCTTCAACAAAGTTTTTGGTAATGTGCGGTCTGGTATTGTTTGCTGCTTTCGCAAGATTCATCCCCCATCCCCCGAATTTCGCCCCCATAGCAGCTATGGCACTTTTCGGCGGCGCTTATTTCAGCAATAAAAAACTTGCATTCATTGTCCCCTTCGCAGCACTTTTCCTTTCGGATCTGGTGATTGGACTTTATGAGGGGATTTGGGTGGTATATATCAGTTTTGCACTGGTTGTGCTAATCGGAATGACCCTGAAAAACCGTATCAAAATCGGGAATGTTGCTGTTGCATCCATAACCGCTTCCGCGGCTTTCTTTGTGATCACCAATTTTGGCGTATGGGCAATGGGCATTCTTTATCCCAAAACTGCCGAAGGTCTGATTGCCTGCTATACCGCAGCCATTCCTTTCTTCCATAACACCTTGTTAGGCGATCTCTTTTATACAGGTGTGCTTTTCGGAGTGTATGAAGTGGTTAAGGTAAAGTTTCCGGTTCTTGCAGAAGCAAAAAATTCTTAGTTAGTTGTTAATTTAGCCGGGATGGGAGAATACTTGTTTCTGTTCCGGCTTTTTTTATTTTAAATTTTTTCCCCGCTCCAGTGCGAAGTTGACGATTTTTAAAAGTATATCGTTATACGAAAATCCCGCATATTCCGCCGAGCGCATGAATCCGAGCCCTTCGGTAAGATCCGGATTCGGATTTACCTCCAGCACGAAAATCTCATTTTTTCCGTTTATGCGGATATCAACCCGCGCATAGTCCCGTACTCCCATTATTTCATAACAGGTGAGTGCAATTTCTTCGATTTTTTTTGCAATACCGGCCGGGATATCCGCCGGGCATACCGGCTGGGTTTTATGGTACGCAACGTGCAGCGGGTCCCATTTTGCCTGGAAGCTTACTATCTTTTCAAGTTCCGGGGGCATTTCGGAAAAGTCTATTTCACTTATCGGAAGCACCACCGGGTCTTTTTCTCCAAGCACGGAGACGTTAAATTCCCTGCCGGCAATGAATTCCTCCGCAAGCACCGGTTGCCTGAAGTCGGATAATATATAGTTTACCCGCCTGGAAAACGCCTCGTGGTCATACACAACCGCATCGTTATCTATTCCCCCGCTTCCGTCTTCGTATGCCGGTTTGATTATTAACGGGTAGTTGAGATTGTGGGGATATTCATCCGCCGGTTTTTCGATTATCACAAAATCGGGAATACGGATTTTGTGTGCTTTTAGAAGCTTTTTGGTAAGGATCTTGCTCTGGCAGTTTGCTAGCGCATGCGGAGGGGCTCCGGTATAGGGGATCCCGAGAAGTTCATATATCCCCGCAATGTTTTTTTCATACGTCACTTCTTCGTAGAACAGTTCCACAAAATTGAATATAACATCCGGTTTTTCGGTTTTTAGGTTATTTACAAGCAGATCAAAATTATCCGCCAGGTTGAGGGAATATGCTCCGAACCCAAGCGAGCGGAGGCGGTTTACTATGTCCTCGTAATCTTCAAACGGGGTGGCTTCGTGGACGTCCATGACCGGGACAAAATCAAGATTATGCTTCGGATCGTATGGATCCTGCTTTTTTGTTTCGGACACGGGTTCGTTAAATAAGACTGCAACTTTTGTCAAATTATCTATCCGGTTAAATTTTTCAAAATTCTTAACTTAATTTAAGAAAGATTACGGAGAGGTGAAAGTGTTTTATCGTGTGACGGAAAGCAAGGAAATAATATTTTTTTTTATATCGGAATAAGGTATATTTATAGACTTAAATTTAACAATTTATCGGTTTTCTTTAAAATCAAAAAACGAAAGGAAAAATATGCTTAATATAAAAACATTCTTAGGTTTGTTTTTAGTTATAGCTCTACTGTTAGCTGGTTGCCAGCAGAAGGAAGAGCCACAGCCTCAGCCGGAGCAAAAACCCGCAGCAGTAAACGAGGCTCCGCCGGCAGCTACTCCGGCTCCGGTTGATACCGTTAAAGAAGAGCCTAAGCCTGAATTCCCCGATATGACCGGAACCTGGACAGGCGCTATGGATGGACACGCTACCACCCTTAAAATCACAAAACAGGATGGCGAAAAATTTAGCGGCACCATCTTTGTTAATTTCCGCGAAGCGGTTAATCAGTCTGTCAGCGGAAAAATCAACCTCGAAAAACGTGTTGTGACAATGTCTGACCTTATTAAAGCCAGATCCATGGGCACTTACTATGCCACATTGTCAGAAGACGGAACGAAATTATCCGGCTCTTTTACTCAAACGGTTGATAAAATAAAAGTGAAATTTAATTTATCTAAGAAAAAATAAACAGAAAGGAATATTATATGAAAAAGTTATTAATTCTCCCTTTGCTGTTCGCCATCAGCATGCTCTTTGTTTCATGCGAGGACACAGCAACAGACCCGATCGTTACTGTTGTAAAGGGATCGGTTTATGTGCAGTCAACTCCGGTCGGCGCACAGATATGGGTTAACAATACCAACACCGGCAAAGTCACTCCGGACACAGTGGCTAATCTTGACAGCGGAAACGTGGCAATTACTCTGAAACTTGCCGGTTTTGTAGATTCAACGGTTACCGTAAATATATTACCTAATCAGGTAAGACAACTTGCTGTTACCTTAACCCAGGTACTCAATGCAGTTAAATACGGTCCGGTTAAAATCTGGGAAACTTCCGGAACAACCGCAGCTCAACCGAGCGGTCTTGTTCTTTCAAGCGGAAATGCGTACGGAATATCCGGCACAAGTAAAGACAGCGTGGATATTTACTACTCCTCGACCGGCTGGCTTGTAAAGAGCGCTCACCTTACCAGTTTACCTAGAACCGCTTACTTCAAAGCTGCAGGTGCAGGAATTATCAATATAAATGACGGCGTTGCTTCATCAACTCAGGATGCTTCCTGGGGCGATAACATGATTGACAGAAATACCAACGGATATTACTTCATCAAAACACATGACGGAAACTATGTGAAAATAGTTGTATCCGCTTTTGGCGGCGGCACAGCCGGCAATCCTGCTTGGGTTGAAGTAACCTGGTGGTATAATAAGACCGTAGGCGATAAGAGATTCCCGACTAACTAATTAATCAGTCGGACAAATTGAAAACCCCCCTAGCCCGGAACCGGGAGGGGGGTTCTTTATTTTAAATCGGGTTTGATTTTTTAGTTCAGTCCGCACATGCCCGAGGAACAGCCGCCGGAGTAGTCAACTCCGCAGTTTCCCGATGCGCACGGTGAGGTGGAATATGTTGAGGAACTGTTTACTGATGCGCTGAATGAAGAAAACAGTTTTTTATTGTTAAGCGAATGGCATGACGGGCAGTCCACTTCACCAGCCTGCACCGATGATTTGTGAAGTACTTCAAACTTGTTGCCGCAATCGCCGCATTTATATTCAAAAACAGGCATAAGTCTCCTTTTTTTTGTTTTTGTTGATTTATTTGATTATTAAAAAATTATTGTTTGTCGAGATTAAGGAATTTAAGCAATTCCGCATGAGCCTCCTCCGGAAATTCAACTTCCTCTCCGGCAAATAATGTAATGGTGGATTTTACCGATTCGAAATAGTTCCGGCAATTTGTGCACGATTCAAGATGCTTTCTCATCTCCACGCACTTTGGTGAATTCATGTCTTCGCCAAGAGTATCGCATACGTGGCTCATTACATCATGGCATGATGATTTTTTCTCTTTCATTTTACAAACTCTTTAGTTAGTTCTTTTCTTAAAAACGCCCGGGCGCGGTGCAATCTTGATTTGATTGCGGAAACTGACAAGCCGGTGATTTTCGATGTCTCTTCTATGCTCAGTTGCTCAACGTCCCGTAGCGTAAAAACCATCCGGTACTCAGGAGTCAGCTTGTTTATGGCTCTGTCCAGTATCTCCCTTAGTTCGTTGTTCTCGAGCTGTTTTATCGGCAGTGTGCTCCAGTCAACTATGTATTTATCGTCAAAAAGAGATTCTTCCGTTTCCACCTCCACGAATTGCACATCCTTCCGTTTTCTGGCTGCCATCATGCAGTGGTTAGCCACTATCCGGTAAAGCCATGTGGAGAGTTTAGCCTGGCTGTTGAACTGGGATATTGATTTTACCATGCTCAGAAACGTCTCCTGCACTGTGTTTTTCGCTTTCTCCTGATCCCTGCATATTTTGTAGGCGAAATTATAAACGGTATTGCTGTACTTTTTTACCAGTACCGATAGTGCAGCTCTGTCGCCTTCCTTTGCAGCCTCAATTAATTTCAATTCTTCCATAAATTTGATGAAAATTAATAAAATTAGTTTCACAAAATACGGAATTCAGAGGAAAATCTAATAACCGGAAAAATAAAACCGGGTGTGACAAGGTTCACAGAGATGGATTTATTCTGTTTTGTTTTGCCCGTTTTTCTGTATCTTTACAGTGCAATTTTAACAGAGGATTATTAAATAGAAAGAGCGCAAAATGACAGAAGAGAAAAACTGGGACGTTACTCGTGGCGACTTCCAGAAAAAGTACATTCACGAGGAACACAAAAAATACAAGAAGAGAGAAAAACTGGAAAAATTTTTTTTCTGTCTTTTTGTGGTTATGGTGGCGGGAGTTATAATTTACTCCTTTCTCCATTTTTAACATTTCGCAAAAATTCCACAATATCGCCTTTTATTAATATAATTCCGCCAGACTTCATTTCTGGCGGAATTTACCGCTCATCACAAAATATTACTGTTTATCTATAAAACTTCTGGAGAAAAGGGGCATTTTTGCTAATTTTCCACTTCAAATTTTTTTCATAAAGTATATTAACCCGAGAGTTATATGTATTACCAGCGACTGTGTTTTTTTGTTTTTCTGATTAGTTTTCAAACCATTCTGTTTTCTCAGAGCAGCACAATAAGTCTGGACGAGGCAATAAAAATTGCCATTGCGAAAAACAATCAGATAAAAATTGCGGCGATGGAAGTAAAAAAAGCCGAGCACGCAGTAAAAGAGGCTTTTGGATATGCACTGCCGAGTTTTGATGTTAACGCTACATTTTCCCACTTCCTTTCCAAGCCTAAAATGGCATTCCCCGATTTTGAAGCAATGCTTACGAACGCCTCATACGGAATTCTGTTCAGGGAAAATGTGATCCCTTACGACGAAAGCAAGTTCCTTCCCATGGAAACCAAACTGCAGTCCTTTGCACAAACTAACAATTTTGAAGTGACCGCTCAGATCACCCAGATCCTGTTCAACTCCGCCGTGTTCAGAGGAATAGGAACTTCGCAGGTCTACCTCGATCTTTCAAGGGAGCAGCTTAACAGCACCGTTGCAAGTACCATACTTAATGTGAAAAAAGCATTTTACGGTGCGCTGCTTACCAAAAACGTTCTCGGGATAACCAGGGAAAGTTTTAAAAATGCGCAGGATAACCTGAAGAATGTTAACGCACTCCGCGAAAAAGGATTCGTTTCCGAGTTCGACGCTTTACAGGCCGAGGTGCAGGTTGAAAATATCCGACCACTGGTTCTGCAGACTGAGAATTCTCTCAAAATACTGAAGGAAAACCTGAAAATTCTTTTGGGTCTTGATCCCGCAGAGGAACTCGAAATTACCGGCGAACTGCTTTACTCCGAAGAAACAATCCCGAATGTGGGAGATGCTGTCTCCAACGCAATTGAATCGAATTATGACCTGAAAACCCTGCTTAACAAACGGGAATTCGATGATGCCCTGGTTGACCTCGAGCGGGCAGACTATTATCCCGGCCTTGCCGCGTTCGGAAGCTACGGCATTGCCGGTTCTTCGGACGACTGGAAATTCCAGAACTATACCCAAAGTCTTGTGGGCCTTTCTTTTTCCATGAACCTCTTCAGGGGAACCCAGTCCAGCAACCGCGTTCAGCAGGCAAACCTGACCGTCAAACAGACGGAGGAACAGATAAGACAACTCAGGGCTTTTATCACAACCCAAATCAAAGAAAAAATCCTGGAACTCGAAAGGGTTAAATCACTGATTGATGTCCAGGAGAAAAACGTAAACCTTGCCATACGGGCTTATGAAATTTCTCTCGTACGGTATAAAGAGGGGACCGGTAACCAGCTCGAAGTTCAGAACGCAGATATTGCTTTACGCCAGGCAAGAACCAACCGCCTCCAGTCCGTTTACGGTTATATCTCCGCAAAAAGCGAACTGGAGATGCTAATGGGACATATTGAAAAAGAGTATTTGACTTACATCAATGAATTAATAAACAAGTGACAAGAAGGAGTAATTACAAGATGTCAGGTAGTGCGAAATTTTTAATGAGTTTAATAACCGTGCTGGTTCTGTTCCTGCTGACCGGCTGCGGCGAGGATAAACAACCGGAAAAAAGCATGGAACAAGTACAAATGGAAGAGGGTCTGCCTGTAAGGGTGGAGGAGGTTAAAACCCAAACCTTCGAGAAGTATTTGAGCTTCTACTCGAACTTGTCCGGAATTAAAGAAGCTACCAAGGGAGCAATGATCGGGGGCAGGATTACCCGGGTCAATGCGAACGTGGGGGACTTTGTTCAGGAAAATAAGGTGATTGTGGAATTCGCTTCGGATAATCCGGCGGTGATGATTGATCAGGCAAGAACCGCTTATGAAAATTCGAAGAAAACCTACGAAAGAATGAAAGCGCTGCTTGATGCCGGTGAAACCTCCCAGGCTAATTTCGACGGTGCCGAAGCCCAGTACCTGGTGAATAAAAGAAATTACGAAACTCAAAAACAACTGCTCTACATAGATGCACCGTTCGGCGGTATCGTAACCGATATCAAAGTCAAGCCGGGGGATAATGTCAAGGGGGAAGCCCCCTTGTTTACCGTCGCCCTGCTTAATAAAATGAGAACAAAGATCTGGGTGACGGAAAAGGAAATTGTTCAGTTCCGAAAAGGGATGGTGGCAACGATAAATTATCTCGGCAAGGAATACCAGGGAAGGGTCGTGGATATTGCCCTTAGTGCCGACCCTTACAAACAGGCCTTCTACGTTGAAATAGAGTTCGACAACGGAAAGAGGGAACTTAGAAGCGGTGTGACTGTGGAAGTCAGGGTCCTGACTTATTCCAATCCGAATGCGATTATTGTGAAAAGAAATTTAGTCAGGGAGGACGATAAGGGTATGTTCGTTTTTCTTGAAAAGAACGGACACGCGGCAAAACGATATATCAGCAACGGAATGGACAGCGGTATTGACTGTGAGGTTAAAACGGGATTGAGTTCGGGCGACCGGCTGATTGTTACCGGAGGCGCTCAGCTGGAAGAGGGTAGAAAAGTTAAAGTTATAAACTAAAGGAATTTCTATGTTTCTCGCAAAAATATCTATTACCAGACCGGTGCTTACCACGGTCGGTTTACTCGTATTTCTAATATTTGGCGCTCTGGCTTATTTCACTCTGAACCTTAACCTCTTCCCCGACGTGGAAATTCCTTACGTGACGGTCTCCACTGTATATCCGGGCGCCGGTCCTAAAGAGGTCGAAACTCTTATCAGTAAAAAAATTGAAGATGCGGTTTCTACTGTGAGTCTGCTGGAAAGGGTTGAATCTTATTCGCTGGATGGAGTCTCTATTGTGATTCTTCAGTTCGGCCTTGGAAAACAGGTTGATATTGCGAACCAGGAGGTCAAGGACAAAATTGATGCAATAATAAACGAACTTCCGGAGGATGCGGAACTGCCGCTGGTTCAAAAAGTGGATATCGAGGCTTACCCGATAATGGACGTCGTGCTTTCGGGTAATCTTGATTCTCGTCAATTGTACGAGATCGCGGACAAAACGCTTAAGGACAGATTCTCCCAGGTCAACGGAGTTGCCAATGTGAACATTTCGGGAGGTCAGGAGAGGGAAATCCGCGTTCAACTCAACAACCGCGTTGTCTTCGAAAATACCATATCTCTTCCCCAGCTTGTCCAGCTGCTTAAGATGCACAACATGGATATCCCCGGCGGTTATTTTAATCTTAAGGATCAGGAATATACCGTCCGCCTTGAGGGTGAATATCAGGACGTTGAGGCAATCAAAGAACTTGAACTCCCAACCCCCTACGGTCCGAAAAAAATACGACAGTTTGGCGAGGTTGTTGACGGTGGAAAGGATGTTAGACGCCGCGCAGTCTATTATGATAATGTGTCGAAAATTCGAAATGAAAATGTTATCAGACTTGGAATTGTGAAAAGTCCGGACGGCAATGTGGTCAAGGTGGCCGGTTCCATAAGAAACACCCTCCCGGAAATTCAGCAAGTTCTCCCTGAAGGATGCAAACTCGAGATTATCAACGATCTTTCGGAATTTACCGAGAGCAGCGTCAGCGATACAATGAGCAATATTTACCTTGGAATTTTGTTCACTTCGATTGTTCTTCTTTTCTTCCTTCATGATATCCGCTCTACAATAATCGTTGCGCTTTCAATGCCCACCTCCATTATTTCAACTTTTCTGTTGTTGAAAATGGCCGGGCTCTCTCTCAACATGATGACCCTGATGGGGTTGTCCGTTTCTGTTGGCGTGCTCGTGGCAAACTCAGTGGTCGTGCTCGAAAATATTTTCCGCTACAAAGATATGGGAAAGAATAATAAGGATGCGGCTTATGAGGGAACTTCCGAAGTGCTCGTTGCCGTGCTTGCTTCCACATTAACCAACCTTGTAGTATTTTTACCCCTCGCAAATATGTCATCCATAGTCGGACAGTACTTAAAGGAACTTGCTCTGGCAGCCTCCTTTGCAACTATTTTTTCCCTTCTTTTCTCCTTCACCCTGACTCCTATGCTCGCCTCCCTGATACTCCCCAGGGAAGCAAAGAAGGGAAACAGGCTGAGCGAGAGTATCGAGAAGAAGTTAAAACAACTGGATGAATCATACCGCAAAACCTTAAGGGCTGTGCTCAGAAATAAAAAACGGAGCGTTTTTGTGATGCTGATTACCCTCGTGATCTTTGTTCTGACTCTCGGTTTCTTCGGATCAAAACTGGGGTTCGAGTTCCTCCCTATCCCGGATGACGGATTGATCAATATCGAAGTGGAAATGCCTGAAGGTTATAATCTTGATGCAACGGCAAAAATTATTAAAGACATAGAAAAGAAAATCGCCAGGCATCCGGAGGTAAAGCACGTTATTACAAATCTGGGACAGTTGAGCGAACTTGATGTCGGAACAAATATGGCCCTTATGAACATCCAGCTGGTCAAACGTGATCAGCGCGATATTGGTCACCAGGCAATGGTTTCCGTTTTTGTTAAAGAACTTGCCGAAGTGCCGAATGCGAAAATCAAGGTAAACATTGCAGGGGGCATGGGCGAAGGGGGCGCACCTATCCAGTTCTATCTTATGGGCCAGGATCTGGATGTCCTCGATCAGTACAAGGATAAAATAATTTCGAGAATCAAGGATATACCTGGTCTGATAAACCTTGATAACAGCTCACGCGCTGGAAAACCGGAGATCACAATCTTCCCTGACAGAAAGAAACTAAGCGAAGCAGGATTAACAATAACCGAACTCGCTCTTACTCTGCGTGCCTCAATTGAGGGTTTGCAGTCAACCAAGTACCGGGAATTCGGAAATGAATATGATGTGACCATAACCCTTGATGATGAAAGTGTTAATACCCCGGAAAAGATAGGAAATATTACCGTTGTATCGCCGGTGGTTGGGTCACTCCGCCTCTCCCAGCTTGCAGAGGTTAAATTCACTACGGGTTATACGAGAATTCTTCACCGGGATAAATTCACTTCCATAATGTTCACCGGTGCCCCGGCGGAAGGCGTCCCTATTGGAAATATTACGGGCGAAATTGACAAACGGCTTGAAGATCTTAATCTCCCGTCCGGTTATTATGTGAAATGGGGAGGGGATATCAAGATGATGAACGAAATGATCGCTGATATGTTCCAGGCATTCTTTATCGCTATTCTTTTAACTTACCTTCTGATGGCGGCAATGCTCGAGAGTTTTGTTCAGCCGATCCCGATAATGTTTACTCTTCCCCTCGCGCTTATCGGCGTGGTCATAATAATGTATTTTGCTGATACCGCATTCAGTTTAACAGCATTGATGGGAGTGATAATGCTCATCGGTATTGTGGTGAACAACGCGATCCTTATGCTCGACTACACGAACCAGTTGAGAAGAGGCGGGGGAATGCATCCGAAAGATGCCCTTATTGAAGCTTGTCCGACTAAACTGCGCCCCATTATTATGGCTACCCTTGCGCTAATTCTTGGTATGCTTCCTATGGCATTGGGAATGGGAGAGTCGGGAATTGAAATTCGTCAACCCCTTGGTGTCGTAAGTATCGGTGGTCTTGTTGCTTCAACAATCCTTACCCTTTATGTTATCCCGGCATTTTATTACGTTACCGCTCGGGTTAAAAAAGAAAAATAAAATATTTTTATTTCTTACCGGCTTTTCTGCTAACCGCAAACTCACTGGAAAGCCGGTATCTTTCTCCTCCTCTTTCCCTTCCTGATTTTTTTATAAAAGTAGTTTGTAAAAAAAAGAATTATTAAATTTGGAGGTATTAACAACCAGAATTCAATATGCAGTATGTAAAACATTTTTTCATCCCGATAATTTTAATCCTCTTTTTTGCCGGTTGTGAAAAAGAAAGCGTTGTTTCTCCACTGCCGGAAAAAACTCTTGCCGAGCTTTATAAATCGGCAATTATAGACGCTATGGTTGCTGATTCAGGTGAAATAGTGACCACGCTGACTCCCGTTACCCCCTCAAATAATAAACTGTCCTGGAAGGGAACGCCCCCTGATCAGTTTGTGCTTGTGCTTATATATACAAAATATCCGAATAGCTACCCGGTTGAAGATACTGTCGTGACCTGGTGGGATGCTACATGGGTTACCCTTTGTCCGGAATTGCGGGACTGGCACAAGGATAACGGTACAACTGAAAATAATTTTATTTTAAGAACAGAGCAGTTGCTGGGACTTCCCCCCGCCGGCGGTAATGAATGGATGGTTGAAGTTTGGGTGAAACCCCAACAATTAATCAGACCGGCTTATGATAATGAGATTACCGATAATACTTCGGGCTTGTTTTTTCCCGACAGTGTGAGCCAGGAATATGTAGACTGGTTCAATGGTAATATCGTTTATTCTTATTTCCCAGCGAAGAATAAGAACGGATACCCGTGGACAAGACTTGGATACACTTACGACTGGGGAAATGCGAAATCGGAGGTCGGACTGAGTGAATATCTGATAAAAAAGAATTCATCTGTAATTGTAAAATCCGTTCAAAGAATTTCAGACTATCTTAAAGCGGGCAATTAAAAGTTCGGGAATAAAAAAAACCCTCTCTTGTTCAGAGAGGGTTTTTTTGTTTTAAAGTGCTTCAGAATTATTTGGTTCTTAAGAACTCAATTCTTCTGTTCTTCTGCTTGTTAGCTGCAGTCGTATTCGGAACAAGTGGTTTGTCAGGTCCGAAACCGGCTGTGGTAATTCTTGCACCGTCAATACCCTTGGCAATCAAGAAAGCTTTTACGGATTCAGCTCTTGCGAGTGAAAGGTCCATGTTCTTTCTCTTGTTACCAACGTTATCTGTATGACCCTGGATCTGTACGTGGATTTCAGGATTGTCCTTAAGGGTGTAATATGCTTTCGTTAGGATAGCTTCTGATTCAGGAAGTATATCCGACTTACCGGTTGCAAAAACAACTCCTTCAAGAACGATTGCCTGGCCAACTTCAGACTTGATTGATTCTACGTCGTCTTTTGGATCAAGAGGATTGGTACTCCTTAATATTTCAGCACCGTCAAGTATCGAACCGCCGTCTGTATCAGCTTTCAAAGGATTGGTCTTGTATTGTTTAACTTCAAGATTATCTTTCAGACCATCAGCATCTGTATCAGCCTTTAATGGATCTGTCTTGTATGTGTTAACTTCCTCTCCATCCATCAGATCGTCAGCATCGGTGTCCTTCTTTACAGGGCTGGTCTTGTATTTCGTGATTTCATCGAAATCAGAAAGTCCGTCACCATCTGTGTCGGCTTTGAGCGGATCGGTCTTGTGTTTAATTACTTCGTCCCCATCCTTCAGACCATCACCATCGGTATCGTCTTTCAAAGGATTGGTTTTGTAATTTCTTACTTCTTCTCCGTCTTTCAATCCGTCACCATCAGTATCCGGATTGTTCATGTCTGTTCCAAGTGCAAGTTCTTCTTCATCAACAATTCCGTCGCCGTCAGAATCAACTGAACAGCCGTCAATGTCAACTTTAAGTCCAAGCGGGGTATTCGGACATTTGTCCAGATCATCAGGCACGCCGTCCATGTCGGTATCTTTTACGCCACCAAACAATTTGACCATAACACCGGCTCCGACTGTTGCATACCAGTCTTTGTTAACATCATTCCAGTAATCATCAAGCCAGTCTTCACTGGTTGCATACATTGATGCGCTGACTTTCAACGCGAACATATCGCTGAGAGGGAATTTTGCTCCAACTTCTCCGCCAATACGTAATGAATGATCATTATCATTTCCAATTGTGATAACTTTGTTTAATTCGTTTCCTGTTGCATCGTCCTTAACTTTGTAAGTAATGTTTGCTCCGGAAACAAGCAGGTATGGGTAAACGGATTCGGATACGTTAAAAACAAACTTGAACCCTCCGCCATATTCGGTAACATCGGCAGCAAGTTTGGAGGGGATTTTTCTATCGTCCTCTCCAGAAACTTTGCCCATTCCACCAAATCCAACGAAGCCAAGCGAACCGAAGTCCCATGATTCAAGGAAATACTCAGCAGTGACACGTCCAAAATAGTTTGGAACTATGTCTTTATAATCTGTCTGAGGAAGGGTTGCGCCACCTTCAAGACCTAACCATAGTGAATTAGAAAAAGGTGATTTCGGAACTGATTGGCCAAAAGACACAACAGTCAAAATCAGAAAAATGAATAATAACTTTTTATACATAACAACCTCTAATAAATTAGTTAAAGAATGATATCAAATATACAAAGTATCCGCAATTAAACAATTGATATAAAACACATACAATTGTTTTATTTTGGACCTTTTCTGTTACTTTGTTAACCTTTTGGATGCGCAAAAGGTTCTAATGTCTCAAAAAAAGTAAAAATTAAGTCTTAATCAGCAATTTAAATTTTTTAATATCAATATAAATTATTCCTATTTTTGTATTAACTTTACAAACTGTTTTGAGAATTACTAACTGGGGCATATGCCGTAAAGATTATTTAATAGTCGGAACATAATGATTCATTCAATACAACTCTATGGAACAAGCCAATTCAACTCTTTCTGCTGCCTTTTCTAAATTTATTAATCAGGCCGAAGTGAAAAATTCCCTGAAAAGCGGGAATGAAGTGATTCTGAGTTTCATGACTCAGTTTCCCGACAGCCTCCCCGTTTTCAGAGAAACTCTGGCAAAACTCTATTCTACTGTTTTTTATTATTCTGACAGCCGTAATGAATATGAAATTTGTGCCTGTGGTGAATGCTTGTCCCTCGAGAATAGCGATTTACTCCACTTCGATTCCGGAAATGAGCGCTCTCTGGCTTTCGCTGAACAAAAGTTCCTTGAGCTTCAGGAGAAGATAGTCAGGAACTGGTCGGAGTGCTGTAGCGAGTTTATCCCCTTGTTTGTTGGAGGCATGAAGTTCAACTCGAAACCCGGCGGCGAATGGTCCGATTATAAGGGGGCTAAATGGTTCCTCCCTGAAGTCGTCATCTTCAAGACCAATCAGTCGGATTCTCCTTCGGAAATTAGCAGGATTCTTATTAATTTCCGGGTGGCAAAGGGAGAAAAGATTTCCGAATTATTAAAAAAGGCGGAGAATATCTCTGCCGCTTCCCTTGTCTATGAACCGGAACTGAAAAAAGCCCGGATTCTCCTGACCGCCAATGAACAAGATCCCAAAGCCGGAGAAAGGGACTGGGAGCGGCTGGTTTCCAAGGGGAAAGAACTGATCGCCACAAAGGATATTGATAAGGTTGTTTTTTCAAGGGCAACGGAATATAATCTCAATCAGGAGTTCTCTACCGCTACCATTATTTCCAAAATAAAAAATTTCAAGGGTCGCCCGGACGGTTCGGGCTGCAATGGCTATCTGTACCGCGAGGGGAAGTCGGTTTATTGGGGATGTTCCCCCGAAAAACTTTTTTCCGTGAAAGGTCTTAAGCTGGAAACCGAGGCAGTGGCCGGGTCAATTGCACGCGGTGTGAATGGCGAACTGGACAGAAAAAATGAAATAATGCTTCTCTCTTCGGAAAAAAATATAGATGAACATAATTATGTCACCCGCTACATTGTTAATACACTGAAAAAATTCTCTTCGAAAATCTCTTATGTTAAAACCCCAAGGATAAAAAAAACCGCAAAGGTTCAGCACCTTTGGACTCCGGTGACCGCCGAACTTAAGGGAAGCGAGGATGATACCACAACCATTATTCCCGTTTTTAAATTAATATCCAGTCTTTTTCCCACTCCGGCTGTGTGCGGTTTTCCCAGGGAAGTCGCCTTCCGCATTATTAATGAGTATGAAAATATCGACCGGGGATTATTTACCGGAATAGTCGGCTGGTTTAATTTTTATTCCGCAAATATCGCAGTCTCAATCAGAGGGGGTCTTCAGAGAAACAATAAATTAACCATTTATGCGGGATGCGGGATTGTTGAGGATTCAAGTCCCGAAACCGAATATGAAGAGACCCTTCTTAAAATGAATAATATTCTAACTATTATCGATTATGAAAATCAATAATAATAATTTCTGGTCGGAAGCTTTAATTTCGGAATTTATTAAAATCGGAGTTCGCAAGGCTACTGTTTCCCCCGGCTCCAGAAATACTCCCATAACCCTTGCTCTTGCAAAAGCAGAAGAAATAAAAAAATATGCTGTCGTTGATGAAAGAATATCCGCTTTCTTCGCACTTGGAATGGCAAAAGCCGGCGGGCAACCCGTAATTGTGGAGTGTACATCCGGTACGGCAACCGCGGAACTATATCCCGCAATTGTCGAGGCTTTTTTCAGCAGAATCCCTTTGATTATACTTACCGCCGACCGGCCCCCTCGCTTCCTGGGCTATGGGGCAAACCAGACTATTAATCAGGTGGATATTTTTCGCAATCACACAAGACTTTCCATCGATGCCGGACTTCCTCAGGTGACTTCTAAAGGAATTAAAAAAATTTTTGACATTATGCAAATGGTTTACGAGGTGCTGCAAAATGACCCCGGACCTGTTCACATCAACCTTCCTTTTGAAGAACCGTTAGAACCCCGGAGTTATACATCGGAAGTCTCGGAAAATTTCATTGCTTCGGTAAAAAAACTTTCAGCAAACAATAAATATTCGCAGTTTAAAGTGAAAGATCCTGCCCGATTTTCCGAATCAACTGAATTTAAGGAAATTCTCAACCTTGTAATCAATTCAGTACGGGGTTTGATTATTGCAGGTCCGAACGAGACCGGCAATCCCGACTGCCGCGAGAGTATTCTGGAACTCGCGGAAAGCCTGGACATCCCGCTCCTTGCAGATGTTGCTTCCGGTTTAAGGTTTCTCCGGACACAGAGCAGTAACATTATTGCGAATGCGGATTCATTGCTGAGATCGGAAAACATTAACTGGGCAGTTAAACCTGATTTTATTCTTCAGTTCGGAAGAACTGTTACTTCAAAAGCAACTCTGAAATTTCTTTCAACCACCAGATCGCCGCGATATGTAATCAATCAGTTCGGCGACAAATTCGACCCCTCGCAAAACGCTAAAGCATACATTGCCCAACATCCGACCACTTTTATTAACGCTCTGCTGGCGGAACTTAAATCAGCCGGAACTCTCGATTCATCACTTCAGAAAAAAAGAAAGAAATGGCTTAACTTCTTTAAAAGCGCCGATTCCAAAATAGAGGAAATGAAGAGAACTGTGATCTCGGCTACCCGCTTTCCCATAGAATCAAGAATCGTTAACGAGATAATCAACCTGGCTCCGGAAGGATGCAACATATTTCTTTCCAACAGCACACCTGTGAGGGATTTTGATTACTTCGCTTCAAAATCCAATAAGAATTTACACATTTTCTTCAACCGCGGAGCTTCCGGAATAGACGGAATAATCTCTACTGCGTTTGGTATAGCTGCGGCAAGTGGAAAACACACAACGGTGGTTATCGGAGATCAGGCTTTTCAGCATGATATAGGTAGTCTGGCTTTGGCAAATAATCTTGGCTTGTCAATAACTATAGTCCTGGTAAATAACAACAGTGGAGGAATTTTTTATGCCCTGCCTGTTTCAGAATATGGTGAGGATTTCAAAAAGTACTTTGTACTTCCCCAGAATTTAAACTTTGGAGAGATCGTGAAAGGTTTTTCTGCTTACCACAAACTCATGCCAAGCTGGCAATACTTCAAACGGGAATATTTTACCTCTTTTGAAAGAGAGGGTGTGAAGGTTCTTCAGTTTACTACTAATGCTGATGAGTCTCATCAAATCCGAAAGGCTTTCTGGGAAAAAGTGGATTCTACCCTCTCAACAGAAATCACCACCTTGCTTACCAGATAGTGAGTTCGTTTTCGTTCTTACGCAATTTATTTCTAACCGACAGGGTGTTTCTTTCCCAAAAAACCCCATCCTCATATCCCTGTATGCTCTTGTCCTTTTTCGCTTTTTCAAGTCTTTTCTCAGCCACAGCCGCGTATCCGTGGTCCAGTTCAATTCCAATATAGTTTCTGTTCAGTTTTTTCGCCACTACACTTGTCGTTCCCGAACCCAGGAAGGGATCCAATATTACATCCCCCTCATCGGAACTTGCCAGAATAATCTTTGCGAGTAACTTCTCGGGTTTTTGTGTCGGGTGCTCTGTATTCTCCCCCATTGACCAGTAGGGAATTGTCAGGTCCGTCCATATATTGGAGGGATGTGTTAACCTGAAGTTCCCCTCCTTTGTCTCAATCCAATCCTTTGGCTCTCCTTCTTCCTTATACGGGGCAATTACTTTTCTTATCTCTTTGACCCTGTCAACTCTGAATTTATAATTTTTTGACATTGCACAAAACCAGATATCCTCAGTACAGTTCTTCCAGTTCGCTTTCGCTCCCCTGCCTTTCTCTCGCTGCCATGTTATTCGGTTCAACACTTTTAGATATTTCTTTGCTGCAAGATGTATTGATGTTGATGAATTATAATCCCCGCAAATATATACTGAAGCAGTTGGTTTCAAACAGTGGACCACTTTCTCCAAAATGGACTCAATATACTCGGTGTATTCTTCTTCTGAAGTCTTCTTGAAGGATGTCCCCTTAAAGGATTTTCTTAGATTATAAGGGGGATCAAGAACAAGCAAGTCAACCGTTGCATCAGGTAAAAAGCTCGCAATCTTAAAATAATCCCCGCAGATTGTTCTGTTTATAACCTCCTCAAGTGTGGCGGAATCCCTCAGGACAACAACCTTCCCGCCGTAATGGGTAACTTCTTCCTGTGTAAGTTTGATGGTTTTGTTTCTGGCTGATTTTGCCTCTTTTTCGTCTGTTTTCATATCAAAAATCATTTAAAATAGATAATTATACAAAATTAATATAAAAAAATTTCAACTCGCAGCAAATCGGTTTTTAATTTAATTTCCTCATTCTCTTTCAAGCAGACTCTCCCTCATATTTCTCAATCACAAATTCAGGTAATCCTTTCGCTGCACTGCATTCTATTTCTCTTTTCCCTTTCTTTAGTCACTTATTTTTCCGATTTTTGTAAACATAATTAAAATTAAAATCTTATGGAGTGATCATGGCAGTTATTAGACCATTTAAAGCATTAAGACCAAAACCGGCAGTCGCTCAACTCGTGGCAAGCGTTCCTTATGATGTAGTTAACGTTGCTGAGGCAAGAGAATATGCGCAGAATTTTCCTGATAGTTTCTTGCGAATTACCCGCTCGGAAATTGAACTCCCCGATTCGGTTGGACATTATGATGAACAAGTTTACCTCAGAGCAAAATCAAATCTTGAAAGAATTATTAACGATGCCCCTCTTATTACTGATGAGTCCCCCCACTTCTATATCTACCGACTGGTAATGGATGGAAGAGCACAAACGGGAATTACCGCAACTTTCTCGGTTGACGATTATGATAATAATGTTATACTTAAACATGAAAAAACAAGAAAGGAAAAGGAAGACGACCGCACAAAGCATATTATCACTACACGGGCTCAAACCGGTGTTGTATTCCTGACTTATAAAGACGTCGAGGCAGTTAATTCAATAATCCAAAATGTTACTGCTTCAGTCAAACCCGTTTACGATTTTACCGCTCCTGACGGCATCTCCCATACGATATGGATTGTCCCTGCCGAATTGAATAATACGATAGTTGAACATTTTGCCAACGTAAAAAATCTTTATATCGCCGACGGACATCACCGGGCAAAAAGTGCAAGCCGCGCCAGGGAGGAAATGCAAAAAAGCAATCCAAATCATTCCGGCAATGAAGAATATAATTATTTTATCGCTGTTCTCTTTCCCGCCGGACAGCTTAAAATACTTCCTTATAACCGCGTAGTTGCGGATCTTAATGGAAATTCGGAAGAATCCTTCCTCGATCTCGTTGCGGAAAAGTTTCATCTCGAAAAAACGCAACTGAAAGAACCATCAGGCAAAAGAACTTTCGGGATGTATCTGAACAAACAATGGTATCTCCTGACTCCCAGGGATATGATCCTCGCTTCGGAATCCTTATCCGCATCGGTCTCCGATTCTTTGGATGTCAGCATTCTTCAGAATTTCCTCCTAAACCCTGTTCTTGGTATCGAGGACCCCCGTACTAACAAACGAATTGACTTTGTTGGAGGTATAAGGGGTACTGCAGAACTTGAAAAACTTGTGGACTCCGGAAAATTTGCGGTTGCTTTTTCTCTTTATCCGGTTACTCTTGATGATCTTATTAACATATCCGATGCAAACGAAATAATGCCGCCTAAATCAACCTGGTTTGAACCAAAACTTCGGGACGGCTTGCTTACTCATTTAATTTAATTAGTATAATTCAAAATCATAAAAGGAAAATAGTATGGAAAAAAGAGTATTTAATTTAAACGCAGGCCCCGCTATCCTTCCGGAAGAGGTCATTAAAGAAGCTCAGGAACAGCTTTTCACTCTCCCCGGCGCGGGAATGTCTATTCTTGAAATGTCACATCGCTCCAAAAAATTTGACGAAATTCTGCTTAGTGCTAAAAACGGGATTAAATCGCTTCTCGATATCAGTGATGATTACGAAATTTTATTCCTCCAAGGCGGCGCAAGTCTGCAATTCTCAATGGTTCCCCTTAACCTGATGCCTCCCAAAAACAAAGCCGATTACATCGTTACTGGCTCATGGTCTAAAAAAGCTGTTAAGGAAGCTAAAAGAGTTGGAACGGTTAATATCGCAGCTTCTACCGAATCCGAAAATTTTAAGCGGATCCCCAAACCGGAAGAAATTAAACTTGATCCGGATTCCGCATATGTGCATTTCACATCGAACAATACGATCTATGGAACTCAATGGCACGCTGAACCTCAGGTCGGTAACCTGCCGCTGGTCTGCGATGCTTCATCGGATATTCTCTTTAAGAAAATTGACGTCAGTAAGTATGCCCTTATTTATGCAGGCGCTCAGAAAAATATTGGTCCCTCCGGAGTTGTCCTGGTTATCTTAAGAAAAGATCTCCTTGAAAGATCATCCGATTCCCTGCACACAATGCTGAATTACAAAACTCATGTCGAAAATAATTCTCTCTACAATACCCCCAATACTTTTGGGATATACATGATTGACCTTGTTGCAAAACATCTGGTTAAAAAAGGCGGGCTCGATGCAATGTACAAAACAAATCTTGAGAAAGCCAAATTGCTTTACGATTGCATTGACAGCAGCGACGGATATTATAAGGGACATGCGGAAAAAGATAGCCGCTCCCTTATGAATGTTACTTTCAGACTCCCCTCTGAAGAACTTGAAAAGAAATTTATCGACGAAGTGACAAAAGCCGGATTTGTTGGACTTAAAGGACACCGCTCAGTTGGCGGATTGCGTGCATCAATATATAATGCATTCCCACTGCTCGGCATTCAGGAACTCGTTAAATTCATGATCGAATTTAAAGCTAAAAACGGTTAATTTTATACCCCCGCCTGCTACCGGAAGGCGGGGTTCTATCAACTCATTAATTAAGCATTTATTATGAAATATCTATTTTTTTTATTGGTGACTTTTTTCTTCGTCTCCTGCTCTGAGACCGAGGTTAAGTTTGAACTTGTAAATCCAGAAGTTGGCGCTTACGATCTTGGCGATGAATGGGAGGTCAACGCTTCTGTGGTCGTTAAGGGATTTGAACTGAAGGAATCCGAACAAAAGTACATTTCAAAACTCACATACAATATCGATCTGACTTCGCCGGATGGCTTGACCCTTAAAGCTGTCGCTTCCGGAGTCAGGGATTCTTCATTTGACGAAAAGAAAAGCGATCTTTCTCTCGATGCTCAGTTTGTTTTGGATTCCACTTATACGCTCGGAAATTATAAGTTAACTTTTAGTATTAAGGATGAATTATCCCGAAAGTCAATTCAAACCGTTAAGGAGTTTGAGCTTACCGATGAGGATTAACCCCGGTTAGCACATTAAAGAGTATAATGACAAATATTTCCGAAAAATTTAATATAAGTTTTGACGCTTTTGACAATCTCCCAGATCTCTACTTCCTCCTCTCCGGCAAACTTGAGATTGTCGCGGCAAATAATTCCGTGGCAAAACTTGTGGGGCAGAATAAATGTATCCTCGCAAATAAGTTCGAAACCATTTTAATTCCATCTTCTGTTGTCCTTGTAGAAAACACCATCCGCCAGGCAATAAAAGAAAATAAAACAAAAAAATGTGAGGCCAAACTCACTATCGACTCAAAGCAAATTGATGCCCTCCTTTTCATTTCTCCATATATTGATAATCGTAATAAACGCATTCTGATAATCGCTCAGGACATAACCGGTGATAAACGGAAAGAAATCGATCTTCTTCGCTTTTACTACGTCGCACAGAATACGGTTAACCCGCTTCAGATAACCGATACATCCGGCAAAATGATTTACGTTAATCCAGCATTCGAAAAGGCAAGCGGATACTCAAAAGAGGAACTGCTTGGTCAGAATCCTAACATCTTCAGTAGCAAGCGCCATTCTCAGAAGTTCTGGGATGGAATGTGGAACGAGATATCCGCAGGAAAAGTTTGGATAGGTGAGGTTGAAAATAAACGGAAAGACGGTGAATCCTTCTTTACGGAGCTTCTTATCTCTCCCATACTTGACTATCAATCCAAAGTCATTGGCTATTTCGGTATCCATCGCGATCTTACTGAAAAACGTGCCCTGGAAAAACAATTGATGCACACTCAAAAAATGGAAAGCATTGGAACTCTTGCCGCCGGTATTGCTCACGAGGTCGGCAATCCGCTCGCTTCAATTTCGGCGCTTGTCCAGATAATCCAGCGTCAGTCTCAAGACCAGTTTATTAATGAAAAACTTGAGCTTGTGAAAAAGCAGATCACCAGAATCTCGAAGATTATTCGCGACCTCGTTGACTTCTCCCGCCCTACTCGCTACGAACTTCAACTGGTTAATTTAAACGAAAATCTCGTTGAGGCAATCGATATTGTCCGGGTTGGTAAAAAAGCAAAAAATATATTGTTCCTTTCTAATCTCGACGAGAACCTACCAAAGCTTCCCCTCGTTAGTGATCAAATTCAGCAGGTATTCGTCAATATCCTGATAAATGCGGTTGACGCTATTACGGATAGACAGCTATCTTCTCCCGAGATAATTAATGGCGAGATTGTGGTTGATACTTCTTTTTTGGACGATTCGATTTTTATCTCCTTCACTGATAATGGCATTGGTATCCCGGAAAACAATGTTTCCAAAATATTCGAGCCTTTCTTCACATCAAAAAAGGATGGCAAGGGAACCGGTTTGGGACTTTGGGTTAGCTATGGCATTATTAAAAGTTTCCACGGCGATATTAAGGTCGAAAGTTCCCGGAATAATGGAACTACTTTCAAAATTTCACTCCCACTTATGAATTAATAAAAGGAAAATTATGCCGGAAAAAATTCTTGTTGTTGACGACGAAGATATTATTCGAGAATCTTTATCCTACATTCTCTCCAAAGAGGGATATGTGGTGGATGAAGCTGAAAACGGCAAGGTCGCCCTCGATAAGATACTTGATAATTATTATGACCTCGTTATAACTGATCTCGAAATGCCTGTAATGAAAGGTATTGAACTGCTTGAGAATTTATCTACAGCCGCAGTCCAAACCGCCTCAATAGTAATTACGGCTTACGGCTCGCTGGATACCGCAATAAAAGCTCTGAGACATGGCGCAAGTGATTATATCCTCAAACCGGTTGAGTTCGATGATTTGTTGATAAAGGTAAACAGACTCTTTGAGATTAAAAAACTTATTGCGGAAAATCGCCTGCTCCGAAAGGAAGTGCAAAGAAATTTTGACTTCGTCAACCTTGTGGGAAAAAGCTCAGCAATGCAAAAAATCTTCGAAACAATTGAAACGGTTGCTGATACCGATAGTACCGTCCTGATTACCGGAAACAGCGGAACGGGTAAGGAACTGGTGGCTCGCGCAATTCATCAAAATAGTAAACGCAAAAACAAACCCTTCCTGGCCGTTAATTGTGGCGCCATATCCGAAAATCTTATCGAAAGCGAACTCTTTGGTCATAAACGCGGTGCCTTCACCGGCGCAATATCCGACAAAGAAGGTTATCTAAAAGCCGCCGATGGCGGAACTCTCTTCCTTGACGAGATTAGCGAAATGCCCCTCCAGCTTCAGGTTAAGTTGCTTCGTGTCCTTCAGGAAAAAGAAATAACCCCTGTGGGAACTACTTATTCTATACCCGTCAACGTCCGCTTTCTTGCTTCCACAAACAGGGATCTCCAGGAGGAGATTTCCTCAGGCCGTTTCAGGGAAGATCTTTTTTACCGGTTAAACGTTATTGAAATTAATATCCCTTCTCTCAAACAGAGAAAGGAAGATATCCCTTTGCTTATTGATCATTTCATAAATAAGTATAGAATTGAACTGAATAAAAGCGTTAAGGGAATTGATAAAAATGCTCTCCGCGCCCTTGTTAATTATGATTGGAGGGGCGAAGTCCGCGAACTCGAAAATATTATTGAACGTGCGGTCATTTTCTCTAAGGGAGATTACATAACTACTGCAGAACTCCCGATTTACCTGCAAACCACAAAGGAAATTTATATCCCCGAAAAAGCTGGCTCTTTGGAGGATTTCGTGAAACGCGTTGAAAAGGAGTTTATTCTCAAAACTCTTGAGAACAATGGCTACGATAAGGATAAGGTGGCAAAAGTGCTGGACTTGGGACTCTCTACACTATATAGAAAAATTAAGGAATACGGAATAGAAGCTTAAATTTTTTGAAACTTTTTGTTGAATAATTCATCTTATTGGTATTGATTTCAACAATTACCCGCTTATAAAAAATGCGCTTGTTTATAAGCTGGGGAAACAAAAAGTGCAAAAAAGGATGAAAATATGGATAATCAGAATAACACAATTTCAATGCCTCGCATTGGAGAAAAAGCTCCATCATTTAAAGCAGTTACCACTCAGGGCGAAATTAACTTCCCCGAACAGTATGAAGGCAGCTGGGTGATTTTATTTAGCCACCCTGCAGACTTTACACCTGTTTGTACTTCCGAATTCATGACCTTTGCTACTATGGAAGAAAAATTTGAAAAGGCGAACACCAAACTCGTTGGTCTCTCCGTTGACGGTCTTTATAGCCATATCGCATGGTTGAGGACAATTAAAGAAAAAATCAACTACAAGGGAATGAAGGATGTTGAGGTTAAATTCCCCTTGATAGAAGATATCACAATGGAAGTTGCAACAAAATACGGTATGATGATGCCCGGTGAAAGCAACACCAAAGCTGTTCGTGCGGTTTTTGTGATTGACCCTAAAGGAATTATCAGAACCATTATTTACTACCCGTTAAGTCTTGGAAGAAACTTCGAAGAATTATACCGCGTTGTGATCGCTTTGCAGACTGCGGATGCATTTTCCGTTGCAACTCCGGCAGATTGGCAACCGGGTGACGACGTAATTGTCCCTACTGCTGGCTCGTGCGGAACAGCAAAAGAACGCATGGAAAACAAGAAGGATATGACTTGTTACGATTGGTTCTTCTGCACAAAGAAACTTGACAAAGATACAGTTCTGAAGACTGTCCTGAAAAAATAACTGTCATATTATCTTTCTTAAGCGGGTGGTTCTCACCCGCTTTTTTATCCTCTCTTCTTTCTTCTCAATATTCAATTATTCATCTATTATCGTTATATTAGCACTCTGAAATTTGATGCCTCCGCCGTGGAAGTAAAACAGTAAGACTAATTAGCTTGTGAATTATTAATAATTAAACTGTTTAATAAACAAAAAATTTAAAGACAATGGAAAAACACTTGTTAACCTTGTCCCTCCCATACGCAAATTCAGCCACCGAAATGGTCTTTTCCAATTGCAACCTGATTGCCTCGCTTATTGGCTTCTCGGAACGGGAGTCACTTCAGCTCCAGATCGCAATGGAGGAAATTATCACCAATGCCCTGAAAAATAATCTGAATAAAGTTAATCCCAACGAAATTACTGTCTCTTTCTCCGCATTGGAAAACGGAATTAAAATCGAAGTTCGGGAAACGGGCATTCCCTTCGATCCCGAAAATTTCCCGGTCTATGAAAAAGATAACCTGCTAAAACAAGAAAATCCAACCGGCTTGGGTATTTATCTTATTAAAGAAATGGTGGATAATGTCGATTACAAAATGAGCAGAGCCGGAAAAGAAATAATTCTTATCAAGTACAAAAAAGATAATGCAATTTCTGCTTCTGACGTCTCGCTTGCCTCTGAATCCGTACCCCAGTCTCCTGTTACTATCGAAAATTTTATCGTTAGAGAGATTGATCCTAAAGAAGCTGTCGAGGTAACCAAGGAAGCATACTTGTCTTATGGCTACGGCTATCTTGTGGATGAGGTCTACAACCCCTCTCTTTTAAGGAAACTGAATGTAAGCCGCGATTTTATTTCAATTGTTTCGGTTAGCGATGCAGGTGAAATTCTTGGACACGTTGCAGTAATTAAACATAAGTTCCTCAAAGGTGTTTTCGAGTTCGGTGCCGCCTTCGTTAATCCGAAGTACCGGGGTGGAGGTCTCTTAAAAAGCATGACCAAAAAAGCTTTCGAAATTGCCGAATCCGAAGGTGGGGAACTCGCATTTGTCGATTGTGTAACCACTCACGCATATTCTCAGAAAGTCGCCTCCGGCTTTGGTTTTGTTGACTCCTGCATCTTCCTTGCACGTCTTTCGCAAAGTACTTTTCACGAAATTAAAGCAGGAAAGGGGAGGGAAACACTGATATCCGCTTTCTACTCGCTCAAAAAAATTCCCCCTTGTACAATATTCCTTCCGGTTCGATATGATTCAATAACACGTAAAATACTTAACAACTTGAATCTCGATGTGCAAATATCCTCGCTGGAACAATCTGTTGCTGTCTTTCCCGAAGGAGAAACTGCTTTTCATTATTATGCGGAAAAGTTTAATACCGGACACCTTTATGTCGATCTTCCTTCTGCTGATTTTTCAAAAGCATTGTTTAAACAGTTTAAAAAAATCTGTATTTCAAGGGTTGATGTTATTTACCTTTATCTCCCACTGGGCAGCCCGTTTATAGATATGATGACTGAGGCAGCTGTGCAACGTGATTTCTTCTTCGCGGGAATTGTTCCGGATAATACAAAAGGACACTATCTCGTTCTCCAGTACCTTAACAACTACCTGGTTGACTATGATGCAATAGATATTTTCTCTGAACCCGGGAAAGCATTGAAAGAGTTTATTAAATATGACGACCCGAACAAGAAGTTGTTTAACGAAGAGATCCCCTGATACTGTTTATGCAAAAAAACCTTAAGCAAAAACTCGAGTACCATTACTCCGCATTCGACCGTTCTAAACTCTCCCCCGATCCGCTTGAATTCCCCCATCGTTTCACCAATCCGCTTGAAATAGAACTCGTTGCTTTTATTGCCTCCGTTTTTGCATACGGTAACGTCAGGCAGATTGGAACTGCACTTGAACAAATTCTCCGGATAATGAAACAAACCCCGCTTAAATATCTTCAACACTCCTCCCCGTCAGGAATCAAAAAGGATTTCCATTCGCTTACCCACAGATTCTATACCCCTCAGGACTCAGCGCGGTTGTTTCAACTTCTTGCGGAACTCTACTCAAAAGGACAAACTCTCAAATATCTTTTCGAATCTTTCTATAACGGCGGCGAAATTAAATCTGCAATATCTTCCTTCCAAAAATATTTTCTTGCACATTCCACAAATCACCCCAAACCCACTCCCGGTTTCCGTTTCATGTTCCCCCTTCCCGAAAAAGGTTCTGCATGCAAACGGATTAACCTCTTTCTTCGCTGGATGGTTAGAAAAGATGAACTCGATTTCGGCTTTTGGGATTTTATTCCCCCCTCTAAACTAATCATCCCCGTAGATACTCATATAGCCCGGATTGCGATCTCATTAAAACTGACAACACGAAAAAATGTCAGTTGGCAAATGGCAGAAGAAATCACTTCTAATCTTGGCAAATTTGATCCGGTCGATCCGGTTAAATACGACTTCGCTCTTTGCCACATCGGAATCAGAAAACTCAGCTTTGACTGATAAACCGGATAGCTTCACTTTTTATTCAACCCTCACTTGCTTTAACACATAACTCAGATTTGATAAAACATGATTGAAAAAATCAGAAAATTTAATGGGATTTTTGGGCGGGAAATTAACTCCGGGATCTGAGATTATCTTTGATAATCTGAATTCTTAAACAATAGTCTGCGGATCCATATCTATTATTGTTTTTATTTCTTTGTATGCGGTGTTTTTCTTGAATTCGTTAAATGCGGATTCTATTCCCTTTCGCAATATCCCCCCCGCGGGATCTCCCCCCCTGTCGCTCTTTATCAATATCTGGAATCTGTACTCCCCCCTTATTCTCGATATTACCGCCGTGGTAGGACTGCTTATTTTAATTTGTTTCCTGTAAATATTTAAATGCGCATACAGTTCTTGTATCGCATTTTTTACTTTGTTGAATTCCTTCCCCTTCATCTCTATTAAACAAAGCCTGTAAAACGGCGGATAGTGATGCTGCATTCTGTCCACTAGTTCTTTTTTATAGAATCCATCGTAGTCGTAATTGATCACCCTCTGCAGTGCGAAGTGACGGCTGTTCTGCGTTTGTATCAAAACTTCCCCTTCGGTTTTGCTTCTTCCGCTTCTCCCTGCCACTTGCGTAAGCAGCTGAAAAGTCCTTTCATCTGCCCGGAAGTCGGGTATCCAAAGACTCGTCTCTGCACTGATTACTCCAACCAGCGTTACCCTTGAAAAATCGAGTCCCTTCGCTACCATCTGCGTCCCGACAAGAATGTCTATTTCACCATTCTTGAATTTCTGAAGCCTTTCCCCCAGCACTCCCTTTTTCATTATGGAGTCCGAGTCTATTCTCTCGATTCTCGCCTCCGGAAAATAGTAGGAAATTTCATCTTCCACCCGCTCGGTCCCGGTTCCGAAGTATTTAAGATGCGGGGATTTACATACGCTGCATTCAGCCGACACTTCTTTCTCTTCTCCGCAGTAGTGACATTTAAGTTTGTTCCGGTTGATATGATAAACCAGCGAAACTGAACAGTTCTTACACATCTCCACTTCCCCGCATTCGGCGCAGTAAAGGCTTGTCGAAAAACCTCGCCGGTTCTGGAGTATTATCACCCCTTCATTTTTCTTAAGCCTGTCGCTTATCTTTTCTAGCAGGTATCCGGAGAATACATTTTCCATCCGCTTTTTCTTTTTTTCTTCCACAATATCCACCAGGGTTATGTGTGGTAGTTTTGCATTATCAACTCTCTTGGGAAGTTCAATGAGTGTGTATTTTCCTGTCTCGGCGTTGTACATGCTTTCAATTGAAGGGGTTGCGGAACCCAGTACCACAGGTGCGTTTACCATTTTACCCCGGACTATTGCCGCATCTCGTGCATTGTAGCGCGGAGCCTGATCGTTCTGTTTGTAGCTTGCATCATGTTCTTCATCCACCACGATTATCCCTATGTTTCTCAATGGTGCAAAAAGAGCTGACCGCGGACCCACCACAACTCTCGATTCCCCTTTAACTATGCGCCGCCATGAATCATATTTTTCCCTGTCGCTCATCCGGCTGTGGATTACAGATACTGTTTCACCAAAGTTGTTGATGAGCCTTGTCGTTATTTGTGGAGTGAGCGAAATTTCAGGAACCAGCACGAGCGCCGTTTTTTTCTCGGCAAGTACGTCCTTGATTATTTCTATGTAAACTTGTGTTTTTCCGCTTGCTGTTACACCGTGCAGTAAATACGTTTTGAATTCCCCCGTTTTTATTCCTTCACGGATTTCTTTAACTACCCCTTTTTGATCGTCGGTTAGTTCAAAATCCGGAAGTTCCTCTGCATAGTAGTGTTTATAGGTTTGCACCACTTCCCGCAGCTCCGCGGTTATGTATCCTTTTTTTATCAGCGTCTCGAGTGAGCTTTGACTGTAGCCAAACTCTTTTATAAATTTCACCGCTTCAACATCTCGCTCCCGGAGCTCAATAAGTTTCAGGAGTATCGGAAGCTGTGTCGGGGATTTTCTTTCGATTTCTGGGACTGCTTCATAAATGTCTTCAATTGGTTTGGAGAGTTTTATGAATTTTACTTTCTTCGGTTTTATTTTCGGGCTCTGAAGATCATCCACTATTGTTACCACTCCCCGTTTTTCAAGTGTCCGGAGGTAGGAATAAATATTCTTTTTCCCCGACTCCTTTTGAAGTGTTTTTACCGGCGCCTGTGGATGCGTGCTTAAATACTCAACTATTTTTTTTCTTGTCTCCGCCCGCTTTTCTCTGGAGAGCTCCTCAAGCAGCCTTAAACATTCTCCCGTATCCGCACTTACGATCTGTTTCGATTCAACTCCGCTTCCAAGGGGAACAATCAGTCTGAGTGCTTCCCCAAGGGAACTCATATAATACCCCGCAAGCCACTTGTAAAAGCCAAGACTCTCTTCATCGAACAGCGGGGTTTTATCCATCACGTCGAAGATCTCTTTTAGCTTTATCCCACTATCCGTTTTTGTTGAGTCATATTCGCCTGTTCCGGTAATAAAACCGGTAAGTATCCTTTTCCCAAAAGGGGCAATTGCCCTTTTTCCCACGGCGGCTTCATGTTCAAAAATCGCTGGCACCAGATATGTAAAACTCTGGCGGAAGGAATAAGGAAAAACTACTTCGGCTATTCTGGTCATTTTTCCTGCTGTTTCAAGAATGGCGCCAGATCCCTTAGCGCTGCAGGAGTATAGTCGGGCAACATCTCGAATTTAAGATTTGTCTCCTTCTCGTCCCAGATTATCCGCTTGTGTTCATCGGAATAAATAACCTCCCCGTTCGTCGTAACCACACTGTCTTTAAGGTCTAACGTAAGAAAGTAGAATCCGTCCTGTTTTTGTATCCCCTCAACCCGGGTGATATCTTCAAAGTTGTACTTGACTTTTCCCATTAGCAGGTCATTTTCTACATAAAGTTCGCGTTCGGTTATAACCTTCCCTTCGTATTTCATATCTTCCAGAAAAGCGTTGCTCTTCCACATATGCTCAAACAGGGCAGTCTTGTCTTCTTCAAATTCTTTATTTCCCACCGCATCGGACTTTATATCCTCTATCGACATAACCACGCTTCCATTCCCGTTTTCCCCGATTTTTATATCATAGCCCACCTTTTTGAATATCAGGCATCCGCTCAAATTGATTATCAGAATCCCGAGAAGAAGTATTAAAGCTGTTTTTTTCATTTTATCTCCTTTCCAAAAAAGATATTAATTCAATAATTAAAGATAACAATAAAAGAAATTTTTTGGTTTTCTTTGGAACTTGTTAACTTTTCACCTTGTTTTAATTTTAGAATTTACGATATTAAATAATATTAAAAAATAAATTATCGTGGTATTATGAAAACAACAAAAAAATACGGACAGAAAATCGATGACGCTCTTTCGTTGTGGGTAAAATTGACCAGAGCTTACCTCACAATGAGTAAAAGAGTTTCCGAAAATGTGAAATCATTCAACCTGACAGAACCTCAGTTCGGTGCACTCGAGTGTATGGGGCATCTTGGACCTATGACCATCGGTCATTTGTGTAATAAACAGTTGGTGAGCGGTGGAAATATGACCCTCGTCATTGATAACCTCGAAAAAGAGGGACTGGCAGAGAGAATCCATAGCAAGGAGGATAGACGTACTATCGTTGTGCAATTGACTCCCAAAGGGCGTGAGCTTTTTGATAAAATCTTTGTCCGTCATGCAGAATTTGTTGCGGAACTTACTTCCGTTCTTTCAAAGGATGAAATCACCCAGCTTTCTAATCTGTTGAAAAAGCTTGGTACTGGCATAGAATAGTTCGAATTCACAAATTTTAACAAAACAAAATAAGGAGTAAAAAAATGAGGCAATTGTTTTTGTCCCTTCTTGCAATAGCTATCTTCAGTAGTTTAACTTTCGGACAGAATGTTAAGTGGTCAGTTGATAAAAGTCATTCCAATGTTAACTTTACTGTGGATCACCTGGTGATTTCCGAAGTTGACGGTCACTTCAGCGATTATACCGTTGAGGCTGAAACGAATGCAAAAAATGAATTATTAAAAGTCGAAGCGGTTATCAAAACCGGTAGCGTAAATACGGATAACGCTGATAGGGATGCTCATCTTAAAAACGATGATTTCTTCAATTCGGAGAAATTTCCCGATATGAAATTCGTAAGCAAATCAGTTAAGAAATCCGGAAAAGGTTTCAAGATAACCGGCGATCTTACTATCCGCGACGTAACTAAAACCGTAACTCTCGACGCAACTTTCCGCGGGGTTACTCAGGATCCTTGGGGAAATACCAAAATGGGCTGGATCGCAACCACCAAAATTAACAGATTTGATTATAATCTGAAGTGGAATAAAGCAATCGAAACCGGCGGACTGGTAGTTGGCAAAGATGTTACTATAACTCTTAAAATACAGTTGGTCAAAAATAAATAAATCTCAGTAATGGTAGGGACGCGCTCCGCTGTGTCCCTACTTCTTTATTCCCAACCTTTCAATCACTTCTTTTTGTTCCGGATATTCTTTTAATAACTCACTTTTTCTACCAAACTCAAAATCTTCGTATTCAAATGCTGGCGCAACAGTGCAGCCCGTAAGCGCATATCTGCTTTTATCCCTCAATTCCGCACCGAACCAGTCCCCCTTTTTCATTTTCACCTGCGGGGTTTCACCATTTTCCAAATCCTTCCCGAGTTTCAACAGTTTATAGCCGCCCCCTTCACTCAGAACGTGCAGCTCCACACTACAACCCTCATAATGATGCCACACTTCATCACTTTTTAGCCTGTGAAATGCTGAGATATCGTCGTTTTTCAGCAGAAAATAGATCGAAGAGTAGTAATTCCTTCCGGATGTGTATCGCTCAGGAAGGGCTGTTTTACTTATTCCCTCCTCCGAACGGAAGGCTTCCTTAAAGTAGCCCCCTTCAGGATGTGGAATTAATTCCAGCTTTTCAATCCAGTATTTCGCAGATTTCATCTTTTCCTCAAATTAATTTATCCGATTTACGTCCCAAAATTAACTACTCCCCAATCCCAATCAAAATAAAATTTTTCTCTTCCTTCGTATCTAATAGGGTACAAATAAGGTATAAACAAGGTACAAATAAGGTATAAATAAGCTATTAAGACTATCACTACTTACCGCTTTTTCCCCCGGAGTTGATTATTGCTTTACGGATTATTAACTATTAATAACTCAACCCCCAAAATTCTATATCACCAAACTTCCCCTCTCCTCGCATTGTATCCCTCACTCACTTGCTATCCCTTAACTATTTTGAAAGTGGACAGTTTTTAGAATTGTTCAGCACCCCCGCATCCCTTATATTTGTCGTTTTAATTAAAACAATTTTTATGATTATTTACGCGATTTTATTAACTGTTCACATTCTATCCGCTGTAGTCTGGCTTGGTCTCTTCCCCGCAGATCTGATCCTCCGGAAAAGCATCCGCGAAGCTAAGGGCAAACCGGAAGAACCTAAATTGATCCTCATCTGGCTAAAGATTTTGAATCTTTCCGGAATGATTGGATTATCCGGTATTCTTATAACTGGTGTTCTTCTTACGCTTTATTTCAACTTCGGCTTCTTTCAGTTCGCTTCTGGCGGAAACCACTGGCTCTATACTAAACAACTGTTGATGGTTGTGCTGATCGTTGTCGTTGGTGCTCTTCTTATCCCCTCAGCTAAAAAAGTCTCAACCTCGATCAAAAACTCTCTCGGTACAACCGACCCCGGCATTTACCGGGATATGCAAAAACTTGGAACTATTGTAACTGTTCAGAACTTGATCGTTCTTCTCAATATTCTTCTTGCCCTTTCAAGAAGGTTTATTTACTAAAAGCATGAAAAAAGTTGCTCTGCTCGGTTCAACCGGTTCCATCGGTGTTAGCACTCTTGATGTGATATCCGCATTTCCTGATAAGTTCAAGGTGGTCGCCCTTGCGGCTAATTCCAATATTGAACTTGTTAAAAAACAGATTGAATTGTTCCGTCCGGAAATCGTTTCAATAAGCAACCACGACTCCGCCTCAAAACTCAGGGAGCTTTGCCCCGATACCAGAATCTTGTCTGGCGAAGAAGGTCTTATTGAAATTGCCGCCACTGCGGATTACGATATTTTCCTTGGCGCAATGGTCGGTTTTAGCGGTCTCCCCCCCACTATCGAGGCTATTAAACGCGGAAAACGGATTGCCCTGGCAAATAAGGAAACCCTTGTGGTTGCCGGCTCTATCATTACCAGACTCGTAAAACAATACAACGCGGAATTGATTCCCGTTGATTCGGAACATAGTGCTATTTTTCAGTGTTTAATTGGGGAAAAGACTGAGTTTATAAGAAAACTTGTTTTGACCGCTTCCGGTGGACCTTTCCTTAACCGCCCAAAGGATTCTTTCTCTTCGATTACCCTGAAGGAGGCTTTGAATCACCCCAACTGGAAGATGGGAAATAAAATCACTATAGACTCGGCAACAATGATGAACAAGGGACTCGAAATTATTGAGGCTTTCTGGCTGTTTGATCTTCCCGCAGAAAAGATATCCGCGGTCATTCATCCTCAGTCAGTTATTCACTCAATGGTGGAGTTTTGCGATGGTTCTATTAAAGCGCAGTTGAGTAACCCCGATATGAAATTGCCTATTCAGTATGCACTTGCATATCCTGACCGCCTGAATATGCGCTTTACCGATACCAATCTGCCATTAATCCAAAATCTCTCCTTTTTCGAGCCCGATTTCGATAAATTTGAATGTTTGAAACTCGCATTTGATGCGCTTCAAACGGGAGGCTCTTCCCCTTGTATCTTAAATGCGGCTAACGAAGTTGCCGTTGCCCGCTTCCTTAATGGGGAAATTGTGTTTTCAGCTATTCCTGGGATTATTAAAAAGTCGCTTGACAACCTCCCGGCTGAAACTAACCCGTCCTTGGACGATATTATTGAGTGCGACCGCAAAACTCGCAGTTTTGCTTCACAGATTTTTTAATATGGAGTATTCTTTTTTATGGATGCAATAATTTATTTTATTATCACAATCGCCATTCTCGTCTTTGTTCACGAGTTTGGACACTTCGCAGCGGCTAAACTTAGTAAAATGCGGGTGGACGCTTTTGCCATCGGCTTCGGTTACCGCCTCTTTGGCTATAATAAACTGACCGGCTTTACTTGGGGAAATCTCCCTAAGGATTTTGACGGAGAAGGGAATACGGACTACCGCCTTTGCGTTCTCCCCCTCGGCGGATATGTTAAAATCGCCGGGATGGTGGACGAAAGCTTGGATACTAAATTCGCAGACACTCCCCCGAAACCTTACGAGTTCCGAGCCGCAACTACCCCTAAAAAGGTCTTCGTTATTACTGCCGGCGTTTTGATGAACTTGCTCCTCGCAGTACTTATTTTCTGGGGCGCTAACTTCTTCTATGGAAAACAACAATCGAAAACTACATCTGTCGGTTATATAACCCCCGGAAGCCCTGCCGATTCCGCTGGCTTTATGATGGACGATAAAATCCTCGCCATTAATAATCAACCTGTGAAATATTGGGAGGATGTTAGAACCGCCATTTTCGTTACCAACCTCGGTAAGAATCTGAATTTCAAAATCGCTCGCGACGGCGAAACAACTTCCCTCTACGTCCCCCGCAAACTTGTGCCAAAGGATGAAATGAACGGATTCTTCCTTGCCCCCGCGGGTCTTAAACCCCTGATTACCGACGTCCTTCAGGGTAGCCGCGCTGACTCCGCTGGTTTGAAACCAAACGACGTCCTGCTCGTTCTGGACGATATTGAACTCTCCTCAATCCCGCAAACTATTGAAATTATTTCCGCATCGGTCGAAGACCCCGTGAAGGTCACCCTTATGCGCAATCTTGATACCCTTACGGTTTACGCCACTCCAAATAAGGAAGGAAAAATTGGCGTTGCGCTTGGTGGTTATTCTTACCTTGGCGAAACTGAACGGATAACTTATAATGTCTTTCAGGCTTTCACTTTGGGCGTTTCTGATATTTGGAAAACTACTGCCCTTACCTTCGTGATGCTTAAAAATGTTATAACTGGTAATATTGAGTTTGGACAGGCTTTCGGCGGTCCCATTAAAATCGCCCAGTTCGCCGCTCGCTCTGCTGACTCCGGATTCATGAACTTCCTCATGTTCCTCGCCATGTTGAGCCTTTCTCTTGCTATAATTAATATCTTGCCTTTCCCGGTTTTGGATGGCGGTCACCTGGTTATTATCCTTATCGAAGGTGTGCTTAAACGCGAACTCCCCGTAAAAACTAAAATGATAATTCAGAACGCTGGGTTTTTTGTCCTGATGGCTTTGATGGCATTCATTATTTATAATGATATTATCAACCTCTGAAATTAAAGGCGTCTCAATGACGCCTTTTTTAATTCCTTATTTCGGCACCGCCCACAATGGCATTGTCGACTGATCTATTCCGAATATAAGCTAACCTAAAAAATAAGTCATTAGGGTTATTATTACTGCACACACCAGATTCATAAATAACCCCGCTTTCGCCATCTCACCAATTGTTATCCGGTTCGTCCCGAATATTATTGCATTGGGTGGTGTGGCTACTGGCAGCATAAAAGCCATGGATGCGGAAAGGGTCGCCGGAATCATGAAGAGTAGCGGATTGACTCCTGTGGCAATTGATAACCCCGCCATTACGGGCAATATCATTTCGGTGGTTGCCGTGTTGGACGTGAGCTCGGTTAAAAATGTTACGAGTAGTGAGATCATGAAAATAATCAGCAACGGGTGGATTCCTTTAGCCCAGTTCAATTGTGTCCCGATCCATAACGATAAACCCGACTCAACAAATCCGCTCGCAAGGGCAAAACCCCCGCCGAAAAGAAGTACTATGCGCCATGGTATTCTTATTGCCGCTTCCCAAGTCATTATCATTCCCCCGTCTTTTGATGGAACTATGAAAAGTATTAACGCAACCGCTATGGCCACTGTACCGTCTTCTATAAATTTAGGATAAGGAAATATGTTGGACCAGCCGGGGATTGTGAACGACCCGATTGCAATATCTGCCCGAAACATCCATAATAGCGCCATCGCCACAAATACTGCGAAAACTACCTTCTCTTCAAATCCCGCTCTCCCAAGTTGTTTGTATTGTGTGTGGAATGCTTCTTTGTCTGGTAGCTCCCAGTCCTCTTTTTTTGGTCTGTAAATAAAGTATAAATACCCCCACCCCACTGTAAAAGCCATTAACGCAACCGGCAACGCAAAGAAAAACCAGTTGGCAAAAGATATCGCCGGCGCTTCCGGAAACATTATCTGGAAGATCCGCGCAAAGGAAAGATTTGGAGGAGTCCCCACCAACGTCGCAATCCCTCCTATGGATGCACTGTACGCAATGCCAAGCAATAGCCCCGTTGAAAATCGGCTAACTCCCTTTTCTCCACCGCTCTCTTCCAGCTTCTGAATGATCGAAATGAGTATCGGTACCATCATCATAGCGGTTGCCGTGTTCGAAATCCACATCGAAACAAATGCAGTGGCAAGCATAAAACCAAGAAGAATCCTCGCCGGACTTACTCCCGTTATCATTAATACCCGCAACGCGATCCGCTTGTGCAGATTCCATTTCTCCATCGCAATTGCTACCAGAAATCCCCCGATGAAAAGAAATATTACATGATTAAAATATGTTGCCGAAACATCCTTTCCGCTCATTATGCCCAATGCAGGGAAAAGCGCTACGGGAAGAAGCGAGGTGATTGCCAGCGGAACAACTTCCGTTATCCACCACATAGCCATTAAAAGCGCTACCGCCATCATGTTTGTCACTTGTGGATTACTTGAATCAAGATTTCCGAAAAACAGCATGACAAGAAAAATTAGTAGCCCGCCGTATAACCCAACTATCCGCTTGGGTTTTGACACTATGTTGTTGTTCTTCATACTCCTGCTGTATCTTGTTACAAAAAAAATCCGGCTAATTATTCAATTAACCGGATTAAATATAAGAAAAATTCAGATTGTTCAGAGAGTATATTTTATGCTTCCTATAAAATTTCTCCCTGGGGCAGTTATTCCGGATGAGTACGGTCTGTACCTCGTATCCGTAATGTTTTCAACTCCCACCGAAAGCGTAACCCCCCCCGGCAATCTGTAACTTGTATTTAGGTTTAGCGTCCACCACGAAGGCTGGTACGGCTTTCCGTTCTCGTCCTTCGCATAAATCGTTGTCTTCTCCCGCTCAGTCGGCGCTAGATTTTCGTATCTTATTTCCCCGTTGTAATCTGCGTACAGCATTGCCGTTAGCTTTCCTGCTTCATAAATCAGCCTCGTGCTTCCAAACCATGGAGCCGAGTGCCTCAAGGGTACTTTGTTCCCCGCATCATCTTCCTCTTCCCCTTTCTGATAATTGAACTTGCTCGTAAGTCTTAAACCGCTGTAAATCGAAAGTTCAAAACCGGCGTGTACTCCCCAGACGTATGCAAATGCCGCGTTCTGGATTGCCTGTACTCCGCTCATTTCACCATCGTAAAGAATGCTGTCCTGTCCGTTGAACTTGAAGTCCCTTCGTACAAGTGCGTCGTCCAGATACGAGTAATAACCCGCTAGATCAATTTTTATTAGTGAGTTCACCGTGCTGCGCCAGCCGATTTCCCCGCTGTATATATACTCCGATCTTAAATCGGGATTAGGCACAACCACTAGTCCCGGTGTCGAGTCAAACACTTTTCCTATATCATCAATATTGGGAGCCCTGAATCCCGTTGCAATATTTATATATATATGATTCAAATTATTCGGCAGCCAGTTGAATCCCAAACTTCCCGTCACCCCCCCCATAGTAACATCTGCCGATTTGAACGAGAACTTGAAGAAGTTTGTATCGAATTCTGCTGATGAGTGAACTATATTGTATCTTAACGCCCCCTCAAAGATGTACCGCTCGCTCAGTCGGTGCTTGTAAGAAGCATAAACTCCATATGAGTTCCAGATCGCTCCATCCGGATAGCGCGTGCTTATCGGACTTACTTTCCCTGTGTTTATGTTCTCCTTCTCCCCTTGCGATGATACTTTGTTGAACACCCCCTCAGCCCCGTAAAATAACTCCGATGAGGCGCTTAACGTCGTTATGATATCAAGGTTGAACGAAAGAGCATTGACTTTTTCGGTCCTGTGGTTCAGATCGGCTTTGTTGAACCCTCTGTCGTTCCGGCTTTCTTCGAAATTCTGATATGCTACTATTAGTTTAGCAAGATCATATATTCCGTTTTCTCCGTAATTCGTAATCGCAAGATTGTTCATCATCCATTTCTGCGGTCCGTAGTACCATTCCCCGTCTCTCGGTTTCCCGCTTCTTAATTCAATTAGCCTGTCGTAACGCGGAACGTCCGATGTCGCGGAGTAGTAAAACCCATAGTTGAATTCCCACTCCTCTACCGGTTTGAACCTTATTTTCTGCAAAGCACTCACTTGCTCGTAAGCAGAGAGTTTTTGAAGTTCGGGATCTCCGTTAACTATCATTGTATCCTTTCCTCCTGTTCGTTCCTGATAGAATGTTCTTAGATAATCATCGGGTCCGTCGCTTCCCATTCGCAAATCGCCGAACTTGGAGTATGAGGCACTTGTAAGAAAACTCCAGTTGTTCAGTCCGATATTGAAATTAACACTCCCTGTCTGTTCGTTGTTCGCCGAAGAGTAACGCGCAAGTGCGCTTCCGTTAAAAAGAATTTTATCGCTGTAAGAGAATCGCGCCGGGAGGGTTGTAAAGTCCATTACTCCTCCGATAGCATCGCTTCCGTATATCACCGATCCCGGTCCGAATATCACTTCCGCATGCGAAAGTGCGTTCGGATCTATGGAAATTACGTTCTGTAGGTTGCCGCTTCTGAAAATCGCGTTGTTCATTCTCACGTTGTCCACAACTATCAACACCCGGTTCGTTGCGAATCCGCGGATCATCGGACTCCCGCCGCCAAGCTGACTCTTCTGAACGAAGACCTTCCCCGATTGACTTAGCATGTCTGCCGCCGTCTGTGGATTCCGTAATGTTATATCCTTCGGAGAGATCACTTCGAATGTTCGCGGAACTTCGCTTTCATCCGCACTCCACCTGTTCGCTGAAATCACAATGTTGCTCAAAGACACCGGATCTTCCGTCAGCAGCACCTCCCGGTTATCTTCCATTATTTTATTGTAGGTAATTTCCTTCTTCCTGTAACCTATCATCCGGAATACTATCTTTTCGCTCCCCCTGAATGAATTAAGATTTACTTTGCCGTACGAATCCGTGGTTAATGCCCGGTTCGGATCATTGGCATATACCGTCACGTTAATCAACGGCTCTCCCGTTACTGCATCCTTGACGGTTACTACCTGCGCATAGTTTTGCACTGCTAGTATAAATAAAAACAAAATTATTGTTTTCATCCCTAAAACTCCTTTAATTGATTGAATAATCCGGCTCCGGATGTTTTCCGTCGCCGCAGAATAATTATTTTAGGCTTCTGGATGCTTCGGTGGGGGTGGAGGAATGTCCTGTTGCTCTTCGCATATCCCGGCTATCGTTCCTCCTGGAAAGAATAGATTACCTGCAGGGTATTCGCATAATCCCAATTCTTCCGTGGTTGAATAATACTTGTTGAAAGTTTCGAGTATCGTTATCAGTTCCGACTTCTTGTCCGGATTCTTTGAAAGGTACTCGTCAAGGTAGCTTTCCCACCTTTTGAATAGCCCCGATTCTTTAACGTCGTGAATACATCGGTAAACTATTGAATCATTTAAAATTTCTTCTTTGACAATATCATACATCTCCCCTTTGTACCGGAACTCGTTGGACTTGGTCCACTTAAACTCCGGCAGCGTCTTTTCTCTTATGTCCCCCGGGAACACAAAGGAAACCAGCTGATCCTCCGGCACGCCCGCTTTTATCATTTTCCTGATCTCTCTTTTGTACTTTGCTTCAAGTCCCTTGTGGAGAATAATCTCGAACTCCGAATGAAATAAAATAAGGGGCAAAAGAATTATTGTTATTGCGGGGAGTGTTAAGGATCGGATATTTGAAAGAAACTTTTTCATCGGACGGTAAGAAAACCCCTCCCTTTTACCGGGAGGGGTAAATTCCTTAAATTATTTAACTAGCATCATCTTCTTCGTGGAAATGAAATCCGCTGACTTCAGTTGATAAACGTAAATTCCGCTTACCAGCTCGCTTGCATCAAAATTAACTGTATGCGTTCCGGCTTCCGTCTCTTTGTTTATTAATGTTGTTATTTCCCGTCCCAGTAGATCGAATACCGCTAACGATACCCATCCCTTTTTCAGAATACTGAATTTAATGGATGTCGTCGGATTGAACGGGTTCGGATAGTTCTGTTCAAGTGAATATGTAAGACTTCCCAGCAGATCTGCTTCAACCGGACCATATACTTTGGCCGTTCCGTCGAAATCTACTTGCTTAATCGTATACCAGCTCTTGCTGTTAAGCGGCTTGGAATCTGTGAATGCATAGCTCTTCGGTTCCGAAGTCGTTCCGTATCCGTCAACAAAACCTAACACCTCCCAGCTCTTCTTGTCAGCTGATCTGCTGATCTCAAATCCGCGGTTATTGACTTCGCTTCCGGTTGTCCAGTATAGATTGATAACTCCCTCCCCAACCTGCGCACTCATTGAACTGAGTTCAACGGGAACAACCGAGTATTTGCTTACCGTTAAATTGTCAATATAGATTCCGTCCTTTTGTAGTGATCCGTCTGATCTCAGCCAGAATCTGAACTTCACTTGCTTTCCTGCATAGGGTGAAAGATCTATGTTCTCCCGAACCCAGCTGGACTGAACTCCATCGTAAAGCGGCTGTCCATTTGGCTGGAATGAACCGGTTCCCAGATTTGTATACTGTCCTGCTAGAGGTGTCCAGGATGATCCGTTATCTGTCGTTATTTGTATCTGGCAATAATCCCAGTCAGTCTCAATATCAAACTGCACGTCGAACGATAAATTTGCTCCTAGTATGTTGCTCAGGTCAACTGCATTGTTCATCATCATCGATGAGTTCGTGTTTGCCAGGTAGTTGCCTGATGGCGAATCGGTGAATGACGTTGGCGGGGATACGTACTTTGAGGTTGTAGTCCCCCATGAATATGTCGTGGTCCACTGACTCGTGCTGTTTGCACTGTCCGTGAATGCAACCGTTGACTGCGCGACGTAGAAATGGTGAAACGTTGACGGAGGCGTTCCTCCGGGGGGATTCACTCCGCTTCCTCCGGCTGGCGAAGTGGCTACTACTGCTCCCGCAACATCCTGTGCGGCTATGTAATACTGCACCGAGGTTCCCATCGGTTGTGCGGGTATCGTGAAGTTGTATACTGTCGTTCCCTCCGCTGGTGTCCCGCTTACCGCCGCGAATTGCCCGTAACCGCTTCCTTGATTAACCCGGTAGTAAAGTTTTGGTCCCGCTGCTCCGGTACCCATTTCTAGCCCGCTTACTACCGTTGCCGATAAATTGATCGGACTGCTTGTGTTTATTGAAGCAAACGGCGTGTGTTGAATCGTCAGGTTTAAGTTTAATAGGAATGTTGCTAATGTACCGATTGCTAGTTTGGATAACTTTGCAAAATATGGCTTGTTAAATGATGCCTGCGTTACTAGATCGTTTACTGTATGATAATATGCGTTGAAATCACCATCAAGTTCTATCAGGAGTATCGCCCCGTATCCGCTGGTCCAGAACGACGCATGATCGCTGTATGTGGAACCTGGATTAATCGTGCTTAATACTACCCCTAACCCATACGTGGTGTTTACTTCGTACATCTTGCTGGTTATAAGATTTGAACTCCCTATCGGACGCGTATGGATTTCCGCCTTGCTGTCATTATTGCTGTCCCACGCAATCATGTCAAGGTTTATAACTCCCATTATCGAGTCCCCCGCAAGACTTGCTTGCTCTGCATAATACTCGCTCCCTATTAGTCCTTGCTCTTCTTCATCCCAAAGCGCATAAACTATTGTGAACGGAAAAGAATAATTTCTTAAAATTCTTGCTGCCTCTAGTACTGCCGCTGTTCCGCTTGCGTTGTCATCGGCCCCCGGTGCTGTCGTGCCGCTTGGCATATCATCAAAATGCGCACAAATCATATACTTTTTGTTTGGAAATTCTGTTCCCGTCTGAACTGCGTATACGTTCTTTCCAGTTGTGCTGAAGCTTTGTACTACTGGAGTAAAACCATACTGCTGGAATTTTTCCTGTATCCACTGCTGTGCTTTGTCGTTGCCGGGCTGATTTTTGTGACGGGATAATATTGTGTACGGCTGTCCCCCTATCGTTGTGGGTACATTCCCGGATAGTTCTTTTACGAACTGAACAAGTGTGTCTATATTCACTTGGTTAATTATATTTTGTACTATCGTGCTCTGCTGAGCTTGCCCTGATTCAATGGCAAACAGAACAAATATAATAGCTAGCGCGATACGAAAAGATTTAATCATAATTTCCTCAAATCTGTTGGAACGGGTTTGTTTTTATCATTTAACTAAAATTAAAAAGTAAAATTAACTAATTTTTCTTTAAATATTTATATATAAATTTGGTGAACTTCTTCTCCCGCCTCTTTCTCGCTTTCTTCTGAAATTGTAATTGATCGTTTGATTTGCTATTTTTGGAAGATTTATTTTAATGTTTCTATAATTTTTTAGAGGATCTAATGATAGAAAAACAAAGGACGATTAAAAAGGCTGTGTCTCTTTCTGGTGTGGGTCTGCATACCGGCGTAGAGTGTACTATGACATTCAAACCCGCTCCCGAAAATACCGGAATTAAGTTTGTTCGCACCGATTTGGGCGGAAATCCCGAAATACCCGCAATCTGCGACTACGTAGTTGACGTGTCTCGTGGAACTACCCTCGGAATTGGAGATACCCGCGTTCATACCGTTGAACATGTCCTGGCTGCCGTTGTTGGTCTTCAGATTGATAACTTGATAATTGAACTCGATAATATGGAACCACCTATTGGCGACGGAAGCGCCATGCCTTATGTCGAAACTCTTCTCAAAACCGATTTCCAGCAGCAGGAAGCCCTTAAGGATTACCTGATTATCGAAGAAACAGTGACTTACCACAACGAAGAACAGCAAATTGATATCGTTGCACTCCCTCTTGATGATTATAGAATTACTGTGATGGTGGACTACCAGAACCCTGCTCTCGGAAGTCAGCACACCGGCCTCTTTAATCTTGAAAAAGAATTTGTTACCGAGTTCGCCCCCTGCCGCACCTTCTGCTTTCTTAGCGAAGTTGAACAGCTTTCTAAAGCAAACCTGATTAAGGGCGGTGATGTTGATAACGCCGTGGTTATTGTGGATAAACAAATGTCCCAACCCGAACTCGACTCCCTCGCTGACTCCCTCGGTATCGAAAACAAAATCCATATCGGCTCGAAAGGAATTTTGAACGATAAGGAACTTCGCTTTAAAAATGAATTCGTCCGCCATAAATTGCTCGATATGATCGGCGACCTCGCTCTTATCGGAGTCCCCATAAAAGCTCAGATCCTCGCCGCAAGACCCGGACATAAGTCTAACGTCGAATTTGCAAAACAAATTAGAAAACTTTACCAGCAGAAAAAACTCGTTAGAAAATTCCAGCACGTTAAAAAAGAGGGCGTCGTCTTCGATATTAACGCCATCGAGAAAATTCTTCCCCACAGATATCCCTTCTTGCTGGTTGATAAGATTATCCACCTCGATATGGACAAAAAAGTTATCGGCGTCAAATCCGTTACGGTTAATGAACCTTTCTTCCCCGGACATTTCCCGGGTCAACCGGTGATGCCCGGAGTCCTGATTATTGAGTCCATGGCACAAACCGGCGGAATTCTCCTCCTGAATGCCTTCCCTAATCCCGAAGAGAAACTCGTCTTCTTTATGCAGATTAATAATGCGAAATTCAGGAAGACCGTCCTCCCCGGGGATCAGCTTTTCCTTGAGGTCGAAATGATAAATAAAAAAAGCAAGACAGTCGTAATGTCGGGTAAGGCATACGTTAACGATCAGCTTGTTGCCGAGGCAGATTTTATGGCCGCAGTGGTCGATAGGCCTCCGGTAATTAAAGACTAATTAAAAGAAATTTTTATGAGCAAAATTCATCATACCGCAATTGTAAGCCCCAAAGCTATTATCGGGGAAAATGTTTCCATTGCTCCTTTCGCCGTGATATACGATGACGTCGAAATCGGAGACAATTCCTCAATAGGCCCTCACTCTGTTATCTACGACGGAGCAAGAATAGGAAAAAATGTAATAATATATCAGGGCGCTTCTATTGCTCATGTCTGTCAGGATCTTAAATTTAAACCCGAACCTACCATCTGCACTGTGGGCGATAATACAACAATCCATGAATTTGTAACCCTTCATAGGGGAAGCAATGAAACAAAACGCACCCTTATTGGTTCAAACGTCCTGTTGATGGCCTACGCTCATGTGGCTCATGATTGCGTGGTCGGGGATAATTGCATTCTTGCAAACGGGGTTCAGATAGGCGGATTCGGAGAAGTTGACGACTGGGCAATTATCGGTGGATGCACACCCATTCACCAGTTCTGTAAAGTCGGAAAACATTGTATGGTCGGTGGTGCTTTTAGAGTGGTTAAAGACGTTCCTCCTTTCATCCTTGCCGGCGAAGAACCCTTAAAATATGCCGGTCTCAACTCGATCGGTCTGAGACGCAGAGGTTTTACCCCCCAACAGATTGACAACATTAAAAAAGCTTACCACATAATTTACGATTCCGGGCTTAATGTTAGTCAGGCAAAGGAGAAAATCGCCGCCGAGATGAGCGGCTCAAGCGAAGCACAGGAAATCCTCTCCTTCCTGAACCGCTGTAAAAGAGGTATAATCGGTAAACTTGGCGCTTGATTAATCTGATTTTTTTAACTGGCAAATCTGTGGTTTATCGTAAACTGCTATTTGCCCGGTTTTTCTCCTAACCTCCACTTTTTGCCCAAAAGGAGACTTTTTCCTCTTTCCCACGCTATACCCTTCCGTTCTGGTCTCGTTCTGCTCCCCTTCTGCTCCCCTTCTGCCCTACTTCCCCAATCCCAAATTTCCCCTCTTTTTAACAAAAGATCTTTTTTTTGTCTCATTTTTTGGATTTTTTTCCTAAATCCCTTACTCTGGTAAAAGTATTATTGGTTTAAAGATTTTTCTTTGTATTTTTATCCGGTTTTTTTACATTTATTTATTAAATAAACAAACTTCTAAAAGCTATGAGATTCTTTTTTGTTTCTCTTTTTGCCCTTTGTTTGGTTTTCACCTCAACTTTGCGACCCCAGTCAAAATATCCTGCCCCGGAGACCTCTGATCCCTTCACTTACCGCTTTTTTATAAATAAATTTAATTTCCCCCTGAATAACGCCGGCGTACTTGCCCAGATTAATATCCCCGACGATAATCCACTCGTTGGCGGTTCTGGTGGGAAGTTTGATAATATTGTTGCCCTTTTCTCCGGTGGATTTGCTCTTTCTGGTTATAGCGGTAACTTATTATGGTCAAATGGAGTAATGGCTGCTGGCTTGGTTGAGGATTATACCCCGGGTCCGGTCGGTTCATCACCCTCTGATTCTCTGAATCGCATCTATGTTGTCACATCCTCCGATCCCCCCTTCTCAGCCTCCTGGCAAAATTGGAGAAGTGCTGTTAACTCCGGCGCTCGTTTTTTTGATGGCGATAACGATGGGATGTATAACCCGGTGGATAAAAACAATAATAATATTTGGGACCCAAATGAAGATCGGCCCGATCTTCTTGGTGACTTAACTGCTTGGTGCGTATTTAACGATGGCGTGCCGCAAAACTTAAGACGCTTTTCTGTTCCCCCCCAGGGAATCGAGATTCGGCAAATCCTCTTCGCATCCCGCTGGGGTAACGATCCCGCTTTTCATAATACTCTTTTCGTGCGTTATTCTATTGTTAATAAAAATGCTCAGGTCCCCGTTATGGATTCCGTCTTTTTTGGTATGTATGGCGATCCTGACCTTGGCGACCATCCCGACGATCTCTTCGGAATGGACTCTCTGCATCAGTCCTCCTTTACATATAACCAGGGACCCGATGCCCTTTTCGGACCTGATCCTCCCGCTCTCTTCTCGAAAATTGTTCAGGGTCCTGTGTCATATATCCCCGGAATATCCTTCACTGACATAAATCAAAATGGCTCCTACGATGAGGGAATAGATATCCCTCTTGATTCCGCATATAACCACCTCGGTCCCTTCCTGGGCATCAAAGTTTTCCCGGGTGCTAAAAATTTATCGGTTTCTTCCGGCTCTTCTGCTTTCGGTGGCGATCCTTATTACCATGAACCGGACAACGTCCTTCAGGCAAGATATTTTTTGCGGGGAAGGTTGGGAAATGGTCTGCTTCCAAATCCCTGCTCTTTTCCTTATGGAACTGTCGCAGGAGGTGTCCCCTGCACAAATATTACTCCTGATTTCCACTTTTCCGGCGATCCTGTACAACAAATCGGCTGGTTGGCACAATACCCTGGAGATATTAAAAGCGTGATTTCTATCGGCCCCTTTAAACTTGAATATAACAAACCTGTCGATATACTCACAGCCTACATCGGCGGACGTGGTACTTCACCACTGAATTCGGTTTCCGTCGCGCGGACCTACTCGTCCGTAATTGATAATTCATACTCCCGAAATTTCTCCGACTTGCCCACTGCAATCGTCGACAATCTCCACCGGAATATAAATTTCCAACTATACCAGAATTACCCCAATCCTTTCAACCCTTCAACAACTATATCCTACAACATAAATTCCCGCAGCTATGTTACTCTTAAGCTTTTTGATCTCCTGGGAAACGAGGTTGCTCTCTTGGTTAACGGTGAAAAAGATGAGGGAAATTACTCTTTTAATCTGGATGTCTCCGGTTTTCAACTAAGCTCCGGCATTTACTTCTACCGGCTTCAAGCAGGTGATTTTATTCAAACAAAGAAAATGATATTATTGAAGTAATATACTGTATACTTCTGTTTTTAACTCCGGTTTAGTTAACTTGCTAAGGGACAAGTAGGGAATAGTATGCTAATATTTTTGCTATTATCTTCCCTTAAGTTCATTTGCTCCTGAATGAACCGCCATGTCATTCCCCATCCATCTCTTTCTCTCCCCTTTTACTTGTTATTGAAGTCCTATTAACTTAAATTGCATGCTGAAATTTTATGTTTATTAGATAATTGTCAGTCAATGTTTCTATGCAAACTCCCTTAATGGCGCAGTACTATAAAGTCAAGGAATCTCATCCGGACACTCTTCTCCTCTTCCGGATAGGGGATTTCTATGAGACTTTTGATGAGGACGCTAAAACAGCATCGCGGGTGCTCGGGATAACTTTAACCAGGCGCGCTAATGGTGGCGCTGGCGATGTCCCACTGGCAGGTTTCCCCCATCATGCCGTGGATACTTACTTGCCTAAACTCGTCCGCGCAGGTCTTCGCGTTGCTATTTGCGAACAACTCGAAAATCCCAAAATGGTTAAGGGAATTGTCAAAAGGGACGTCGTAGAGGTGGTCACTCCGGGCGTGGCCTTCTCCGATAAGTTGCTCGACCATAAAAAAAGTAACTTCCTCATGGCAGTCTGTATCCGGGATAATATAGCGGGTATTTCTTTTTGCGATATTTCTACCGCTGAATTCCACCTTTATCAGGTCCCCTCGGATAACCTGCGTCAACAACTTGAACTTATCTCCCCGGCAGAGGTGCTGATCCCTAAAAAGGATAAGGACTTTTTTATCTCAACCGTCTCCGCTTTCAATCCGACTGTTAGAATTTCTAAAATGGATGACTGGCTTTTTAATTATGATTATGCTGCCGAACTTCTTGAAAATCACTTCAGGACCGTTAACTTAAAAGGTTTCGGAATAGACCGCTACCCAATCGGTGTGATTGCCGCCGGAGTTGTGCTGACTTACCTCAGGGAAACTCAAAAAAGTAATATTTCCCACATTAACAAAATAAGTCTCTACAACGCTTCCGACTATATGATCCTTGATTTTGCCACAAAGCGGAATTTGGAGATTATTTATTCCATGCAGGATGGCGGACGGGAAGGATCCTTAATCTCAATTCTCGATAAAACTCAAACCCCAATGGGTGCTCGCCTCCTTAAACGCTGGATCTCCGCTCCCTTGATTAAACCGGAACCCATTCTGAGAAGACAGGAATCCGTCGATGCTTTTTTTCAAGATTCTCAAATAAGAAAAAAGCTCATCCTTGAATTTAAGGAAATCTCAGACCTTGAACGCCTGACTTCAAAGATTTGCACCGGCAGGGCTAATCCTCGGGACGTTGTTAATCTCAAACTTTCCCTTGCAAAAATCCCTCGCTTAAAAGAATTACTCGCCGGCTTTACCTCTGGTACTCTTAGCGATCTTAATAATAAACTTAAACCGCTTGATTCCGTCGTCGCAAAAATTAATAACGCCCTTGTTGAGTCCCCGCCTCTTAGCCTTTCGGATGGTGGCGTTATTAAACCCGGCTATAGTCCGGAACTTGATGAAATTAGAAATATCTCCGTTAACGGTAAGGATTGGATCGCTAATCTGCAAAAGCAGGAACGCGAACGAACGGGCATTTCCTCTCTTAAGGTTAGCTATAATAAGGTTTTCGGATATTACATAGATATTAGCAATGCTAATAAGGATAAAATTCCGGAGAGTTATATCAGAAAACAAACCCTCGTTAATTCTGAACGCTTTATTACTCCCGAACTGAAAGAGTACGAGGAGAAAATCCTGAATGCTGAGGAACGGATTTATAATCTTGAAAGTGATCTGTTTAACGACCTTCGTATGTTTATTGTCTCTTCAACTGAAGAAATTCAGGAAAATGCAAAATTGATTGCCATGCTCGATTGCTTCCTTAGTCTTTCCGAAACTGCCGCACAATACGGATACGTTAAACCTCTTATTGACGGTAGCACCGTTTTGAATATTTCAGATGGAAGACACCCGGTTGTTGAAAGAATTCTTCCCCCTGGTGAGAATTTTACACCTAATTCATGCTCCCTCGATACTCAGGAATCACAGATTATTATCCTCACCGGCCCCAATATGGCTGGAAAATCTGTCTTCCTGCGACAGGTCGGCTTGATAGTCCTCCTTGCACAAATAGGCTCTTTCGTCCCGGCTAAAGAAGCACGGATTGGCGTAGTCGATAGAATTTTTACACGTGTCGGGGCAAGCGATAATATAACCGCAGGGGAATCTACTTTCCTCGTTGAGATGCAGGAAGCCGCAAATATTCTTAATAACGCCACCTCCCGCAGTTTGATTCTCCTCGACGAAATTGGCCGGGGAACTAGCACTTTCGATGGCATATCTATAGCTTGGGCTACTACCGAATATCTCCATGAAAATCCCGATATCTGCGCAAAGACTTTATTCGCTACCCACTACCACGAACTTAATGAAATGGCTGATATTTTCCCCCGAATTAAAAATTTTAAAGTGGATGTACGCGAGTACGAGGATAAAGTTATTTTTCTGCATAAGGTCATCTCCGGTCAGGCTGATCACTCATATGGAATACAAGTCGCACAACTTGCCGGTCTCCCTGATGTTATTACCGATCGGGCTAAGGAAATCCTTGCCAACCTGGAATCAAAGGAACTTACTCCCTATGAGGTTAAGAAAGCTAAAATTGCTAAGCGCAAAGCGGACGAACTTCAGTTTAATTTGTTCGAAGTCAGGGACGATAAACTCCGCGCTGAACTCAAAGACCTTGCAATTGATAATCTTACTCCTCTTGAAGCTCTGAATAAACTTAACGAATTGAAAAAAAAGGTAGAATAAAGTGAAGTATTTTTTTATATTTGCTATGTTTTTATTTGTTGCCGGTTGCGGAAGTGATTATACCCCCGAACAGGAAAAATATATCGAAAAAATTGAAAAACTGCGCGAGGCTAAGGATGAAGAGTTCCGCACAAGCCCTTCATCCCCTTTCAATGCTCGGACAAAAGTCCCCTTCCACCCGCTTAATTACTTTGACGTTGATCCCGGATTCGTTTTCGAAAGCACTTTGGTCGAATACGAAATGAAAGATACCGTCAAAATCTTCGGCACAAAAGGCGAGGAACGGAAAGCGGTTCGATTTGGCTACCTGATTTTTTCTTACTTTAAAGCTCTTTATAAACTTAACGTCTATCAGGGAACAACCCGCGACGGACAGGTCTACTATTCAATATGGTTTACCGACGCCACCACTGGTGAGGAAACTTATGGAGTGGGCAGATATATTGACTTTGAGTTGAACCCAAATCCCCAGTATATTTACACTGTCGATTTTAATCTTGCTTATAATCCGTATTGTGCATATTCCCCCGACTACTCCTGCGCAATACCCACAAAGGAGGATCATCTCTCTATTAGGATTACTGCAGGAGAAAAGAAATTTCACGACTAAACTTTATCGGAGTTTACTTTGATTGTAATACTTGAAAAAAATATAACTGACAAAAAAATGGACGAAATCATCTCCTTGCTTGAGGAGAATATGTTTTCCGTCTATAAATCTTCTTCCGAGGAGGAAGTGATATTGCATGTTAGCGGAGGCAAACCCGGATTCAATAGCAAAAACTTGAAACACCTTGAGGGTATTGCCGATGTCATTAAAACTGACGAAAGTTTCAAACTTTCCGGCAGAAAAAATAAAAACGAAAACACCCTGATCACGCTTCCCGGATATGAGGGGGTCGAAATTGGCGGAAATGGCATCGCTATTATTGCCGGTCCTTGCTCTGTGGAAAATGAAAAACAGATTTTTGAAATTGCTGAATTGGTTGCAAAATGCGGCGCCCGTATTTTGAGAGGCGGAGCCTTCAAACCCCGCTCCTCTCCATATTCTTTCCAGGGTCTTGGCGCTGATGGACTCAAACTTATTAGAAAAGCAGCCGATACTTTTAAACTTGCCGTTGTCACCGAAGTAATGGATACCCGGCATGTTGACCTGATTGAGGAATATACCGATATCTTTCAGGTCGGCTCAAGAAATATGCAGAACTACCCCCTCTTGAAAGAACTTGGAAAAAGAAAAAAACCGGTACTGCTGAAACGGGGATTCGCTGCCAGAATCGAAGAGTGGTTGCTTAGTGCCGAATATATTTTATCTGGCGGAAACGAAGGGGTGATTCTCTGTGAACGGGGTATAAGAACTTTTGAGAATTTTACCCGGAATACTTTCGACCTCTCCGCTATTCCCGTTATTCATCAGAAAAGTCATCTCCCGATAGCTGCCGACCCCTCACATGCAACTGGTCTGCGGCAACGCGTTATCCCAATGGCTCGCGCGGCTGTTGCCGCCGGGGCGGATGCAATCATGGTTGAGGTGCACAATAACCCCCAGCATGCTTTGTCCGACGGACCCCAGGCTCTTGAACCGGATCAGTTCTGTTTGCTCCTTTCACAGCTTAAAAGAATTGCGGAAGTTATTGATCGGAAAATTATCTGACGTTTTTTTGTTCGCTAATTATTTATTTGTTTCAATCACCATGGAGGTAAAATGGAAATTGTGTTGATAGTAATTGCTGTAGTTCTCCTTATTCTGGTTTTAATGTACAACTCTCTTGTCCGTAAACGTAATATGGTGGATCAGGTCTTTGCTAGCATGGACGCCATGCTCAAAAAGAGATTTGACCTCATCCCTAATTTGGTTTCTTCGGTCAAGGAGTATATGAAACATGAGGCGGGAACTCTCACAAAAATAACCGAGTTGAGGACTAAAGCCCTCTCCCCCAATATCTCTACGGAAGATAAAGTGGTGGTTAATAATGAACTTAATAAACTGCTTGGCGGTCTCAAGGTAGCTTTTGAAAATTATCCCGATCTCAAGGCAAGTAATAACTTCCTGCAGCTTCAGGCTTCCCTGAATGAGGTCGAGGAACAAATATCCGCTGCGAGACGAACATATAATGCTGCGGTTAATGATAATAATAATGCGGTTGATATGTTCCCAACCAATATTATTGCCGGGCTCTTTGGCTTTAAACGCAGAACTTTGTTTGAAATTCCTGAGTCCGAACGCACAAATATTAATGTCGGAAACCTCTTTAATAGTTAGGTTCCTCCATGAGAACCAAAGAGGAATTTAACCAATTTTTTCAAACCGGCTTGACCGGCGTTATTAAAACACTGGACAAGGCGAGAAGGAAAGTGTTGTTCCGCCTTTTCCTCACTCACTTTCTCAACCTCATTCTTATTCTCGTCTTTTTAGTTTTCTTTGTCGTTTGGATGGAAAAACTGGACGAGGGAGAATTGGAAAGCGGTTCTTTTGTAATAATTGTTATCGGTATTGTTTTTCTCGCTTTGATCGGCTTGCTTATCTATCTCTATTATAGAAAACGAAAAAAGTATGTCGTCGAATTCAAAACTAATCTCATCAATCCGATAATAAAGTTTATTGACCAGGGCCTCAACTACGTCCCCGATGGCTATATTTCTTCGGGTGCATTTTCTGCCTCCAAAATATTCCACCAGCCTTATAACCGTTACTCCGGTGATGACCTGGTTGAAGGCACAATAGATAAAACTAAAATTCTCTTCTCGGAACTTCATGTCGCAAATATTGTTCATAGAGATAAACGGACGGAAAAACATCCCGTGTTTGACGGCATGTTCTTTATTGCCGACTTCAATAAGCACTTTAAAGGACAAACTTTCGTTCTCCCCGATAAAGCCGAGAAACTCTTTAAAGGTTTGGGAAAGTTCTTTCAGTCTATGAACTGGAATTACGGACAACTGGTCAAGATGGAGAACATAGAATTCGAAAAGGAATTCGTTGTCTATTCAAATGACCAGATCGAAGCACGCTATATAATTTCCCTTAGTATGATGGAACGGATGCTCGCTCTTAAAAAACGCTTTAACCGCCCCGTCTATTTTTCGTTCATTAACTCGAATGTCAATTTTGCTGTCGCTCTCAGAGGAAAACAACTTGAACCGACTGTCCTTCGCTCCCTTGATAACCGCAAGATCATTGATAGCTATTTCGGTCTGTTGAACGATATGATTGCTATAGTGGATGAACTTAATCTCAACACAAGAATTTGGACTAAACAATAAAAGCAGCATACATTTGGAGATAGAAAAAAAAGAAAGATTTAAAGCTTTTTATGAGGCGGAGATACTCCCATTCCTTAAAGATTTGGAGGTTGAAAGGAAGAGGAGTCTCCCCCTTTATTTCTTCAGAGGAATATATGGCTTTGCCCTTGCTCTCTTTATTATTCCAACTGTGTTTAATACCTTTATTGATCTTGTCCTTGATATGGGCGGGTTTTTCGGTGGTAATTTTTCTGATTCTTTTGGAAATACTTTTCTCTTGATCTTTCGGATTTTATTTTCTTCTGTCTTTGTTTTTATCCTTCTGGTATTCATCTATATTTTTTCCGCCAAGTCACTTGATTTCCTGTCGCGGTATTACAAGCTTAAATTTACTAAATCCCAAAAACTCCTCTACTCAATTCTTCTCGGCGCGGCTTTTTTAATTATTATCCGGCTGATCAACTTGACCCCCTATTCGTTTAATTTATATCGGATATCAGCGGGCTTTGAATCGGGTGATAATTCGGTTTTCTGGCACACGTTTAAATGGTTTTTTATTATTATAGGTTCGGCAATTATTCTCGCCCCTCTTATGATCCTTATTCAGTCAAGGGAAGATAAGTTTGTAAAGAAATTTAAAAACGGTGTTGTGAAAAAAATCGTCCTTTTTACAGACCCAAAGTTGAATTATCTCCCGGATAAGGTTATTCCCAAATCTGAATTCATGGACTCTAAAATTCCTCTTGGTAACCCCGATTCTAAATATTTGGGTGGTGATTTTGTTTCCGGAAAAAGGGGGGATGTGGAGTTTCGTTTTTCTCAGATTAATGCAAAAGCAAGATCCCAATCTTCTAAAAGCAATGACGAGGTGAATGTCTTCCAGGGAATTATGTTTATCTGTAGGTTTAACAAACCTTTCACTAAGGAACACTTTGTCCTCCCCGATGTTGCGGCAGCTGCTTTGGGCGTTACTGGGGAATCGCTTCAGAAACTTAACCCATGTCGCCCACCCCTCGTTAGACTTGAAAATATCGAATTTGAAAAGGAGTTCGCTGTTTATAGTCAGGACGAAATTGAGTGCCGATATATTCTTTCTCTTTCGTTCATGGAAAGAATCATTGCCTTGAGGAAGAAATCTTCTCTCCCGTTCTCAATGTCTTTTGTTAATTCAAACCTCTATTTGGCTGTCTCATACGACCGGGACGTTTTCCGCCCCCCTGTCTTCTTCTCGCAAATAAATTTTGATCGGATTCTCGAAATGTACGAAGACATTCTTTTTTATACCGGGATTGTGGATGATTTGAATCTTAACTTGAAAATCTGGGGTGATTGATTTGAAAAAAACTGTTTTATTCTTTTTTATCCTGTTCTCCTTTCTCAGTTTTCCTCAGAAAATTACTGTCATTCGGAAGAATTCAACTGAAACAATTGCTTATCTTTACTCTCTGCGCGGGGAAACTGTTGATCTGGTTGACTCTGTTAAAACATCTTCTCCGGGCATTTTTTCTTTCGGGGGATCTGATCTTCACCCCGGTTTTTACCGACTCAAATTTCAGCAAACCGGAGGTCTTGATTTTGTGTTCGATCGGGAAAATGTGGAAATGATCGTGGATGAAAAAATTTCTCCGGACAGTATTGATGTTATACAATCAGAATCTAATCGTCTTTATCTTGAGTTCATAAGACTTTCAAAAAACTACAAAATAAAATCTGAACTTCTTAGACTGGTGCTTCACAGCTATCCGGAGAAGGATTCTTACTATAACCTGACATTAAAAGAACTTGACCGTTTACAGGAAGATTATCTCTTTTTCGTAAATGTGACCGCACAAAAAAACGAGGATTTATTTATTGCAAAGTATATTCGTAGCGCCGGACTCCCGGTCATTCCCGTAAATATTCCCCGGGATAGTTCTCTCGCTTATCTCAAAACCCATGCACTTGATAATATTAACTTTTATTCGAAAGAACTTATTTATTCTGACCTTTTTTCATCGCGCACTATCGAATACTTAACTTATTTTCGTAACCCAAGACTCCCTCTTGAACTCCTGGAGAAGGAGTTCAATAAGCCTATTGATTCTATTCTTAATCGCGCTAAGGTTAACGAGGTCGTTTACTCTCACATTGTGGAATACTTGATTGAGGGTTTTAAAAAATTTGGGTTTGAAAATGTGCTTGATTATATCGTTAATAATTATGTTATAAAAGATGGGTTGTGTCTTGACGAAAAAGTTGGAAGTTCTACTCAAAGAATGATTAACCAAAATAAATTTCTTGCCGTTGGAACAATTGCCCCCAATATTTCGCTCCCCGGTTTGACTGGTGAAATTACGGATTTGTCGAAAATTGATGGACGCGTCTTGCTGATTTTTTATTCGAGTAAATGTCCCCACTGCAAAACTCTGTTGCCGGAAATAAACTCAATCTCAGATGAATTAAAGAAAAAAAGAATTACGGCGTTGGCCGTTTCTCTCGATACCGATAAGGAGGAATGGACGAAATTCGCTGAGATCTATTCCCCCGATCTTATTAACCTCTCCGATCTGAATGGTTGGGAGAGTAAGGTTGCCTTGGATTATTTTATTTATGCTACCCCCTCTATGTTTTTTATAGGTGATGATGGGAAAATTATAGCCAAGCCCACAACTCTTGCCTCTTTTCGAAAGTTCCTTACTCCCTAAATTTAAAAACCGCTTGCTTTAACCATTTATATAAAGACAATTCTTTTTATATTTATACCTTTAATTGAAATTTTTTAGTAATACTCTTTTCATAAAAGTTTAATAATTTGTCCGGAGTGATATATATGAAGAAACTGTTTGTAATTTTCATGTACCTGTCTGTCAATCTGTTCTCTCAGGGAACAAGCTACTTCACTTATGACGACTTGTGGGGTTTGAAACGAATTGGGGGAATTGAACTTTCCCCGGATGGCAAAACTATAGCTTTCACACAGTCTGTTTACAGCATGGATTTGAACAAGGGAAATTCCGATATATATCTGGTGGATATAAACGGAAAGCATTTGCGCCCCTTTAAAAACAGTCCCAAAAGTGAAGCAAATCCAAAATTTAGCCCCGATGGAAAGAAAATAGCTTTCACACGCGAAGGACAAATTTGGCTTGCCAATATTGACGGAAGTAACGAAGAGAAACTTACTGATATTTATTCGGGTGCTTCGGGAATTGTTTGGAGTAAAGATGGAAAGAAAATAGCTTTCACTTCTTCAGTATATCCTGACTGCGGAGATATGGACTGCAATAAGTTCCGCGATGAGAAAAAAGAAAAAGACCCTGTAAAGGCATCCATTTTTACCGAACTCATGTACCGGCATTGGAACGACTGGCGCGGAGAAAAGCGAAGCCATCTTTTCTTGCTTGAACTTGATGAAAAAAAGGTTACCGATCTTACTCCGGGAAGCGTTTTTGATGTCCCCCCTATTGCTCTGGGAAGCGCAAATGATTATACCTTCTCCCCTGAAAGTGATGAAATTGCCTTCACAATGAATCCCGATAAAAACCTGGCTGTTAGCACAAATAACGAAATTTATATCTGCAGTATTGAAGATCTTAAAAAAGGTGACCGGCGTCTTTACACGAAAATTTCTTCCGGCTTGGGAAATGATAACCAGCCCGTTTACTCTCCGGACGGAAAGTATATAGCTTTCGTTTCGATGGAAAGACCACGATTCGAAGCTGATAAATTGAGAATTATGCTTTATGATAGAAAAACGGGTAATATAAAATCTCTTTCCGATGGATTTGATTTCTCGGCTTCGGAAATAATCTGGTCGCCGGATTCAAAGAAAATTTATTTTACGGCTGCTAATAAAGTAAATCAGTCGGTTTTTTCTCTTGATATTGCAAATGCAAATTTATCAGAGGTGGTCCCGCACTGTGTTAATAGCGGAATCATCCTTACTCCTGACAGTAAAACGCTTCTTTTTTTGCGGCAATGCGCAACGTTTCCAAATGAAATTTTCTCCGCCGGTCTGGACGGAAAAAACATCGTACAGATCACTAACGTGAATAAAGAATTGCTGAGCCGCTTTTCTCTTAACCAAATAGAGACTTTCTGGTCAAAGGGCGAGGACGGAACCCCCGTTCAGTCAATCCTCTTAAAACCTCCATTCTTTGACCCATCTGCTAAATATCCCCTTATGCTCTTAATTCACGGTGGACCGCAGGGAGGTTGGACTGATCAGTTCCACTTCCGTTGGAATTACCAGATGTTTGCTAACGCAGGCTATGTTGTTGTTGCCCCCAATATTCGCGGAAGTGTTGGTTATGGACAGAAGTTTACGGACGAAATATCCGGAGACTGGGGCGGTAAGGCTTATACCGATTTGATGAATGCTGTCGATTATGCAATTCAAAATTTTTCTTTCATTGATGAAAAAAATCAATTCGCTGCCGGAGCTTCTTATGGCGGGTACATGATTAACTGGCTTGCTGGACATACCGATCGTTTTAATGCTCTGGTTTCTCATGCCGGTGTCTTTAACCTTGAGTCCATGTATGGTACAACCGAAGAACTCTGGTTTACTGAATGGGAAAATAAGGGAACCCCCTGGGAAAACCGCGCTCTATATGAGAAATTCTCCCCTCATAGATTCATACATAATTGTAAAACTCCTGTGCTCGTTGTGCATGGCGCATATGATTTTAGAGTCCCCGAAGGTCAGGCTTTTGAACTCTTTACTTCTTTGCAAAGACTGGGGGTGGAAAGTAAGTTCCTTTACTTCCCCGATGAAACTCACTTCGTTTCGAAACCTCAGAATTCACGACTTTGGTGGAAAACTGTGTTCGATTGGCTTGGTGTGCATTATAAAAATTAATTGTCAATTAAACCGGAGGAAAATATGAGCAACGACGAACTTAAATGGCGGGAAATTGATTTCACGGGTCTTGATGATAACGAGCGGGTCTACTCGTCTGAACAGGATTTTGAAAAACAGGAAAAATATGTTGATGCTAACCTCTGGGAAAAGGTTGAAAGCATTGGCAAGAAAATTTCTTTCGCTAAGGATATTAAAGCCCTTTACCGGTATATGAAGGCTAAGGATGTCTCTTGGCACAGAAAAGCTATTGTGATTGGAGCATTGATTTATTTTATTTCTCCGGTAGACTCAATCCCCGATATCTCCCCCCTTATCGGTTACCTTGATGACCTCGGAGTAATAACCGCCCTTATTAAATATCTCGGTCACGAACTTACTTCTTTCTATAACTAATGGATCTTAAAGAATGAATTTTACATTAAAGAAAAGCGAAACAATTTATCGTGGTAAAGTGTTCGACCTTCAGCGGGACGAACTTGTTTACAATAGCGGCAACGAGGGAATAAGAGAGGTGGCAATACACCCGGGAGGAGCGGTCGCGATTGCACTGACTAGAGATTATAAGATTATTCTTGTCGAGCAGTTTAGATACCCCCTGCAGAAGTTTACACTTGAACTTCCTGCCGGAAAATTAAATCCTGGTGAAGATCCCTCCGCCTGTGCCGCTAGAGAACTTGAAGAGGAAACTGGATACAAAGCTGGAAAACTTATCCGTCTCGGAGCGATTGCTACTACCCCCGGTTTTTGTACTGAATTGCTTCACGTCTATCTTGCCGAAGATCTTACCCCCGGAAACCAGCAGCTCGAAGAGGGGGAATATGGCCTCCAGATAAAATCCTATACTATAAAAGATATCGAAAATATGATCTCCGAAGGAGAAATTTTCGACGCCAAAACTATCTCCGGGATTTATCTGGCAAAACTGCATATATTCAATAGGGATTCTCGCTGAGTAATGTTAACTTTTCTCCTTATTAAGGATTATGCGCTCATTAAGTCGCTCGAAATAAATTTCGGCACTGGATTGAATATTATAACCGGTGAAACCGGCGCGGGGAAATCCATTATTATTGATGCCATGAATCTACTGCTCGGCGAAAGAGCTTCTGTCGAATTGATTCGCAAGGGAGCGGATAAATCAATTATAGAAGGAGCCTTTGATATATCTGGAAATAAAAAGGTGAAAAGCCTTCTGCTTGCAAACAACCTTGAACTTCATCAGACTCTTACCGTGCGTCGGGAACTTTACCAAAAGGGAAATAACCGCTGCTTCGTTAACGATTCTATGGTCCCGCTTTCTCTCCTTAAAGAATTTGGAAATATTCTCGTTGACCTCCATGGTCAGCATGAGCATCAATCCCTGCTCCGCTCTGATACTCATATCGACTATCTGGATGAATTCTGTAATAACGAAAAACTTCTTGAGGAATATTTTAATCAATATAAGCTTCTTCAAAGGAAAATCGAAGAACTCAACTCCCTCCATAAAAACATGGAGAACATTCGCCTGAGAAAGGATTTTGTTTCTTTTCAGATAAATGAAATTTCGGCTGTTAATCCTCAACCAAATGAGGATGAGCAGATTACAAAGGAGCTTTCTTTGCTTGAGTCCTCGGAAAAACGCCTGGAATTAGCTGCCCAACTTGCTGACCTCCTTTATGATGCAGAAGATTCTGCTCGCGATAAACTTTCAAAAGCTAAATTGATTTCTGAAGAACTCTCGGGAATTGACTCCGCCCTTAAAGTAATAGCAGAAGAACTTGGTAATGCTCTAACTTCTGTTAAGGAATCGGCAAATTCCGTCCGGTCTTACTCCGCTTCTATCGAAATTGATCCCGAAAAACTAAACGAAATGAGAAAAAGACTTTCTGATATTCAGTTGCTAAAGAAAAAATATGGAATGAGTCTTTCCTCCCTCCTTGATTTATACTCCAAATTGAACGATGAGTTGAGACTGTCGGAAAATTTTGAGGATGATGTCACTGCAAGAAAAATTGAAATCGAACAGATACGAAAGTTGGCTGGGGAAAAAGCGAAACTCCTTACTTCAGCTAGGAAAAAGGGAGCGGCTAAACTTGAAAAAAGTGTGCTTGCCACTCTGTCTGAACTTGGAATTCAAAACTCTGTTTTTAAAGTCGAAATTACCGGCAGAAAAGATGGGGGCGCTGACTTTATAATTGTCGGAAATGATAATTTCGGTTATACATCTAAGGGTATTGATGACGTTGAATTTTATTTGTCCACTAATCCCGGCGAAGACGTTAAACCTCTCGCTAAAGTCGCTTCCGGTGGCGAGGTTTCTCGAATTATGCTCGCTCTTAAAACTGCTCTCGCAATGAATGAGAAACTCCCTCTGCTGATTTTTGACGAGATTGACTCCGGAATAAGCGGGAGAATCGCTCAGAAGGTGGGTGCCGCCCTGAAACGCCTTGCTTCCTCTCATCAGATTATCTCCATTTCTCACCTTCCCCAAATAGCTGCCTTCAGGGAACATCATTTTCTCGTTGAAAAAATGGAGGATGAAAATAGAGCAGTAAGTTCTATTCGAAAATTGAATGAAGAGGACAGTATCGTAGAAATTGCTAAACTTATGGGGGGTGATAAAATAACCCGGGCAAATATCCGCGCCGCAAAAGAACTGATCACCGCAAGCTTGTAATGCCGCTCGACCCCTTATCTTTGTACATACACATTCCGTTTTGTAAACATAAGTGTATCTATTGCGATTTTTATTCCCTGCCAACTGTTTCTCTCGGTAAAAACTATTCGACTCTTAGATCACAGTATCTTGATGCACTTAAAACAGAGCTCCTCTCTTATAAAAAAAACTTATTGATTGGAAGAGAAATAAAAAGTATTTATCTGGGGGGAGGAACTCCCTCTATTCTTGAGACAGATGAAATTAAATTTATTCTTGATTCTGTGCGCGATATTTGTTGTGTAAGCTCTTCGGCAGAGGTTACGATTGAAACCAATCCCGGAACCGCTGATATCGAAAAATTGCACGGCTGGCTTAAAACTGGTGTTAACAGAATAAGTATTGGAATTCAGAGTTTTAATGATGACGATTTGAATTTTCTTTCTCGTATCCACAACTCTGATGAGGCTTCGGAAATCGTTACTAAGGCTGCAGATGCAGGATTTCAAAATATAAGCATTGACCTGATTTTCAATCTCCCCGGACAATCGCGCGATAAATGGCTTTCCAACCTTACCAAAGCAGCTGATCTTCCGGTTCATCACATTTCTGCTTATAGTCTGATAGTCGAGGAGAATACCGAACTTTATAGAATGGTGGAAAACAATCTTGTCAGTATTGCGGGTTCCGAGGTTGATTCCGACTTGTATCTTGAGACTATCCGGTTTCTTTCAAAACACGGCTTTGTTCAATATGAAGTGTCGAATTTCGCAAGAAAGGGTTTCGAATGTGTGCACAATAACTCATATTGGAATTATTCTGATTATCTCGGGTTGGGTTGTTCTTCTCACTCTTTTATCAACCGGTGCCGGTCTTGGAATTTTAGGGATATTCACAACTATTTGCACGCCGTAAAAGATACTGGGAAGGGTACAGAGGGTTCAGAACTATTGACTAATGCTCAGCAGATTGAAGAGTATATAATGCTTAGGTTGCGATCGGGTATACTTGATTTCTCCGAACTCATAAACATTTTTGGTGTTGATATAAGAAGTTCTCTGGGTAATCTGGTGGCTGATTTTCAAAAAATTGGTTTGATTCAACCCGGAAATAATCGCTTTACACTTACCCCAAAAGGGTTCTCCCTGGCAGACGAAATTGTCTCCCGTATTTTAGCGGTTATTGACCTTACCTAAACTGGTTCGTCAACAAGATCTTTTTTTAAGCTCCTGCTAAGTATCATTTCAATGATGGCTGTAATCAGTGCCAACCCTAATAATATTTTCCATAACTCGGCCCCGAAACGAGCTTGCTTTACAGCCTTTTGTACATCACCGTCAGGTTTAATGGTTGTCTGTATTCCCTTAAAATTTATACTGGTCAAAAACTCTTCCAACTCAGATTCCTTCAGCCTTTCCCCTTCCGATTCTTTCTTATCTCTGTTAACGGCTTTCATTTCTGCAAGTTTTTCTCCGTCATAGAATTTGTAATTGCCCGGAATATCGGTATCATTATATACAAGTTGTTGATTTACGCTCATATTGATTACGTCTGAAGAATTATCTGGCTTGACCACTTTTATTAATTTGCTTCGGTATTTCATAGGATCAAGAATAATCGGTTGCCCTGCAATATAAGTGGTGTCTCCGTTATTAATGGATGACAGATAGAATAATGATTTGTAAACAATCGGAGCAAAAATTGCCTTTAGCGGAAAATTACTTTGTTCCAGATTCGGTGCCACGGCTAAAAGAATAATTTTCCCCTCCCCATATTTGTGCTCGGCAAGAAATGCGGAGTTGTCTATTAGACTGATAAGACTCTTTCCTCTTCCACCTGGGGCTAATTGTGTGTATGTGTTAATATCCGGTGATGCCAGTTTTTTATCAGCATCTTTTTGAAATAAATCCTTGAATAGCGGGTGTTCAAAGTCAACCTCGTTAAATACCGGTCCCTGTTTTCCTTCATTTATTTTTATTACGGTCTGCGGATATGAAAGATTCAAAGAAACCGCTATTTCTCTGAAATCTTCAAGCGCTGAAGTGCTTGAAGGCGCTAGAAACAGCCCCCCCCCGGAACTGACATACGCCGCTAGTCTTTCTTTTGCTATATTCTTGTCGGGTCCAACAATGAACACTGCATTATATTTGGTTAAATCAACTGAATTAAATTGATTTATTGCCTTGACTTCTATAATGTTCCTTTCGGGAGATCCTCCAACTTTAAGCGCTAGTTCCAGGTACTTCGCATCTGGAGGATTATTAGTTAGGATTAGCGCATTGAGTTTCTCCGGAACAAAAATATTGGAGAAAGCAATATTGTCCTCGCTTATTTCATCCGTTTCGAGTTGTACGTTTAGTTCGTTATAGTTGAAATCTTTTATTGTCCCTTCGAGTATCACCTCTTTTGTCTCCCCTGGCTCCAGGGATATACTGCGCTGTGCCTGCCTTGTATTCCCCGAAAAAAGCGAAACCACACTGTTTACTGCCGGTTTATCAGAATAGTTTGTTATTATCGGTGCAACAGTAAGTTGTTTTTCCGGCTCATAAATTTTTGTAACTATCTTAAACTCATCAATCCCTAAGTTGAAAGGCATCTTTTCGGGAAATTCAAAACTGTATATTCTTACCCGCTCGTCAAGCAGTTCACTTAGATCTGTCTTTGCATTTATATTTAAAAAGGATGACCTTTGTAAATCTGAAAGAATATAGATCTCCTTGTTAAAGTTTTTCGATTCCTCAAGTAATCTGGCAGCCTGTACTATTGCTTTGTCCAGCGCGCCGTGAATATAACCGGTTGTTAGTTTATTTACTCGGTTTTTTAACTCCGAAATATTTGTCGACAGCTTTGTCTCTTCTTCCTCACTCCCGGAAATCCTGATAATTGCCGCCTCGTCTCCTTCTTGAAGAATGTCAAGCAGATTTAACGCAATGTTCTTAAATTGATTAAAGTACGATCCGTTTTTATTTATAACATTCATACTAAACGAATCATCGAATATAAAAACGGCTGATGTCTTTGCACTTGATGCCACTCCGCTTAAACTAACTGATTGTATTGTGGGACGCGAAAATGCAAAAACTAAAAAGAGAATTATTAAAATTCGTAGTAATAGTATTATCCACTGCTTGATTTTAATTTTGCGGATCTTGTTTCGTTGTAATTCCTTAAGGAACATAAGCGAACTGAACTCGATCTTCTTGAGTTTTCGAAGATTAAGTAGATGAATTATCACCGGAATAGATGCTGCGATAAGCCCAAACAAAACTGCGGGATTAAGAAAGGTCATTCGGCACCCTTATTTTTTTTCTTGGAGTAGTTTCCCGAAATCTATCCTGCTGAACGGATACTCAACCGGGACTTTATATAATTTGCAGTCATCAATCCACATTCTTCCCCGGCCCATAAGCATGGCCGCCGCTTCAATTCTTATTATTTTTGGGTTCGTTGTTCTGACCCACGCCACTAACATTTGCCAGTCTGTGGTCCCCTTGATCACTTCCGAAACTCCCGCAATGATAAGGGAATCTTTTTCCCCGGTTGCTCTGATTTCAAGTTTAACTGAATCGGCTTCTTCTGTTTTTATCAGCGCAAAAAAGATATACTTCATTTCCGCTTCAACTTTTTTTAATGACTGCGCTGCTATAACGAAAGAATCCCCTTCTTTATCTGAATTTAGCTGGAGACTATAATTGCCGTCTTTTCGTACGGCATTATCAAACAGTGTTACATAGCTGTCGTGATTGGATATAATTCGCCAGTCTGCCGGGGTAAATTCTGATTCAAAGGAATGATTTCGTAAATGATTTCTGGTTATTTCAACTTCGTCCAGTGGAATTTCTTTTGGTTTTTCCTCTTTTTCCGGTGAGAAGATCGTTCCAATAAACCAGATAATTGCCGAAATGACTACAACTGCTATTAGGAAGAAAATTATTATTCCTTTATTCTTCATAAATTCCGGTTACTCAAATATAAGATAAAATTTCTCTGTGGGTTGGTTTGAATTTTACCATCCCTTTTTCTTCCTGAAGAGAAAGATTACCACAATTGTTAAAACGACTCCCGATAAGATGTAAATCCATACCGGAGTTTCTTTTAGCTTGAAGGGACGGTATGTTACAGATATCGTTTTACCTCGTCCGATGTCTGCAAGTGTGTATTTCCAAATTAATTTCCTCTTATCTACCTCTAACGCATTGTGAGTTATGATCTCACCCGGGAAATCATATATGTATTTTATTGTAAAATCCGATCCATCATATCCAAAACCCGTTATCGTTGGTGGTATAAACTGTGAAAACACTTTCTGCCCCGCAGCTCCGTCTTGAAGCGAAAAGTTGGCTTCAGAGAACGGCTTGGTTTTATTTAGTGAGTCTATATGAGAAAATGTGATCTCCAGTTCGGCATGTATTGTGCTGTCCGTTGTATCAGAATATACATTAACGGACTCGATTTTCGAATAATCGGAGGAAAAATTTTTAGTTATCGAATCACTATTAAAAATACCAACTTGATCCATCACCCCCGCACGCATCGTGTCCGGAGAGTACATCCAATAATGGATCCTCATGGTCCCGGATCCGTCGGGATATAAACTCACTTCCTGTTCATAATTTAGACAGGCAAAAGAAATGAGTGACATGAATAGGAGCAAAAAGATTTTTTTCTTTTTAACTGTTAACATATTTTCTAATTCCATAAAATTTACTTTCTAAAATTATAGAAAAAAAAGAGATTTTTCATTAAGTTTGGAGGTTAATTTTGAAAATATTGATAATTATATGCCAACTTACGAATATAAATGCAAAAAATGTAACGGAACTTTTGAGTTTTTTCAATCTATGAAAGATGAACCTCTTAAGTTTTGTCCCAAATGTAAGGGAGAATTAAAAAGGCTTATCGGTGCTGGTGCCCCCCCGATCTTTAAAGGCAGCGGCTTTTATGAAACCGACTATAAGCGCTCTTCTGCTAAACCCGATGTTAAAACTCCAAAGAAAACCGATTCAAAAATCCCCACTTCATCGGGTGGAGACGATAAAAAATCAACCGGTCCGAAGAAAAAAGATTAATTCCTTTAATTAAATTCCCCGTTCCGCATCTTTCTTCTCCATATTCTCCCGGTTTTTTTTCTCTGGGGTGAGGAATCTTCTCTTTTTGAGCGTCTAAATTCCTAAAGATTCATTTAGCCCAAATTTAAATTAACTATATTCAAAATTATTCGAAGGAATGAAGTCATGAAAACAAGATTAATCATACTTGTTCTGGGGTTGGTTTTCTTTGCTGGAAATCTCCCTGCACAAGAGAAAAATTTTCGCGAGGAGATAAAGATCTTAAAAGGCGATCAGTTCAGAATGCAACTGATGGACCCGGACGGTATTCTCACCCCCCCAATACCCGGACTAACAAAAGATCAGGAAGAGAAAATGAAGCAGATTGATATGGACTTCAGGAAGTTTTCTCTCCCGCTAAAGAATGAGATCAAAATTAAGGAAGCACAGCTTAACGCCCTTCGCTCTTCTGACAATCCTGATATGACGGCAATTAACAAACTGGTTGAGGAAATAGGTGCTATCAATACCAAAATTGCAAAAGAGAACGAGTTAAATCACCAAAAGATCAGAAAACTACTTGATGATTCGCAAAGAGTGATTTTTGATTCTCAGGGCAATGTTCGAAGAATCGAAAGAAGAATTAAAATAGATGGAGATAAAGAACCTTTTTAATTCTCTTACTTAAATGGGCGGGTATTCCCGCCCTTTTACACTGAACGAATCCGGACAAACTTTTTGATTTTTGGATAAATAGCGTTATTTTTTGCTTCGATTTTTGAAATTTATCACATGAATCTATATTTGCCTTTTTTAATAAATCAGGAGAGACGATAATCAATGCAAAAAGCAGGATTGACTGGCTTATTACTGGTATTCAGTCTGATAATTCTATTTGTGCTAAACTTGTTCGGTGTTCGGGAAAAGTTTTTCCGTACCCATTCTGAAAACCCCGGTATGAAACAAACCCATAGTATGAATGGTAATCCAACTATTTCTTCTTCACAAACCCCCATAAAATTAGCAATAAAAGAAACTAATATTCTTGATCCAACCGGAAATTTATCCCCGTTTCTTTCCTCTCTTTCGGATGCCGGAACCCAGATCCGTATCGCCTATTTCGGCGATTCAATGGTCGAGGGGGATCTCATTACTCAAACTCTCCGCTATCAACTTCAACAGATTTCCGGTATCGGGGGAATTGGATTCATCCCGATTACCAGCGAAACAGCTTCTTTTCGAGGAACCATCGGTCACTCTTTTTCAGAAAATTGGCAAAAATTTACTCTGCTCACCGCGAAACCTGATGGCTGCTATTATGGCATTTCCGGTTATACATTCAAACTCCCCGGGGATTCTCTTGATGAATCTGACTACCCTTGGGTGGATTATCAGCTTTTAGACAACGGATCTGACTATGTCCGTCTTTTTTATAACGCCGAAGCTCCCGGCGGAAAACTTTTTTATTCTCTGACAGATGGGAACAAAAATGAACTGTCTCTTCCCCCCACACAAGGAATTGGAGAAATCCGCATTAATCTTGGTGGGGCTAAACACCTTAAACTCATATTTCCCCCCCGGCAATCTTTGTCTCTTTATGGCGTGAGTTTTGAAAATGGAAGGGGAGTTGTCGTGGATAATTTCGCTCTTCGTGGACATAGTGGGCTAAATCTGAAAAAAATTGATGATAATGTGCTCGCTGCATTTAATTCACTTCTCGAATATGACTTGGTTATCCTTCACTATGGTCCTAATATTTCCGATGAATCCACTAAGGAGTTTGGTTGGTATGAAAACGGAATGCGTTCTGTGATCGAAAAAATTAAAAGATCTATGCGCGGTGTACCGGTCCTTTTAATTTCTACTACCGACCGGGCTTACAAAGATATTAACGGCTTTCACTCCTCTCCAGCAATAACTGGTTTGGTCAACTCGCAAAAGAATGCTGCATTAAAAACCGACGCGGCTTTTTGGAATCTCTTTGAAATGATGGGAGGAAAAAATTCCATGTTCGCTTGGGTTCAGAACGGACTCGCATCTTCTGACTATACCCACCTTACCGGAATGGGTGCAAAAAAAACTGGGAAGATGCTGGCAGATGCCCTCCTGAAAGGAATTCGTTGATGTACTGGTTTTCATCTTATAGCATATCAAAATCATTGAGCCAAAAAATTATCGCCGGGTGTCTCTTCCTTATTATTTTTGTCTCTTTCTTTTTCCCTCTCGATAGCGAAGTAAATGCAAGTCTGCCTTTGCCTGTAACTGAACCTGATACGGTAAATCGAATAATAAATTCGTCTTCGGGATTAAATCATTTTTTTTCACGCCTCGCTATGCTTGAAAATCGGGAAACCGACCTTGTGGCGGTTTATCATTTTGGTGACTCTCATGTTGCTGCGATTGCACTTCCTAATGGTGTTGCAGAGTTTCTTCAACTGAATTTCGGCTTCGCCGGTCGGGAAGCTTTTAAGGAAGCTCCAACCAAACCGACAAGAAAAACCAGAAGAAAAAAACGGGCCTCTTTATTTGAGATTACTACCCCTCTCCCTCAATACACAATTGTTGAAAACTCCGTCCCTCCGGCTTTCTTTTTCGAATTAGATGATTTTTCCCTCCCCCCATTAGAAGAAAAACGTGGAGTTCGGTATTACTCTTATGGATATACAGGGAAGTCTTTTAACTTTTTCTCCAAGTCCGAAAAAATTCTAAATCATATTAAAGAGGTTAATGCCGATCTTGTTATTGTAACTCTGGGGACCAATGACGCATATGGTCCCGCTTATTCAGAACAACAGATTAAATCCGAAATTGGGACAATAATCGGGAATATTCGGAAGATTAACTCGACTTGTTCTATTTTGCTAATTACTCCTCCGGATTCTTTTGTCAAAAGAAAAACCTCAAACAAGAACCTTCCCTCTGTCAGGAATGCTATTGTGGAATCAGCCTTGAAAGTAAACGTAGCCTGCTGGGATTTCTTTTCTGTTATGGGAGGACCTGGTTCAATGGACCGCTGGGTCAGCGAAGGTCTTGCCGGAAGGGATAAAATTCATCTCACCAGCGCAGGTTATGTTAAACAGGCTGAACTCCTGAACTATGCCTTGATGCTCGAGTATCAACAGTTTATTAAAAAATATAACGACGCGCAGAATTAAAGCAAATTGCTTGCTAACTCTGCTAGCTCAGATCTTTCTCCTTTTTCAAGATTTATGTGTGCATATAGTTTTTGATTCTTAAAATGGTCTATCAAATAAGAAAGCCCGTTTGATTGCGAATCAAGATATGGATGATCTATCTGGTATATATCACCCGTTAGTACTATCTTTGCCCCTTCTCCTGCTCGTGTTATTATTGTTTTAATTTCGTGCGGCGTTAGATTCTGAGCTTCGTCAACTATGAAATAAATCCTCTGAAGACTGCGACCCCTGATATAACTCAACGGCTCTATTACCAGTTTCTGGTCTTTTAAAAGTTGGTTTATTAACTGATGCTGCTTGTCTGATTCTGGATATTGGTCCTGAATCACTTTAAGATTATCCCATAAAGGTTGCATATATGGGGCAAGTTTGCTTTCAACATCCCCTGGAAGATACCCAATGTCTTTGTTACTTAATGGCACAACTGGTCTGGCTACATAGATTTGTCTGTAGTTTCTTTTGCTTTGCAAACTTGCTGCTAGCGCAAGTAATGTTTTGCCTGTTCCGGCTTTCCCGGTTATCGATACAAGCGGAATATCCGGATTCATCAATGCGTCTACCGCAAATGCCTGCTCCGCATTCCTTGGCTTTATTCCGTATGCCGTAACTTTATCTATTCTTTTAAATAACTCTTTATTCGGATCCAGATAAGTTAAAACTGAATAATTCTGATTTCGCAATATAAAGTATTTGTTCGGCACATACTCCGTCTTGTATTTTTTCATTATCGGTGCTGCCTGAACCTCGAAGGGAACTTTGTATAATGCGGCTATTATATCACTGTTAAAATCCTCAATGATTTCCTTCCCCGAATATAGCTCTTCTACATTCGATATTCGATCGGTGGAGTAATCTTCTGCCGGTATTCCGATTGCCTTTGCTTTCATCCGGAGGTTTACGTCTTTGGTTACCAGTATTACCACCCGGTTAGCGGGAAGTTTTCTTTTAACTTCCATTGCTACGCTCAGAATTCTGTGATCTGCGTTATCCTCTTTGAAAATTTCGGTTATTTCTTTGGACAAACCCTTCGAAATATGCACGCGCACTTTCCCTTTGCCTCGCCCAAGTGAAACTCCTCCGTTAAATATTTCGTTTCCCGTAATCGCATCTAATTTGCGCGCAAATTCTCGCGCATTGAGATTAATTACTTGACTCCCCCTTTTGAAGTGATCCAGTTCCTCAATCACCGTTAGAGGTATTACTATATCGTTCTCTTGAAACTGGGTTATGCAGGTGCTGTCATGAAGAATAACGTTGGTGTCTAATATGAAGGTTTTCGGTGATTTGCTTTTTGCCATTAATTGTCCCGTAGTAGTTTCAAATTTCTCATGTTACAAAATTAACAATATTTCCAAAATTTGTATTGTGGAAAAAATTGTAAACTTCTTTTGATTGGACAAATGATTATCTTTATAATTGAATTTAATTAATTTTTGGAATGTCTAACGTGATTCTTTTTGCTCTCATACTTTTCGCTAACTCATTCGCATATTGTATGAATGACAGTATCGTTAATTACTATTCTAATGGAAAAATCGAGTCTGTTATCCGCTTTAATGGCGAAATTCGCGATGGCGAAGCTCTGTTTTTTTATCCGAATGGAAATATTAAACGGGAACTGACTTACGTTAACGGTATAATTTCCGGAACCGTTAAGGAATATTCTGAGTCGGGAATGCTTAAGGAACTTTATGTTATTGTGGATGGAAAGAGGGATGGACCCACTTCTTATTTCGACGAGAATGGAGTTTATCTTGAAGATCGCTTCTTCGTAAAAGGAAAACTGCAGCGGGTGCTTGAGGAAAGGTCTCAACCCCCATTGCCCCCGTCGGAAAAGAAAGATATTACTGGAACGGAAACTCCTAAATCGCCGCCTCCCCCAAAACCGGTGAAGGATAAAAAACAAAAAACGGAAAGTGATAATTTTGGCCTTCCAAAAGAACAGCCAAGATCTTCACTCGATGATGATCCGGCTTTTTATTTCGATGTGGAAATAATGCCGGAACCAACTATCGGCTGGATTGCTTTCTTCGATAAACTCGTCTATCCCGAAGGCGCTCAAAAAAGGGGAATTTCCGGTACGGTCAAATTAAGAGCATTTGTAAATCGCTATGGTGATGTGGAAAAGACAGAGGTTATTTCCGGACTCCCTTACGGTTGTACCGAAGCAGCGGAAATCCTCGTTTATTATACGAAATTTAAACCCGGTATCCTCCGGGGGAAAAAAGTAAATGTCCAAATGGAAATTTCTCTCAATTTTCCCCCTGACTAATTTTACTCTCTTTATTCCGGTTGCGCTAACTTTTCAAAAAAAGTTTTAAAAAGATAATATTTTTTCATATTTTTGTATAGCCACTGCGGAAAAGCAGTGGTAATTTTTTTTAAATTTCTCAATTATCATTAGGATACTATGATTGAATCAAACTTTGTTTATCTGTCTCAAGAGAGATTGACAGAACTTGAAAAGGAATTAAGGGATCTTAAAACCAACGGACGTAAGGATATCGCCGCTAAAATTGCTGAAGCTAGATCACATGGCGACCTTTCGGAAAATGCCGAGTATGATGCTGCAAAGGATGAACAGGCTATGTTCGAAATGAAAATAAATAAACTCGAAAACCTCCTCTCAAGGGTTCGCGTGGTTGATACCGCCCAGTTTACTAAAGATAAAGTTCATATCCTTTCTCGTGTCAAAGTCTTTAACGTAAAAACTAAAAAAGAATTTGTCTATGAAATGGTCTCCCCGGAGGAAGCTGACTTTCAAACTGGAAAAATATCTGTTACTTCTCCTATCGGACAGGGTTTAATGGGAAAATCTGTCGGTGAGATTGTTAAAATCAGAGTCCCCGCTGGTATAATTGAATTAAAAATTCTATCAGTAGAGTAGTGAATTCAAACGAAGTATATATTCAAAGATGCATTGACTTGGCAAAGAAGGGCTCCGGTTATGTTAGCCCGAATCCCTTGGTCGGCTGTGTCATCGTCAAAGATAATGAGGTCATCTCGGAGGGTTTTCATAGCGCATTCGGTTCCCCACACGCTGAAGCTGATGCAATAAATAAATATTCGGGCGATCTGACCGGCACAACTTTATACGTCAACCTTGAGCCCTGTTCTCACTTTGGGAAAACTCCTCCCTGTACCGATTTGATAATTAAACGTGGGATTAAAAAGGTCGTTATTGGTCACACGGATCCAAATCCTCTGGTTGACGGAAAGGGTGTTGATATACTTAAATCTGCGGGCATTGAGGTTGTGTCCGGCGTGCTTGAGGAAAAATGCCGCGAACTTAATCGCTTCTTTCTGAAATTTCACAGTGAAAAACGTCCTTTTATTACTTTGAAAATCGCTCAGACTCTGGATGGGAAAATCGCCGATTCTTCTTATGCCTCAAAATGGATTACCGGCCAAAAAAGCCGTGTTCTCGTCCATAACTTCCGTAGTGAGTTTGATGCTGTTCTTGTCGGCCTTAATACGGTTATGGTGGATAATCCTTTTCTCGATACCAGATTTGTTAATGGTAGGAATCCCACTAAAATTGTTCTGGATAAATTTTTCGGGATTAGCTTGAGTAGGAATATTTTCCTTTCCGGCAAAACTATAGTGGTTACTTCAGAAAAAAATTCAGACAAGGAATCTCAGCTTATTGCCCTGGGACATAAGGTCATATATACTCAACTCAATTCTGATGGTGGTTTTGACTTTATCACTTTACTCCCACAAATTGCCGCTGAGGGGATAATTTCTATATTTGTTGAAGGAGGGTCAAGGGTTTTTTCTTCTTTTATGAGAACTGGATTTTACGACGAGATTATTCTCTTTTCCGCACCCAAAATTCTCGGATCGGGTATCCCCGCTCTTGAAAATATCGGCGTTAGTAAAATTGAAGAGTGTGTTACCTTGAAATTGGTCGAATTTACTCTCCTGGATGGTGATATTCTCACTCGGTATCTAAAATAATTGTCAATTTGATTGAACGGAAGTGAATTATGTTTACGGGATTAATTGAAGAAGTCGGATCTGTTATCTCTTCCCGCTCGTCGGGGGGAGGTGTTCGCCTCGTTGTTCGCGCTCCTCATATTTGTAAAGGAACTCAATTGGGCGACAGCATTAATATTAACGGAGCTTGCCAGACTGTTGTGGAAATTACCACGGATACTTTTTCGGTTGATACTGTCGAGGAAACTCTTAAAAAAACAAACTTGGGCTCCTTTAAATCCGGAACTCCCGTCAACCTCGAAAGAGCTCTCCTTCCTGCCTCTCGCATGGGAGGACATTTTGTGCTTGGTCATATTGATACCGTTGGAAATATTTTGTCCCTAAGGCAACTTCAGTCAAGTATCCTTATTAAAATCTCTTTTGACATCTCTTTCGCCAAATATATTATCCCGGTCGGTTCTATTGCGGTGGATGGAATTAGTCTGACAGTTGCCGAAACAACTGATGATAATTTTAAGGTCGCAATTATTCCTCATACTTACAAAAACACTAATTTGGTCTCCAAAAATGTGGGCGATGGCGTAAATCTGGAGTTTGATGTCCTCGGAAAATATGTTCTGAAAAGTATCAACCCCCGCGGATCCGGCAAAATTACTGAAGACTGGCTTAAAGAAATGGGATTCTGATGCACCCCGCTGAAGAACAGGTTGTTTCGTTTATTAAAGAGCATAAACTTATTCCTCCGGGAAGCAAACTGCTTGTCGGTTTTAGTGGCGGTCCCGATTCTCTCTTTCTCCTTCATTTTCTGATTAAGTTTGAACGCCTTTTGAATATCCGTATCTCCGCTGCTCATGTTAATCATAACCTGCGGGGACGAGAGTCCCTCCGCGATGAAATTTTTTGTTCTGACTTCTGCAAACAGAATGAAATCCCTGTCTCTGTGAGTTCTGTTGATGTTAAATCTTACGCTCAAAAAAATAAACTCTCTGTCGAACAGGCCGCCCGCATTCTAAGATATCAATTCTTTAATTCAGTGTGCCGCGAACAGGATCTTGATCTTGTGGTAACTGCTCACACACGCAACGATAATGCTGAAACGGTTCTCCTTAATCTTATTAAGGGTACCGGGATTACTGGTCTTGGCGGAATCCCTGTTAAACGGGAGAATATTATAAGGCCTCTTCTGTGCCTTGAAAAATCTACTATTATTGAATATCTGAAAAAGCAAAACCTCAAATTTCGCCTGGATAAAAGCAATTTGTTGGATGACTATCAGAGAAATTTTGTCCGTAATAGAATTATCCCCGAAATTATTAAGATAAATCCGAATTTCAGCGGAAATGTCTTAAATATGTCTTTCCTTTTAAGGAATTTTAACTCGGAATTAGACGTTTTCATTGAACAAACAATAAAGGAATTTACTCGTCAGGACGTTCACTCTTTAATGATTAAAACAAGTCTGTTCCAAAAAAGGGGAGAGTATATCGCCGGAATGGTGATTCGCCGAAGTATTGATGGTGCTTTTGGGAAACAATTAAGTTATCTCCATTCAAAAAAAATCTTCTCTCTGCTTGAGAAACAAACGGGATCAATGCTTCAGCTCCCGGGAGCCCTTTCTGCAATTCGCGAGAGGGAATTCATTCAGATTGCTCTTATTACTAAAAATGATTTTTCCGCGGCAGACATATTGATCGGTAAAAAAATCTCTCTGGATAACAGAACCTTTTATTCCCGGATGGTATCTAAAGGGAAAGCGCTTATTTCTCCTGAGGATAATACGGTTGAGTTTATTGATTCGGAGAAAATTGTCGGTAACTCTTTTGTTATTAGACGTTGGTTGCCGGGGGATTCATTCCACCCTATCGGCATGAAGGGAAGGAAAAAAGTATCTGACTTCCTTACTAACGCTAAGGTCCCGGCCGATAAAAAGAAACATGCTCTTGTTCTTCTGAACAATAACAAAATTGTCTGGCTTGTTGGCTTTCGGTTGGATGACCGCTTTAAGATAACAAATAATACAAAAAAATTTATTAAAATTTCTATAAGGTGAAAATGGAAAAGATTTTGGTTGGTGAAGATGTTTTTGTCCCTTATTTGACGGAGAAAACTATTCAAAAGAGAGTTGCTGAACTTGCCCTGCAGCTTCATCACGATTATAAGGATACTACTCCGGTTTTTATTGGGATCCTGAATGGCTCGTTCGTTTTTATGTCGGATCTGGTGAAAAATTATCCCGGTGACTGCGAAATTGATTTTATGAAACTCTCTAGCTACGGCGAGGAAAAAATTTCTTCTGGACAGGTAAGGCTGCTTAAAGAACTGAATTGCAAAATTGAGGATAGACACCTGATAATCGTTGAGGATATCGTCGATACCGGCCTCTCTATTCAGTTTATGGAAAATTTTATGAAATTACAGAAACCTGCCTCTGTTAAGGTTGTTACCCTCCTCCTCAAGCCGGATAGTCTTAAATATAACGTAAAAATTGATTATATTGGGTTTGAAATTCCAAGCAAATTTGTTATTGGTTATGGCTTGGACTATGCTCAGAAATATAGAAATCTTAAATCCATTTACTGCTTAAGTAATTAAAATAAAAAAGGGATTTATTAATTAATAATTATGGAAAATAACGATAAAGAAAATAAAGACGGAAATAAAAACTTGAAAATACCTAAAGGACCCGCACCTAATAAACCCGAAGATAACTTCGATTGGTCTAAAATCATTAGAATGGTTTTCGGTTGGGGTGCGGTAATTGTTGCCGCTGTAATCGTAATGCAAGTCTTTAAAAGCGGTGAGGCGACTTATATTGATATCCCCTATGACCAGTATAACGCCCTCCTCAAAAACGAAAAGATTTCTTCCGCTAAGATTACTAAATCGGATATTAATGACTACTATTTCAAAGCTGAACTCAGAGCGGAAGAGTTCGTGAAAATTGATGGCCGGGATGTTAAGGTTAAATTTATATCTGTCTATCTCCCGGAACCCGTCATTAAAGATCAGGAACAACTCTGGATCCAGTACGGAATTAATTATTCCTTCGATAAACAGTCAAATGAGTGGTTTAATATCCTCATTGGCATTATACCCTGGATTCTTATTATCTTCGTTTGGATTATTTTTATGAGAAGAATGCAGGGCGGCGCTGGCGGCGGAAGCCAGAGAGGCATTTTCTCTTTTGGAAAAAGTAAGGCGAAGATGATTAATCAATCTGCTAATAAGGTTACTTTTAAAGACGTCGCCGGAGCGGAAGAGGCTAAGGTCGAATTGCAGGAAATTATTGAATTCCTTAAAGAGCCTTCTAAGTTCCAGAAACTCGGCGGGAAGATCCCTCGTGGTGTGCTTATGCTCGGTTCTCCTGGCACTGGAAAAACTCTTCTTGCGCGCGCTGTTGCCGGCGAAGCTGGCGTCCCTTTCTTTTCTATAAGTGGCGCGGATTTCGTTGAAATGTTTGTCGGTGTCGGTGCTAGCCGCGTTAGAGATCTCTTTGAACAGGGAAAGAAAAATGCTCCCTGTATCATTTTTATAGACGAAATTGATGCCGTCGGAAGACAACGAGGCGCCGGTCTTGGTGGTGGACATGATGAACGGGAACAGACTCTTAACCAGCTTCTTGTTGAAATGGATGGATTCGAGCAAAATAGCGGTGTGATTATTATGGCCGCTACTAATAGACCGGATGTACTTGATCCCGCTCTCCTTAGACCCGGTAGATTTGATCGGCAGATTGTCGTCGACCGCCCCGATGTTAAAGGTCGTGAAGGCATTCTTAAGGTGCATACCCGCAAAATCCCCCTCGGTCACGATGTTGACCTCGAAATTCTTGCTAAAGGTACCCCCGGTTTGGCTGGAGCTGAATTGGCAAATCTGGTTAACGAAGCCGCCCTCCTCGCTGCTCGTAAGAATAAACAAAAAGTCACCATGGACGACTTCGAAGAGGCTAAGGATAAAGTCATGATGGGTATGGAGAGAAAAAGCCTCATTATCTCCGAAAAAGAAAAGAAAATTACTGCTTATCACGAAATCGGTCACGTCCTCGTCGCAAAAAGACTCCCCGAGGCAGATCCCGTCCATAAGGTCACTATCATACCTCGTGGTCGCGCTCTTGGTGTTACTAGCTACCTGCCCGTGGATGAAAAACATACTTACTCTAAGGAGTATCTCGAAACTATTATTACTTATGCCCTCGGCGGAAGAGCTGCTGAACTCTTGATATTTAATCACTTGACTACCGGAGCTGGAAACGATATCGAAAAATCTACTAGCATTGCCCGCAAAATGGTCTGTGAATGGGGAATGAGCGAAAAACTCGGACCGCTTGCCTACGGCGGTAAACAGGAGGAGATTTTCCTCGGTAGGGAAATCCAGCGCCATAGGGATTTTAGCGAAAGTACCGCAGTCGAAATTGACCTCGAAGTTAGGGATATTGTTAATAGATGCATGGCTAGAGCAGAACAAATATTGAAAGAGGATGTTGACCTCCTTCACCTTCTCGCTAAAGAACTCCTCGAAAGGGAAATCCTCGATGGCGAGGAGATTGATAAACTTATGAATGGGGAGTCTTTGCCTCCCTACAAAAAACCGGAACGCACAAACGGTGAAAATCAGAAAAAATCTGAAGAAGATGAAATCCCTGAACATGTTAAAAAATTGATTGAACAGAGAACTGCGCCTAAACAAGATGAACCAAATTGATAACGGCACAATCAATTATAAAAACGAGGTAATTCGAAAACTTATCCATTTTTGCAGCCTCTCTATTCCGGTGATTTATTATTTTATCCCCCGCGAGGCTGCAATTATTATCCTCTCCATTTTGTCTTTCTTCTTTCTGGTCGTCGATCTGGGTCGCTATTTCTTCCCCCCACTTGGTGACTTCTTTTATAAGGTTTTCGGCTTCCTTCTTAGAACTCACGAAATGGATACAAAAAAACGAAATCTTAACGGTGCAACTTACGTCCTCCTCTCTGCCCTTATTTGTGTTATTATATTCCCAAAAGTGATTTTTGTTACTGCATTCGCAATTCTCATCATTAGCGATTCTTTTGCCGCTCTCATCGGTCGCCGCTTTGGTAAACATAAATTCCTCTTTAAAAGCCTCGAGGGAACTTCTGCCTTTTTTATTAGTGCAATAATTGTCGTTCTTCTTTCTCCTAAAATTGAATATCGGATCGGCGAATATTTACTCGCTGTGTTTGCTGCTTTTCTGGGAGCTATTGTGGAGAATATATCCTTTGGATATGCCGACGATAATCTTACAATCCCACTTTCTGTTGGATTGGTTATGTGGCTTTTATATATACTTGTTTTTCCTGAAATGCAACTGATTTTATCAAATGTTCCTTTATAATATAATTATGAAAAAATTTATTTTTTTTAGCCTGATATTGTTGTCTTTGTTGACGATTTCTTCCTGCGACTCCAATCTTAAACCCGCTCGCGGTGATGAGGATGAGATTATTGTAATTGCCGATTCTTCGGAGTATGAGGCATTCAAACACTCTCTTCAGCAGGTTTTTGAAAAGACTATAAACACCCCGCAGCCCGAAAAATTGTTTAACCTCCGAAGAATCCGTTTTGACGAGCTTAATAAATACCAATCCAGAAAAAATATCATAATAATCGCTCCGATTAATTCTGGGTCTTCTGTTTCAAAGTATATAGCCACCCTGCTTGACCACGCAGCAAAAAAGAAAATGGAAACTGGGGAAGCCGCTTTCATTATTAAATATAATTTCTGGGCTGATGGACAAATCGTTATGCTCATGTCTGCCCCAACGGTTGAAGAGGTTGAATTCGCCATCCTTAACCACGGCGATAAGTTGACTTACGCGCTTCAAAAACAGTCGGATAAAAGACTGATGAAGTATGTTTATAATTCAAAATATGAAAACCGCCCCTTGGAAGGGAAGTTTTTGAAAAACTACGGCTGGTATATTTTTTCACAAGTGGATTACGTCCTCGCGGTAGAACGCCCGGAAGATAATTTTATCTGGTTAAGACGCTCCCCCGATACTGCTATGGAACGCTGGATTTTTGTCCACTGGATTGATAACGCTTCCCCCGAATATCTGAATAAGGATTCTATAATCTCCCTGCGAAATAGACTTACTCAGAAATATTACCGCACCAGCGATGATTCGTATTTCGTGGAGATTGCCGATTCTGCCTTCACCCCTGTGGAGGTCAATTTTCAGAATAGCTATGCCCTCTTTACTCAGGGTCTCTGGAGAATGACAGATATGTATATGGGCGGTCCCTTTATTAATTATACTATCTACGATGAAAAAGCCCGTAGAATCTATATGCTCGATGGTTCCATCTTCGCTCCAAGATACTTTAAACGACGGATAATTCAGCAGGTTGATGTTATCCTTCAGTCATTCAGAACTAAAAACCAGTTGGATATGCAAGTGTTGGAAGACTTGCTCGGCGAGGTTAACTAAAAACTGTTTTGGCGTTATTTCGTCCCCCGGACTTTCTGACAACTTCTTCATTCGGTTACTTTATTTATATAAAGCACAAATCCTATGACCAGACGAAAACATCTTAAACAAAGCGAAGTCAGAACTCTTCCTAACGTCTTCCACAGCAAACAACCCGGTCTCGATAAACTGATTCGTACTTACTTCAACAATAATAATCCCTTTACTCTTGAACTCGGTTGCGGTAACGGCGAGTATTCAAATACCCTTGCTCAAAAACATCCCGATCGGAATTTCCTTGGTATAGACCGCGCTGGCGCCCGAATTTGGGCCGCTTCAAAAGCCTCCTTGAATCTTAATTTGAACAATACCGCCTTTGTCATTACTTATGTCGAAAAACTTTTGGAGATTTTTAACCAACCTGTCGTTGACGAAATCTGGATTCCTTATCCGAACCCCCTTCCTCATCGTCGTAAAATGAAAAAAATTCTCACAAATCCCGCCTTCCTCGAAATCTACAAAAAAATACTCCGCCCCGATGGTATTATTCACCTTAAAACCGATGACGATTTTTTATATGAATATACCCTTCAGATTATTGAGGAAATGAAAATGACCATCCGCTTCTCAACAAACAATCTCACCCCTGAATCTGGCGCCCCACAGGATGCCCTGATTGTAACCCGCTTTGAACAGGACCACCTCTTCGCCGGCAAGACAATCAAGTATCTCTCCTTCTCTTTCTGAAATCTAATCGGTTTTTATTTTTATCTTTATTTTTGTTACTATTATGGTAATTATTGGAAAGTATTAATAAACAGACTAAACAATTAAGGTGATCTGTTGCTTACAAATTGTAACCGCTGAAAATGCAGTCCGTGGATGGTAAATTTTACATTACTGATGTTACCGGTACTCAGCAATTTTTCCGATTGATCCGGAGTATTCCGTCTCCAAATCCAAGCCCTTTACCTTCCCCTTCTGCCTCTACCTCGACCTTGATTTCCCCCGTTACGAACGCACAAACCTTATACCGGTAACCAGTAACCAGTAACCAGTGACCAGTCACTTTTTATAATTAACCATCATATTCTGCGTAGGGGATTCCCCCGGTGCTTGTCCCGATGAAATCGGGAAGAGGGAGATTCAGTGGATTAAACTTCCCCCTCTTGAGAGGGGGATTCAGGGGGTGTGTTATTAATTTACCATTAACAATTAACTCAACCGTGTCGGATTTGACCTCTTACCTTTGACTTTCGACCATGGCCCTTCGTCCCGTTATAAAAGAATTAATGACAACTTAATGACTATAAATGACCATTAATGACGGCGCAGCCAAATGACTCCGACTGAGTCGGAATGACGGCGCAGCCAAATGACTATTCTCTCTTCCTTCCGACGGGTCGGATCAGACATTCTTTCTCTTTCTTTTCCGCGTAGCAGATTAACAAACTATTTCGTGGTGTTTTGCTTTCAATTGTTTATATTTGGGTACTAAATTCAACCTCGTAATCAGGATAATATTTTAAAGACAGAATACGAAATTGAGAAGGTGATTGAATTAATTAAAGTTCCTGCTCAAATAAGAATTCCTTTTGAGGAAAAATATTTTTTCAGGCTCTTGTGACACGGTGATATTCTCCCGGCCGTAGGACGTCTCAGGACGGATCGCAATGCGGGGTTAAATGGGAGGCCCCGCCAAGAGCCTATAGATTATTTTTAATAATTTTAGCCCCCTTTTTACTGCATATTCTTTTCACTTCAGCTTTCACATCTTCGACTCTTCTAAAGAACGTTAGGAACAGGGATTCTTTAGATGTGGTAGTTTTGACGACAGCAGTATGTTGTATTTTGCTTTCAATTGTTTATATTTGGGTACTAAATTCAACCTCGTAATCAGGATAATATTTTAAAGACAGAATACGAAATTGAGAAGGTGATTTAATTAATTACAGTTCCTACTCAGATAAGAATCGATTTTGAGAGTGAATGAATCAAAAGGATATTATGGCAAAATCTCCCGGCGATATGCTGCAGAAGAGCCGGCTTCTTAAAAGTTCTAAACCTCGCGAGAGGGTAAATTAGCTGGAAATGGGAGTCCGCTACATAAAATCCAGGGCTGACCGGCACAGCCCACTATTTTTTCATAATTTATAATTAACCATTAACAATTATATTCAGCCGGGGAGTAATGACCACCTAATGACAACTCCGACGAGCAGGCTGTTGCAGTGAAAAATCTCACTCACAATATTTGTTCTTCTTTGCGTTACTTTGCGGAAAACTTTGCGTTACTTTGCGTTTAAGAGCTATTTTTCGCCTAGAATACTCCATTGCAGTTAAGAAATTCATTATGTTTACGCTGTTGTTAAGCGCTTTTCTCACTCTGCAACACCCTGCGAGTCGGAATGACAACTTAATGACTATAAATGACCATTAATGACGGCGCAGCCAAATGACTGTTTACTCTTTACTAATCACTCTTCTTTGACCTTGGACTTTCGTCCCGTTACAAACGTTACGAACGTTATGGACGTTACAAACGACTTAATGACCATTAATGACGGCGCAGCCAAATGACCATTAATGACAGCGAAGCGTAATGACCATTAATGCCGGCGCAGCCTAATGACCGTTCCCCCTTCCTTTTCCCCGTTAGCTGATTAACCAACTTTTTACTATTTTGCATATGATAAAATAAATTTAGTGACGGAAAATTATGCAGACTCCTCCTTCAGTTATCGAACTCGTAAAAAAATTTGAGAGACATCTCCACACCTATAAATCTGGTGCATATAACGAAACCCAGGTACGTGTGGAATTCATAAACCCCCTCTTCGAAGCCCTCGGATGGGATGTATATAACAAAAACGGCTACTCGGATCAGTATAAGGACGTCATTCACGAATTCTCCCTCAAAACTCAGGAATACAGCAACGCCCCCGATTATCTTTTCAAGGTTGGTACAATGAAAAAGTTTTTCGTTGAAGCAAAAAAACCTGTAATCTATATTAAAGAAGACATCCACCCCGCATATCAGCTCCGCCGCTACGCCTGGAGTGCCAAACTCCCTCTCAGCATCCTCACCGACTTCGAGGAATTCGCCGTATATGACTGCCGACTTAAACCAAATCAAAAAGATAAAGCCTCCGTTGCCCGCAGATTATATTATACCTTCCGTGAATACCCCGATATGTGGGACGATATCCACTCAAAGTTTTCCCGGGAAGCCGTCCTTCAGGGGGAGTTCGATAAATTTGCCGAGGGGGGAACAAGGGTAAAGGGAACCGAAGTTGATGATGCTTTCCTCCGGGAGATTGAAGGCTGGCGCGATAGTCTTGCCCGCAATATTGCCCTCCGTAATCCCCGCCTTTCGGGAGGAGAACTGAATTTCTCGGTACAGAAAATTATTGACCGTATTATATTCCTGCGTATTTGCGAGGGGCGCGGAATTGAGGAGTTTAAAGAACTCCATAACCTTGGCGGTAAAACCGGTATTTATAAACACCTCCTTAACCTCTTCAGAAATGCGGATAAAAAATATAACAGCGGACTTTTTCACTTTACAAAAGAAAAAGATATTTCGGAAGATATTGACAACATCACCCCCGCCCTCTCCATTGATGACAAAATATTTAAGGACATAATCGAAAGTCTCTACTATCCAAAGTCCCCCTACGAATTTTCTGTTTTCGGTGCGGAAATATTAGGGCATGTGTATGAGCAGTTCCTCGGTAAAGTAATCCGCCTCACTGCCGGTCATCAGGCAAAAGTGGAGGAAAAGCCGGAAGTGAAAAAAGCGGGAGGCGTCTATTATACACCCGCATACATTGTTGATTATATCGTAAAGAATACCCTCGGAAAGAAGCTTGAGGAGATAGAAAGCAAAGGTGAAGGTAAAGTAAAGAAGATGATTGAGGAAGCGTCGAAATTAAGAGTCCTCGATCCGGCGTGCGGTTCCGGTTCATTTCTGCTTGGAGCATATCAGTACCTGCTCGACTGGCATATCAAAATATATCAGTCCCGCGAGAAAGAATTTAAAGAGAGAGTCTATAGATCTGGCAAAGAGATGGATACCGGTCTCCACCTTACAACAAAAGAGAAGAAGAGGATACTCCTCAACAATATTTACGGGGTTGATATAGACTCCCAGGCGGTGGAAGTAAGCAAACTCTCGCTGCTGCTTAAAGTACTTGAAGGTGAGACAGACGAAACACTCGCAAAGCAATTAGACATATTCACCGAGCGTGCCCTCCCGGACCTGAGCCGGAATATCAAATGCGGAAACAGCCTCATCGACACCGATTTTTACGACGGAGGTACTCTGTTTGAGGAGGAGACAAATGTAAATCCTTTCAACTGGCAAAAAGGCTTTCCCGAAGTATTTAAGAATGGCGGATTCGATGTAGTAATCGGCAATCCACCGTATGTAAAAATTCAAAACTTAACAGAAAGCCAACCACGGAATATTCTAAAATATTTTAGCAATAACTATAAATCAGCGGCAAGCGGTAATTATGATATCTATTTACTGTTTATAGAAAAAGCCTATAAATTACTTCGGGCTGAGGGTTATCAGGGATTTATTAATCCCCATAAATTTTTTAATTCGAATTATGGGAAAAATCTAAGAGAATTTTTATTAACAAATAAATGTCTTTATAAAATTATTCATTTTGAGGATAACCAAATATTTAAAAATGCTACAACATATACATGTTTGCTTTTTTTGTCAGGGAAAAGAAATGATTACGTTGATGTTGTAAAATTAAATACAAAATTATTTCATCCTGATATTCTAAACACAAATCTAAATTTCACAAAAATTGATTGCATGGAATGGGAAAATAAGGATTGGAGTATAACCAAGCATTCTGATAATCTATTATTAAAGAAGTTATTTATACATCCTACGTTAGGTGATTTAGCATCAAATATTTTTCAAGGACCTAAATCAGGTGCTGATGATGTTTTTATCTTAAAAATGGTAGAAGAAAAACAAGGTTCCTCTACGCTATTTTCAAAATCACTAAATTCAAATGTTAGTATTGAAAATTCGTTATTACGTCGGTATATTAAAGGGAAATTTATTAGGAAATACCTAATAGAATACTTATCAAATGAATATGAATTATTCCCTTATGAAGGAAGTATATTAATAAAACAGAGTGATTTGAAAAAAGATTTCCCCAATACTTGGAAATATTTTGATAATTCAAGAAACAAAGAGATTTTAAGAGATAGAGAAAATGGAAGATTTTCTGAAACATTTTGGCAATATAGCCGCCCTCAAAACATGAATATTTTAACTAACCAAAAAGTAATAACACCTTTCAATGCCTTTGGCAATTCGTTTGCCTTAGACAATAAAGGAGATTTCATTTTTAGTGCTGGGGTTTCTGGGGCATACGGGATCATATTAAAGGATGACAGAATATCTTACAAAAATTTATGTGGAATATTAAACAGTAAACTAATTCAATTTATAATATTCAATATTTCCTCATCATTAAGAGGGGGTTTTTATTCATACGAAAATAAATATCTTAAACAATTACCTATTCCAATACCAAGCAGTACTTTGAGAAAAGATATCGATTCCCTTGTAACAATAATTATTAATTTATTTTCTGATTTAAATAATATAACTCTTGAAAGCGAGCGCACACAATTCCAAACTAAAATCGACTACTGCGAAGACCGTATAAACAAAATAGTTTACGAACTCTACGGTTTGACAGAAGAAGAGATAAAGATAGTGGAAGGGAAGGAAAATAATTAGGAGAAGGTAAAGAGATAATCCGCTATATTACACACAAACAAAAAAGCTTTTTATATTTATGACAACAAATTAAAGGAAATTAAATAATGTTAATGGACAGAGAATACTATATTGAAGAAATTGAAGAAACAATACAGGATGCAAAAACTGACGGAATCAAATCAAAGCAGCAGGCTTTTTATTTATTTGGGAAAATATCTTTATTATATGAGCAGGAAATAATTACGATGGATGACTACAAAAAGCTATCTTCTTTAATTAGGAAAGAATTTGATTTCACCACCGAAGATTATGATAGTATAGTGCACTAGTTAATATAAGAAAGGATAATACAATGCCTATAACTCTGACATTAACAAGAGCAGTTCATCTGTAAACCGGTTCCGTTAGCTAATTTAAGCATTAAACAGGGGAGTATCTCAAACGACAAATTAATCACTTGATTTTGTCCGCGTTGTTCGTTATTTTTACTACAACAATTCAATATAATTATGGAAACATTAATTTCATTTGTTTATTTAATCGCTATAATTGTTCCAACCGTTATAATCTGGAAACTCTTCATCAGAAAAATCAAGGAACCCCGCAGTTATTTTATTTAAAAGGGTAAGAGTTAGAACCGGTTTATCCGCTCCGCGGAATATTAATTGTTAATTGTCAACGGTAAATGGGCGTGATCCAACCCGTCGGACAACCCCTGTAAACACCCGCCGAAACTGCACCGTTTATAAAAGATTCCCTCGGAGGATTTTTGTAGAGACGCACGGTCGTGCGTCTCTGCAAACACCCGCCGAAACTACACCGATAAAAAAAATTACTCGCGCCGGGCAAAGGTAATAATAATAATTGACAATCAATTAATAACACACTCCCAACCCCTCCCGATAGCTTTCGGGATGGGAAATTCATCCGCCTCAGCCGACTGCCCACTACAAATAATTATGCAACTATTTGTTGATGTCTGCAAAATAAAACCCCCTTCGACTGTGTCGGATTAAATCCCCCCTTTAATTAAAGGGGGGACCAAGGGGGGTTTTTTATTTGGGATTTGAAAGTTCATAAGTTGTAGAGACACGCCACCTTGCCCCTCCGTGTCCCGGTTCATCGGGGGCTTGTCGGGAGGCGTGTTTCTACATTGGAACACGTTTGTTTTGTGAATCCGGTTAACCCGCTAACGCGGAATATTAATTGTTAATGGTAAATGGTTAATGATAAATTCATCATACATAATTAACAATTAATAACACACCCCCAACCCCTCCCGAAAGCTTTCGGGATGGGAAATTCATCCTCCTTCGCGGCCGGCTACTCCTACAAATAATTATACAATTATTTGTTGATGTCTGCAAAATATAAATCCCCCCTTTAATTAAAGGGGGGACCAAGGGGGGTTTTTTAATTTGGGATTTGAAAGTTCATAAGTTGTAGAGACACGCCACCTTGTCCCGCCGTGTCCCGGTTCATCGGGGGCTTGTCGGGAGGCGTGTCTCTACAAACAAACGCCTAAACATCGACAGTAATAAAATAATATTGCACGGCAGTAATAAAAACAATTCATAATTAAAAAATATAACACACCCCCAACCCCTCCCGAAAGCTTTCGGGATGGGAAATTCATCCTCCTTCGCGGCCGGCTACTCCTACAAATAATTATGCAATTATTTGTTGATGTCTGCAAAATATAATCCCCTTCGACTGTGTCGGATTAAATCCCCCCTTTAATTAAAGGGGGGAACAAAGGGGGGTTTTTTAATTTGGGATTTGAAAGTTCATAAGTTGTAAAGACACGCCACCTTGTCCCTCCGCCTTTGGTGGATCGTCGGGAGGCGTGTCTCCATTACCGTCATTCGCCGCAGCGGATTAATGACAACTCCGACTGAGTCGGAATGACCACCTAATGACTACTCCGACTGAGTCGGAATGACTATAAATGACCATTAATGACGGCGCAGCCAAATGACTGTTTACTCTTTACTAATCACTCTTCTTTGACCTTGGACTTTCGTCCCGTTACAAACGTTACAAACGTTATGGACGTTACAAACGACTTAATGACCATTAATGACAGCGAAGCGTAATGACCATTAATGCCGGCGCAGCCAACTTAACAAATCAACAAATCAACCTTTTTCTTTTATCCGTGAAAATCCACCGCCGCTGGCGGATTCGACCAGTCACCAGTCACTAGTCACCCGTCACCCCAATTCTACGAATCCTGATTCTGACGGATTCCTCTTGCTTATAATTGTAACCGTCTGAACTTGGTTGCTGTAGATGGTAAATTAAAACTTACTGATGTCGCCTCCACAGAACAATTATTCCGATTTACATCCCACCGGATCCCCCCGTTAAAATTAATTATAGTTTAGTATTATAAAACTATTAGCCTGCCGCCGGGTGCTTCGGTTTTCAACCCCCTTATTGTCCCAATTATTATTCGATTGAAGAACTCATTTAAAAACATTATTTTTGTATTTTAATATTTTTAGTTTTGTAATGAACCTTCTCGAAGATACCATAGCCGCTATTGCGACCCCTTATGGAGTCGGCGCAATTTCCGTTATTAGAATAAGCGGACCGGCTTCTATTGCCATAACCGACACTGTTTTTGCCGCTTCTTCTCAAAAAAAACTGGCGGAAGCCCCCTCTCATACTATCCATTACGGTAATATTATCGACCGGAATGGCGATGTCCTCGATGATGTTCTTGTTTCTGTCTTTAAAGCTCCGCATAGTTTTACCGGAGAGGAATCCGTCGAGATTAGTACCCACGGAAATCCTTTGATTTGCCAAAATCTCCTTTCATTGCTTACAGAAAAGGGAGCAAGATTGGCTGAACCGGGCGAGTTTACCCGACGCGCTTATATAAACGGCAGATTGGATCTCGCTCAGGCCGAAGCTGTCGCCGCCGTTATTTCTGCCCGTACTGATGCTTCCTTGAAGGGTGCCCGAAATCAACTGGACGGACTCTTGTCTCGCGAAGTTGCCGCTCTGCGCGATAAACTCGTTAATTCTGCATCCCTTGTTGAACTTGAACTCGACTTCGCCGAGGAAGATCTTGAATTCGTTGATAAAACCGGTCTCACTGCACTGATTTCCGAAATCGTAAACAGCCTCGATAACCTGCTGAAAACTTACCGCTTTGGAAAGGTCCTCCGGGAGGGGATTAATGTTGCAATTGTCGGGAAACCAAATGTCGGCAAATCTTCTCTCCTTAATTATTTAGTTAAAGAGTATCGCGCTATCGTTAGCGAAATCCCCGGTACTACCCGCGATATCATCCGCGAAGAAGTTACTATCGATGGTTATCTCTACATTTTTCACGATACCGCCGGCATTAGAGATTCTGCCGATGTCATTGAACTCGAGGGCGTTCGTAGAAGTAGAAGCGCAATTGCCGATGCTGACTTGATTCTCTTTTTAAGCGATGTCACCCAAGGTATAGATAAATCCCTCTTTGATGAACTGATTGCTTTGGGCGACTCTGGCAAAATTGTCTCGGTTATTAATAAAGTGGATATACATCCTCAGCACAAGGTAACCGGGGATGTTTATATTTCTGCAAAAACAGGCGTGGGTATCGCTGATTTGTTCCGGATTCTTCGAGAAAAAGCTGTTGGTTCTTCCGTATATACTGAAAAAAACGCTCTCGTTTCCTCTTTGCGTCACTTTAATGCTCTGTCGGAAGCAAAAAATCATCTTTTGAACTCTCTCGATTCTGTTTCGGCTCACCTGAGCGGAGAGTTTCAGGCCGTAGACCTCAGACGAGCGGTAAATTCCCTCAGCGAAGTGATCGGCGAGGTTACCTCGGATGATATTCTTAATAATATTTTTCAAAAATTCTGTATCGGTAAGTAATCTCTTATCAAAGGCATTTATATGAAACGTTATATAGTAATGAAAAATTGGATCCCGGATGATTTGCCCCTCTTTTTGCTTAAAAAGGGAGATGAGGTTAACATAGTTAAAAATAAAAAAAGTGACTGGAAGGGGTGGCTCTTTTGTAAATTGGGCGAAAATACCGGCTGGGTACCCGATTCTATTATCCAAATGACCCCCCCCTCTAAAGGAATTATTTTGGAGGACTATTCCTCTAAAGAACTCCGCGTTAGGGTAGGGGAGCCCGTTATTGAAATTAAACGGATCGCTGGCTGGATGTGGTGTATTCAGGAAAGAACTGTCGAGGTTGGCTGGCTCCCCCTGAATATCCTCGTCGAATATGAAAAGGTCCCCGATGAGGCGCAGTTCCTGTTATCTAAAATTGTTTCACGTGAAACATCCGCTAAATCCCGCCTCCGCCCCCTGGAAAAACGGGATGCCCAGAAAATTTATAGAATCCTTAAGGATGTCGAGGTTCGCCGCTTCCTTGCTGAACTCCCTAATCCTTATAAACCCGAGGACGCAAAACAGTTTATTAATTTCGCACAGGAATGGTACAATAATAAAACCGCTTTCCATTTCGCTATTACTACCGACGAAAATGATGAATTAATCGGCGTTATTGGCATTAGAATAGACGAAAAAAGACAAGATATCGGACATATCGGCTTTTGGCTTGAAAAAAAACACTGGAATAAAGGATTTACTCGCAAATCTATCACCGATATGCTCGATTTTGCCTTCTGTAAACTTAAACTTAACTTTATTCGCGGCGAGGTCTTCGACTCCAATTTCTCTTCTAAAAGACTCCTGATCTCTAACGGCTTTTCTCTGATCGGTATCTCCAGCAAACCTCTTTCTAATTCCATTATCTGTGAACCCGTCTTTTTGTACGAAAAAAAGAACGATTTCGCTGAAGGTTGCGTTTCACGTGAAACACATGATTAGTATAAAGGTGATTATTGAATTTTGACATAATTGTTGTTGGCGGAGGACACGCCGGCATCGAGGCCGCTTGCGCCGCTTCGAAAATGGGTCTTTCTGTCGGATTTTTCTCCATGGATAAATACGCCTTGGGCAGACTCTCTTGTAATCCCGCTATCGGCGGTTCCGCAAAAGGGCATTTGGTTAAGGAAATTGACGCCCTCGGCGGCGTGATGGGGGAGATCGCTGACCGCTCAGGTATCCAGTTCCGCCTCCTCAATCGCTCCAAAGGTCCCGCCGTCTGGGCTTCCCGTAGCCAGAACGATCGCATTATCTACTCCCAAATTGCCCTTGAAGTGGTTGAAAGACACCCCAACATCACCATTATCGAAAAAGGTGTTACCGGAATTGTCACAGAAGGGGATAGGGTCTCCGGAATTGTTGCCTCTGATGGCTCTTTTTCTTCTGCAAATGCAGTTGTTCTCTGTTCAGGTACCTTCCTCAATGGCCTTATGCATACTGGACATACTCAGACTTCCGGCGGCAGATTTGGCGAAAAACCCGCTATCGGTGTTACGGAATCTCTCACATCCCTTGGCTTTATTGCTGGCAGACTTAAAACTGGCACCCCCCCGCGCCTTAATAAAAATACTATCGACTGGTCTCAGCTTCTGGAACAACCGGGTGACGAAAATCCTCAGCCATTTTCCTTTAGAACTGATAAAAGTAATTTTCCCATTCTTCCTCAATTGTCCTGCTATATTACCTATACCGATCCCATTGTCCATAAAATTCTGGAAAAGGGCTTCGCTGATTCCCCACTTTTTACCGGACTTATCAAAGGCGTTGGTCCCCGCTATTGCCCCTCAATTGAGGATAAAATCGTTCGCTTTGCTGATAAAACTAAACACCAGCTCTTCCTTGAGCCGGAAGGACTGGATTCCGACCTCATCTATCTGAACGGCTTCTCCTCCTCTCTCCCCGCTGATATCCAATATGAAGCCGTCCGCAAACTCCCCGGACTTCAGAACGTCGAAATGGTCCGCCCCGGTTACGCCGTTGAGTACGATTATTTTCCCCCTCACCAGGTCGACTCTACCCTCGAAACTAAACGGATTGGCGGTCTCTACTTCGCCGGACAGGTTAACGGTACCTCGGGATATGAGGAAGCTGCCGCTCAGGGTCTCGTCGCCGGTATTAATGCCGCTCTCAAAATTCTCGGCAGGGGAGAGTTCGCACTTAAACGTAGCGATGCTTATATCGGCGTCCTGATTGACGATCTGGTTACTAAATCTACCGATGAACCTTATAGAATGTTTACCTCCCGCGCCGAACACCGCCTCCTGCTTAGACAGGATAACGCCTATACCCGCCTTGCTCACTTTGGGTTTGACTTCGGACTTATTTCACAAGAGGAAAATAATATATTTGATAAACATAAAACTCTCTTTTATCGCGGCGTTTCATTTGCCGGGTCTTTCAGACTCCCTCCCGCAACCATTAACCCCCTCCTCCTCGAAAAGGGATCCTCTCCCGTCTCCTCATCCGAGCCTCTTTCTAAATTATGCAAACGCCCCGACGTTAACCTGGTGGAACTTCTCGCTTTCGTTGACCCGAACGACTTCCCCGAAATTTCAGGGATTAATCAAACCCCCGATTTGATTACCCAAATCGAAACCCACTTGAAATATGAGGGGTATATTAAACGCCAGCAGGAGGCAATTGATAAACTCGGTAAGTATGAAGATCTTAAAATACCACTTGATTTTGATTATCTCGGCTTAAAAGCCCTTTCCACTGAAGGACGGGAAAAACTTAACAGTGTTAAACCTCGTTCTGTCGCCCAGGCATCTAGAATTTCGGGCGTTACCCCTTCAGATATTTCAATTTTATTGGTATATTTGAAACGTTAATTTTTTAATTTCTAGGTAATTAAATGGCAAACCACTACGACGAATATCTAAAACAAATTACCTCCTTCTACTGGGAAAATGGTATGAATCCCGATATGGGACAAATGGAGAAATTAGCTGAATTTGCTACCCTTCTGGTCGCAAAAAACGAATCTGTTAACCTGATTTCGCGCAAAGATATTAACTCCGTTATCGAAAACCATATCTTCATTTCTTCTCTTATTTCACGCCATGTCCCCGAAAAATGCCATCGCTTTATTGATATTGGCACTGGCGGCGGTCTTCCCGGCATCCCCCTTGCTATTATGAAACCTGAACTCAAAGGTGTTCTCGTTGACTCAATCGGTAAAAAAATAGATGCAGTAAAGGGTTTTATTGATAAATTAATGCTTACTAACGTTACCGCCGAACATGCCCGCGTTGAAAACGAAGACTTTATTTCTAAATATAAAGGCAAGTTCGACTTAATTATCAGCCGCGCTACCGTTCCCCTGATCGTCCTTATCCGGTATGCTTTCCCTCTTATTGGGGATAAGGGAACTCTCCTCTCTCTTAAGGGCGGCGATCTTTCTAAGGAGTTCCAAAAAGCTGAAATAGGCTATAAATCCTTCATTAAAAAAAGTACTACCTTTGAACTACACTATAAACCCTCTAATATCCGAAACTCTAAAGAGAAAAAGCTCATCTTTCTGGAGATTGTTAAATGATTTCTGCTTCCCATAAAAACCAGGCCCTTTTTAACGAAATTTCTAACCTCACCACCGAACAACGTAATCCCGCATCAATGGAAATTGATGCTAAAAGCACGGAGGAAATTGTCCGCATAATTAACGACGAGGATAAACTCATCGCCTTCGCCGTGGAAAAGGAAATTCCCTATATCCGCGATGCCGTCGATGTTATCGTTTCCGCAATTAAAAATGGTGGCAGACTCCTCTACTTCGGCGCTGGCACCAGTGGAAGACTCGGCGTCGTCGACGCTTCCGAATGCCCACCAACTTTTGGAACCCCCTTCGGATTGATCGAAGGCTACATCGCCGGTGGTAAAGAAGCTATGTTTCGTGCTCAGGAAGGCGCTGAGGATTATGAGGAAATTGGCGCAAAAGATGTTCTCGCCGCTAAAGTCTCCCGGCTTGATGTAGTCTGCGGTATCGCCGCTAGCAGAAGAACCCCCTATGTCGTCGGCGCAGTTAAGAAAGCTAAAGAAATCGGCGCCCACACTCTCTATGTCACTACTAACCCTAGGGAAAATTTCGATATTAAAGAGGTTGATATCGCCATCTGCCCCTACGTCGGACCCGAAGTTATCATGGGCTCCACTAGAATGAAAAGCGGTACCGCCCAGAAACTCGTCCTTAATATGCTTACTACCGCCGCTATGGTCAGATTGGGCAAGGTTTATGAAAATATGATGATAGACCTCCAGATGACCAACAAAAAGCTCGTAGAACGCTCTAAACGCATTATGATGACTATTACCGGTATCTCTTACGATGAAGCCGGCTCTTGGCTCGAAAAAGCCGGGGGTCACGTCAAAACCGCTCTCGTTATGATTAAGGCTGGCGTTACTAAGGAAGAAGCCCAAAAACGTCTGGACCTTGCTGATGGCTTCGTTAGAAAAGCTATTGAATTAAAAAACACTTAGTTGAATCGCAGATTTCCTTTACTGTTTTTCCTGGCTCTTCTCCTGTCAGGATCCTCGTTCCCCCAAATTCAGGATAAGGAAGATTTCAAATCCTTTCTCGGTGATGCCCTCATCGCTCCGGCTCATTTTGACTCAAAAGATTTCATTCCCCTGGGTGTATCCCTCGCAGCTATATCCGGCTCATACTTCCTCGATCATCAGATAAAAACCCTCTCTCAAAACAATCGCACCCCGACTGCCGATAAAATATTCGCCGCTGATAAATATTTTGTCGAAATTGCCGCCTCTCTTTCCGCCCTTACGTATTTCTACGGACTTGCTGCAGAAAACTATAAAACCCGGAGACTCGGATTAAAACTCGCCGAAGCTTTCCTCCTGCAGGCAACAGCTATGGTCTCGCTTAAATTCCTCGTCGGTAGGGAACGCCCGGCTTCCGGTACTTCAAATGACTCCTTTAATCCGTTTAACACATCCTGGGCTTTTACTTCCTTCCCCTCTGGTCATACCTCAACCGCATTTGCCCTCGCCTCCGTTATTGCTAACGATACCGACCAAATCGGCTGGAAAATAACTGCCTGGTCATTAGCTTCCGCTATTGGCTTTTCTCGTATATATAATAATGAACATTGGCTTTCTGATGTGGTTGCTGGCGCTTTGATAGGCTATTTCGCTGGCGAATTTGTCTCCGCACACAAATCTAATACTCAATCACCCCCGGTACAAATCACCCCGATCCCCCTGTCCGTCTCTATCCCCCTCAATTAAATCCCCTCCTTACCCCCTTCTCCCTTCGTTGTGAATACGTGGTGAATACGTACTGAATACGTACTAAAGCCGTGGTGAATACGTACTGAATACGTACTTGACTCGATTTAACCCTCTTTTCAATTCCCCGCACTTCTTTTCCCCTGCGGCAGTTATTCTTTCCGGCTTCTTTCATGTATGAATCCCCAACTCTGTTTTGCACTTAATCCGACAATCTTGTCTATCGAAAGAAAATTTCAAAAATAACAAATTTTCCTTAAAATAAACTCCCATCTGAGTTTATATATCAATAAAATAATTAAACGCAATTCGTTTATTAAAAAGGAGGGTTTGCCCAAAACTACCGTTTTTTTTCTAAAAAAAACTCCACAATCTCCTTTATTACTTCCTCCGGCTTCTCAAACTGAATAAAATGCCCGCATTGTTCTAACAACACCAACCTGGAGTTCTTTATCTCCGCAGCCCCTTTTCTTGCTACTTCCTCTGTTGTCAGACTCTTGTGTATGTACTTGTTCGGAATCATATAATCATTTTTTCCAAAAAGTATCAGCGTCGGACATTTCAAATTCTTTAACGAATTAAACACGGGATCTTTTATTAACCCCAGCGCCGAATTATATACAACCTGCGCATAGTCTCTGAACCCGGGTAGCGTTTTCATTAAAAACGTGTCCGCCACCATCTTTTTTACATCTTCTGTCATACGGTAAAAGTTCCCCCCCCAGCTTTGCTCTATCTGCTCCTTGTTCGCCTCAAGTATCATTTTGACAGAACTGTACTTCTTTATTAACAAGTTATCCAGAAATGAAAAGGTCTCGAACCCTGCTGGTGCCAGTAATGTCAGACTATTAATCAGCCCCGGATGCCTCAGAGCTGTTGAGATACTTATCTGCCCCCCCATTGAATGACCAACCAGATTTAACCTCCCGCAGTTTAACCCCCTTATAAACCTTTCTAATGCATCCACATAAAAAGAGATTGTGCCGGGATGCTCCCCCCCGGAGGACTTCCCGTATCCCGGCAAATCAATTGCTATACACCTGTAAATTTTACTTAATTCCGGAATCACTTTATCCCATGCCGGTATGTAACTCATCAGACCATGTATGAATAAAAGCACTTCCCCTTCTTTTGCTCCTTCATCACGGTAAGCAATAAAAAGATCTTTCCCTAAATCTAAGGTCCTGACCTCATACCCATATTCTAATTCCGGAAACTGCCCCCTCATTTTACAAAATCCAATATGGCTTTGGTAAATTCCTCTTTTTGTAATGCCGCTTTGCCAATACCTCTTGCTCCCCCCGTTATAATAGCCACTTTGTTTTCTAATCTTTTTATTGTTAAACCTTTCTGTTTTTACTGTTTGAAATTTTTAAAACGATCCCGTCAAATAATCTCTCTCTGTCTCGCTCATTGCAATTTAACTATTTTCTTCCTTTCTTTTGCCCATTCCTTCATGAACTTCCTGTTGTACTTTTCCATCAGCAAATAGAATGCTTCCATCTCGGATATCCGCTGTTGTAATACCTTCTCTTCATTATTCTTTATCCTGATTACCTTCTCTTTAATTTGCTGGACTATACGGGTATTGTTCTTTATTAGTTCGCTCTGATTCCTGAATGCATTTACAAATATGTCTGGCTCCGCCTCATAAAAATCGCTTCGGTTGTCTTCGGGAAACCAGACTTTCCTAACTAACTTTCTGTCGTACAACCGTTTTAATGTCTGACTTACCGGTCCTTTGGTCCTCCCCAGTTCTTTAGATATCTGGGTCAGCGAAAGAGGTTCCTTGGAATATATCAATAGCGCAATAATATGCCCCATTAGCTTATTCAATCCAAATGATTTATAAGCGTCTCCTAATCTCTGTATTATCTCTTTCTTTATCTTTTCTTCTTGTGTACTCAATGTTTACTCGTATTTCTTTATTATCACCGCTGATGCCTCTCCGCCGCCGATACACAAGGTTGCAAGTCCGTATTGTGAACCTCTTCTTAGAATTTCATGTATCAATGTTACCGCTATTCTGGCTCCGCTCGCCCCAATTGGGTGTCCCAAAGCTATTGCCCCGCCGTTTACATTTACTTTATCTGGTGTTAAACCAAGCAATTTGTTCACTGCCAGGGAAACTACCGCAAATGCTTCATTTATTTCGAATAAATCAATATCACCCAAAGACATATTCGCTTTTTTGAGTACTTTGTTTATTGCATCCGCCGGCGCTGTGGTGAATTCTATGGGTGCTTTCGCAGCTGAACTCTGCGCAACCATCTCCACCATCGGTTTAAGACCAAGTTCCTTTGCTTTCTCTTCGCTCATTAACAACACCGCCGCAGCTCCGTCATTTAGTTTTGATGCATTAGCCGCAGTCACCACCCCGCTCTTGTCAAATGCCGTTCTTAAAGTTGGAATCTTTTCAAAATTTACTCTTTCCGGTTCTTCATCTTTCATAATAACTGTCTCACCCGATTTGCTTTTTATTTTAACCGGAACAATCTCCGCTTCAAACTTGCCGGATTTCTGTGCCTCAATTGCCCTTTTGTAGGATTCTGTTGCGAAGGCATCCAATTCCTCTCTTGTCATTGAAAAATCTTTAGCGCAGGCTTCTGCACATAGTCCCATATGAATATTGTTATAAACATCCGTTAGTCCGTCAAGTATTATCGAGTCCTGCAGCACCCCATTCCCTAACCTGTACCCGTTTCTTGCGTTTGAAAGCAGATATGGTGCATTGGTCATGCTCTCCATCCCCCCTGCAATTATTATTTCTGCATCTCCCATTGCAATAGCTTGCTGAGCCAGCATTATTGCTTTAAGCCCGCTGCCGCACATCTTGTTTATTGTTAGCGCCTCTGTCTTTACCGGAAGCCCGGCATATATTGCTGCCTGCCTTGCCGGTGCTTGCCCCTGCCCGGCGGATAGCACATTCCCCAGGATAACTTCATCTACCAGCTCAGGATTAATTTGGGTTTCTTCAAGTAGTGCCTTAATTGCCGTGCTTCCAAGTTGGGGTGCGGTTACTCCGCTTAATACACCGTTAAATGAACCAACCGGGGTTCTCTTTGCCGCTGCGATTATAACTTTCTTCATTCAATTCCTTTGGATATATGTTTTAAAATTTTGAAACGATTAAAACACTACTAACATAGCGAAAAAGATTTACATGACAAAATGCTTTTAAAGTCCGGAGATGAGATTTTTTATGTCCCGTGGGAGTTCGGAGTCAAATCTGAGCGTTTTTTTTGTTGCCGGGTGAATAAATCCAAGCGTTTTCGCATGCAATGCTTGTCGCTGCATTCCCTCGAGAAGATTATCTATCCGGCTTTTTATCTTCGGTAACGTATGCCCCGCCAAAATACTCCTTCCTCCATAAACCGGATCTCCGAATATTGGATGATTAATTGCCGCAAGGTGTACACGGATTTGATGAGTCCTGCCGGTCTTGAGATTTAACTTTAGTAGCGACGCAAATTCATATTCCTCAATCACTTCATACATCGTGAGGGCTGTTTTTCCTTCATCTTCTGTTGTATGAGTAAATTTCTTTCTGTCCGTTTTCGATCTGACTATATTATATGCTATTTCCCCTTTGTGTTGCTTTAATCTTCCCCAAACTACCGCTTGATATTCTCTCTCTATAGTATGCCGGCTGAACTGCTTCGCTAACTGCGCATGTGTATTCTCATCTTTTGCAACTATAAGAAGCCCCGAAGTCTCTTTGTCTATCCTGTGAACTATCCCCGGCCTGATTAATGGGTCGTTTAATCCGCTTAATTTATTGGTGTGGTGAAGTAGCGCATTTACTAGCGTCCCGGTGTAATTTGAATATGCTGGATGCGCCACCATTCCTGCCGGCTTGTTTACTACTAGCAGAAAATCATCTTCATATATGATGTCCAGCGGGATGTCTTCCGCTTCCGCTTTTTCGGGTCTCGGCGAGATGGGAATTGTTATATTAACTATATCATTTGGAAGAATTTTGTAATTTGCCTTCGTCGGCACTCCGTTTACTAGCACAAGCCCGGCTTGTATTAGTTTCTGGACTCTTGTTCTTGTTGCGTTCTCTAAAGAATTGGTTAAATAAATATCTATTCTTTCTTTAGTCTTGGCGGGCGGAACCTCAATCCTTATTTTCTTTTCCGTTATCAGCTTGCTCATTAGTCATGCTCTGCTGCTCATAAATACCAACTTCCGAAACCGCTTCTGTCCCCTGGACAACTTCTTCTTTCTTTTCATGCTTTTTATAAAACAAAACTAGCGCAAGCACTCCTATTGATACCGCCATATCCGCAACATTGAAGATTGGCCAACGGTCATACGTCCTGCCCAATATTTCAAAATCAAAGAAATCAATATCAAAAAAGTCTACCACCTTCCCGTAAAACAAAGGGGCGTATCCGTAAAATACTCCATAGAACACTCTGTCTATGAAGTTACCTATCGCACCTCCAAGTATTAAAGCAAGCGAGAAACGAAGACTGAATCCCTGCTGTCGAACTGTGTAAAGATAAACAAACAACCCGATGCTCGCTACTACCGAGAATATCGATACCCATAATTTTACGTCGTCCCCTAAATCCACCCCGAATGCCATTCCCGGATTCTCTACAAACGTGATCTTAAAGAAATCCCCTATCAGAGGAATGCTGTCGCCATATAGCATCCCGCTGAATTCTGTGTTAAGAAATGGAATCGAAAAACCCTTTACGAATATCTTAGAGAGTTGGTCTAATAATACTATTCCTAATGTCCAGTATAAAATCCTCAATACTTGCCTCTATTTCTTCTTCTCTTGCCTCATTTTTATTGGCACGCACAACTGACTGTGTGGAACGGCTTCTAATCTTGCTTTGGGGATAAGCGGACATGTTGGACACAAATGCTGTGGCTCTTCTATACATTCTATACATATTCCGTATGTGCCAGCATCTATTCTCTTTAATGCATCTTCCAGATAACCAAGAAATTTATTCTCTCTCTGCGCATATAAGAAAGTCTTCTCTCTTTCCATTGCATCCGTCCCTTGCTCAGCCATGTGTAAGGAGTACGGAGAGTTCTCGTTTATATATACCCCCGTTGTTGGATCTAACATCTGCTCCTTTAGGTTTTGCAGTTGTTCAAGTATCTCTTTCTTCTTGTTTAATATTATCGCTCTGAAATGCTCTAGTTCCTCTTTGCTGTACCCTTTTATCTTTAAAATCGGTTTTGGTGTTTCCACTTGTTGCCTCTCTACCGTAACCTTTGTTTTTTTGGCAACTTTTGTCTTAACTGCTTTTTTGGGCTCTGCAACTTTTTTTGTCGCTTTCTTTACTGCTTGCTTGACAACTTTAATCTCTTTCTTTTTCACTGTTTTCTTTTCTACTGCTTTCTGTTTCTTTTCTGGTATTGCTTTCTTTTTTGCAACCGCTTTGGTCTTCAGCTTAGTCTGTGGTTTCGCAACTGTTTTTGTCTTGGTTGACACCGCCCCCTTTTTTAATGTTGGGTTCTTTGCCTTTGCTTTTGTGACAGTGACTTTCTTTGTTGTTGTTTTTTTTGTTTTTGTTGCAGCCATTTTCGACTCCTCTAACTATTTTTACCAATTTGAATTACACACTTAAATTCGTTAATTTTCCACTCCTGTTCAAACGTCCCTTTTATATCCTCTCCACTTAATGAGTCTGCTAGAGTTTCGGTTGCAATATAATCTTTAAAATTGAATATTGCACCAGAAAACTGTTCTGAATCACTCGAAAAACTTATTTTTATTCTGTCCGTTACATCAAATCCTGCGTCTTTACGCATGTTTTGTACTCTGTTTACAAATTCTCTTGCCAATCCTTCATTAATTAGCATCTCGGTTAATTCTGTGTCTAATGCTACCGTAACGCCTTCTTCTGTTTCTACAACCCACCCCTCTATTTGGTTGCTTATTATCTCTACATCCTCTTTCGTAACTTCAAGTTCGGATTCTCCAATGGTCACTTTGATTCCGTCCCCCCTCTCAAGCAGTGATATTTGCTCGTTTGTTAATCCCTTTATGGCATTTGCTATCGGGTTTACTATCTTTCCGAATTTTGGCCCAATCGATTTGAAGTTTGGTTTTGCGGTCTTCTTCACTATCGTTTCTGCATCATCAAGCACTACCATCTCCTTGATGTTTAATTCATCAAGTATTATATCCTGCATTTCCTTTAGCGCGTTTCTTCTGGATGCTTCAACTACTACCATCATCTTTTTTAGCGGCTGGCGGATCTTTAGGTTTATTTTTGCTCTCATGAATCGCCCTAAATAAACAACCCTTTGAGCCACTTCCATTTTTTCTTCAAGTTTGTCGTCAATATAACTCGCTTCGGGAAAATAGGATAAGTGTACTGAATCAAACTCCTCTGCCTTTGTTTCCTTGTTCAGGTTTAAGTATATCTCTTCAGATATATACGGCGCAAATGGAGATGTTAATTTGGCAACCTTTATCAGACACTCATATAAGGTCTGATAAGCCGATAGCTTGGCTGTGTTCATTTCCGATTTCCAGAATCTCCTCCTCGAACGCCTTACATACCAGTTTGAAAGATGATCTATGGTAAATGATGATACTAACCGGGCTGCTTTTGTTACATCATATGCATCCATCAGTATCTCATACTCTCTAACAACTGAATTTAACTTGGAAATGATCCATCTGTCTATTTCCGGTCTTTTATCGTATGTCACCAGCGGTTCTTTATGTGTAAAATTGTCTATGTTTGCATAAAGTGCAAAAAATGAATACGTATTCACCAGCGTCCCGAAAAATTTCCTCTGGGTATCAAGCAAATCTTCTTCATCAAATAGCGTTGGTCTCCATGGTGGACTGTTTACTATTAGATACCACCTGGTTGCATCTGCCCCGTATTTGTCGAAAAGCATAAAGGGATCAACCGTGTTTCCCTTTGACTTCGACATCTTTAACCCCTTTTTATCTAGTATCAGATCGTTTACTAGTACATTCTTGTACGATACATTCTCAAATAACATCGTGGCTATCGCATGCATAGTATAAAACCATCCCCTTGTCTGGTCTATTCCTTCCGATATAAAATCTGCCGGGAAGTTTTCTTCAAACCATTCCTTGTTTTCAAACGGATAGTGGTACTGGGCAAATGGCATCGATCCCGAATCATACCACACGTCTATCAACTCTGGCGTTCTCTTAAATATTTTTTCGTTCTTTTCAAAAAAAACTTCATCAACAAATGGTTTGTGTAAATCCAGTTTCGGCAATCCGTCTTTTTCTTCATCCCCCAACTCGGCTACGCTTATTCTTTTCCCCTCTCTGATAATAAATCCTTGCTTTAACTCTTCTATGCTCCCCACAGCTAACATCTCTCCATCTTCACTTACCCAAATCGGCAGGGGCGTTGCCCAGAATCTGTCTCGGCTAAGCGCCCAGTCTTTGTTTTCATCTAACCAGTTTCCAAACCGCCCGCTTCCTACTTCCTGCGGCACCCAGTTGATTTTTTTGTTAAGCTCTATCATTTTATCTGCAATTGAGGTGGTTCTTATAAACCACGATTCTCTTGCATAATATATAATCGGCACATTGTCAAACCGCCAGCTGAATGGATATGAGTGCTCTATTGTTTCTTTGCGATACAACTTGCCTTCGCTTCTGAGTTTCTGTATAATTCCTGCATCCGCATCTTTTACAAACTGATTTGCAAAATCTGTTATCTCTTCTGTAAATGTCCCGTTCCTTCTTACCGGCTGAAGCATGGGAAGATTGTAATGCTTCGATATCTCATAATCGTCTGCGCCAAAAGCCGGAGCAATGTGTACTATTCCGGAACCATCCTCTGTACTGACAAAATCTCCGCATACTACAAAGAATGCCTTCTTTTCCGGTTTGATATACGGCAATAATTGTTCGTATTCCAATCCCTCAAGCGCCGATCCCTTCATTTCTTCAAGGACTTCATATTCCCCGTCTATTACCGTTAGCCTCTCTTTTGCTAATATTATTTCCGCCTCCCTGTGCCTTATTTTTACGTAATCTACCTCTTTTCCAACCGCAAGCGCAACATTCGATATTAATGTCCACGGCGTTGTCGTCCATACAAGAAAATGGGCGTTCTCTGTATTCCTGATCTTGAATATTACATATACAGACGGATCTTTGGTCATCTTGTATCCTAGCGCAAGCTCATGAGACGATAACACTGTCTCGCTTCTCGGACACTGTGGAACTATCTTATAATCCTTGTAAATTAATCCTTTGTCAAATAAAGTCTTGAGCGACCACCATACTGATTCTATATACTCATTCGTGCAGGTGATGTATGCACTTGGCAGATCAATCCAGTACCCCATTCTTACCGTCATCTTCTCCCACAAATCAAGATAAGTAAATACTGATGAACGGCATGCTTCGTTATACTTCGCTACCCCGAACTCTGGTATTTCACTTTTACTCTTGATCCCCAGTTGTTTTTCCACCTCTATCTCAACCGGCAAACCGTGAGTGTCCCAACCTGCTTTCCTGTGTACCTGGTATCCTTTTAGTGTCTTGTAGCGACATACCAAATCCTTCAGCGTTCTTGCCATCACATGGTGTATCCCAGGCTTTCCGTTGGCCGTCGGAGGACCTTCATAAAATGTAAAGGGCTTCTTCCCATCACGGGTGATTATGCTTTTTTCAAATATCCCCTTTTCATGCCAGTATTTTAATATCTTCTCTTCTGTTTCCGGATACTGTATTTTCTCAAGATTCTGCTTAAACATCTTCTGTTCTGTCCTTTATTCCTCAGTTATCTAAATTTTCATACTTCTTTATCAACTCTTTTTCCGTTCGGATTAATTCCTTTAATTCTTTTTCCACTCTTTCTCTGTTTTGTATTATTTTCTGCGCCTCAAGTTCTGCTTCGGTGATAATTTTCTTGGCTTTGATCGCTGCCTCTTTAATTAGCAAACTTGTCTCTAATTTTTCCTCTGTTCCTCTTTCTTTTATTCCCTCTAACCTGCTGTTGCTCGATTCAACTTCCTCCTGTAACCTGAAAACTTGTTCCACCGCCATTCCGAAAAAACCCATTGCTCCCAATGTTACGTTCCTTAGCGTATACAATATGAGGTTCTCTGTCACTAAATTGTTGGCTGAGAAATACTCGCTGAAAAAAACTATAAATATTAATGAGAACACCGAGGTGGTTATAGTTATTGCAAAGAGTACTTTACCACCCCACTTCCAGTTTAGTGTCTTGTTTATCATCCAACCGCATGCAAAACAGAAGAACGATAGCACGAACCATACCGCAAAGTTATTATCATCAAAATCAAATATTTTCGTGTTCAGAAAATTCGATGTGAATATCAGAACAGCTAATATTGCCGGCGCATACCAGGATGATAATTTATTTTTCATTTAAATCCTTTTTATAAGTTCCTTTATTATTAGCGTCATTTTAGGCTCGGTGCTTGCTGCCGCTTCTATAATTTCACTTAACGATACCGGTTTTAAGGTGTCCGGAAAACACTCATCTGTAATTATACTTATCCCGAAAACCTTCGTCCCCTGGTGTACGGCTACTATGTCTTCGGGTATTGTGGACATTCCCACTACATCCCCCCCAATATTTCTTAAAAATCTGTACTCGGCTCTGGTTTCAAGGTTCGGCCCCGGCACAGCAACATACACTCCTTTGTGCACCTTGATCCCGTTTTCGTTAGCAATTTCCTCTGCTAACTCTATTAATTCATTTGAATATGGCTCGCTCATATCGGGAAATCTCGGGCCAAATTCATCTTCGTTTTTTCCTATTAGTGGATTGTCTCCCAATAGATTAATATGATCCTTCATTATCATAATATCCCCTCTTCTGTATTCCGGATTCATGCCTCCGCAGGCATTCGAAACAAGCAGATATTTTACCCCCAGCCTATGAAACACTCTTATGGGATAAGTAATTTGCTGCATTGAGTATCCTTCATAGTAATGAAACCGCCCCTGCATCACCACCACGTTCTTTCCGTTTATCTCTCCGAAAATTAATTTGCCATTGTGAGATTCTACCGTGGATAAGGGAAAGTGGGGCAGTTCGGCATAATCAATCTCTACCGGATTCTGTATGTCCTTCACTAATCCCCCTAATCCCGTTCCCAGAATTATCCCGGTCTCATAATTTTTGTTGGTATATTTTTTAATTACTTCGGTTGTTTCGTTTATTCTGTCCGCTAACTTCATAACAGTTTATCCACTATATCGTTGATATCTATATTTAAATCTTCTTTGTCGTTCTCTTCTTCCTTCTTTTCTTCCCCTTTGCCGAAACTCACATCCAACAATGTGCTCTGCGATGCTATAATCGATTTTAGCTTCGCAATTATAAGCCCCCTCTCTTCTTTTAATTTTACTAGTGAACTCTTTAATCTTTCTGCTTCTCCCCTTGCTTTTTCCATCATTTGATCGGCCTTGATTTCGGCTTCCTTAAGCATTAAAGCGGTTTGTCGCTTTGCCGATTCAACTGCTTTCGATGAACTTTCCTGAGCTCTCAGTAGTGTCTCTTGCAGATTTTTCTCAATCCTTTTGAATTCGGCGAGCTGCACCTTTGCCTCCTCGAGCTCTTTTCTGAAACGCTCGTTCTCTCTTACCACCTCTTCATATTCTGTGGCAAGCTTATCAAGAAAATCATGTACCTCGTCTTTATCATAACCCCTGAAGGATTTGTTAAATTCTTGTTTCTTGATATTTAAAGGAGTTATTCTCAATTTTAATTTTCCTTATATATAATTTCGCTCTCCAAATATAGCCGTCCCAATTCTCACGTATGTTGCCCCCTCTTCTATCGCAATACCAAAATCGGATGTCATTCCCATAGATAATTCAGCAATGTTATACCCCTCTTTTTTCAACCGTTCTCCTAACTCTCTTAGCGAAATAAAGCTTTTCCTTATCTCTGCCTCTTCATCGGTAAGCGGCGCTATTGTCATTAGTCCGGTTAACTCAAGATTTGCGGAACTTCTGCAAAATTCTGCTGTTTTGTATATCTCCTCCTCTGTGTCTAATCCGTACTTGGTTGCCTCATCCGATGTCTTTATTTCTAAAAGTACTTTTATCCTCTCTTCTCTCACCCCCCCTAATCTGTCAACCGTCTCTGCTAATTTAAGTGAATCGATCGAATGGATGTATTTTACTTTTTCTGTAATGTATTTAACCTTGTTTGTCTGCAAATGTCCAATAAAATGCCACTCAAATTCTTTATTTATCTGCCCCGCTTTATCCCTCAGCTCCTGGGCTCGGTTTTCTCCGAATCTTCTTATCCCGGCCTCGTATGCTTCCATAATTTCGGGAACTCCGAAATTCTTCGAAACCGCTATTAATTTGACATCTTTTGGTATGCGGTTCGCCTTTATACATTTTTCATGTATCGCTGCTGCTACTCTATTTACATTATCTCTAATCATAAAAAAATTGAATTGTGAATGTATCATTTTTCATCGGAAAAAACAACGTTTTTTCTTTAATAAAAACACTTTTTAATTCCTTTTTACCAGCCCTTCCCTTCTGCTTCCCTTTCCCTCTTTATCTGACTTATCCCAATATGCCGATTTTTGCCTGTTTTGAGCGTTTGTCAAAATATACATAAAACGTGACATTTTATACCCAAAGCCGGCATAAAGTTCCTTTAAAGTCCCCCTCACAATTCTCTCTCTTCCTCGTTATATGTTTTTAATTTTGTGTATTTTTACTTTTGATTTTTTTTAATTTAATAAAATGGAATTTGGAATAATAGATATCATACAGTCTATGCTCGCTCCGGGAATTATGATTTCCGCTTGCGGCCTGCTCATTCTCGGAATGAATAATAAATATTCTATTGTGGTTAACCGCATTCGCCTCCTCAACGAAGAGAAACGTCGCTTTGCTTCAACCGCACTTGAAAAAGAGTTCCTGTACAACGAGGAAATTCGCCTTAAAAGCATCGCCACCCAATTAACTAAACTCCGTTTTCGCGTCAAACTTGTGCGTAATGCCGTCTTTTGTTACTCCCTGGCCGTCGGTATGTTTGTTACCACTTCGCTGATTATTGGGATTGCTTTTTGGTTGAACTCTGTAAATCTTGAATCTGTTATCATCGCCCTCTTTTCACTGGGAATGATAAGTGTCCTCGTTGGCATTGTCTTTGCCGCTTATGAGTCTGTTAAAGGCTACGAAATAATTAATTTCGAAATCAAAGCTGATGAGTGATTACTACCCGTCTCCGGAAGAACTGCTTAAACCGGATATGATGCTTCGCCTCTACTCTGAAGGCGCTTTCCCTATGGCGGATTCCTCTTCGGGATTAATTAACTGGTATTTCCCAAATATACGCTGCATTATCCCCCTTGATAATTTTAATCTCCCCAGAAGCTTGAAAAAGTTTATGACTTCTGATCCCTTTGAGTACTTTGTTGATCGTGATTTTACATCCGTCGTTGAGGGCTGCGCTGATAGGGAATCAACTTGGATATCCCCCAGACTTATCTCTGCTTATCATGAATTGTGGGATCTTGGATATATCCATACTGTCGAGGTTTATAAAAACAATTTCCTTGTCGGTGGTTTGTATGGAATTGCTATTGGTGGGGCGTTCTTCGGCGAGTCCATGTTCTCAACCCAACCTCAGGCCTCAAAATGTGCCCTGGTTAAACTGATTGAAATTCTTACCCGGAATAATTTTTCTCTCCTTGACGTCCAGTATGTTACTGAACACCTCAAAATGTTCGGCGCTGAAGAGATTTCCCTCTATCAATACCGCCGTTTGTTGCATAAAGCCTATTCATCTTCCCCTCTTTTCTCTGCCTGAAATTAATCCGTCTTTCTTCCGCAGGCTTTCATTACTTTTTCCCATTCTTCCATCTCCACTACTTCGGATTCATCTATTAGCATAATGGGTATATCATCCACTATCTTGTACTTCCTGCGGGTCTTTTTATCTGTAGATACTAGCGCATTATCGTACAAAACCAGATCCGCTCTCGTCTCCGGACAACATAACATATCTTGTAATTCTTTACTGATCATTTCTCTTGTTCCTTGCTTTTTTAATTACTCGATGTTATTCTTCTTAATGGTGAACTCTTGCTGATTAGATCTTTCAACTCATAAAAAGGAATTAACACTGTAATTATTCCATCTGCGTACGACGCAATTTCGTACTGATTATAAGTAAAACCTATACCATTTGTACTGATGAAAAAATTGTTCGGAAGAGCAAATTTATTGTTCTCAAACCAATAACCAGCTTCTTCAAGATCCGTTGTAGGTTCATGATTGCGTAATGCCCTGAAATAGTCCTCCCCAATTTCTGTTAGCTTTGGCATGAATCCCTTGTTAAACAGATCGGGTAGCCTTACTCTCCTCTCTCCAATTAGATCATAAACCGTATATAGCTGAAAACTGTTGCCGTGGGCTCCTCCCGTAAATGAATATTCGTTGTATTCTAAAGATACCATGCCGTAATCGTTCAGTATTAACTCAACTCTGCGTATCAACTCCATTTTTATCCCAAGATCCTCAGTAAATTCATCCGTCATTTTCTCATATTCAACTAATATGTCCTTAGCCTCTCTTTTTATATACTTTCCGTTATCTTTTGAATAACTCAGAAATCCCATGTATTTGTTGACAATATTATTCAATGAATCCGCAATCGATGGTTTCTCCGGACAGGTAAAAACCGGATAAGATAATAAAACATCTGCTTTGTCTGTTACTTTATTAAATGTTTTTCTCTCAAATCTGATATTATTAATTTCTTCCGTTGTTTTTGAAAAAGCTGTGCTTCCGGCTATAATCAAACCACATATTACTAAAAGAAATTTTTGTCTCATCTTTTCCCTTGTGATATATAAAGCAAATCCCTTTATAAAAAGGGATTTGCATTAATAATTGAAATTTAATCTGCTAAAAGAACTTCTCCAATTGAATCCATCGCCCAGTCAATCTCGGCTTTTGTTATTACTAATGGGGGCGCAAATCTGATTACATGTGTGTGCGTCTCCTTGCATAGTATTCCTCTCTTCATCAGGGCTTCGCAGAATCTTCTCGCTCCGCCTGCTTCCGGATAAAGTTCAACCCCTATGAATAGCCCCTTGCCTCTTATTTCCTTTACGTGCTTTGTTTTTATTTCTCTTAGCTTTTCTCTGAAATAGTTTCCTAGTTCAAACGATTTCTCGATTAACTCCTCTTCTACTAGAACTTTTAAACTTTCTCTGGCAACTGCTGCACCAAGTGGATTTCCTCCAAATGTTGAACCATGATCTCCTGGATTAAATACTCCCAGCACTTCTTTATCCGATAATACTGCTGATACCGGATAACAACCACCGGATAACGCCTTCCCTATGATTACCACATCTGGTCTCACTTCTTCATATTCATAGGCAAACATCTTTCCGCTTCTTCCTAGCCCTGATTGTATTTCGTCAGCAATAAATAACACTTTGTTTTTCTTGCATATATCGTACGCTTTCTTTAGAAATCCTTCTGCCGGAACTATTACGCCCCCTTCTCCCTGAATCGGCTCAACCAGAAATGCAACTGTGTTGGGTGTTATGGCTTTCTCCAGTTGTTCGGCATTTCCGTATTCTACCACTTTGAATCCCGGAGTGAAGGGTGCATACCCGTCTTTATATTGCTCTTCTGTTGAAAAACTGATTATTGAAATGGTTCTTCCTGAAAAGTTGTTCGTACATGCAATAATTTCCGCTTTCCCTTCTTCTACTCCCTTTACTTTGTAACCCCATTTTCTTGCTGCTTTAAGGGCTGTCTCAACTGCCTCAGCTCCTGAATTCATCGGCAACATCATTTTGTATCCCGTTAACTCACAAAGCTCTTTGCAGAGTAACGGTAACTGATCATTCCTGAATGCCCTTGAGGTTAAAGTAACTTTCTCTGCTTGCTCTTTTAGAACATTTACTATTCTTGGGTGACAGTGCCCTTGATTTACTGCTGAGTATGCTGCCAAACAGTCTAAATATTTTTTCCCGTCTACATCCCAAACCCATACGCCTTCGGCTTTGGTTATTACAACATCCAGAGGATGATAGTTGTGCGCTCCATATTGTTCTTCTATTTTGATATATTCTTGTGTATTCATATTTGTCCTTTAAAAGTTTATTTTTGTTACTACAATTTATTAAATTTATTTCTCTTTATCGAAACTTTTTGATGTGCTTTTATAATTATTATATATTATACCAAATTAACTGATTTTTGAAAATATGAACCTGATTACAATAATTCTGTTGCTCCCTCTTCTCGCAATAATTATTGTTCTCTTTTTGATTCCTGAACGCGGCCTCTTTTCTTTCTCAAGAAAAGCCAAAAGGGATCATGAGAGAATAATAGTCGAGGATTCCCTTAAGCACATTTTCGATTGCGAACACAACAACGAGATCCCCTCTCTTTCTTCTCTATCAAAACACCTCTCCGCTTCAATGGAAAAAACCAGACTGGTGCTCCATAAACTTAAGGAAATAGGCCTCATACACTATAAGGAAAATTCTTTTAATCTTACTCCTGAAGGTAAGATCTATGCCCTGCGCGTTATAAGAATACACCGCCTCCTCGAAAAATACCTGGCTGATTCAACCGGGGTTAATGAAGCCGACTGGCATTCCCATGCCGAGGATCGTGAACATCTTATCTCTTATGAAGAAGCTAATCGCCTCGCCTCCCGTATGGGCAACCCACTTTTTGATCCGCACGGAGATCCTATCCCAACTGCCGAGGGTAAAATGCCTGAAATTGTTAATCTGCTTCTCACTAACCTCAAAGTTAATGACTTCGCTCAAATCGCTCACATTGAGGATGAGCCTAAATCTGTTTACTCTGCTATAATTTCATTGGGATTGTCTGTTGGAATGGTTTTTCGTATTGATAAAGTCTCCTTAGACTCAATAAAAATAGAATCCAATGGGATATTTTATGATGTTGTTAAATCATTATCTGATAATATTTCCGTTAATCTGTTAACCGAAACTGAAAGCATCGTAAAAAACCTCGTCCCTCTTACTGCCTTGAAACTTAATGAAAATGCTCTTATCTACTCTCTTTCTAAAACTCTCCGCGGTGAGCAGCGCAGAAGAATTATGGATTTTGGTATTGTCCCTGGCACCAAAATTACTCCCGTGCTTCATAGTCTCGGTAAGGATCCAACAGCATATTCTGTCAGAAATACTACTATTGCTCTTAGAAAACACCAGGCTAATCAGATTCTCGTAAGAAGGATTAAATCAGATGCCTGATAATAATAACTGTATAAATTGTCCCGCTTATAACTCCGGGAACCTTGTTAAACTCGGTATAAATATGACCGACTTTGATTACGTGGTGGCCCTTGCCGGTAATCCTAATACTGGAAAAAGTACTGTCTTTAATAATCTTACCGGTCTCCGCCAGCATACTGGTAACTGGCCTGGTAAAACGGTCGCACGAGCTGAGGGTGCTTTTGCCTATAATGAAAAGAAATTTAAAATTGTCGACCTACCCGGAACGTATTCTCTTCTCTCTACCAGTACTGATGAGGAAATAGCTCGTGATTTTATTCTCTTCGGTCAACCCGATGTTACAGTTGTGGTAATTGATGCAACTAGAATTGAACGGAATCTCAATATGGTTCTTCAGGTGCTTGAGATTACCGATAAAGCTGTTCTTTGCCTTAATCTTGTTGACGAGGCAAAAAGACACAATATCACAATTGATGACCGTGCTCTGTCTCGCGAACTAGGCATTCCGGTTGTTCCCTCCGCTGCAAGACAACGGGTTGGAATGCCCGAACTGCTTAATTTTATATTTCAGGTTGCTGCTGGTGAATATATCTGCAAACCAAGAAGAATTTCAAGTGATTCGAAATCTTTCAACACTGCTGTGGATAAACTCGTTTCTGAAATTGAAAAGGAATTCCCGGGCTTGCCTAATGCCAGATGGGTTGCCCTCCGCCTTCTTGAAGGTGACCAAAAAATAATTGACTCTATTAAAAATGGGGAGTTGGTTAATCTGGTTAAAAATAATTATTATACTTCATGATTTGATTATGGCTGAAACTCTTAACCCAAAAGAAAAATTACTCAATACCGCAAACGAATTACGTTGGGAAGTCGGAGAAAATTTCCACGATACTCTTTTGGAATCAATATATAAAAATGCAGCGGATATTACCGCTCTTACTGTTAATCATGATAATAAAGGAAGAAAATACAATTTTGATTCCGTAGTGGATAAAGTGGTTACCAGCCGTTTGCTCGGCTTCCCTATAATGTTCCTCCTGCTTGCTCTTGTCTTTTGGCTTACTATTGCCGGCGCTAATTACCCTTCTCGCTTTCTCTCTTTTATCCTGATTGATAATATCCACCCGTTTTTAAAGGACTTATTATTCTTCTTAAACTCCCCCTGGTGGCTTACTGGTTTGATTCTGGATGGCGCTTACCTTGCTTCTGCCTGGGTTGTAAGTGTTATGCTTCCTCCTATGGCTATTTTCTTTCCTGTTTTCACTCTCCTCGAAGATTACGGTTATCTCCCTCGCGTTGCTTTTAATATGGATAGTCTCTTCAGAAAAGCCGGGGCACATGGTAAACAAGCCCTTACTATGACTATGGGTTTTGGTTGTAATGCTGCGGGTGTCGTTGCCGCGAGGATTATCGACTCTCCACGCGAACGGCTCATCGCTATAATTACTAATAACTTCTCCCTTTGTAATGGTCGCTGGCCTACCCAGATTCTTATCGCTACCATCTTTATCGGCGGTGCAGTATCTCCTCATCTTGCTGGTTTCGTAACTGCTGCTGCTGTTGTGTTTGTTGCTGTTTTGGGAATTCTTTTTAGTCTTATTGTCTCTTGGACTCTTTCTAAAACTGCGCTGAAAGGGGAGGCTTCGGCTTTTAGTCTTGAACTTCCTCCATATAGACCGCCAAGAATTCTGCAGACTTTATATACTTCTTTAATTGACAGAACTCTTATTGTTCTTTGGCGTGCGGTAGTTTTTGCTCTCCCCTCCGGTATCGTTATCTGGTTGGTTGCTAATTTAACTGTTGGGGGCTACAGTATAGCAGCTTATATGATAAACTGGCTGGATCCCCTCGCTTTTATTATCGGACTTAATGGCGTAATTCTTTTGGCTTATATTATCGCTATACCGGCAAATGAAATCGTTATTCCAACTATTCTGATGCTCACTGTGCTTGTCACTGGTAATGATTCTGCTGGCGCTGGTGCAGGGGTCCTTTTTGAAATTGATTCTGCATCTCAAACTGGCAATCTTCTTATATCTTCCGGTTGGACTCTTCTTACCGGTATGAATTTAATGCTCTTTAGTTTGCTCCATAATCCCTGCTCTACTACCATCTATACTATTTATAAAGAAACAAAAAGTCTGCTCTGGACTTTTGTTTCATCGGTTCTGCCGATTTTAATAGGATTTGTTATATGCTTTTTGGTAACTCTGATTTATCGGGCACTATAAATTCTCTCCACACTATTTAAAATAAGTTATATAATATATATTTAAAATTACTTATTATTATTATTATCTTGTTGATATGTGAATAAATCTGGAATTCCGTTATTAGGCTAATTAAAATGTGTTTTCACAAAAAAAAGATGTGGATAAAGCACACGATGTCTAAAGGCTGCTCGGAATATGTGGATAAATATAGGTTGTTAACACAAAAAACAGTGGAAATCAACAGGTTATTAACACATTATAAACAAGCAATTTCTACCTTGTTTTTTAAGGTGTTTATAACTTCCCTCGTCTTGGAATCCCTTATCACCATCTCTTCTATTGCCGCACATGAGTGAATTACTGTGGAATGATCCCGCCCGCCAAAATGAAGACCTATGGTTTTTAATGACGACTTCGTCATCTCTTTCGAAATGTACATACACACCTGACGCGCAAAAACAACCTCGGCTTTTCTGGTTTTCTCCCTCACTTTGTCTTCTTCTACACCGAGATGAGCGCATACTATCTGAGTAATAATATCTATGCTTACTTGGACCTTTCGTGATGTGGATATCTCCCTGACTATTTTTTTGGTAATGTCTAAATCAATCTCTTTAGAACTAATAGCCATGTATGCGAGTAGTTTTATTAAACATCCTTCAAGCTCCCGGATGTTCGATGTTATGTGGGTAGCAATATACTCGATTATATGCAAGCTTAAAAACATATTAAGTCGCTCAGCTTTGGAGGTTAGTATCGCAATACGCGTTTCCAGGTCTGGTGGTTGAATGTCCGCCGTTAAACCCCAATTGAATCGGGATATCATTCTGTCATCAAGTCCTTTTAGATCTTTTGGTGGCTTGTCACTGGTAAGTATTATTTGCTTTTTTGACTGATGCAGGGTGTTAAAAATATTGAAGAAAAGATCTTGTGTTTTATCTTTACCAACTAGCGATTGAATATCATCAATTATAAGCACGTCTATACTTCTGTAAAAGTTGGAAAACTCGTTCTGCTCATTCTTTGAAATTGCTTCAACAAAATCTATTGTGAATTGTCCGGCAGAGGTATAACGGACTTTCTTCTCCGGCCACGATTCGAGTATTCTGTTTCCAATTGCTTGGACTAGGTGCGTTTTTCCAAGACCCACCCCGCCATATACAAAAAATGGATTGAAAGATGTGCCTCCTGGATTCTCGCTTATCGCTTGTGCTGCTGCTCTGGCAAGTTGATTCCCCTCTCCTTTAATGAAATTATCAAAAGTATAAAGCGTGTTCAGTTTTGAATCAAAATGATTTCGGCTTTTATCGGGTTTAACTTCTGTAACGGGATCTATCTTAATTGGCTCACTTTCCACGTGAAAATCGCTCTCTTCGGTATCGCTGGCAATTAAATAGCTTAATTCTGCCTTTTCACCTAAAGCATTTTTAACAGATCTGTCGATAAGTGTCTTATAATGCTCATCCAGCCATTCATAGAAAAAACTACCGGGTAGCTTAACCGTTAAACGGTTGTTTGTATAACTTACCGGCTTTATTGGCGCAAACCAGGTACTGAAAGTTATTGGTGGTAGTGTTTCCTTAATTGGTATAAGACATTGTTTCCAAAGAAGTTCCGCTTCTTTATCGGTAGTATTGGTAATCTCAGTAACGCTTAACATTAGTTATCCACAATCAAAACTCATTTATTTTAAAATTTATATGTTAATTTTTAATTTTCAAATTAAAGACCTCAGCATTTCCACAAGTTGTTAACATTTAACCGGGGCGCATAACTCTTTTATTTTTAAGCGCTTATAAAACATTTGTGAAAATTTCTAACAAATGCAAGCTTATAAGTCGCTATTTTGAAATTCTGGATTTTGTGAAACAGTTTCACATTTCGAAGTTATCCACAATTTGTCCACAGATAATTTCTCCCACTGGTTATTACAAATTTACAACTCTTTTTCTTCTTGTCAAGAAAAAAAATCACTATTCGTATAATTATTTTTTTCTTTGCTATTATATAAAAAATTTTTTTATCTGTTCCTTTTTTTATTTTGAGAATTACCCCCCTCATTCTCATAATTGGGAGGTTTTATGGTTAAAATTTGCCCCTCTTAAATAGTTGTTAGTGGCATTGATTTTGAACCTTTTTTGAGTTCCCGTCTTGGAATATGATCTGTTTGTTGTCCCGGGGATTTTTTGGAAATTTAAAAGTCAGTTTGTTAATCACTCTAATAAAGGAAAAAAATTGAGAAAACCTATTATTTTGTTCATTTTCACCGTTTTTATTAGTATCGGAGGGGTGATTTTCGCCCAGTCAAATGAAGATTGCTTGACTTGTCACTCGGATAATGAACTTACCATGGAGAAAAATGGCAAAGAAATATCTTTGTTTGTTAATGAAAATGTGTTGAATAAATCAACACATAGACAACTAAAGTGCATTTCTTGTCATAAAGGATTTTCTGCGGACGATTTGCCTCATAAAGAAAATATCCAACCGATAAACTGTACAATGTGTCATAAGGATGCTGCCGCAAAACACTTGTTCCACCCGCAAATGCTGCAGGATAAAGGAACCGGAAAGTCCGCCGACCTTAATTGTAAGGGTTGCCACGGAACTCACGATGTAATGCCAACGAAAACATCCGGTGCGTTTGGGGGAAAAGAAAGCATTGCTGCTTGCGTTAAATGTCATAAGGAGGCAAACGATGCCTTTGTTCAGTCGGATCACTACAACGCCTTAATTCAAGGGGTTAAGGGTTCGCCAACCTGTGTTTCCTGCCATAAAACGCAAATAACTGATGCTGAAGGGAGGGATCTCCTTCAGGTAAAACGTGAACAGGAAAAATTGTGCCTCTCATGCCATCTCGATAACCCGGACGTGCGCAATAAAATCCCAAATTCAGCTGCTTTTATAAATACTTACGAACACAGTGTCCATGGTATCGCCCTTGCTAATGGAAAAAAAGAATCGGCTAACTGCGTTGACTGCCATGGTTACCACACTATTGCAAAGGGAAATAATCCAAAATCTTCTGTGGCAAAAATTAATGTTCCGCAAACTTGCGGAAAATGTCACGAAAAGATTACCAGGGAGTATAACGAAAGCGTTCACGGTTTAGCTGTGAAAAATAAAAACTTCGATTCACCGGTTTGTACAGACTGCCACGGCGAACACAATATCAGTGATCCTCAAGCCCCTAACTCCCCGCTGGCGTTCCAGAATGTTTCGGAAAAAATCTGTTCTCCTTGCCATAGCTCTGTACGGCTTTCTGAACGTTATGGTTTGGCAGCTGATAGGTACAGTACATTTGCAGAAAGCTATCACGGTCTTGCTTTACGCGGAGGGTCTGCTACTGTCGCAAATTGTGGAAGTTGTCACGGTGTTCATAATATTAAATCTTCTTCCGACCCAACTTCAACTGTTCATAAAGATAACCTCGTCGCCACTTGTGGCTCCTGCCATCCGGGAGCTAATGAAAATTTTACGAAGGGAAAGATCCACGTCGATTATTCCGATAAGGAAAACGAACCCCTCCTTTATTGGATTTCGAATATCTATATAATTCTTATTCTCGTTACGATTGGTTTCATGCTGATTCATAATATGTTCGATCTGTATAGAAAAGCAAAGGTTAAACTCCTTATTCGCAGAGGGGTAATTCAGCACAAAAAACATGGACACAATCTTTATTTAAGAATGACAAAATCGGAGCGTATTCAACATGTCTCTTTGATGATCAGCTTCTTTACTTTGGTGATAACTGGTTTTATGCTTCGTTTTCCTGATGCTTGGTGGGTGCGCCACATTAGAGATTTTATCCCCGATGCTTTTGATTGGCGAAGTCTCATTCACCGCATAGCGGGTGTCGTAATGGTCGCAGCAAGCCTCTACCACATGTTCTATCTGATGTTCACTCAACGTGGCCGGCAGTTGTTTTATGACATGCTTCCGAGACTTAAGGACGCTGCAGACGCTGTGATGAACCTTAAATATAATTTCGGCTTTAGTAAAGAGAAACCTAGATTTGGACGTTTTAGCTATATTGAAAAAGTTGAGTACTTTGCCTTGATTTGGGGAACTGTCGTAATGACCATTACCGGCTTCGTAATGTGGTTCGACAATACTTTTATAGGTCTTTTCACAAAACTTGGATGGGATGTTGCCAGATTGATTCACTACTATGAAGCCTGGCTTGCATTCCTTGCTATTGTGGTCTGGCATATCTACTATGTTATCTTCAATCCGGATAGCTATCCAATGAACCTTGCATGGATAAAAGGAACTCTTACTGAAGAGGAGATGGCAGACGACCATCCTCTGGAACTTGAAGAAATCCTGGCACAGAGAGAAAATGAAGAGGAAAAGGAAGAAAACAAAGCGTAATGGTATTAAAATAATTAATCAGAAGGAGGTTTAAATGGCAAAAAGAAAATTCCCCCTTTCGTTCTATAATCCAATAACTATGTTTGGGGCAGCATTAGCTGCCGTAAGCTTCGGTCTTATTCTCTTTCTGATGGTAATAGAAATGACTTCCGAACGCTCAAATTCTTATCTCGGTATTATTACTTTCATTATTCTTCCCGTGTTCCTGATTTTGGGACTTATACTTATAGCGTTTGGTATCATTAGAGAAAAACGACTTAAAAGTAAAGGCAAAATTACCGAAAGAAAATTTCCGCTCCTCGACCTTAACGATCCTCAGCACAGACGGTCACTTATTATTTTCGTTGGCACTACCATTCTTCTTCTCGCTTTCTCCGCTTTCGGTAGCTTTAAAGCTTATGAATATACGGAATCTGATGAATTCTGCGGTACCGTATGCCATAAAGTCATGGAACCCGAACATACAGCCTATCTCTTCTCCCCGCATTCTCGGGTTGGCTGCGTCCAGTGCCATATCGGCTCAGGGGCAGATTGGTTTGTTAAATCAAAGATATCCGGATCCTATCAGGTTTACTCGGTACTCTTTAATAAATACCCCCGTCCAATTCCTACCCCGATTGAAAATCTCCGCCCCGCTCAGGAAACTTGTGAAAAATGCCACTGGCCCAAACATTTCTTCGGTGAAAAGAAGGTTGATTATAACTACTATCTCTCTGACGAGCAGAACACAAAATCAACTTTGACGATGATGCTTAAAACTGGCGGTGGTTATCAGGGGTTTGCAAACGCTTCCGGAATCCACTATCACATGAATATCGCTAACGAAGTGTTTTACTATACGTCCGATAAAGGCAGAACTCAAATCCCTTATATTGTGGCAAAAAATATAAATGGCAAAGTCACTGTTTATAGAGATAAATCAATAAACGATGATAAAAAATTCCCGGAAAATGATTTGAGAAAAATGGATTGTATTGACTGCCATAACCGTCCGTCACACGTCTATAACCAGCCGGATAAAATGGTTAATCTGTACCTTTCTGCCGGAATGATAGATGCTTCAATCCCGTTTATTAAAAGCATTGGCGTACAAGCTCTCGAACAACCGCAGACTAAACGCGAATCTGCCATAAAGAATATTGAGGAGTTTATCTCTTCGTTTTATAAAAACCATTACCCGCAGGTGTGGAAAGAAAAACAATCAGGTATCGAAACAGCCGTTAAAAAAGTAATCGAAATTTATAACCGTAGCTACTTCCCCGAGATGAAAGTGAGCTGGCGTGAATACCCGGTTAACCTTGGACACATGTATTCAAACGGTTGCTTTAGATGTCACGACGGAAATCATGTTAGTGAAGACGGAAAAACGATCTCAAATGATTGTAATGTTTGTCATACTATCACAAGACAAAAACTCCCCGATTCACAGGAAGTCGTCTCTCTCGACGGTATGGTCTTTCAGCATCCGGGTAATCCTGAATTCGGAATAGAAGGACAACTTTGCATTGATTGCCACGGGGCCAAAAAAACAAGGAAAGAGGGATAGAGATTAATCCGGGGGATAAAAGAAAACATGATTATTAAGACTAATAAAGACGAGTTTTTAGATTACCTGCACGATGCAGCCAACATCAGGGGAGATAGCGAACAGCTCTATATACCGGAAACTGGTACGGAGCTATCACAACTTATAAGAAAACTCTATGCTGACAAGACCGCTTTTACTATTTCGGCAAAGCGTACAGGTCTTGTTGGCTCTGCCGTTCCTCAGGGGAGCGTCTTGATTTCCACTGAAAAACTTAACCGGATAAAAAAAATTGATATTGCTGAAAAAACCATTTCGGTCGAAGCTGGCGTTCTCGTGGCAGACATTCAGACTGCGCTTTTTGCAGAGGGTTTTTTTTATGCCCCGGACCCGACAGAGGAAAACTCCTCTATCGGAGGGAATATTGCTACTAATGCATCTGGCGCTAAATCATTTAAGTATGGAGCCACCCGCAATCATGTGTTGGAATTGGAAATTATTCTCCCCGATGGAGAAGAACTGCATTTGAAAAGAGGAATGTGTGTGGCCGAAGGTTATAATCTTAGGCTTACAACCAGCTCGGGTCAAAACCGCAATGTAATTCTCCCCGAATATCCCCTTCCGTATGTGAAAAATACCGCTGGTTATTATGTTAAGAAAAATATGGACGCAATTGACCTCTTCATAGGCTCAGAAGGTACTCTTGGGGTTATTACTGCGGCCAAACTGAAAATTATTCCGATTGCTTATCATAATTTCTCTGCTGTCCTTTTCTTTCCTAAAGAAGAAGACGGACTCGAATTTATCAAAAAAGCTGTCGAAAAAACAGCTGTCTCAAGGGAGAATAACGACCCTCGTGGAATAAACCCCCGCGCAATAGAGTATTTTGATTCAAACGCTCTGAAATATGCCTCGGGTGATTATCCCAATATTCCTTCCGGATCAGGTTGTGCTGTATGGATAGAACAGGAACTATCCGCTGAAGATGAGGATATCCTTTTGTCTGAGTGGTATTCACTCTTTTTGAAATTCAAAGTCGATGTGGATAAGATCTGGGTTGCAACAGACCGGACCGAAGAAAAAAAGATTGCCGCTTTCAGACATTCTCTCCCCGCACGCGTAAATGAGTATATCGCGAAAAATAATTTTAGGAAAATCGGTACGGATGTAGCGGTGGAAACCAAAGACTTTAGAAAATTTTATTTCGAAATTAAGGAAATGACCAGGCAAACCGGATTGGACTTCGTTACTTATGGTCACTTTGGGGACTCCCACATTCATCTTAATATGCTCCCTAAAAATGAACGGGAATTCGAAGTTGCCCGGGCTAATTATGATGCCATTTGCAGACTTGCAATTAAGTATAATGGCACTGTCTCTGCCGAACATGGAATAGGAAAAACTAAAAGACATCTCTTGCTCGGGATGTTCGGTCTCCCGAATCTTAAGAAAATGGCCCTTCTTAAGATGTCTTTCGATCCCCATCTCCTGCTTAATCCGGGAAATATTATTCCCCCCGAAATTTTTGAATCTCTCTCCTGAGATTTCAGTTAATTCCTTATGCGAAATTTCTTTATATTAACGCTTGCGTTTATCTTTCTTAACTGCGGGCATAAAAATAATGACAGGATAATAATGGACTTAAAAAACTATAAAGGGAATGCCCCTTCTTTCCCGTTTGAACTTGAATGGCTTAATATCGAAGGGAAACTTCAGTTATCCGACTTGAAGGGGAAAATTGTGATACTGGATTTCTGGACATACTGCTGCATAAACTGTATGCACATTATTCCGGACCTTAAAAGACTTGAGGCAAAATACCCCGATGAGCTGGTAGTTATCGGAGTACATTCGGCAAAATTTCAGAATGAAAAAGATACTGAAAATATTCGACAGGCAATTCTTCGGTATGGAATTGAGCACCCCGTGGTAAATGATTATAAATTCCAGATATGGACAAAGTATGGCGCAAATGCCTGGCCCACCGTTATCCTTATTAATCCTCTGGGCGATATTGTGGGATATATGAGCGGCGAAGGAATATTTGAACCGTTTGATAAGGCAATTCAACAACTCCTGAAAGAGTTTGAGGAGGTCATAGACCGCACTCCCTTTAAACCGGAGCTCGAGAAGTTTAACGTTCAAAAAGGCAAATTGAATTACCCCGGTAAAGTAACTGCTGACGAAAAGGGAAAAAGACTTTTTATTTCTGACTCGAACAATGATCGGATACTTATAACCGGGTTCGACGGAAATATAATTGATATAATCGGATCGGGACTGGAAGGAACAGCCGATGGTCTTTTTGAAGATGCTTCCTTCAATAAACCGCAGGGGGTTGTACACGCCGGGGATTTCCTCTATATTGCTGATACGGAAAATCACCTGATTCGGAAAGCTGACTTGATAAAACGCACTGTCGAAACTATCGCGGGAACTGGAGTTCAGGCCCCCTTTAGGGTAAAACCAAACTCGGGAAAAAATACTCCGCTCAATTCACCCTGGGATCTTACCCTTGTTAATGGCATTCTCTATATTGCAATGGCTGGACCTCATCAACTCTGGTCCCTTGATCTTGCATCTAATAAACTCGAAGTCTTTGCTGGCTCGGGACAAGAAAATATTCATGACGACGATCTTCTCTCTTCTGCATTGGCTCAACCCAGCGGGATAACCTCCGATGGGGAAATCCTCTATTTCGCAGATAGTGAAGTCAGTGCAGTCAGATTCGCAGAACTGAAAAAAAATGGCAGGGTGCAAACCCTTATTGGAAGCGGTCTTTTTGAGTTCGGGGATAAAGATGGCTCATTTTCAAGTGCGCTTCTTCAACATCCCCTCGGATTGGTTTATAACAACGGACTCTTGTACCTCGCAGATACTTACAACCATAAAATTAAATTGCTTGACCTCGCAAAAAAAGAGATTACGACGCTTGCCGGATCCGGCGAAAGAGGTATGGCTGATGGCACTGAAGCCAAATTTCACGAACCGGGTGGCATCTCAATTGCCCATGGAAAACTTTATATCGCCGATACCAACAACCATCGCATTGCAGTAATGGACTTGTCAACAGGAACTACATCAACTTTGGAAATAAAATAAGGGAAATATAAATGATATATGTAATCGAACAAGAACAAATCGTTAATGCGGAAATTGATAAAGTGTGGGATTACTTCTCCACCCCCCGCAATCTGAATGCAATGACCCCAAAAAGCTTGCAATTCCGGATAATTTCCAATCTTCCGGATAAAATGTATACTGGTCAGATTATACAGTATCGCGTAAAAGCCGTCCCGCTCATTTGGAGTAATTGGCTTACGGAAATAAAGTACGTAATAGAAAAAAGAAAATTCGTGGACGAACAACGGCTCGGACCATATAAATTCTGGTTTCACGAACATATTTTTGAACCGCTTGAAGGGGGTAAAGTAAAAATCACGGATCGCGTACATTACGATATCGGATTCGGATTTATCGGCAGTTTGCTGAATACTCTTTTTATTAAACGTAAACTCGAATCTATTTTTAAATTCAGAAGAAAAAAAGTGGAAGAGGTTTTTGGGTAAAAATTTTTATAAGAAAGAGTTATTTTTGTAATCGTAATGAATAACTCTTGATACAAGAACTCGGAACTTTAATGATAAAACATTTTTTATTTTTTTTAACTTTAACCACGGCAATCTTCGGCGGAAAGGGGGAATTTAGAGATTCCCTTAATTCAATTATCGCCTCCTTTCCATCGGGGACCCGCGCTTCAATTCTTATAATCAATCCCCTCTCTCAGGATACTCTTTACGCGTTTAATCCGAAACAGCCCCTTATCCCGGCATCCAACACAAAACTCTTTACAACCGCCGTGGCACTTGAACTCCTGTCTCCTGATTTTAAGGTTTATACAAAACTTTTTATAGACGATAAAAACCTTCAGGACGGCGCAATTAACGGCAATCTGTATCTTAAAGGATATGGAAATCCCGCTTTCTACGAAAAGGATATGGATGCTTTCGTGGATGAACTCAAACGCCGCAGAATTAAAAGAATAACCGGGGCAATAATCGGGGATGAGTCCTACTTCGATAGCGAATATACCCGCGAGGGGAGTATTGAAGAGGAAAATGCATCCGTAAAACTTCCTCCGATCTCCGCCCTTATCTATAATCATAACTCAACTACCTCCCGGGTTAGAGTAAGACGAAAAAGATACAAAACCGTAACCACATTCGTTAAAGATCCCGCTAACTTTGCAGCTAATCAACTGCGAAGAAAATTAATGTCCGCCGGGATAACTGTCGAAGGGGATTATCGCTCGGGAATCACTCCTCGGGGAGCTGTCGAGATCGCTTCCTCGCATATTAATCTTATAGACTTCGTCTCTCGGGTCAATAAACGGAGTGATAATTACTATGCCGAGTGCCTGTTCAAAATTGTAGGCGCCGAAACATCCGGTATCGAGGGGAGCGCAATTACCGCCTCGCAGGCAATAATGGAATTTCTTAAAGATCACGACATTAACCGTGACGGACTTAGATTGGTTGATGGCTCGGGTATATCAAGATTCAATCAAACCTCCGCAGCAACCCTATCAGAACTGCTGGAAACCATTTATCTTGACATAGATCTCTTCGAACGCTACAATAGCACCCTGAGCGTTGCCGGATACGATGGAACCCTCGGCGGAAGAATGCGCGGTACTTCCGCAGAATATAACTTCAAAGGAAAAACAGGTACGCTTAATGGTGTTTCCTCTCTTACCGGTTTCCTTAAACTCCGGAATGGCGATGACGTCATTGTCTCTATTCTAATAGAATTTAGCGAAAAGCACCAGGGCTATTTCAGGGCAATGCAGGATAGAATTGTCTCTGCCCTGAGCGAAATTTTTTGATATTCGTAGAGTTGTAAAAAAAATCCCTCGTGCGAGGGATTCTTAAATTATTTGTTCTGCGTTGGCGGCGCTTGCGGAAGCGAAGGTTGCGTGGGAATACTCTGTCGTCCCCCACTCTGAATAATGCTTTCAGCATCTGCATTATTAGCCGAAGGCAAAAAGAAAAGGTTTATGGTAATGGCTAAAATTAAAATGATTCCGGCTAACCACCATGAGACTTTTGAAAAAAAGTCCGCGGTTCTCCTTGTTCCAAACATTGTTCCAACGTTCGAACCGCCGAATGTGCCTGCAAGGCCTCCGCCTTTGCTCGACTGCAAAAGCACCACTATTATCAAAACAATCGCAAGAATTACCGTTAAAGTAATCAACAAACTATACATTTTTATCTCCTTAAAATCTGGTAGCGGGGGAGGGATTCGAACCCCCGGCACGTGGATTATGATTCCACTGCTCTAACCGACTGAGCTACCCCGCCACGAAAAAATCTGAAAAATAGACCCTAAATATAACAAAATGATTTCCTTTTGCAAAAAAACTTTGACATTTTTTCCCAATCGGGTATCCCGCACCCCCCGCTAAAATATTTTAGGGGCTAAAATAGATGAAAAAAGTTAAAAAAATCAAAAATATTTTAGTTTTTTAAATATTTTACTTGACTTTTAAACTTTTTAATTTTATTTTAGAAACGTAAATAACCAATAAAAGGATATATTATGAGTACATTAGCAAAAGATGCTGAAATTTTGTCCGAACTTGCCTGTAAATTGGCAACGTTTTGTAAGAGCCAGGAGGATGATTTGGCTGCCAGGTTCAAATTAGCTCCTTCTGAGTTCAGATTCCTCAAACTCTACGCCTCTATGGGCGCAGTCCTTACTATTAAGGACTTCCGAAAGGTTCTCGATCTTACCCCCGGAAGAATGACCCATATTATTACTTCCCTCGAAAGGAAAAAATTTGTTAAGAGAAAATCACAGAGAGCAGACAAAAGATTCGTATCCATTCTTCTTACCCCAAAAGTCGAGCCCTTGATTGCTACTATGAAAAAGGAAGGTTCGCAAATGTATAAGGGGCTGCTCGACAAAATCGACGCATCATCAAGAGAGATTATGGTTAAATCGCTTACAGAGGTTGTTAGCAAACTTTAATACTGCATAAGTGGTTGTTGCAGACTCTCTTTTATAAGTTTAGGCTGGATACCCATTATGGGTTTCCGGCCTTTTTTTTGAATCTTGTTTCGGATTTTTACATCAAATTGCAGTAATTTCATTTTTAAAACTACCACACTATGAAGAAGATAATAATTGTTTTATTACTACTCTTTTTAATTGTCATCTCTGCCGTGTCTCTTCTGACAACTGAATCCTACGACGAATCGGCTCAAATGAAATTAAAGGAGAAATATGAGGTGAAATATACCTCATCGGTTGACCATACCAAATTTTCCATCCTCCAGCGGAAATTCACCGACCCCAGAGATGTTACGGAAGCATGTATCTCTTGCCATACCGGCAGGGCTCAGGAGGTTATGCAGTCTAACCATTGGAATTGGGAACGGGAAGAATATGTTGAGGGAAAAGGAATCGTCTATCTCGGCAAGAAAAATGCCCTTAATAACTATTGCATTGGTTCTGAGGGTAACGAGAAAAGCTGCGCTAAATGCCACGTCGGTTTCGGCATGACCGATAAAATGTTTAGCTTTACAGATCCTAAGAACATTGATTGCCTTGTGTGCCACGACAATACCGAAACCTATGTTAAGGCAAGTGAAATGGGCGGCGCCCCGGAAATGTCTCTCGATTTCACCAATATCGCCCAGCACGTGGGCAAACCTAAACGCTCAAATTGCGGCGTTTGCCACTTCCTCGGCGGCGGCGGTAATAATGTTAAACATGGCGATCTCGAAATCGCTATGTTCGAACCAACCAGGGATATTGATGTCCACATGGGCATAGAAGGCGTCAATATGCAGTGTGTTGCCTGCCATACCTCTGAGAAACATGTTATGCTCGGTAAAGTCTATTCCCTTTCTTCTATGAACCGGAATCGCAGCACCTGCGAACAGTGCCATACCAACACCCCCCATTCTGATGAAATAATTAACGAACATGGTGAAAAAGTCGCTTGCCAGTCATGCCATATCCCCATCTATGCGAAAGTCAACGCCACCAAAACCCATTGGGACTGGTCAACCGCTGGCAAACTAAAAAACGGCGAACCTTATGAAGTCGATGATCCGGATGGTAATCATACCTACCTCTCCATAAAAGGTTCATTTAAATGGGGTAAGAAAATTCAACCTGAATATATCTGGTTCAACGGTACCGCTAATCACTACCTCCTTGGCGACGTTATTAACGATACTTCCAAACCCGTTAAACTCAACGCTCTTAACGGTTCGTATAAAGACCGTAACTCCAAAATCACTCCGGTCAAAATTCACCGCGGAATCCAACCCTTCGATCCGCTCAACAAGATGCTGATTCAACCCAAACTCTTTGCAGATAATGTGGGCGAAGGCGCGTTCTGGAAGGATTTCGACTGGTATCGCGCTGCCGAAGTCGGTATGAAAGAGGTTAAACTCCCCTTTAGCGGAAAAATTTCCTTCATCAGAACTGAAATGTACTGGCCAGTCAATCATATGGTCTCTTCAAAAGATCAGACCGTAGGATGTACTGAGTGCCACACAAGGGAAAACAGCCGTATCGCTGGACTCACCGATTTTTATATGCCCGGCAGGGATTATAGCCCCGTAGTCGAATTCGCTGGCAACGCACTTATTGTACTGTCACTCCTCGGCGTTTTTGTTCACGGCGGCATTAGATTTTTTTCACGCAAAAAAAAGAATGATTGAGGCGGGGAATGAAAAGAAAAATCTATATTTATAAATCTTTTGAAAGATTCTGGCACTGGTTCCAGGCAATTCTTATTTTTATGCTGATTTTCACCGGCTTTGAAATCCACGGTTCCTATTCTTTCTTTGGCTATAAGAACGCGGTCTCTTATCATAATATCGCCGCTTACTCGTTTATCGTTCTTATTGTTTTCGCCATCTTTTGGCATTTCTCAACCGGAGAATGGAAACAGTACCTCCCCTCATACAAAAACATAAAAGCTCAGCTCGATTACTATCTTATCGGAATCTTCAAAAATGCCCCGCATCCAACTAAGAAAACGGTCCTCAGCAAACTGAACCCCCTTCAGAAACTCGTTTACTTCGGACTGAAAATATTGGTGATTCCCGTAATGGTTATCTCCGGCTTGCTCTATATGTTCTATAGATACCCCCAAAACGGTGCAATTAAAGGCCTGACAATAGAATCCCTCGAAGTCATCGCCGTCGTACACACTATCGGAGCTTTCCTCCTCGTGGCTTTCCTCATTACCCACCTCTACCTTATTACCACCGGGGAAACAGCTACCTCCAACCTGAAGGCTATGATTACCGGATATGAAGAACTCGAAGACGAAAAAAATAAAGAAGAAAAGGAAGAGATTAAAAAATGAATCCCACAAAATATATGAACCCATACCTTGCCGGCTTTTTCCTCGGCTTGCTTCTCCTCCTGACTATTTATATTACGGGCAGAGGACTTGGTGCAAGCGGTGCAGTTAAAAGCGCTCTGGTTGCAGGCGTGGAAACGGTAACCCCCGGCCATGCCGGCTCGGCAACTTTTTATAAGGAGTACCTTACCGAACACGATAATGCCCCCTTGAAAAATTGGCTCGTTTTTGAGGTAATTGGTGTACTGATTGGAGCTTTCCTTTCCGGTCTTGTCTCTAACCGACTGAATTTAACTCTTGAACATTCTCCCAAAATCAAACCTCGAACCAGAGTAATCGGCGCACTCCTTGGCGGTCTTCTCTTCGGGCTTGGCGCTCAGTTGGGTCGCGGATGTACCTCCGGCGCTGCCCTTAGCGGAATGGGAGTTATGTCCACCGGTGGCATTTTTACCATGCTTGCAATTTTCGGCGGCGCTTATGCCTTCGCTTATTTCTTCAGAAAAATGTGGATATAGAAAGGAGTAAATGCTATGGGACCCCTCGTACCGGATATTATTGGTAATGAACTCAACTTCGTAGTCGCCCTGTTTATCGGGATTGCATTTGGCTTTATTCTCGAACAAGCTGGGTTTTCTACTTCAAAAAAATTGGTCGGACTCTTTTACGGATATGATTTCACCGTCCTCCGTGTCTTCTTCACTGCCGGCGTCACCGCTATGATCGGAGTGGTTGCTATGGGACATTTCGGTCTCCTTGACGTCAACCTTATTTATGTTAACCCAACCTTCCTCCATTCCGCACTCCTCGGCGGTTTTATTATGGGTCTTGGATTTGTAATCGGGGGCTATTGCCCGGGTACAAGTTTTGTCGGCGCCGCAATCGGAAAAATTGACGGCTGGATTTTTATTGCCGGGTCTTTCATCGGTGTCCTTATTTTTGCAGAAGCTTACCCCCTCCTCGAGGGTGTTTATAAAGCCGGATTCTGGGGATACCCCCGTCTCTTTGAAACTCTCGGAATTTCTCAGTCCCTCTTTGCGTTTCTTCTTGTTTTCGTCGCCGTTGGTGCATTCTGGGCTACAACACTCATAGAAAATAAAGTAAACGGTAAACCTAATCCGCAATTTAGCCCAGTTAGGATCTACCTCGGTCTGACCAGTATTGCTCTCCTAATAGGTCTATCCGCATTCATATTGCCGGACAGACAGGAAGCTTTTCACAATACGGTTAGCGATCCGGCCTTCGTTCAAAACTATCCGCTTAAGGAAATGTCTCCGGATGAACTCGCATTCAGACTTATGGATAACGATAAAAATCTCAGAATTATTGACGTTCGCTCTCCCGCTGAATTTGAAAAATTCAAACTCCCCAAATCTCTTTCATTAACATCCAAAAACCTCTTTGAAAAGGATTTTGCCAAACTCCTCAATCTGAATGGTAAAATTAATGTATTTGTGGCAGACGACGAACTTACCGCAAAACAAGCTGCTGTCATTGCGGATAAGCTTGGTTATGTTGATATCAGACTTTTAACCGGCGGACTGCAGCAATTCAGGAAAGATATACTTAACTTCACCAAACCCGATACAGCATTAAACCGTCGCGAAGCAGATACATTCCGCTTCCGGGAACGGGCAAAAAATCAGATACCCATACTAATAGAACAGAACAAAGAGACCGGCGCAATAAAGAAAACATCCAAGCGAGTTATAGGCGGCTGCTAAATAAAAATAAGTTCCGAATTTTAACCCCCGGCTTTACGCTGGGGGTTTTTATTTGCTTTCTCTGCATAAACCAATTTACAAATAGTTTGTTCTGAAATAAAACCGCGTGGAAAATTCCCATTCAGAATCTTTTCCCTCTTTCCTTTGCCGTTATAAATCTTTTTTATAACTTTACACCTTATTTTTTAAATAATTTGCAATGAAACTGAATTTCCCGGGTTTCCGGTTCTCCTCTTTTCCTGACAACCTCAAGGCAATGGGGTTGGTCTTCGGAGATATCGGAACCAGCCCGATTTATACAATGGCGGTGGTCTTCACCCTACTTAAACCCGACGAGGCTCATATCCTCGGCGTACTCTCCCTTATCTTCTGGACACTTATTATTATCGTTACCATTGGCTACTGGTGGCTTGCAATGAGTCTTAGCATCAAAGGCGAAGGGGGCGTTATAGTCCTTAAAGAACTCATCATGCAGTTCGTTAAAAAAGGTCGCAGTGCCGGTTTTGCCACTTTCCTTACATATATAGGCATATCCCTCCTCTTCGGCGATGGAGTTATCACCCCGGCGGTCAGTCTCCTCTCAGCTGTTGAAGGACTTCCCCTTATCCCCGGCCTGCAGCATATGTCTCACGGTACCATCCTGCTTATCACTATCCTGATTACTGTTTTTCTTTTCTCCATTCAATTCAAAGGAACAGAAAAGGTGGCTAAGTTTTTCGGACCGGTCATGCTTCTCTGGTTTATTGCCCTCTTTTCATCCGGAGTTGTTTCTCTTGCCGAGTATCCCTCGGTACTTAAAGCACTTAGCCCGTACTATGCACTCGACTTCCTTTTTAATAACGGACTTGTTGGATATTTCGTCCTCTCCGAAGTGATTCTCTGCGCTACGGGCGCTGAGGCACTTTATGCGGATATGGGACATCTCGGCGCCAACCCTATCCGTAGCGCCTGGATGATGGTTTTTGTTGCTCTGGTTATCAACTATTTCGGGCAGGGAGCTTATGCTGTTCTGAACGCGGCTCAAGGTTCGTATTTATTTGCCATGGTGCGTCATCAGTCACAGATTCTCTACGTCCCCTTTATAATTCTTACTTTAATGGCAACCATTATTGCCTCCCAGGCAATGATAAGCGCCGTCTATTCAGTGGTCTATCAGGGGATAACTACACGCATTTTCCCCCTTATGAAGATTAAATATACCTCGCTCCATCTTAAATCCCAGATTTACATCGGTGCGGTCAACTTCGCCCTTATGATTTGTGTGATCTTCATGATACTTCTCTTTGGTACTTCCACCAATATCGCCGCAGCTTACGGGCTTGCAGTGATGATGACTATGATCATCAGCTCAATATTCATGAACTGGATATTTGCTCACCAGAAAAATTATCTCAAACTTGCTTTTGCTGCAATTGTTTTTACAGTCGAACTCCTCTTCCTCGGTGCGCTGATGAGCAAAATACCGCACGGCGGCTTCTGGTCAATAGTTATTGCCCTCGTTCCCCTTAGCACAATCATTATCTGGATTAAAGGAAATAAACTTGCGGCTAAAACTTTCAGAGCCTTGCCCCTTGATACGTACATCACCAGCTACGAGCAGATTTACAACTCCGGCAAACGTCTCGAAGGCACTGCCCTCTACTTCACCCGTGACCTCAAGAGCATTCCCCCTTATCTTGTCCACTGTACCATCATGACCGGCATTATTTACGATAATAATATTTTGATATCCATACAACGTACGGATGAACCATACTCCATCAAAGTGGAACGCGTGGAAGGCATAGCCGCCGGACTTTCCGGAGTGGTAATTTCCGCCGGATATATGGAGATGCTTGATATTCCCGAAATACTAAAGCGTGAAGGAATAACCGAGCGGGTAATATTCTATGGCGTGGAAGAACTCATCACAAAGAACATGTTCCTGAAATTCTACGCAATGCTTAAAAAACTCTCCCCCAATTTCGTGCAGTTCTACAAACTCCCCTATCGCAAAATCCACGGCGTCATCACCCGGAACGAAACAAAATAAATTGCTTAATAACTTGACCTCAGTTTGCATCCATCCTTGCTTTTATCACTACCTCATGAATTACGCCTCTTCCCTTATCTCGCTGTTCTGCCAAGCAGGCTGTCGCAATAAGCAATTTCACTAGTGACGGTTAGAAACTGTTTTTCCCTTAGAATACTCTTTTACGAATAAATCCGGAAAACTTCTGCTTTTCTCTCTCCCGGCTCCCCCCGGACTTCCAAAAAAAGCACGCCACATTATTGTAAAGCCGTGGAAAAGCCGTAGTAAAGCCGTACTAAAGCCGTACTAAAGCCGTGGAAAAGCCGTCCTAATTATCATTCCCCGTCCCCTTCACCTTTCCCCCGAATCGTAACATTTTTCGGCTTTTATCCCGCATCTTTCCCCAAAAAAATTCCCATTCTCCCCCCTCCCCGGTCCCTGGGGTTATCCGGTCACTAAGACATACCTCAGCAAATCAACACCTCAACAAATCAAAACTCATTCCCCGTGCGCAAAAAAATGTCTTGATTTTACCAAAACTTTTCCCAATTTTGTTACATTAAATTTAATTTTTTAACAGGAAAACAGAGAATGCTGAAAAGAATCTTATTCTTAGCACTAATATCAATCTCCCTAACCGCCAACGCACAAACCGTAATAGGCAAATACGCAGGCGAATTCCTTGCCATCGGCATTGGAGGCAGACCACTCGGAATGGGGGGCGCATTCACAGCAGCCGCCAATGATATCAGCAGCGCTTACTATAACCCCGCAGGACTCGCGCTTATAAATTATCCCCAGATCGCCCTCATGCACGACGAACGCTTCGGCAATCTCGTTAATTACAACTACGGCGCCGTCGCTCTTCCTTACGGACCCGACCTTAGCTTCGGTATTAGCGCTATGCGCCTTGCTGTGGATGGTATCTACGATACCCGCAATGCCCTTATTGACTATAACGGCGATGGTACCCTCGATCACCCTAAAGATAGAATTGACTATAGTAAAATAACCGAGTTTAGCAACCAGGACTGGGCATTCTACCTTACCGGCGCAAAACGAATCTCCGATAACCTCATGCTCGGTGCTAACGTAAAAATAATATCCCGTAGCATTGCCGAATTTAGCGCTTGGGGCGTGGGCTTCGATGTAGGCGCTCTCTATACTCCAATGGAAAATCTCATGCTCGGCGTAAACGTTCAGGATGTTACCACCACCCTCGTTGCTTGGAGCACCGGCAGGAATGAACTCATCAGCCCCACACTTAAAATCGGCGGCGCCTATGGGTACGACGTCATCTGGGGCTTCAGGGTTATGCCCGCACTCGATTTCGATATCCGCTTCGAAAACCGTCAGTTCGCATCTCAGTTTAATATCGGTCCCGTTAGCTTCGATCCCCACGCCGGACTCGAAATTGCTTATAAAACCCTCTTCGCTATCCGCGCCGGTTATAACGACGTAAAACAGTTTACCGTTGGCGCTGGGGTCAAACTCCCTAAACTTAACATTGACTATTCCTTCGCTCGCTTTAATATGAGCGAAGACGACCGCCTCCCCGATACTCACAGGATTTCTCTTATCCTCACTCTCGAGGAACCCCGCTTTATGAGAGGTGAATAACTTTTTAGATATATTAAACACTCAAAGCCCGTGCCCCGCGCCCGGGCTTTTTTTAATTGATTGATATGAGACCAAAAAACATAAAACTCCTGAACTCGAAACTTGTTGTCACCTGGTACGATAACTCCGAAAAGGAACTCAAACTAGAATACATGCGCAACGAGTGCCCCTGCGCCGACTGCAAAGGGGAAACTATCCTCTGGAAAACCTACCGCCCCGTTCAGCCCAAAAGTACTCACCCCGATATGTACAAAATTAAAGATATCAGGTTCGAGGGTAATTACGGCTTGAGAATTGAATGGATGGACGGTCACGATACAGGCATCTACAGCTGGGAATACCTCTCTGAACTTATTCGCGATCAGGAAAGCGGCAAAAAACAGGACTATATACCGCTGTGATTACCAACGAACAGTTAAAACAGTTTGCGCGCCTCAAAAATAAACGCCACCGCTATGCGGAAGGAAAATTTATTGTCGAGGGAACCAAACTCGTTAACGAGGGCATAGAATCGTGGTTCACCTGCGAACTCCTCCTTATGACTCACGAATACGCCTCCGGTGTCAATCCCCCCGAAAGCGAACTGAAAGAACTGACCCGTAAACTACGCCAAAAAAATATCCGTTTTGAATTAATCAAAAACAAAGAACTTGAAAAACTTACCGATACGGAAAATCCCCAGGGCATAATCGCCCTCTTCTCCATTCCCCCCGTAAGACCCCTTGCCCATAAAGGAATAATTGTCGCACTCGAGAATATCAGCGATCCCGGTAATGTTGGCACCATACTCCGCAACTGTGACTGGTTCGGAATAAAAGAAGTGGTTTTAAGCAGAGAATGCGCGGATATTTACAACCCTAAAGTAATTCGCGCCTCAATGGGTTCAATCTTTCACATCAACGTTGCCTCCGGGCAGCATCTTCCCGCCTATATTGAAAACCTTAAACAGAATGGATACAAAATATTAACCGCTGATATGAACGGGGAAAATATTCACACCGCCCGGATTGACGGTAAAAAACTCCTCCTCGTACTCAGCAACGAATCTGCCGGTCCCTCCTCCGAACTCCTTGGACTCACCGATATTAAGCTGACCATTCCCCGTTTCGGCAAGGCAGAATCCCTCAACGTCGCCTCCGCATCCGCCGTCCTGATGGCAAAACTCCGCTCCCTCTTTTAATACAAATTTTTTTGTTTGCTAATATAAAAAAAGATTTATTTTAGAAGCTACATTTCTAAAGAATCTTTTAGATTACGCTGTATCCCGTTCTTCTCTTTTCCTTTGTAGTGTTCATGGTAACAAATTATTTTTCTCCTATAAAAAAAAGGAGTTGGTTATGAACACGTTAAAATTCTTTTTCTGCTCACTCGTATTTTTTTCTTTCGGGCTTAACGCTCAGTATCTTCTTCCTCCCGGCATGAATTTAAACACCCCATCCTTTAGCGGAGGCGGAGGCACACCCCCCTCCCCCGAAGCTGTTTCGCTGCTGAGGACATTTCAATCATCAAAACAAGCCTTTGGATATTCAGTGGCAGATGCGGGGGATCTGAACGGGGATGGCTACAATGATATTCTGATAGGTGCTTACGGCACTTCGCCGGAACCCGGATATGCTTATATTTATTTCGGAGGTCCTTCTGTTAAACTAATCCCCGACTTAATATTGACAGGAGAATTTGAAACAGATGGTTTTGGCATATCAGTTTCATCTGCCGGCGATATGAATGCCGACGGGTATGACGATATTGTGGTCGGCGCTTATGATTATGGACTTAAGCAAGGAGCAGCTTATGTTTATCTGGGGGGCGCTGTGATGGATAATATTGCAGACAAGAAATTTGAAGGGCAATCTGATTACAGCTATTTTGGATTAACAGTTGCAAGCGCCGGCGACTTTAACGGGGATGGTTATGATGATATTGTCATAGGATCTTATTTCGGCGATTATGGAATATCCCAGGCCGGTAATGCAATGATAATATTGGGTGCCGCAACCCTCCATTCCACTTTCGATGCAATTCTTTATGGAGAAGCATACGATGATCGCTTTGGCTATTCTGTTGCAGGTGCAGGTGATGTTAACGGGGATGGCTATTCTGATATAATTATTGGAGCACCTATTCATGACGGTGGCGCCGGGCAAACAGGTGCGGCATATCTCTATTATGGAGGCTCTTCAATAAATACTGTTTATGATAAAAAATATTTAGGCAATGCAGCTTACGACCAATTTGGATTTAGTGTTGCCGGTGCGGGGGATGTTAACGGAGACGGTTACTCTGATGTAATATTAGGGGCACCGTTAAACGACTACAGCGCTTTATACGCAGGAGCCGCTTACGTATATTTCGGAGGTGTCTCTCCCGACGTTACACCTGATTTTAACTTTTATGGTACCAATTCGAATGATTATTTTGGTTACAGAGTATCCGGCGGGTGTGATATAAACGGGGATGGATATGATGACTTTTTAATAGCAGCACCCCTCAATGATGCCGGAGAAATAGATGCGGGGAGGGTTTATTTATTCTACGGTGGTGTAATGCTCGACAATATCCCGGACAATATTTTTTCGGGGGCTGGATCGTATTATTATTTGGGCTACGGAATCTCGTTTCTTAAAAACGTGGATGGTACCGGCAATAACGAGATCTTGATTTCCAGCTACTCCTTTAAAAAAGTTTATCTTTATACAAATAAAATTAGCGGTCCCGATATTCCCGATTTGATTTTCACGGGTGCTGCAGCCGGTGATTATTTTGGGAACTCGGTTGCATCCGCTGGTGATGTTAACGGGGATGGTTATAATGACTTTATTGTTGGCGCGATTTCCAATGATGCGGGGGGATCGGAGGCGGGAAGGGCTTATCTCTACCTCGGCGGGTCAAATCTGGCATTCTCCAATGTTATTTATCTTACCGGGACTACGGGGAATTATCTTGGTTATTCTGTCGCCTCCGCGGGTGATGTTAACGGGGACGGTTATGATGATGTTATCGTCGGAGCTCCATACGACCATACTCTGGGAACCGCCTCAGGTTATGCAAACATTTATTTCGGAGGAGCGGTTATGGATGGTACCCCCGACTTAACCCTATGGGGTGCTTACGCAAATGCCGCCTTCGGAGCATCTGTTGCTTCAGCGGGGGACGTAAATGGTGATGGATTTGATGACGTAATTGTGGGGGCTTTCGAAAATGATGTCTCCTTTACAGATGCCGGCGCAGCTTATCTCTATTATGGAGGTAACCCAATGAATAACGTATATGATCAGGCTTTTCTCGGAGAAACTGCCGCAGATAATTTTGGTGTTTCGGTTGCCCCCGCCGGCGATGTTAATGGCGATGGATATGCGGATATTCTGATCGGGGCTATTTACTACGACTATAATATGATGGCAAATTCCGGAAGAGCTTATTTATATTACGGCAGTTCTTCAATAGATGCTACCCCGGATTGTTATTTCAATGGAAGTGCCGCAGGGGATTATTTTGGCTTTTCGGTTGCCTCCGCCGGGGATATGAATGGAGACGGATACAGCGATATTGTAATCGGCGCTTATGCGAATGATGAAAGCAGCGATAACGCGGGTAAAGCAAATATTTATTACGGCGGTTATCTGATGGACAATATCTCCGATGTTTCAATGACCGGAGAAGCTGCAACAGACTATCTGGGGTGGAGCGTTGCTCCTGCAGGTGATGTAAACGGTGACGGTTTTGACGATGTTCTTATCGGCGCACAATATAATCAGGCAGGGGGCTATAGAGCTGGAAGGGTATATTTATTGTTTGGCGGAAAGGAAAAAGATACCGCCCCTGATATAGTAATGACTGGTCCTCAGACAGATCTTCTGTTCGGTTGCTCAGTTGCATCTGCCGGGGATCTGAACAATGACGGTCTCACGGATTTGATTATTGGAGCCAGAATATTTTCAACTAATAAAGGAAGAGTATATCTCTTTCTTTCCTCTGCGCCGGCAGTTGTTCCGCGAATCTTTTCCATAGAGGATATCCCGCTTGACCAGGGGGGTGCCGTAAGAGTGAGATGGACAAGAAGCGGTTATGATTCCGAGGGGGAGAACAGAATTGAAAAGTATGTTTTGCAAAGAAGCAATCCCCCCGGCGCCAAAGGTTTTGTGTGGGATTATATAACGGAAATACCTGCAACCAGGGAAACCGGATATTCCCATATCACTACCACCCTCAGTGATTCCTCCGTAAGTTCCACAGCCACATATTATTTCCGGGTTGTTGCACGTGGAACGAATAATGACGAGGTCTGGTACTCATCCCCTGTTTCAGGACACAGTGTTGATAACCTCCCCCCTGCAGCAGTACAGAATTTTGCGGGCAACGTTGTTGCGGGAAATGTTCAGATGACCTGGAAAAAGAATACCGAAAGAGACCTTTACGGATATTATATATACCGGGGCGCGGGTCCGGTTATTGATCCCGAAGTCACTCTTCCTCTTGCAGTGATTCAAACCACAACTTATACTGATAATAGTGTCCCTCCGGAGGGTGCATATTACTTTATAAGGGCAAAGGATATTAACGGCAATTTCTCATCACTGACTTCCCTTCCGGGAAATCCTCTGCCGGTTGAATTAAGTTCATTCTCCGGCAAGGTGTCCGGCGGAAGGGTTCATCTCAGCTGGATTACAGCCGTCGAAACAGATGTTTATGGCTTTTCCGTAGAGGTATGCAAAGGAGAGGAAGCCCTCTGGGAAACTGCGGGATTTGTTGGCGGAAGCGGAAACAGTAACTCGCCAAAGGAATATTCATTTACGGATAATATCTCAACCACCGGAGAAATTAAATACCGTCTTAAGATAATAAACAACAGCGGACTTTTTGAGTATAGTCCGGAAATAGAAGTTGCGGTTGGTCTGCCGGATGAATTTGCACTGTCACAGAACTACCCCAATCCCTTCAATCCGGTTACAACAATTGAATACCGTCTTCCGGAAAGAAGCGAGGTACGAATGATAATTTATGATGCTTCAGGCGTGGAAGTATCCCGGCTTCTACAGGAAGTACAGGAACCCGGTTATTATACTTTGAAGTTTAATGCCGACAGATTTTCTTCGGGTGTATATTTTCTAAGACTTGAAGCGGGTAAGTTTACAAGTGTTAAAAAAATGGTGTTGATACGATAACCCCCTAATGATTTTGAGTCAGGGGTTAAGCTGTTTTCCGGCTTAACCCTTGATTTCTTCAATCTTTATTTTATCCAGCCATTATGCTTGAGGAGTTTTTCAACCGCGCCGGTTATCGCAAACTCGGTCTGCCCATGAGGTTTCTTTGCATTCTCAATAGCTAGTTTGCTTTGCTCCAGCCACTCGTTTGACGGTAGTCTGTTGGAAGTCATTAAATCCAGAGCATCAAGCGCTGTCCGGCTCAGCTTTACCAGATTCAGTGAGTGGGGTTCAAGTTCTTTGATTATCGGGCTGACCTCCATCAGCTTCACCAGCTCCGCATGATTGCTTTCCCATTTTATAAGCATTCCCCTTAAAATATCCAATACCGGAGCATCTTTTGTTTGTATATATTTGTCAACCAGCAAATTGAATTCCCTCGCGGTCATGCTCTCGGGTCTGGCAGCGTCAACTGTTCTGGTGTAAGGAGAGTGTTGAACGTGCACCTTCCCCTGGAAGTGACGGTTGTATATTTTTACCGGTTCAAGAATATCGGCAATTGTTTTTAGTGCTTTTATATCGTGGTTGTCCGTAAGTCGCCTGAGCATCATTTCATAATTCTTCTGATGAAGCAGTCCGTGTTCCTCGAGTAGAAAGCTCATTCTTTCAAGCCGTTTGTACATGTCGTCCACATCCCGTACGTAAGCAGGGGACCAGAGTCGCTCTGCAATAACCGCGGTGCGCGGCCATATACGGGACTCTACGGTTTCCAGTGTAACAAGCTCCGCCCAGCTCGTTGCTTCTCCCCCTAAAATAAATTTCTTTTCCTCTGCACTAAGATTTAATGAATCGGGAATCGGGTCATTAAGATAATGAAAACTTGCCGGCTGAACGAGGTCTATGTAATATCCGTTCGATAATATCCCTTGATAACCATGCCGCGCACTTTCAGCAAGGGATTTTATCCCGCGCCACGACTGTATCAATATATTCTTGGGCATATCAGGATTAAGAATTTCATCCCATCCCACCATCTTTTTGTTGTACTTATTAAGGATGTCAACTAGTCGCTTGTTAAAATATGCCTGCAACTCATGATTATCCTTGATATTGTTATCCTTCATGAACTTCTGTATGTTCTTGTTGTTGTCCCATTGTCTTCCATTATTTTCATCCCCACCGATATGAAAATATTCATCAGGAAAAAGCGAAGTCATCTCCCCGAAGAATCGGTCGAAAAACTCGTATGTTTTTTCAATAGTCGGATCAAATGTCGGGTCGAATATTCCCCACCGTCTCTCGATTTTGTATGGTCCCGGCGCACTGGCGAATTCCGGATACGCGGTAAGGAATGCACTTGAGTGCCCAGGAACGTCAAATTCCGGTATTACTCTTATTCCTCTGTCAGCGGCATACTTTACCAACGCCTTGATCTCTTCTTGAGTATAATATATTCCATCAGAGCCGAGTTCATGCAGTTTCGGATAAACTTTACTTTCAACTCTTATCCCCTGATCATCGGAAAGATGCCAGTGGAATACGTTCATCTTGACAGCTGCCATAGCATCAAGATTTCTCCTGATTAAGTCAAGCGGAAAAAAATGCCGGCTGACATCAATCATTAGTCCGCGCCATGGGAAACGTGGGGCATCTTTAATTTCAACTTCCGGGAAGAAATAACCTTCGGAGTCTCCTTTCAGCAATTGGAGCAGGGTCTCAAGTCCGTGCATTGCACCCAGATCGGTAACCGCGGAAACAATAATCTCATCATCTTCAATTTTCAGCGTGTATGATTCATCCTCGCCAACTATAAGTCTCCCCGGTCGCTCCACTTGTATAAAAAGAACGGAATGTTTATTTTTTTCCCTCGGTATAACAAAATCCTGTTGTATGAATAGTCCGGTTCTGTTTGCAAGTCTTCTGAGAAAGCGGGAGGCCGCATTGTGTATTCTGGGATCTGCTGTCCCCGTAACGCAGGCGGCAAATGTGGAGTCTAAAAGAAAGTGTCCTTTGCCAATCTTTATTTCGGAAGGAACCGGCATAAGATTGAATTTATTCTCCTGTGCCTGTACGGTAAAGGCTGATGTGAGTATTAACAAAACTAATAGAATGATGGTTGCGGGATATTTTGGCGTCATTTTGTTCTCTTTATTGCTAAAAATTTATTTTAATTGTTTAAAGATAAGAAAAGAGGGGGAATATTATACTGGAGAAAATAAGTATCGGAAAAGGGGGCTTTGTAAGCCCCCCGATGTATTCTTTAAAACATTGCAACTATCAGCAGGTAAACAACCAGCGCCACAATACTGAAACCCATTGTGCCGATAAAAATGTAAAACGCCGTTTTATTTCCTTTATCTTCTTTTTGCATTTCCATAAAGATATCCTCTCATAATGTTTAGAAATTACTTAATTAAATTTGAGCGGTATTTAATCTGGATTTTTATGGATCTGTATAGAGATATGCCGTAAGGAAAGTTCGGAATGATATTAACGGACTGAAATCGGTTTTTGCAAGTTGTGAAATTCTTGTGACTTTTACTTTGCTGGGAGAATGGTTAGGTGCATTTCCCGTCCAGTTAGGAGATTGTGTCTTTTCCGGTTGGAAATTTCTTAACGCGGTCGTGGCACAATCTGCCGGAGGAAGTGAGGTGATGGCAATTTCGTTTTGATTTGTGGGCTGAACATAATGCGAGGTTTCCCCCGAAAGCATGTTTAAAAGTAAAATAACGGGGAGTAAAAAACCCGCTATCTTCTTTATTCTGAAAAACAGATTGGAAATTTTAATAGTCACGTGCCAAATTTAGCACAATATTGAGATTAAAACAATGCTGATATTATCTTTTCCTCCGGCTTTTTTAGCTTCTTCCAGGAGAGGATGAGCACCGGTTTCACGGTTCAGTATTGTTTCTATGACTTCATCTGGAAGCATGTCCGTCAGTCCGTCGCTGCACAAAATAAAATTATCGCCTGACGAAATAAATGGCGTCATTTCCTTTAAATCAACAAAGACGGCATCCCCGCCCCCTATGGAGTTTAAAAGAATATGGGATTGTTTCCTTTGAATCCCGGAAACTTCCGCCAGTGAGTGGTCCTTTGACAGTTGTTTAAGAATTCCGTTCCGGAAACGATAGCATCGGCTGTCTCCAATATTTATAAGGTATACTTTTTCGGAGTAAAAAAGGAGTCCTACTAAAGTAGCCCCCATTCCTTTCTTGCTGATGTCTTTTTCCCCCTCGTCCATAAATTCTTTGTGGAGTTTTGTGTAGAATTCTGTAATGGCTTTTGTAAGTTGAGCCTCAGAGAGTCCGTTCTTAAGCAGTTGTACAAATTCTGATGACTTATTGAGAACTAGTTCACTTGCTATCTCTCCGGCCTGATGGCCCCCCATTCCATCCGAAACAGCGATAAAAAACGGACGGGCATTCGGTTCAATTTCTATCCCGTAGTCATTATCCATTTCCCGGAAATATTCATTTCCGACAAGCACCATGTCCTGATTAACTTTTCTCTTGATTCCTACATCGCAAACCGCTTCTATTTTGAGCTGCACAAACTCTCCTTGTATTTTATACTCTTACAGTTGCATCGCTATCCGGTGGGGCAGCAATTTGTATTATGAATTCAACATTTGCCAGTACTACCCTGCAGTTGTTGGTTAACTGTGTGGGTTGATTTGGCGGAATCCTAATTCCGTTAACCTTAACTCCGTTCGAAGAGTTCAGATCGGTGATCATAAAACCCCGTAGCGGATCTTGTGTTATCTGTGCGTGCTTCCCGGAGATCTGATTAAGCTTGCCGAATACGTGCGTGAAGTTCCCGGTTTTTCTGCCGATTATATCGCCGTTCTTAAGGTCAATTTTTATTGCAAGTGTGTTATTTGTAAAAGTCACACAGTCTCCCGCGGATGCTTGAGCGTTGGAGTTATTCCCTGCGTATCCTGACCATTCATCTTCTTGCTGCCCGGTGTTGGTTTTAGGGGTTAGGGGAGTTGCCGGTTGCCCAGCCTGGGGCACGGGTATGTTCGTTCCCACAAAGTGCTGTTGATATTGTGTCTGGGCTGTTCCGGTTGCCCCCATTGTGGTTTGACCGGCGCTTGTTTGGGTTACATCTGTTTGCACATTTGGATTAAAAGCTTTTGCGGGAATAAGTTTGCTGCCGTCTTGAGTGCACCGCTTTCCTTTGCCCGGATTCTTGCAGGCGGGGCATATCAGGATCTCCTCGCCGCACTGGTCGCAGTAAAAGGAGTCGCGCTCTATTTCGTTTTTGCATGCGGGACATATCATATGTTAAAATCCTCGGGAATAATTTTATTCAGTATTTCTTTTGTGATATTCGGGTCGTTCAATAGCGGGGTTACCCGGTCACTCTGTTGCTGCTTTACTTTTCCGAAAATATTGCGGACGGTGCGTGCGTTTGCAAAATTCTCGTCACGGTTTTCATATACTCGGGTAAAGTATTCGGGGAGCATTCGTTCAACTTCGGGGTCGAGTATCATATCGGCATCTTTGACCATTTTTTTGAATATAAGTACAAGTTCGTCTGGACCGTAATCCGGGAAATTGATCGTTCGGTTAAAGCGGGATTCAAGACCTGAGTTCATCGAAATGAAGTCGCGCATTTCCTTTGTGTAGCCGGCTGCGATACAGATAAACCTCCCCTTGTCATCTTCAAGACGTTTTATCAAAGTGTTTATTGCCTCGGAGCCGAAATCCCCCTCCCCACCTGAAGCAAGCGAGTATGCTTCGTCAATGAAAAGAATTCCTCCAAGCGCCGAGTTAACAACCTTGTCGGTCTGAGTTGCTGTCTGACCAACAAAACCCATTACCAGCTTTGAACGGTCTACCTCGATAAGTTGACCCCTGGGCAGTAACCCGATTGCCTTGAAAATATCTGCCACGATTCTTGCAACGGTAGTTTTTCCGGTTCCCGGATTTCCTGTAAATATAAAATGCAGGTCAAGCGAAGATTTCTCCCCCCCAAGTTCTACTCTTTTTTTCTCCACCTGCAGATAGCTTGCAAGGGAGCGGAGTTCCTTCTTTATATCATTGAGTCCGATAAGTGAATCAAGTTTTTTGAATATATCATCCATGTTAACTGCTTTTTCCCCCTTCGGCTCAATATCTTCACGGATAAGTATCATCGGGTCAATCGGGGCAGTTGGATTTTCTTTTAAGATGCGTGCAACTCTCGAGCTTTGTCTCTGAAGTGCTGCCTGCATTATGTTTCTTACTTCCCGCGCATTCCCGAAGTTCTTATCCTTGGCGGCATGAACATTCTTGAAAAACTTCCCAATCCATTCATCTGTTTCTGCATCGAGTTTATATTCAGCACCTTTAACCATCTTTCTGAAAATTTCAGCAAGTTCATCCGGAGTGTAATCGGGAAAGTTGATCCACTTCGTAAAGCGGGATTTAAGTCCGGGATTTGTGTCAATAAATTCGTTCATTTCCTTGGTATAGCCTGCAGCAATGCAAATGAATTTCCCCTGATCGTCTTCAAGGCGTTTTACCAGGGCATCCACGCACTCCTTGCCGAATGAGGAACCGTCCGAAGTTATGGAGTATGCCTCATCGATGAAAAGAATTCCCCCCAGAGCGTCATCCACCACATTGTGGGTTTTTATCGCTGTCTGGTCGGAATAACCGGCAACAAGTTTGCTCTTGTCTACCTCAACCAGATGGCCGCGCGAGAGGAGCCCGACTGATTTGAATACATCTGCGACAATTCTTGCCACGGTGGTTTTTCCGGTCCCCGGATTTCCGGAAAAAACAAAGTGGAGATTGAGTCGTGTTTCCTTTCCCCCTGCAGCGGCTTTAAGCTTCTGCATGTTGAGAAAATCAATCAATGATGTAATCTCATCCTTGATTGACTTCATACCGGTAAGGGCGTTCAGTTTAGCCATTATCTCATCTGTACCAACTTCCTTCTTCTCTTCGTAAGGAATATCTATCGGAAGAATTGTTGTGTATGCATCAGGAGTTTTCCTGTCTGCCGGAAGCGAGGAGAGCCTGGACGACTGGCGGATTCTGGTTTCATCGAAGAGGATTCTCATTTCGCGTCCGTTAGCAAAAGTTTTGGTTCTCCGGTCGTAAAGATCCTTGATAACTTTTGCAGCAAGGTGTTCAGCCTCTTCGGTGAGAATGAATTTCTGTTTCCCGAAAAATCCTTTATATATCTCCATTAATTCATCGGGGGTGTAGTCGTCAATATGAAGTTGTCTGTTGAACCGGCTGCGGAGACCGTCATTAGCCCTGAGGAACCGCTCCATCTCGGTTTTGTAACCCGCGGCAATAACAATATATTTCCCCCGGTCATCCTCCATACGCTTCATAAGTGTTTCAACTGCTTCCGTGCCGTATTGGTCCTTCGAACCACCGTCAGATGCAGGGGTAAGCGCATAAGCTTCATCAATGAACAGAATTCCTCCGGCCGCACGGTCACATGCTGCCCCAACTAATTTGGGCGTTTCTCCTACAAATTCCGAAACCAGTTTACTTCTGTCAACTTCCACTACATGTCCACTGTCAAGATAGTTTATCGCTGCAAAGATATCACCAAGCTGGCGCGCAATGGTTGTTTTTCCTGTCCCGGGGTTTCCGGTTAGGACAATATGTATCCCCATTTTCTCGGCTGGACCTAATCCAAGTTGTTCCCGTTCCTTTGCGGCGGCAATATCCTTTGCTATTTCACGTATAGCTTTTTTCACAGATTCCATTCCGATGAAGCCTTCCAGTTCCTTCATCACCTGTTCCAGCGATTTCTCCTCAGGGATCTTTCCGACAATATCTTCAGGAAGAACAATGTTGTCGTCCTTGGCTCCTTTTGCTACCCGGGAAAGATAAACCTTGAAAATCTCCTCGGCAACACTTAGGGAATAATGCGCATTCCCGAAGGTGTCATCCTTGGTTTTGTACGCCTGCTTAAATAATGCCTTTAACCGTTTTGCAGCTTCATCGCTTAAATGGAGGTGGTAACTGCTTAACCGCGTTTCACAGATTAGGAAAAGTTCGGGATTTGTGAAGTCGGGCAAGCGGAAGAAATATTCGAACCTGTTTCTGATGGAAGGATTTTTTCTGAGGAATTCTTCAAAACCACTGGGAAGACCGGCAAGTACTACAATCGGATCACAGTCAAAATGTTCCATTTCCGAAAAGAGCTTGTCGAGAAGATTAATATCTGTTGCGTAACCACCGGGAACAAGTTTCTGCGCATTGTCAATAAACAGTATTCCCCCTTTTGCCTTTTTGATGTTGTTCTGAAAGTCATCCGAGAAGTCGGGGTAGTCAACAGCATCCACCCTGTAAACGGTTGGTTTGGTTATTATCTTGTGGCGAAAATATAATTGTTGAAGGACATTCACAAGCTGACTTTTTCCTGTTCCGGTGTTTCCAATAATCAGTGTGTGAAGGTTAATCTTGGTTTTAGCCCCTGAACCAGACTGGCGCGAGCGGATCGCATTATATATCCCGACAATCTTCGAGACTTCGTTTTTTACGGAGGATAGTCCCACCAATGATTCCAGTTCTGTGGTTGCAGCGCTGTAAAGCCCTTCGCCGCATTTTTTGCAGTACTTTGCGATGCTTCTGTTCTCACTGCCGCATTTTTCGCATTTAAGAGAGTTCATAGTTTAAAACTTTTTTGTTAAAATATCATTTTTATTATTCCCGTAATCACTTCGGTTATCGTGAAATATTCTTCATCGTAGTGGAGCAGTATTTCCCAGAGGGCAAGAAGCGCAACGGTTCCTAGAAGTGAGTACTTTAAGATTGTGAACTTTGCTTTCCGTCTGTTGGCAACATATTGCGTTATTATGTTTTCCCGGGTGCTGATGAATTTTGTGTCCTTGCTGTATGTATACCGGAGCGGTTCATATATCATCGAGTTTTTATCAGACTTATCAAACAACTGACTTTTTACATTCTTGTTGCTGTAGTTGCTTTTAATTATCATGTATATCACATATCCCGCTCCCGCAGCAATGAGGGGGATAAATACTATTTTGATTCCAATTACAAAGTAAATCACATAATAAAGAACAACACCGGCTATCAGTCCTATTATGGGCCCACCGATGCAGCCCGTGCTGAAGTCCATCTGTCCATCCTCCTTCATACCGAGAAAAGTGAAGACGGTGACTATTCCGGCTACCACTACATAATAAAGGAATGGAACATTCCAGAAGCCGCCGGGAAGGGGATTTGCGGACATATCAATGACGTATAAAATCAATCCTAGTGCAGCTAAAAGCGGGAAGAGGGCTGCAATGCCAAGACCAATCATGAACCGGCGGTCAACAGCTTTGTTTTTGTCGATCAATTTGTAGAGCCGGTTCTTTGCTTCGTTGTATTTTTCGGTGAACTTGTTCTTCGGTGCTAGTTTAGAAATAAAATCGGTGTACTCGAGCAGTTTATCTTCGTATCCTGCTTTTGTAAAAGGATCTTCATGGAAAAAGACTGAAAGCCATGCATTCAGGACCGAACCGCTATCGTTAACAGCTTCTTGAATTTTCTTCATAGTATCAGGATCGGCGTCCAGTAGTTCTTTTGGTTCATTAAAATCCTTATCGTTCGCCGTGTACTGAATATTAGTTCCGAGGGACTTAACTACCTTCATTAGCGCAATGCGGGTATTGTAAACACCGATTTTCTTTTTGTGTTTTTTCATGTCAAAGCAATAACGGAGAAAGTCGAGTTGATCATCCCAGCGCTTTGCCTGGAAATAGACATGAACATAGGAATGAGCATACTTAAGCCTTTCCGTGTATGTGTCAATATTTCTCAGAAGTGCAGCGCCCACCTCCGCTTTTGTATGGCAAAACTGTTCGTCCTCCGAAAAATAACCGCGGTTTTTATCAAGCGAAAAACAGAGCCCCATAAGTCCCGCATCTTTATCCACCTCTTCATAATTCTTTCGCCAGTATTCAACCCAGTTATACATATTCGCGTCATCTTTATGACGGAACCAGGCGGAGATATGTCCTCCATAGATATAGCCCATTCCCTCGTCTTCGTGGTCAATGAGAGCGTCCACCAGTTCCTCTTGGGTGCTGACTATGGTCAGCGTTTTGCCCTCGTCGTCTTTTTTGTGTTTGAAACGGAAAGGCCTGTCGGGGGCAAGCGAGTAAATAATGTTAAGAAGAGCAACGTCGTCGGAATAATCCTTGTAAAATGCGAGAAGTTTTTTAGCCTGTTTCGCCTCCCCCTTGCTTGAAAGATAAAGATAAAAACTGTCGTTCTTGTTTTTTAGTTTTTTCTTGTAACTGTCAAAATTATTTTCAAACGCTTCTGCGAATTCTTTTATGGAAGTGCACGTTGTTCCGTCAATCGCAGTATATGGCATTTCCGGATCGAGCAGATATGCGGCCAGGTGAAGTCCTGAGGAAGTGTCCTTCGGATACACCGACTCGACAATATCATCAATTTCCACAGCAAGTTTCTGATTGTTCGATTCCTCAAGCCATTTGGATATTTTCCCTCTGTATAAATATTTTTCACCGATGTCAGGATACTTAAGAAGCATAGGTGCAAGAGCTTTCGGCGTTTTTGCAATAAGATTTTTCTCGGTATCAAAGAGGAACGGCTTGTAGTTGGTATCTATTATTTGTTCAATCAGCGGGACATCTTCCCCTTTGAGCCATCGCTCAACCTCATCTGCCCCCCAGCGGTTATCTTTTTTAACAATAGTGAGTCCTCGGACAAGTTTATTCAAATCAGGGGGAAGGTCGTCAGGAATAGGGATCTTTCCCTCGCTCTTTATTCCCATAAGTGCGAATTCGTTTATTCCCTTGAATGGGTTATCACCAAGCCATATAAAAAGGAGGGCAATTCCGAGTGCGTAAAAATCGACTTCTTTTGCAACTATGACTTTCTCCTTGATGCTTTGATAAAGCTCCGGGGCGGCGAAGTAAGGAGTTCGTGCCTGTCCCGTAAGCTGCATCGTAAGATCATCGTCGAGAAGTGAAGAGATGCCAAAATCCCCTATAATTATATCCGTGCCGTCGGCATTCTTATAAAAAAGATTTCCGGGTTTTATATCCCGGTGAATGATCCCGTGCTGATGGCAGAATTTGAGTGCGTTGACGGTTTCCTTTATAATTTGTTTAAGTTTTTTAACGTCCTTTATCGGCAGGTAGTCTTCTACACTCCCGCCGGCTGCAAATTCCATAAGTTCAAAGAACCGCTCGCTGAAATAACCATAATCAAAAACTTTTATTATATCCTCATGAGTGAAAGACCTGAGTTTTTTTAGCAGGTCTTCCTTCGGGTGCATTCCGTGTTTATAGAGTTTGAGTACGTACTTGTCTTTTTTGTTGTCCTCAATAAGATAAATACTCGCCTCGCCAGTGTTGAGCGAAATCGTCTTCACCAGTTTATATACTTTATCGTTAAGCATGAACGTATCTGTTTCGTCCGAGATAGCATCCTTCAAAGCAGCTGGAATAACCGGTGCGGCTCCAATAATATCGCTTCCGGTTCTTACGGTTGCATCCGCATCGGTATCCGCCGGCAAAGTGTTAGCGCTTATTTCTCCCCCCGATACCCGCACTGTGGCATCGCTGTTTAAGTCGGACGGTATGGTATTGCTGTCCGATCTGACGGTTTTATCGTTGTCTTCGATCATCCAAATCTCCGTTTATTATCGTATTGTGTTTATCATTTCAGTAGAAAATGAGCCGTCCTGGGCGGCGGATCACTTTCCGTAATCAATAATCCATTTGCCCCCCAAGTCGGGACGGGCACAGTCATGCGGGCCGGGATGTACATAATGAACGTAGTTACATTCCCACATAAGATTACTGGCGGGTTTATTTGCGTTATAGAAACACCGCGCCTGCTGAGGCGTTTCGAACGTCTGATTTTGTGCCGAACTAAGCTTATTAATCAGTTCCTGTTGTTTCTGTTCAAGCTCTTTTTTTCTGTTGATTGCCGCATCAAGTCTTTTTTTGTCCTCTTCGCTGAAGAGAGGCTTTGGTTTTGCTGCAGGAGTTGGAACTTCTTTTTTTGTTGAATTTTGTTCTTTCAGAGCCTGAATCTGCAGCAGTATTGCCCTTTTCTCTGCTTTCTCCTGTTCGGCTTTTAGCTGTTCGGGAGTTTTTATCGGTTCCGGCAACGGAGAGTTCTTTTCTATTTCCGCTTTAATTTTTTCTGCTTCAAACTGAAGACGCAGAAAGTCCTGTAATACCCGATTTTGTTGGGCTGCCCGAATTGCATTTTGAGCAGATTCGGATAGGGGAGTATTGCATTTTTTACAAAAATCAAAGAAATTCTTAGTACCGCACTTCGGGCAGATAATACCCATTGCGGGGTTCCCGCATTCGGGACAAAATGCATCATCCGGTTTAATGGAGGAATAACAGAAGCGGCATTTCCCGGGAAGCAGCCACTCGCCGCAAGCCTCACAAATATCCGCCCCGGGGTAAGTTAAAGCATTGCAGTTGGGACAATGGTTTCCCTCGATAGAGGCACCGCAGTCAGCGCAGAATTTATCCCCCTCCGCTATATCAGCCTTACAAGAGGGACATTGTAACTTTTGCTGTTGTTTCTCTTTCTCTTTTGTTTGAGTTTTGTTGAGAAACTTGTTTTTTGTGAGGTTTTCCCGGGACACAATCACTAAGTTTTGTGAAAAAAACTATTATTATATGTATTGTAAAATATATAATTCATTGGTTTTTTTCAAGCAAAAAAGGAATCCGCAATGTGATTTTCTGTTCGGTTCTTGCGGATATCTGTTATTTTCTTTCACCGGAATTTAAATTCTCTTCTCTTTTAACGTTAGGAGTGAAATCTTTCGAGCGTCCCATCTTCGGAAGACCAAGTATTTCCCGTGCCCGGTCAAGAGCGTCATCAATATTTCCGTAAACGTTTTCCTCGCCGATTGTATCAATAAATCCGGCATTTACCAGCGCCATAAGAGGTTGAGTGTGAACTCCGGACAACACCAATCTGGTGTCAGTTCTTTTTGCCTCTTTGAGAGTATCCTCAAGGACATGTATTCCGGTTGAATCTATTGCGGGAACATTTCGCATACGTATAATTCTAACCCTGGGGGGATCTTCCAAAGCTCTCATTGCCTCTTTGAATTTCTCCGCAGCTCCAAAGAAGAAAGGACCATTGATCTCAAACACCTCGACTCCTTCAGGAACAATCTTTCGCGAAATAGCCATTGTGTCGGAGGACTCATCGTAGTCATCTGTTAACTCGCGGGTAACCACTCCGACATTTGTTACCATAGCCATTTGACGCATGAAGAGGAATACGGCGAGAACCATCCCCACTTCGATTGCTATCGTGAGGTCAAATATCACGGTCAGGAAGAATGTGGTAAGAACAACAGCCACATCGCTTTTGGGGCTTTTAAGTATAGAGAGAAATGTTTTCCACTCGCTCATATTATAAGCCACGATTATTAAAACTGCAGCGAGAGTTGCCATCGGTATTAGTCGGGCAAGGTGTCCGAAAAAAAGCATAATTAATAAAAGCGTAACTGCGTGAATAATACCGGCAACCGGAGTCCGTCCCCCGTTTTTAATATTTGTAGCAGTCCGTGCGATTGCACCGGTTGCGGGAATCCCTCCGAAAATCGGGGTTACGATATTAGCGATTCCCTGAGCTATTAACTCAACATTGCTTCTGTGACGACCGCCGATCATTCCGTCAGCTACTACAGCGGAAAGGAGGGATTCGATTGCGCCAAGCAGGGCAATAGTTATTGCCGGCATAATCAGGTTTTTAATTGTCGTAAAATTGATCTGATGAACTTCGGGGGAGGGAAGTCCTGAATCCAATGTTCCGAAAACACTGCCGATAGTGGCAGTTGGCATCGCGAGGAAATAGACTGCAATGGTGGTAACAATAATTGCAATAAGTGAACCGGGGATCTTGTGGGTTATTTTAGGCCAGATTATCATGATTAACAGGGAGACCGCACCTATTGCAAACGAGTGAAGATTAATGGTTGAGAATGCACCAAAATAAACTATCCACTTTTCGATAAAATCAGAGGGGACGTTATGGATATGCAGACCTAAAAAATCTTTAATCTGACTTGAAAAAATTATCACTGCAATTCCGCTGGTAAAGCCAACCACGACAGGATGAGGGATAAATTTGATCACCGATCCGAATCGTGCGAGTCCCATAATGACCAGCAGGACTCCCGCCATCATAGTAGCTATTGCAAGCCCCGTAACCCCATAAGTCTGGACGATACCATATACAATTACGATAAATGCCCCGGTAGGACCGCCAATCTGGACGCGGCTGCCCCCCAGCGCCGAGATGATGAAGCCCGCAATTACCGCCGTGATTATTCCTTTTTCCGGAGATACTCCGGAAGCGATACCGAAAGCAATCGCAAGTGGCAGGGCAACAATACCGACAATTATTCCTGCGGATAGATCTTTATAGAATTGTTGCCGGTTATAGTCTTTTAAGACAGTAAATAATTTGGGTGTGAACGGTTTCATAAAAAAGCCTTTTAAGGAGTATCAGATGCCGGTGCAAAATACGAGAAGAAACCCTCACGCAAAGTGTTTAGAAGCCGGGTATAATCGACCTGAGAATTAAGAATAGTCTCAATTTCAACCGTCTTAGTTTCCAGGTCTTTAGCAACTTTCTGACGATCCTCCATGGGAAGATTCAGGTATCTTGTAATATACTTGTGATATCTGCCGCAGAGGATTGAACCATGCTGAAGCACAACATTGCCAAGTTTACGCTGAGCACTTCCAATCAGTTTTTTTCCTTCGAATTTCAGCTCGCTTTTTGCTGTGGTTGCGAAACAGGCTGTGCTGGCAGGGGTTTGATAAATATTTTTGAAATCGGGCTGAGCGATTTCAAGTTCAGTTGCCTGAAGCCGGACATCATATAATCTCAGCCCGGTCATAAGTGCGTTATTTATTTCCCGGTAAATCTCCGAAGGGGTGAGCCCATGTTCCAGGCGGGTAACCACTGAATAAGTAATTTCCTCACTATGCAGAATAGCTCTGCCGCCGGTAGGTCTTTTTACCACGTCAATATCATCCGCAGAAGCACGCAGAATATCAATTTCACCCATATTTTGGTTAGCGCCCAGAGAAATACAGTATGGAAACCAACGGTAAAGGCGGAAGAAGGAAACTTCCGGAGTGCATTTTTTTGTCAGTTCCAAATCGAAGTCCATATTATACTTTCCGGTGTTTAACCCGGAATCAATAAATTCCCAAATCATAAATCTCTCAAAAAATAGAAAAAATCAAAAAGAAAAATAGGAAACGCAACCGTAGGTACAAAATGAGTATCTGGATTTCTCAAATACTGAGGATGGCAGGAAAAACTCAAATACAAAGAGATAAGGATGAAAACGAGGGAAAAAAGTTAAAAAAAAAGAAGAACTACCCCAAAAATGGGCGTTTCGCCCATGGACTGGCTTGGTTTTTTTCCTTAAAATTGCTTCGGGAATTTGGGCAAATTATTTAATGGAAAGAGGGAGATAGATGATTTATGACTCTTTTTATCCCGTAATATTACCACGGAAAAAAAAACCAGTGGGATACCGAACCTGGGGCGGAGGCAGTTTTTTGTGGGAGGTGTGATAACACCCTCCGCTTTTCTAATTTTATGAATGGGGAAAAATTATCAAACAATATTTCAAAGTGTTTAGTCAAAACACGCATTAATTTCAGAGGCGGCAGGTATCAGATCTGCCGCTTGTGATTTCCGGTTCAAATTAGGCGATTATCCCTTAATATCTTAAAGTCAGTTTCAAATCCGGGTGTAAAGACGCCTGTTCCCAAATCCTTGTTAATTTCTGAAATCTTCCAAAAACGTCCTTCATCCACCTCTTCAGGATTGACTTTGATTTCCCCGTCATACTTTGTCAGATGAAGAAAAACGAGCTGAGACTCATTATCGGATTTGATAATGTATTTGCAAACTGCTACAGCTTTGAAGTTTTTAAGCCCGATCTCTTCCTCTGATTCGCGGTTCAAAGCAGTTTCAATGTTTTCGTTCACAGACACATGTCCGGTTACGGCAGCATCCCATTTCCCGGGTTGAGACGGGCGGTTAAGAGAGCGTTTTTGCAGGAAGAGATGATTTTTTTTATTTACCAACATCAGATGAACTACCGGGTGGAGCATAGAAGGATCTTTGTGTATTACCGTTCTTGGGGCTTTCCCGATAATATTTCCGTCTTTATCAACCAGCGGAAGCCACTCCTCATTGCGATAGGGAAAATATCTGAACTTTTTCCTCAGAAGTTCAAACATAAAATATCCGGCGAACAGGAGGTACAGAAGGACGGTGCTAATAAACGACCAGGCTTCTTTGGACATATAGAAGGCAGAATAAGCAACCAGTAAAGTATGTGCAAGAACAATATAGAAAAGCACTTTTATACCGCGGTTAAATTCCCGGAGTTGTTCTTCTGCAAGATTAATATTTCCCATATACCTCTTAGATGTCAGGGCGAGTATATTGAATTTTGAGAAAGCAGAAACACCAAGAAGTGCAGCAAGCACAATACCAATAAGGGCAGGCTTTAGTTTGAAAAATAGAGCATTCTCAAGAATATAGGATATTGCCCCGAGAACGACTATCAGGAGTGTGTCGAAAAGAGTAAATTTATCGAGGGATTTCTTACGGAAATAAATGAATGCTAATTGAGCTGTTCCAAAAGAGACCGCAACAACAAGTCCCGCAGCGGTTCCGTAAAGTTCATCAATTAGTATATATACAACCAGGGGGAGAAGACCCGGAAGCAATTTTCTGAAAAGTTCGTATTTTATCATAAAAATTATATCAACAAGATATCTAATATAAGCAACTGATAAATATGTACAAATCTTTTAAGGAAACCGGAGTATTTGGATTATAACTCTTTTTTAGTAAATTTACCGCTGTGGATTTATTTGTTTCTATTCACCACAGTTCAACTAATGGAACAGGGTTTAGAAATGAGCGTGTGTGGAATTCAGTTGTTTTCTCCTTGGGTAAAACCACGAGATATAAAATAATTAAAGGAGCCAATATGCCGGTATATAAAGCTTATTCTCCGACTACCGAAATAAATGGAAAAACAGTGCTGACGGTTGTTAAGGGGTTGGGGGCATTTCAGTCACTCGGGTTTCACCTGCTTGAAAAATATGGAATTAAGAACCCCGTGACAGATGCCTGGTACCTTCAGCAATCCTGGCTGAAGGTTCTCAAGGAAATAGAGACCTGGGTTGGAAAAGCAACGCTCAAGCAAATCGGTAAAATTATTCCTGAAAATGCCGATTTCCCAGCAGATATCGATTCAATAAGATCAGCCTTAAAAGCTATTGACACTGCTTACCACCAGAATCACAGGAATGGAGAGGTAGGACACTATACTTATTTGCCAATGGAAGAACGGACGGTAGTAATGGTTTGCAATAACCCATATCCCTGTCCATTTGATGAAGGACTGATTGAGGCAATGGCGAACAAGTTCAAACCGGAAAGCGTAAAATATGTAAGGGTGACCCATTCAGACAAAACCATCTGCAGAATGAAGGGGGGAGACGAATGTACCTATATTGTTTCCTGGTAAATTGAAATGAATAATTTTAACATATAAAATTGCCGAGGTTTGTATGAAAGCAGCAGTACATTTCAAAGGGCTTAATTTTCTCGCACTGATTTTCTTAGTGATTTTTCCGGGAATCAATATTGCGCAGATTTTGCCACCGGACACATTATTTACAAAAACGTATGGCGGGAGCGGGATAGATTTGGGAACTTGTTTAAGACAAACCAATGACGGGGGGTATGTAATAACCGGGTACACCCGCTCGTACGGAACTGCTGCGGGAAGGAACATTTTATTGATTAAAACAGATCCGGTTGGAAATCCTGAGTGGATTAAAGGGTTCGGGGGAAGTGGTGACGATGAAGGAAACTGTGTTCGGCAGACTCCGGACGGCGGATTTGTTATTGCCGGATATACCAAATCATACGGAAGCGGCGGAACGGATGTTTTTTTAATGAAAACAGATTCATTGGGGAATGAACTTTGGAACAAACCATTTGGCGGGGCCCAGGATGACGAGGGATACGGACTGGTGATTACAGCTGATGGTGGATTTCTCATAGCCGGTGCGACATCATCATCGGGAGCCGGAAGCAGGGACGTCTTTCTGGTTAGGACAGATCCGAATGGGAATTTGCTGTGGACAAAAACACATGGAGGAATGAGTTCCGACGGAGCGAGAAGCATTGAACCGACATCAGACGGAGGTTATATCATTAGCGGCTGGAGCATGTCATACGGGGGTGTGCTGGGGAATGCTTGGTTGGTAAAAACAGATTCGGCGGGGAATATGAGTTGGCACAAGAATTTTGGTGGAAGTGATGCGGACAGAGGAATGCATGCAATACAAACTTCGGATGGGGGATGTGCGTTTACCGGTTATACGGCATCCTCGGGAGCAGGACTTGACGATATGTACTTAGTGAGGACTGATGGATCGGGGAATGAACTGTGGGTAAAAACATTTGGCGGAACAGGAAGGGATTATGGCAACTCAATACAACAGACAGCCGACGGAGGTTTTCTTATATTGGGATATACGCTTTCGTTTGGTGCAGGAAGCGAGGACTTTTTCTTGGTAAAGACAGACGCAGCCGGGAATCAACTCCGGTATAAAACTTATGGCGGTTCTGCCTCAGATGTCGGGAACTCAGTCGGAATTACAGCTGACGGAAGTTTCCTTTTGCTTGGATATACCTTGTCCTATGGGGCGGGAGTGCATGATGTCTGGTTCATTAAACTTGGAACAGTTATTCCGGTAGAGCTAACTTCGTTTATTGCTTTCGAAGAGGGGAGCGACGTTATTGTAAAATGGACTACAGCCAGCGAGACGAATAATAGGGGATTTGAAATTGAGAGAAGCAGAAAGAATATGGTTGAAAACAAATCAGCCGGGTGGAAAACAGTTGGTTTTACAGAAGGCATAGGGACTTATGCAGGGGAAACAGAATACGGCTTCAGGGATAAGAATTTACTTCCCGGCAAATATATATACCGGCTCAGGCAAATTGACTACAATGGAGAGATTGCATACAGCGAAGAGGTGGAAGTGGAAATTTCACAAGCAGGGAAACTCGCACTTTATCAAAACTATCCCAATCCATTTAATCCGGTAACCATGATAAGTTTTTCGGTCCCCGTAAAAACTTTGGTAACATTAAGCGTTTATGATCTTCTGGGTAAAGAAATTGCGGTTTTGTTAACAGAAGTAAAAGAACCGGGAGAATATGACGTGCAGTTTAATGCCGAAAAACTTGCTGCGGGTGTTTATTACTACACACTTATCTCCGGGGATGAGCGATTGACACAAAAGTTAATACTCTTAAAATAAAAGTGTGTTTCAGAATTAATAAAATTGATAAATTATGGAGCAAAAATTATTAGGTGATTCGAAAATTTACCCTTCTTCAGAAATGCTTAAGGCTATACTCGGAAGAAGTTATGCCGCATACGAAGAACTTCGCAAGGTTTTAAGTAGTGCGGAGTGGGGTCTGAACTACGAGTGGAGATACTATAACGATTACAAATCCTGGCTTTGTAAGGTTACTCGTAAAAAGAAAACAGTGTTTTGGCTTTCCGCATGGGACAAATATTTTAAAATAAGCATCTACTTTACAGAGAAAACGATAGGTGGAATTCCGTCATTACAAAGCGGGGGGGTAATTCCGAAAAAGGCGAAGGGCAAATTTGTCCCGGTAATTTATGATATTAAAACGAAGAAACAAACCAAGGAGGTAATAACCATTGCCCGCTATAAAATGAGGCTAAAATAAGAAACGCCTGATATTTTTACTCCTCTAAACGAAATCTCCAATCTGTGATACAAATCAGACCCATCGTTCTTTCCCCTTGACTTTTTTATAAATTATCTTTATGTTTGCACATCGAATAAACGAATTGCTGATTTTTTCAAAAATTTAGCGCTGTAAAAAAAATAAAAGGAGAGAAAATGAAAACCAAGCGAATTTCATTGCTTGCACTTGGTCTGCTCGCGCTTATAGTTTTGCCTTTCATTGCAGGATGCGGGGCGAAGACTAATGATATAGTTGAAGTTAGTTATGTTGAAAAGAAAGAGATTGATGGTTCAACTATGAGGGTGTACGCCCTTCAAGTAAAGAATTTTATTGATAACAGGATGATCTGGGGAGAGTTGGAAGAATTCTCGAGAATGCAAACTTATAAACCGGGAGATAATACGGTGATTTATTTTTTTGAAAAAAAAGAAGCCATTCCCGATTTAACAAAAACAGGGATCAATTTGACCGAAGAATGCAAAAAATGCTGCATTGCCGGATTCTGGAAGTATCCGGACGGGACGCAGGTTTTTACTCCATTCCCGTTCTCATAAATCAAGTAAGGAATATACACTTCTGAGTTATTAAGCATTGTTTATAGTAGTTTCCGCCACTATGCTTAATAATACCAAAGGAGGTACTAACAATCTCGAAGAGCGAATTAATCTATATGGTTTAATCCGCTCTTTTTTTTGTTTATATACCCGCTAAACAAGTACTTGGTCACTAAGTTATTATTGTGTAATTTATAAATTATTTTTTTTAATTTATATCCAATATGCGTTTATACCAGATCATAGTTATAGTCTTTATTTCAGCGGTGATAATACGAGGTCAGGGGGGAGATCATCCCGGCACATTGAACACGATTTCCATACTGATAAAGTTCTCGGGAGAGGGGGAATTTTCACAACCGAGATCGTATTTTGAAAACATGTTCAACCATCCAACAAATGCATCGCTATACACCTATTATCTTGAGGTGTCTTATGGGAAGCTAAGTACGATGACGACTATCTATCCACAGGTAGTTAATCCATCAACGAATTTAAGCTATACTTTTCCAAAGCCAAGAGGGTATTTTCAGCCGTACAGCGGCTCAAACCCGACAGGTTATAAAACAACCAGAGAAGCGAGGTTGAGGGAACATGAGATCCTGGATAGTGCGGTCAGCGCAGTTGCGGGACAGATTGATGATAGCACGAATTTTGACTTTAATAATGACGGGTACACGGATAATGTAATGTTCATTTTTAAAGGTTCTTCGGGCGCCTGGGGTGATGTTGGACTGTGGCCCCACAGCGGGGTTCTTGACAGTTATGATGTAAGAATTAACGGGACAAGAGTTTATCATTACTCCTTGCATCTTGAAACATCGGTAAACGTTTACACCTTTTGTCATGAAACTTTTCATGTGTTTGGTGCTCCGGATCTTTACAGATATTTTAACTCGGGGTCACCGGTGGGATCGTGGGATTTGATGTCGAGTGGAAGTGTACACATGCTATCCTACATGAAACATAAGTACACAAGCGGGGATTGGATAAGCGATATACCGGTAATCAGCAAATCGGGTACATATACATTAAATCCGGTTACATCCCCTGCAAACAATTGTTACCGGATAAATTCGCCATACACGGAAGATGAATTTTTTCTTCTCGAATACAGGAGAAAAACGGGTTTATTTGAAAGCGGGGTTCCGGGGAGCGGGTTAATTGTTTACAGGGTGAATACAAAGGCGGGAGATGGCAACGGAGCGGGTCCGCCGGATGAGATTTATATATTCAGATATAATGGGACACCAACAAGCTGGGGATCATCGAGTCAGGCCAACTTTTCTTCATCCATCGGACGCACAGCTATTAATGATTTCACAACGAATCCAAAGAGCTTTCTTTCTGACGGTTCTCCGGCAGGAATTAATATAAAGAATATTGGGACAGCAGGAGAGACTATAACCTTTGAGGTTAAGATTGTGGATTGTGATTTTGTGTATCCGGAAAACCTGACATCGTTTGTCGTTGGAGCCAATATTGAGTTGGAGGTAGAGGTAAGGGACACAGCAGACATTGTGGCGGTTGAATTCTACAGGGACAGCGTGTTGCTGGGATCGGCAATGGGGGTCCCCTTCAGAACCAAATGGATGACTACCAACACTTGCCTTGGAGGACATACGTTAAGGGCAAAAGCAATTAGCAGTTCAGGAGTTTATAAGGAAGACAGCCTCACGGTTTTTATTACGCAGGGGGAACCGGTGGTTTTGCTCGGAGGGATTGAGGATTCGGTGACCATCGGGATGGGAGACAGCGTGAAGATACCGGTAAGCGTGATAACTTCAGGGGCGAAAATCGAGCGGGTGGAATATTATCTTGATTATGAGTTAATACACACGCAGTTTAGTGAACCATATGAAGTGATCTGGAAAGCTGACAGTATTGATTATGGCTGGCATACATTCAGGATAGAGGCACATGACACTTCGGGAGAAATGGACTACGCTGAAGCAGACTTTAAAGTGGTAAAATATCTGGTAAGAGAAGGATTTGAAGGAGAGTGGGTGCCCCAGGGCTGGCAGGTAAATTCTCAGGTATGGGGATGGTACTTATCGGGAAAAGGTGCGTTTGATGGGGAACAATGTGCGGCTACGAGAAACTATCATGCAATGGGAGAAGCCATACTGGAAACTCCGGAGATGCTGATTGAGGAAGAAGGGAATTTAGAATTCTACTGGCTTGACAGATCTCTTGACATTACATCACCACTTATTGCTGGTTACGATACGACTTATTGCGAAATTTTAGTAAACAGCGGGGGGTGGGTTAAATTAAGAACGCTTTCCACGGATATGGTGCAGACATATTATCAGAAAGAAAGCATAGATCTTGCTCAGTATGAGGGGCAATTGGTAAAATTCAGATGGAGGGATATTTCTGATGAAAGCCTGGAAACACAGGGAACAGCATTAGACAACATCAGAATTGTGACGATACCAAAACCTACGGGGGTAAAGTCAGGAGAGGAACAAATCCCGGTTGGATACTCACTAAGTCAGAACTATCCAAATCCGTTCAATCCAACCACGCTGATAAGGTATAGTCTGGGGGAGAGTGGGAGAATAAATTTGCGTCTTTTCGACATTCTGGGGAATAAAATTGCGGTTTTGGTGGACCGAGAAGAGACTGCCGGGGTGCACGAAGTAAGTTTTGATGGGTCAAACCTGGCAAGCGGAGTCTATTTTTACAATTTACGTGCAGGGGAATTCAACGAAACCAGAAAGCTGATGCTCTTGAAGTGATATTCAGGGAAGTACGTATTCAGGGGCAACTCAGACCCAACTTAGAGGCAACTCTTCTAGAAGGGGCGGAAGGGGAGCAGAAGGGAAGGGTAAAAGAGAAAAAAGTCCGGAGGGGGTTGCAGAGAACGCTGGAAAAGAGTGAAAAAAGGGTGAAAATTTTATTTTTATGGAAAATAAGGTATTTTTGAACATTATTTGATAGAAATTGTTTTAAATTAGAAATATTATATTTACAAGGATTAAAAATGGCAATTGATAAGATAATTCCGAAAGAGATCGAGGAAATAGAGAATGAAGAGTGGCTCTATTCGCTAGACTACGTTTTGCAAAACTGGGGTCCTGAAAGAGTACTTGAAATATTAAAACAATTACAAATTAGGGCGCATAAATGGGGGGTTCAAATACCTTTTACCGCAAACACTCCCTACATAAACACCATTCCGAGAGAGAAACAACCGCCTTATCCGGGTGATCGTGAGATAGAAAGAAGAATTAAGAGCATTGTCCGGTGGAATGCAATGGCGATGGTGGTTCGGGCAAATAAAATTGAGAATGGTATAGGGGGGCACATATCTACATACGCTTCTGTAGCCACGCTTTTAGAGGTTGGTTTTAACCATTTCTTTAAAGGAAAGGGGGATGGACACGAAGGAGATCAGATATTTTTTCAGGGACACGCATCCCCGGGAATATATGCGCGGGCATTCCTTGAGGGAAGGCTTTCGGTTGAGCAGTTAAACAATTTCAGAAGAGAACTGAACCCGAAGGGAGGATTAGCTTCATATCCGCACCCCTGGCTGATGCCGAATTTCTGGGAGTTCCCGACGGTTTCTATGGGGTTGGGGCCAATAATGGCAATATATCAGGCTAGATTTAACCGGTATCTGGAAGACAGAGGACTTAAAGATACAAGCAGTTCAAGAGTATGGGCATTTTTGGGAGACGGAGAAACGGATGAGCCAGAAGCGCTTGGCGCAATAACCCTTGCATCAAGAGAAAAACTGGACAACCTGACTTTTGTAATTAACTGTAACCTGCAAAGACTTGATGGGCCGGTAAGAGGTAACGGAAAAATAATACAGGAATTAGAGGCTGCTTTCAGAGGAGCGGGATGGAATGTTATTAAGGTTATTTGGGGAAGCGATTGGGATCCGTTGCTTGAAAAAGACGTAAAGGGGAAGTTGGTTAAGCGAATGGGAGAAGTGGTTGACGGACAATACCAGAAGTATTCTGTTGAGGGGGGGGATTATATAAGGAAAGAATTTTTCGGGGTTGAACCCGATCTGCTTGAAATGGTAAACACGCTTACGGATGAGCAAATACGAAAGATGAAGCGAGGGGGACATGATCCCGAGAAAGTTTACGCAGCAATCAAACAGGCAACCGATCACAAGGGGCAGCCGACAGTTATTCTTGTAAAGACGATAAAGGGATACGGGTTGGGTGAAAGCGGAGAAGGAAAAAACATAACCCATCAGCAGAAAAAATTAAACGAAGATGAATTAAAAGAGTTCAGAACACGATTCGGAATACCAATTTCGGATGACGAGGTTGCAAAAGCACCGTTTTATAATTTGCCGGAAGATAGTGCGGAAATAAAGTATCTTAAGGAGAGAAGAGAAAAACTGGGTGGACCCGTACCGCAGAGAAAAGTTGACACAAGACCCATAAAAACTCCACCGGAAGAAATCTTTGAAGAATTCTATCAGGGGACAGAGGGACGAGAAGTTTCGACGACAATGGTTTTTGTAAGAATTCTTGCCAAACTGTTAAGGGATAAGGAAATCGGAAAACTTATAGTTCCGATAGTGCCTGATGAGGCAAGGACATTCGGAATGGAAGCAATGTTCAGACAGATAGGTATTTATTCTCATGTGGGCCAACTTTATGAGCCGGTTGATAAGGAATCATTGCTTTATTACAAAGAAGCGAGAAACGGACAGATCCTGGAGGAAGGAATAACCGAGGCGGGATCAATGTCGAGTTTCATTGCGGCGGGGACAGCATATTCAACGCACGGCATCAATATGATACCGTTCTTTATCTACTACTCTATGTTTGGACTGCAAAGAATCGGCGACTTGGTCTGGGCGGCAGCAGATATGAGAACTAAAGGATTCCTGATTGGAGGAACGGCGGGAAGAACAACACTTGCCGGTGAAGGCTTGCAGCATCAGGACGGAAACAGTCACTTGCTGGCTTATCCGGTTCCAACGCTTGTGACGTATGATCCAGCATTTGCTTATGAACTGGCAGTAATTATCAGGGATGGTATAAGGCGGATGTACGAAGAGCAGGAAAACATATTTTACTATATTACGGTTATGAACGAGAACTATCCGATGCCAACGTTACCGCAGGACACCGGACTTTCTTCGAAACAAGTGAAGGAAGGCATTCTTAAGGGGATGTACAAATTCAAGACAGTCGGAAAAATCAATGCAAAGTTGAGAGCTAATTTACTTGGAAGCGGAACTATTCTGAATGAGGTAATAAAAGCGGCAGAAATACTTAATGAGAATTACAGTGTGGCAAGTAACATTTACAGTGTAACAAGCTACAAGGAATTGAGAAGAGAAGCTTTGGAAGCAGAGAGACAGAATTTACTGAATCCGGAAAAAGAAGAGGTGATTCCTTATGTGGCCGGCATAATAGACAACGATGGCGTGATAGTGGCGGCTAGTGATTACGTAAAAACAATTCCAGACTCAATTTCAAAATGGCTACCGAAGAAACTTTATACACTTGGGACCGATGGATTCGGAAGGAGCGAGGCACGAAGAGAGCTAAGAGACTTCTTCGAAGTCGATGCAAAGCATGTTGTTATAACAACCTTATTTGCGTTATTTAAGGAAGGAAAAATAAAAGCAACTGTCCTTAATAAAGCTTTCAAGGATCTTGACATAAACCCGAACAAACTTAATCCGATGGTATCATAATCCGGGAAAGAGGAAAAAAATGAAAGAATTTAAATTACCTGAGCTAGGCGAAAATATCACCTCAGCATCTGTTTTGAAAGTTAATGTAAAATCCGGCGACTATATTGAATTAGATCAGACGGTTTTAGAGATAGAGACGGACAAAGCAACTATAGAAGTTCCGAGTACTGTAAGCGGTAAAATTGTTGAGGTGTTGATTAATGAGGGAGACAAAGCAGAGGTGGGGGCTGTGTTGATAAAAGTGGAAGAGTCCGGAAGCAATTCAGAGACTGCTACCACGGTAATTACTCCGCTGGCGACGGAACCACAAAAACAAACAGAAGAGAATAAAGAAGATTTAACTCAAGAGAAGGAAGCTGCGTCAGGAAGGGTAGATTTCATACTGCCGGAACTTGGAGAAAATATTTCGGCAGCTGATATTCTAAAACTTCTGGTTAATGTGGGAGACTTTATTGAAAAAGAACAAAGTGTTCTGGAAATTGAAACTGACAAAGCAACGATAGAAGTCCCCAGCACGGTAACCGGTAAAGTTACAGAGATATTTGTAAAAGAGGGTGAAAAAGCGAAAGTCGGGAGTGTAATACTCCAAGTTGAAGGGACAGGAAAAACCACAACTAAGACCGAGATACCGAAGCGGCCTAGTATACCTCTTGAAGAAACAAAAAAAGTAGAGAAACCGGTTCAGCCAGTTGCAGAAAACAAACCGATAGTAATTGCTGACGCGCAACCGCCAATATCAAAGAACGCAGCACCAGCAGCCCCTTCGGTGAGAAGACTTGCAAGAGAAATTGGTGTTGATATCAACCGGGTGCCGGGAAGCGGGCCTGGAGGGAGGATATCTTTAGATGACGTTAAGGCATACTCCAAGAAACTGCACAAGGCAACAAGATCTGCACAGTTAGGTGTATCGGAAGTTCTTGCGGGGGGAAGAGTTGGAATGGGGTACCTGCCATTGCCGGACTTCACGAAGTTTGGAAATGTTGATGTTAAACCAATGAGCAATATCAGAATTAAAACGGCTGATCATCTGAGTTATGCCTGGCAGGTAATTCCACACGTCACACAATTTGATAAGGCGGATGTGACAGATCTTGAGGAGTGGAGGAAACAATATTCGGCTTACTTTGAAATTAAAAAATCCAAATTGACCGTAACCGCGATGCTGGTTAAGATAATAACATCAGCGCTTAAAGTCTTTCCGCAATTCAACTCCAGTATTGATATGGAGAAGAAAGAAATTATTTACAAGAATTATTATAACGTTGGAATAGCAGTTGACACAGAGCATGGTTTGATGGTACCGGTGATTAAGAATACTGACAAACTTAACATTTTCGAGATCTCTCAGGAGTTAACCACAATAGCGGAGAAAGCGAGAAACAGAAAAGTTTCACTTGATGACTTGCAGGGAGGGTGCATAACGATTACCAATCTCGGAGGAATTGGCGGCAACGGATTTACGCCAATAGTCAATTCACCTGAAGTGGCAATACTCGGAGTCTCCCGAAGTTCTTACGAGCAGGTTTATATTAACGGCAAGTTTGAAACCAGATTAATGCTGCCTTTATCGCTTTCGTATGATCACCGAATAATAGACGGTGCAGACGGTATAAGATTTTTAAGGTGGATTATTGAGGCGCTACAAAACCCCATGAAGGTCTTGATAGAAGGATAGAGACAAATAACAATTAAGAAAAAACAAAATGGATAAAATAAATTTAGTAGTTATAGGTGCAGGACCCGGTGGATACGCAGCAGCATTTTTTGCGGCTGATTTGGGAATGAATGTTACGCTTGTTGACGCAGAAAAAAATCCGGGGGGAGTATGTCTTTACAGAGGCTGCATTCCTTCGAAGGCACTGTTGCATATAGCCAAATTATTGAACGAGGTAAAGGAAGCAAAAGAATGGGGGGTTGAATTTGGCGAACCCAAAATCGATTTAGATAAACTTAGAGACTTTAAGAATAAAGTTGTCGGGAAATTAACAGGCGGGCTTGGAGTGTTATCAAAGCAGAGAAAAATAAATTTTATACAAGGCCGTGCTTCTTTTGTTAATTCAGCCTCAATCATGGTAGAGAAAGCAGATGGCACAAAAGAAGAGATAAAATTTGACAAGGCAATTATAGCTACCGGATCAGTGATAGCAACTATTCCCTCTCTTGTAGTTAACAGTCCAAGATTGCTTAATTCAACATCCGCTTTGGATTTGCCTGCAATACCAAAGTCGTTGCTGGTTGTCGGGGGAGGTTATATAGGACTGGAACTTGGTTCTGTATATGCGGCACTTGGAACGAAAGTATCGGTTGTTGAGGTGCTGGATGGACTTCTTCCGGGGGCGGACAGGGATATGGTGATGTTCCTTCAGAAGAAGTTGCAAGGTTCGTTTGAAAGAATAATGTTGCAAGCCAAAGTGATAGAAATTAAAGAAGTGGAAGACGGGCTTGCAGTCAAGATAGAATCCAAGAATGGGTCAACGGAGGAAATAATTTACGATTATGTACTAATGTCTATCGGAAGAAAACCGGAAACCCGAGGACTTGGGCTTGAGAATACTAAAGTCATGATAAATGAACGGGGTTGGATTGTGGCAGATGAAACCTTAAAGACAAGTGATCCGAACATATATGCGATCGGTGATATTGTGGGAGAACCGATGCTTGCGCACAAAGCCTCGCATGAAGGAAGGGTAGCCGTTGAGTCAATCGCAGGACACAAGGTTGCGTTTGAACCCAAAGCCATTCCGGCAGTAGTGTTTACGGATCCGGAGATTGCCTGGGCGGGGATGACAGAAAATCAAGCAAAGCAGAAAGGGATAAAATACGAAGTGGCGAAATTCCCATGGGCGGCAAGCGGAAGGGCGACAACTCTGGACAGAAGCGATGGAGTTACAAAAATAATAGTTGAGCCGGATACCGAAAGAATTTTAGGGGTTGGGATTTGCGGACCCGGAGCAGGAGAATTGATAGCAGAAGGAACATTAGCTATCGAAATGGGGGCCAATCTTACAGATTTAAAACTCACTATTCATCCGCATCCAACATTAAGCGAAACATTGATGGAGGCGGCGGAAGTGTTTTTCGGTCACTGCACACATCTTTACAGACCAAAGAAAACATAAATATTTTTTATTAAATATAAAGGCAAAAGAGATGGCAACAAAAAAAGCTTATGTAAAGCAAATTAAGGGAATCAGTTTTGCGGGGAAGACAGACTCAAATCATTGGATAACAATGGACGGGCCGGAAGAACTCGGCGGAAGCAATGCCGGAGTGCGGCCAAAAGAATTACTACTCCTTGGCCTTGGGGGCTGTACAGGTAGTGACGTGGTAAGTATTCTTAAAAAGAAACGGGTTCCGCTGGAAGATTTTGAAATTAACATTACCGCAGATACACAGGAGGAGCATCCTCAGGTATTTACTAAGATCCATGTAGAGTATGTTTTTTACGGAAAAGATTTACCCGTGGCAGATATAGAAAGAGCAATTGATCTCTCACAAAATAAATATTGCAGCGTAACAAAGATGCTTGAGAAAGCTGCGGTTGTAACCCATTCTTACAGGTTGGAGGCAGGCAAGTAAGATGTGGAAAACGGTTTTTCTCTGGATCCTTGCCATTATCTTAACAGTAGCTTCTGCATATTATCAAAGACTGACAGGACCCACATATCCTATTGAGGAGAGTAAAACACTAGGGACAACCAGTTTTACGTATAAACTGGAAAGAAGTCACTCCACTTCATCCGATTATTTAGTAACAATTCCAACCAATAATCCGACTCTTGAAGGAATACTAAGTTGGAAGAGATTCAAGACAAACGACGACTGGAATGTTGTTAAAATGGAATATGTGGCGGGTAATCTTACCGGAGTTCTTCCGAAACAACCATCCGCAGGCAAACTTGAGTACAGAGTCAGACTAACTTACAACAATAAAGAGTTAGCTCTTAACAATGGTGAATCGATAGTGATACGTTTCAAGGGGGATGTTCCAGCATGGATACTTATTCCCCATATTATAACTATTTTTCTCGCAATGCTCTTTTCTTTGCGCACTGGATTTGAGGCTTTTAGAAAGAACAGCAGATTAAAGAACAAAACGGCGGTCACTTTTGTGACCCTGGTTATCGGCGGGCTTATATTCGGACCATTAACACAGTTGTATGCATTTGGAGCTCTGTGGACGGGTTTCCCGTTCGGGTATGATCTTACGGACAACAAAACATTGATTGCGTTTGTTTTCTGGTTGTTTGCATTGATCGCGGTAATAAGGGAAAAAAAAGAGAGATTGTTCGTGGGTATAGCTGCCGTAGTTACTTTGGTGATTTTTCTGATTCCGCACAGTCTTCTGGGTTCAGAATTAGATTACAACAAACATGACAGAGAAAATAACAGGATCGAAAATATAGAGACAAAATAATAATATTTATAATTTATATTCAACAAATAATCGGAGATGGCAATGTCTAATCAGGTAATCGGGCACGTAGAAATACCGGTAACAAATTTTGATAAAAGCGTTAAATTCTATAACGCTGTTTTCGGGTGGGAACTAAAACCGTTCGGAAACGGATACTATTTACACAATAGTCACAGGGGAATGACAGTCGGATTAAGAAAGGTTGATGCGGTAGACAAAGGGAACTGCACGATTTTTCACATAAGCGTTGAAGATATTGACGCGACATTAAAAGTGGTTAAAAAGCAAAAGGGGACAGTGCAAAGGGCAAAAACAATAATTCCAGTATATGGCTATTACGCCCTTATAAGTGATCCCGATGGTAATACAATCGGGGTTTACCAGGGTAATTATTAAATACGGAATCAAACCGGGGTATAAGATTCCGACGAGTTTTTGCTTATTATTTATCCTTTGGGAGAGAAATGAAAACACACCACAAACTTAACAAAGCTAAAGCGTCCGGTATCCTGCGTCTTCTCTTTTTCCTTTTGCTAATAATCGGATGGCAGAAGGTCTATCCGCAGGACTCCACATATCAAAAAATCATGCGAATGATCGATTCGGTGTCCACAGACAGTCTTGTTAAGCACATAAAAGTTCTTGAAAATGCAGGCGGACACACTAGCAGAGTTAATTTTACACCGGGAAATGATTCTGCCGCAAACTATATACTTAAAACATTTCAGGAAATGCCACATCTCAGTTCCGTAACCACAGACACATTTTTTATAACCAGTGCGGTTGCTCCATACAATACAAAGCCAATGTTCAACTTTGAGGCAACGATACAGGGGAAATACAATCCTGATAAGATATTCATAATTGGAGCGCACTATGACTGCTCAGGAAGTAGAATGGGGAGTCAGGTTTGGCAGTCTCAGTGGAATACTATGAAGGTGCCGGGAGCAGATGATAATGCGACAGGGGTTGCGGCGTTATTCGAGATTGCAAGAATACTATCAGATCCGGCAAACGGTTTCAACAATGCATACACAGTAAAATTTGTTGCATTTGGCGCAGAGGAATCGGGTCCTGCATATTCCGGGGCGCATCACGGCAGTATCAGTTATGCAAAGAAATGCAAGTTGAATAACCAGCAAATACAAGGAATGGTGTCGGTAGACATGATAGGATTTAATGAAAATCATGACTATCAGGCTATAGTATCCAACACAACCTCGCAATATTTTGCACAGAAGTTTTATGAAGCAAACACACTTTTTAACACGGGATTAATACTTAACTCTCCGCCATTTGTAAATGCAACCTACAGTGATCATGCGTCCTTTTGGGATGAGGGATACAAGGCAATTCTGCTGATTGAAAACGCCCCCCCCTGGAACAGCAATAATTATTATATAGCCAATCCGTTTTATCATACAACCAGCGACTCATTTCACACATTAAACATGCCGCTGGTAACTAAAGTAACAAAGTGGGTTCTTGGAACTATGGCGGCGTTTTCATCACCACTTACCAACACAGACGATGTAACCCCTGCACCAAGTGAATGTGTGCTATACCAGAACTACCCAAATCCCTTCAATTCATCGACCATTGTCGGTTATCAGATACCAGGTAAAGCAGTAATATCGTTAAAAGTCTACGATATACTTGGAAAAGAGGTGGCGGTTTTGTTCGAAGGAGAGCAGGAAGACGGCAGACATGAATTGTTATTTGATGCTTCCGGGCTGGCAACAGGCATATATTATTTAAAACTAACGGCAGACAGTTTTACCTCCGTAAAAAAAATGATATTTCTAAAGTAATGAATAACCATAATATTTATGGATAAAAAGGAATTATTAAAAAAAGAAGATCAGTTTGGAAAACGAATAAACAAGTTCCAAAAACTGATGCAATACAAAGTGAGGGATATTCTTCTTGTATCGAGTATGTACGACAACTATCTGTTTGAGGAAGACGGGAGGTTGTATGAATTGATCCGTGAGGAATATCAGGTGTTAAATCTGAGTCATGCTCCGGAGATTACTGCCGTAACCACCGCATACGATGCACTTGAACTGCTTGCCGGGGAAAGAAGTTTTGACCTGATAATAACCACTCTTCACATAGAGGACATGCACGTTCTTAAATTTGCCCAAATGATAAGAGAAACGGGGATAAACACACCGATAATTCTATTGGCATACGACAATCTGGAACGCAAAGAAATTGTAACCAACTACGACACATCAATTTTTGACAGAATATTTATTTGGCAGGGTGATTACAAGTTGCTTATAGGTATGGTTAAGTATCTCGAAGATAAATTAAACGTTGAACATGATACTAAAGTAGCTGGCGTACAATCAATAATTTTAGTTGAGGATAATGTTAAATTCTATTCATCATATTTACCGCTTGTCTATACTGAGATTCTCAAGCAATCACAGCGTTTGATATCCGAGGGGGTGAACCTTACTCACAGATATCTGCGAATGAGAGCCAGACCAAAGATTTTACTTTGCACAAACTACGAAGAGGCATGGGACTGCTTTGAAAAGTATAAGGATTACATTTTGGGAATCATTACCGATGTAAATTTTAGCAGGAACAAAGTAAAGGACCCCGAGGCGGGATTAAAATTTGCAGCGGCGGTGAAACAAGAAGTGACCGATATTCCAATTTTGCTTCAATCGAGTCAGGCTGTCTATGCAAATAAGGCGAAAGAGTTAGGAGGATCATTTGTCCTGAAAGGATCGCCAAGATTACTGCACGAGTTGAGAGATTTTATGCTTTCTAAATTCGGTTTCGGAGACTTCATATTCCAGCTTTCTGATGGGAATGTTGTAGGTATTGCAAGTAATTTAAATCAGCTGGAAGACGAACTTCAAAGGGTGCCCGAGGAAAGCATACTTTATCATTCGGAAAGAAATGATTTTTCAAGATGGCTTAAAGCAAGAACAGAATTCTGGCTTGCGCACAAGTTAAGACCAAGAAAAGTATCCGACTTCAATTCGGTAAAAGAATTGAGAAATCTGTTAATAAATTCGCTCAGAGAGTACAAACTGCTTCGTCAAAGAGGAGTTGTTACAGATTTCATAAAAGAGTCGTTTGACGCCAATAACAGTTTTGCTCGGATTGGAGGGGGGACGCTTGGGGGAAAAGCCCGGGGTCTTGGATTCACCAATCACCTGCTTGCAAACTTCGACATCAGAGATAAAATTCCCGGAGTGGAAATATTCGTTCCATCAGCGGTTGTGGTGGCTACGGATGTCTTTGATCAATTTATGGAGGACAATAATCTTTTCAACTTCGCAATGAACGAACCGGATGATGAAAAGATAATCAGAAGATTTCTTGAAGCGGAATATTTCCCTATCGAGATAATTGCCAAACTTAAAGAATTTCTGGAAATAAACCATATTCCGCTTGCCGTCAGATCATCAAGTTTACTGGAAGATTCACAGTTTCAACCGTTTGCGGGAGTGTATCAGACATATATGATCCCGAACAGCAATGAAAATATAGAAATTCGATTGCAGGAACTTCTAAATACTATCAAGTGCGTGTATGCTTCAACTTTCTTTCGAAGTGCAAAAGATTATATGAAAGCTACTAATTATCGGCTTGAAGAAGAGAAGATGGCGGTAATAATACAGCGATTAATAGGGGCATATCATGGCAGAAGTTTTTACCCGGACTTCTCAGGAGTGGCTAAATCTTATAATTTTTATCCGGTTTCTCCGCAAAAGTCATCCGATGGGATAGTCCATGTAGCACTTGGACTGGGGAAGATAGTTGTTGAAGGGGGGAATACAGTTCGTTTTTGTCCGAAGTATCCAAAACATTTACTGCAATTCTTCTCAACCAAAGAAACAATCAAAAATGCTCAGCAAGAGTTTTATGCATTAGACCCGGATGAATCGTATGATTTAAATAAGCACCTCACACCCGACACGTTAATAAAGTCATATCCTTTGGACAAGGCAGAAAAGGATGGGACACTTTTTTACAGTGGTTCAACATATTCATCAGAAAACGATGCGGTTTACGACGGATTATCACGCGAGGGCAGAAGGGTTGTTACTTTTGCGCCGATATTAAAGCAGAAAGTCTTTCCGCTTCCCGAGGTGCTTGATATGCTGCTCGATCTGGGAAGCTGGGGAATGGGTACGCATATCGAAATGGAATTTGCGGTAAACATGAATGTGCCACACAAGGAACCCAAACAATTTGCAATATTACAAATGAGGCCGCTAGTTATAGGACTGGAAAGCGAATCGATAAGTATAAGCGATTATGAACCCGAGGAAGTTGTATGTTCAAGCAATCAGGTACTTGGGAACGGGGCTAGGAAGGATATTACTGATGTTGTTTTTGTGGATATAAATAAATATGACCGAAGTAAAAGCAAGGAAGTAGCCGCAGAAGTCAGTAGGCTAAACGCAAAACTTGTAAACGAGAAGAAGCCATATATATTAATGGGAGTAGGGCGATGGGGAAGTTTTGATCCATGGCTTGGAATTCCCGTTACTTGGGATCAGATTAGCGGGGCAGGGGTAATTGTTGAATCCGGCTTCAAGGACTTCATAGTTTCACCTTCGCAGGGTTCTCATTTTTTCCAGAACATAACATCGTTCAGAGTGGGATATTTTACCGTTAATAGTCTTGCAAAATCGGGCACATTAGATTGGGATTGGTTGAATAAACAAACCGCTTATGAAGAACTTGAGTACACAAAGCATTTGCGATTCTCCTCCCCGCTTACGGTAAAAATAAACGGGAGGGAAAATCTTGGGGTTATCCTAAAACCGGAATAAGGGACTGTTAAGAACCAAAGGAAGCTTCAGCCGCTTCTGTGGTATCGTATAATTCAAAGATCGCTGTAAACCCGGCAATTTCAAACACTTCCTTAATATGTCTTTTCAGGTTAGCAAGTTTAATTTTTCCATCCTTTGCTTTCACCTTTTTTGCTCCGACCAGAAGAACACGAAGACCCGCACTGCTTATATAATCAAGTTCCGCACAATCGATTATAAAATTATAATTATCATCGTCTATTAACCTAAGCAACTTGTCCTCAAGGTTGGGCGAAGTGACCGAATCAAGTTTCCCTTTAAGAGAGAGAAAAGTTATTTCCCCCCTTTTATTCGCATTTATTTCCATTTAGCTTTCCTTTATAGTTTTTAATTTCTTTTTTAGAGTAAGGACGTTCTTATCTTCACGGCGCTCGTAGTGAAGTTCATCCATAAGTTTTTTAACCAGATGTATCCCGAGACCACCGATTTGTTTTTCCTCCAGAGGGAGATCAAGATCAACCTCCTTTTTCTCGAGGGGATTAAATTTAACTCCATCATCAACTAATCTTATAATAACAAACTTGGAATCATCCTCCCCCTCAAGCCACAAATCAACCGTGATCAGATGAGAATCATTATCGTTATATCCATAAGAAATGATATTAGTAAGAAGTTCATCCAGAGAAAGTTCAATCGCATTCTCCACATCAAAGGAGAGAGGGATATTCGAAGAGCACTCTTCGATGATGGAAATCGCCCTTGCAATTTCCTTCAGATCATTAGTGATCTGAAGCGATGCAACTTGTGTCATTCGGGGTTCCGATATTTAATGGAAAGAATAGTAATATCATCCGACTGGGGAACACCAGTTGAATAAAATTCCACATCTTTATTCACAGCATCAACAACATCTTTTAGATCCTTGCCGCAAAGTTGTTTCAAGAGTTCAACAAGTCTTTCCTCGGAATAGAGATCATCTGCGGCATTAAACGCTTCGGTTACCCCATCCGTAAACATAAAAATAGATTCCCCGGGTTCAAGTTTCACCGAATTGCTTTTAAACTCATAATCTTCAAGCGCGCCAAGAACAATGCCGCCGGTTTTTTCTATTTCACTGATTTCACCATTGGTCCTCATTAGGTAAGGGGGATTGTGTCCCGCATTGCTGTATTCCACAACCCCGGTTCGGATATTCAGGATTGCATAAAAAACCGTAACGAACATTGACGAAACACTCTCATTACAAAGCAGGTTATTAACGTACGACATACATTCACCTGCTCCAATCCCTTTAAGAGCAGTGGCGCGGATGAGAGTGCGGCTCACGGCCATGAAGATAGCCGCCGGCACACCTTTTCCGGAAACATCGCCGATAACAAAACCCAGCCGATCTTTGTCAATCATAAAGAAATCATAGAAATCACCCCCCACTTCCTTGGCCGCATTCATACTTGCGTAGATGTCAAACTCCTTTATATCCGGAAAAGGAGGAAATGTTTTCGGAAGAATTGCAAGCTGGATATTTCTTGCCACGCTAAGATCGTGTTGAATGGAGAGCAGCAGGTCATGTTCTTTAAGCGCCTGTTTTAATATGGACAGTTGCTCGATTGTTTTATTAATCGTCATCTCCATGTCGTTAAAGTCGACTGGTTTGGTAAGGAAGTCAAATGCCCCGCGGTTCATTGCGGTTCTTATATTGTCCATATCGCCATAGGCTGAAACCATAACCGTTTTAATGGTCGGTTTTTTCAGCTCATTAATTTTTGAAAGGAGAGTAAGCCCATCCATTTCCGGCATGTTAATATCGCTAAGGACAAGAGAAATATCCGGATGTTCAAGCAGCTTGGCAAGGGCTTCCAGTCCATTGCGTGCAAATACAAAATCATACTCTCCGGCTCTTATCTGTCTTCTGAATTTTTGTTTTATCAAAGATTCCAGATCGGGTTCATCATCCACGACCATAATTTTTTCGGGCATTTCTACTCCATCATTAAATTGTTGTTAGCATTATTAAACTCATGCATTGCTGCTTTAAGTTCCTCAAAGTCAATTGGTTTGGTAAGATACTTGTCAGCACCGTATTCCATTGCCAGGCGATGTTTGTTTTCATCGTCATAAGCGGTTATCATAAAAACAGTAAGCCGGGGGATCTCGGCTTTCAGAATTTTAAGCAGCTCAAGACCGTTCATGCCGGGCATATTAATGTCAGAAAGAATCAGAACGAGCTCTGGACGGTGAAGACCCTTGATATATTCAATGGCTTCCTCTGCCGAATGGACAAAGTAAAATTCAGCCTGTTCGGCGTTTATCTCCTTTTTAAACTTTTGTTTAAACAGCGAGACAATATCAATTTCGTCATCAACAACAAGTACCTTCATTTTACCATCCTTAAAGATTTTTAGGAATTGTAATTATAAACTCGGCGAATTCCCCCTCTGTAGATTCAACCCTTAGCTCTCCGCGGTGCTCCTGTACAACAATATCGAAACTCAGAGAAAGCCCCAGTCCGGTACCCTTGCCTGTGGGTTTCGTAGTAAAGAATGGGTTAAAAATTTTATCAAGGTTTTCTTTTGAGATACCTTTCCCGTTATCACGGATTCGTATTTCTGCTTTATTGCCAAGATCTTTGGTGGAAACCTTAACAACCGGATCAAAGGAATCGCCTCTTTCTTTTTTCTTTTCATGTGTAGAATAACAGGCGTTGTTAACGGTATTAAGAAACACCCGGCTTATGTTCTGCGGAACAACATTTATAGGGGCAAGCGAGTTGTCGTAATCAGATTCAAGTTTGATATTAAAGCTTGTATCTTGAGCTCGCATACCGTGATAAGCTAGACTTACATATTCCGCAAGCAAGGCGTTGATATCAGTCTTTTGCATTTCACCCGATTTCCCTCGTGAGTGAAGTAGCATACCCTTAACAATGCTGTCTGCTCTGCGTCCGTGTTCATTAATTTTCTTACAATTTTGATTAAGATCACCGACTATTTCAATTAGATATTCATAGTCTTCCTTTTCAAAACGCTGGACCTGTTTTTCGATTTCCTCTTTTATCTCATCAGTAAGCCCCACGCTCAGGTCGGCAAAGTTGTTAATAAAATTAAGCGGATTTTTAATTTCATGGGCAATACCTGCAGTAAGCTGTCCAAGAGATGCCATCTTTTCAGCTTGAATAAGTTGAGCCTGCGTATCCTTAAGTTCTTTGTTAGCTTTGCGGATTTCTTCATACGAAGCCGCATTCGAGATCGCAATTGCAACATAGTTCGCAAGGTTGCTGAAAATATCAAAATCTTGCCGGCTATATGCATTTTTCTTAAAACTTTGAGCTGAAATAACCCCGATCAATCTGTCCTCAACTACCAACGGGAGATATATTAAAGAAGATATATACTCGCCTGCTTTCGGAGCAGCTCTGAAGGGAACGTATTTAATAAACTCGATGTCAACATCATTCATAAAAACTGGTTTCTTATGTCGTGCGCACCAAACAGGGAAGCGGTTTTTCTCTTTCATCGATACAGAAAAAAGATCCAGACTTTGGGATTTCTCCATCGAGAGAATACAGTCAAGGCGCCCTTCCTTTTCATTATTTATCATAATAATAAATACCGATGCATCTAACAGGGAATTAACTGCGGAGTAAACAATTTCCCTGATGTCAGATATTTTAAGCGTGGAAGTAATTTTTCTTCCCAGTTCGCTTAAGGTTTTAATATTGTTGAACGACTTATCAAGTTCTTCATTTTTTTCTTTAAGTTCAACTGTTCTCTCCTCAACCTTGTCCTCCAGGTTCTGGCTATATTCTTCCAGTTTAATATTGGATTCCTTCAGATTTTCTGAAGTTACTCGGAGATCGTTAATTGTTTTGGAAAGTCGGTCCCTCATATTCCTAAAAGCACCGGACAGAGTGGCAATCTCGTCTTTATACTTAACGGGCGGAATATGCGCTTCGAAATTACCCATCGTCAAATCAACTGCAGCATTAGTCAAACCGGCAAGCGGTTTAGTTATTGATTTAGAAATGAGCACTATAATTAACAGAATAACCAAAGTACCGGAAAGACCAAAAAGAAATACATTCATAAAGAGATTATTAACGTCTGCCATCATTTCATCAACCGGATAAACAACGCCAAGCGACCATCCGTTAACTTTGATTGGAGCATAGGAAAGCCAGCTCTTTTTGCCCGTTGCAACATTGGTGTACTCAACCTCGGCAAAACTCTCTTTCCCTCGAATCATCTGTCTTCCCACTTCTCGCAGAACCGCAAAGTTATTCTCTTCGGCAAGACTGAAAATAGACTCGTTCATTATCATGGATTTAATCGGATGGGTAACAATTTTCCCGGTTTTGGAAATCAGGTATGCGTAACCCGATTTATAGATTTTAATAGATGAGACAATTTCGTGCAGCCATTCCAGGGATATATCAGCAGTAAGCACACCAATAAAGGTTTTCGCTCCGTTTCTCTCCGTAAAAACAGGACAGGAATAAGTTGCCATCAGAATATTGCCCCCCCCTTCATCAAAATAAGGTTCTGTCCAATAAGGGGCTCCCAATTCCTTGGTTATCTGATACCAGTCCATGATAAAATAATTATATTCTGCATTCCCCAGGTACATCAGCTTTACAGCATCACCGGACTTATAGAAATAAGGTGAGAAATAGAAAGAATCCTTTTTAACATAGTAAGGTTCAAAAGCTAAAGCCATCCCAAAAACCTCGGAATTGTTTTTTACCATAACCTGCATCAGTTGCATTGCTTCTTCAATACTGAGATCGTGATGCATTATAACCTCGGCAAGATTTGAGGGGATCTTTTGAACTGATAAAAGCACTGCTTCAATTTGGCTTACTGTTTGACGTGTTAGATTCTCCGCATTTGCTGTGATGTTTTTCTTTATGATGGTTGCAGAAGAATTATACATATAGGTATAAATAACGGCGAGAACAAGCGTAATTGACAAGAAAATCAGAATTGCCATTCTGAAAGCAAGTCCCCGGTTCCTTAATGGATTCTTCATGGCTGTTTCCCCTCCGGATTTTTGTAAAAAGAAGTATAAGGAGGAGTATCTTTAATAAGTCCGTTTTCCCGCAGTACGTCTCCTACAAAATTATAATCCTTTTCACTGAGTATAGTATTTATCTGCTTGTGTTTGCCGAGCATAAGATCCTTAAACCGGTTAAGCATCCATCGCTGGTGGGCAAAATTATAAGGCACCTTTGCCTTGCGCATATGTTTTTGAACCACAGCAATAGTTTCGTTCATATTATTAAAAGCGTATAGCCATCCCTCGAGAGTTGCCTTCACAAATGAATCGCACAGATCTTTATTGTTGTTAAAGAAGTCCTCCGAAACATAAAGCCCCTCTTCGGGGAAATTCAAACCATAATCGGCAAAAAAGAAAGCGACTAGTTCATCCTCATTGTATCCGCTGTTAATAATCGAATGGAATTCGTTATACCACATTGCGCATGTAATCTGTACACCATCCATCAGGAATAGATTGATTGAACTTGCCTGCGGAACGACCTTGACGTTCAGGCCATACTTTTTAAAGAAAGCATTAGGTTGAAGTACAAAATCCCCCCCCCAAAGACTCACCTTAAGTCCGTCCATATCCTTTGGTTCTCGGATACCGGAAGATTTTTTAGCCACAAGCATAAGTGCGGATTTATTGATCATTTGGGCAATATTAATAATCTTTACCCCCGCGGCTTTCAACTGGATTGCGTTTGTTAGCCAAAGCGAGGCAATATCCGCTTCTCCTTTTTTAATCACTTCAGATGAGGGTTTATTCGGTCCTCCGTGTATGAATTCAAGGTCAATACCGTATTTCTTATATATGCCTTTTTCCATAGCCATATAATAACCGGAAAATTGAGCTTGTGGAAGCCAATGAGAAATAAATGAAACCTTGCGGAGTTCACCGGAACTCCCCGGCGATGAAGCGATGAGGAGAATGAAAAAAAACAACAGGAGTACAAACGTTCTCATAAATCTTATATTTTTTTACTGTAAATAATCAAAACCAATAAATCTTAATATAAACATCTAAAAATAATTGAAACAAAGAGAAAAACCAATAAAAAAACTTAATATATTCCAATATAAAAGGTTTTAGATGCTCCTCTTATCCTCATTCAAATTCACAATAACCTTCTGATCGGAGCAGATACTGGTCTCAAGTTGAATAGTGGGGTGATTAATTCCAAAGCGTTTCTCAAGCCGGAGCCCGATTTCCATAACAATACTATGCTTGTCACTAATCAAACCATCATCCACAACAATGTGGGCACTGAGCGCACGAAACCTGGAAGAAAGACTCCATATATGCAGGTGATGAACACTACAAACCCCATTGATTGATTTAATTTCATTCACAACATCATTCACATTGATTCCTTTGGGAGTACCTTCCGTAAGTATATTAACCGTTTCCAGAATAATATCCCAGGCAGACTTGATAACGAACGAGCCAATGGCAATTGAAATAAGGGGATCGAGAAAGAACCACTCGAAAAAGTAAATTAGTCCCCCCGCAACAATAACCGCAAGGGAATTCAAGGCATCCGTAACAAGGTGCAAATATGCGCTTTTAATGTTCAAATCCTTATGAGCATCATGCTTGAGCAATAGAGAAGAAATAAAATTCACAACAAACCCAATCCCGGCAATAATCATTATCCAGAGACCCGGAAGAGGGGAGGGGGTTGAAATTCGGTCGATTGCCTCATAAATTATATATCCCCCTACAACCACAAGCGAAACTGAATTTACTAAAGCCACAAGAATTTCAATTCGTAGATAACCAAAAGTCTTTTTGTGGTTCGAATCCCAACCCATAATCCTGGATGCTATATAACTTAGTATAAGCGCAAACACATCGCTTATATTATGAAGAGCATCGGAAATAAGCGCAAGACTGTTAATTAAAATACCGGCAAGAAACTCTGCAATCGAAATAAACGAATTAAGCAGAATAGCAATGGCAAGATTTCGGTTTGAGGAAACTTTTGAATTGTGATAATGCATAAACTATCCTGTCAATCCGTTTTTCCTGACTCCTTATTTCTAAGCATATCCAGCAAAATATTAACCTCTGAAAGCTTTGCCTCAATGGAATTAAATAACTCCTGGTCAGAATTTTTATTCTGTCGTGCTTGATTATTCTGAGCCACTATATTCATCCTGTTAACAATAATTCCGATAAAGAGGTTTAGAATAACCATTGCACCCACTAAAATAAAGGTAACAAAATAAATAACCGCTATTACCGGCTGTGGATTCGATACCCGTTGAATCCCGGGTAAATTATAATATCCGAACAGGTCGCTTCCGTACATCTGAATCTTTAGTAGCTCTGGCCAGTCTTCCCCCGTAACAACCTGAAACAGCGTCAGGAACGAGGTCTGAAGATTGCCGAAGTGAATAGGATCATTCGAACTGAATAGAATAACTCCCACAACACCATAAACATAAAAAAGAATTAGCATTAGAATAGAAACATAAGCCATTGATGGGAGACTGTCGATAAGTGTTTCAACAAGGACTTTGAGTGATGGAAAACGACTGAAAATCGTGAAAATCCGAAACACACGCGCAAGTCTGAAAATACGAAGGATCAGAACGGCGTTCGCAGTATTATCGTTTGATTGAAGAACAAAGGGGATAATGCTGGCAACTATTATAAAAAAATCAAATAAATTCCATCCGCTCTTGAAATAATTAAAAGGTTTAGGTGAATGAGCATAAATACTTATGATTACTTCCAGGGAGAAAAAGAGTATAACAGTAAGTTCAAAGAAGTGGAAGAAAGAGAAATATCGGGTATGAAGTTCGGTGTCCGTTTCAAATCCAATGACAACCGAAGAAAGGATTATAACCCAAACTACAAGTGTATCAAACCAGTTTCTTTCATGGTCGCGTATTTTATCTAATAAATTATTCATGATTTCCGGAAAATAAATTAATATCACCACAAATTTAACACAATAGGGGAAAACATGAAATTAGCAAACGAGAATCATTTGCCCGTTTGCATGGTTTTTTTTAATTTACGTTTATGAATAATTTAATTCTCAATACCTCTTTGGGCGGGCTTAGTGCTTAATTATATCTGGACTTTTCTGATATTCCTCGGTCTTGCAGCTGCCATCTCTACTGATGTAGCAAATAAGTTCAGCGACCGACACCGTAATGGAAAATCCGTTGAACTGATTGCATTCTTTCCCAACCAACCGGCAATCAAATCCGGCGATCTGCTCAGCTTTCCAGCCGTAATGTCCGCACAATTTTATAACAAAACTTACGGCGATTCGATTACCGGGGACATCAGGTTCTCTGTTAAAACAAAATTTTTGCCGAATCAATGGACTACAGCAGTTTTGCTAATCCCGGAGAATGCTCCTCTTGTTATTAAGGAAATTGCGAAATCAACGGGAGAGGATAATGATATTGTCGCAAAACTTTCATATGTGCCCGGTGGAATAACTGGGATAAATGTTGTTTTCGAAGAGGTGAATTATTATAAAATGAAAGAAGTTACAAATAGTGCTCTTGGATATGCGGATACTGCGGTTACTATTGCTATAGGACTTATTGGTATTATGGCAATGTGGTTGGGAATTATGAAAATTGCGGAAGAGAGCGGAGTGATCAATTCGTTTGCTCGGTTGCTCAGACCAGTAACCAGGTTTCTTTTTCCGGATGTCCCTCATGATCATCCGGCTATCGGCTCGATTGTTATGAATCTTGCCGCAACAATACTCGGTCTGGGCAATGCAGCCACACCCTTGGGGATTAAAGCGATGGAGGACTTAAATTCTCTTAATCCTGATAAGGGGGTTGCAACAAACGCAATGTGTACTTTTCTTGTCCTTAATACTGCCTCCTTTGCGCTTATGCCCACTACCGCTATCGCACTTCGCGCAGCAGCCGGAAGTCCCAAACCGGCAATCATTATCGGAACTACAATGTTCGGCTCTTTTATTGCAACGATGGTGGGGATTATAGCGGTAAAGGTATTTGAAAAATTTTCCGGTAATAAAGAAACACCCGGAAATGAAATAAAAAACAAACTGCGCGTAAAAAAAATCATCATCCCGGTAGCCGCAATAGCCTCTTTTCTGGTTTTGTATCTTATAGGATTTTTCCGGTTGTTAGGCTCCCTTTTTTCGTTTATGAGTTTTGATTTTCTCCGGACGGGTATCGAAATTATCTCAACTCTGGCAATTCCTTCAATGATCGTCGGGTTTGTGGCACTTGGTTTCTGGAAAAAAGTAAAAGTGTACGAAACTTTTATTGAAGGGGCTAAAGAGGGATTCAATGTCGCGGTTATGATTATTCCTTATCTCGTGGCTATACTAATGGCAATCGGGATTTTCAGGAGTGGCGGGGCAATGAATTGGCTTGTTCAAATTCTTGCTCCGGTTACGGATCTTATCGGCATGCCGGCCGAAGCCCTTCCCATGGCTCTGATGAGACCCCTTTCAGGCAGTGGCTCGCTTGGAATTATGGCGGAGATTATTGCAGTCCATGGTCCCGATTCCTTTATTGGAATTCTTGTATCCACTATGTATGGCAGTACAGAAACCACTTTTTTTGTCCTTGCGGTTTACTTTGGGGCAGTAAATGTTAAAAATACAAGGCACGCCCTTCCTGCCGGATTGATCTCTGATCTTGCCGGATTGCTTGCAGCACTTTTGATTGTCAGACTCCTTTACCCTGCCGGGCTTTAGTTCAAAAAACTTTATAAATGTAAATCTCAAAGTAACCATTGAGATATATATTTCCTGATAATTCCGTATTTTTGTATGTTATTTTATAATTTTTAGAGAAATCACCGAAATGTCAGAAATTCCAAAAGCGTATAATCCCTCATTAATCGAGGATAAATGGTATAAAATATGGCTGGATAATAATATTTTCCATTCAGAAGTTGATAAGAGTAAAGAACCCTTCACCATAGTAATTCCCCCGCCTAATATTACCGGCAGTCTTACAATGGGGCATATTCTTAATAATGCCCTTCAGGATATACTTATCCGGATGAAGCGAATGCAGGGCTTTAATGCCTGCTGGGTACCTGGCACCGATCACGCTTCAATAGCCACCGAAACCAAGGTCATGAAACACCTTAAGGAAAATGGAATTGACAAACATGCTATCGGAAGGGACGAATTCCTTAAATATTGCCGCGATTGGAAAGAAAAATACGGCGGAATTATTATTCAACAACTAAAGAAACTCGGTGTTAGCTGTGACTGGGAACGTGAACGCTTTACTCTGGATGACGACTATTACCGAGAGGTTATCTCCGCTTTTGTTAATTTGTATCAGGAGGGGAAAATATATAAGGGATACCGCTTGGTTAATTGGGATCCCGCTAGCAAGTCCGCTATCTCAGATGAGGAGGTGATTTATAAAGCCTCGAACGGAAAACTCTGGTATTTGCGCTATCCCCTGAAGGATTCGGATAAATACCTTGTGGTTGCAACTACCCGTCCGGAAACAATGCTGGGGGACACTGCCGTTGCAGTTAATCCTCACGACGAACGCTATAAAAAATATATTGGAATGAAAGTAATTCTTCCCCTTGCCAACAGGGAAATTCCCGTTATTGCCGATCATTATGTTGATAAAGAATTTGGTACCGGTGTGGTTAAAGTTACCCCCGCTCACGATTTTAATGATTACGATATGGGCCGGCGCCACAATCTCGAGATGATAAATATTTTCAGACCCGACGCGGTTACAAATGATAATGTTCCGGAATCATACAGAAATCTTGACAGATATGAAGCACGCAAACAGGTGGTTGCGGATCTTGAAGCTGCCGGTTTGATGGACAAAATAGAGGACTACCAGAATAATGTCGGTTATTCAGACCGCGGTGGAGTTCCAATCGAGCCTTACCTTTCGGAACAGTGGTTTATGAAAATGGACGAACTGGCTAAACCGGCTCTGGATGTGGTGCTCGAAGGGAAAATTAATTTCCACCCCGCCCACTGGACAAAAACTTATGAACACTGGATGGGGAATATCAGAGATTGGTGCATTAGCAGACAACTATGGTGGGGACACCGCATACCCGTTTGGTATTGTGATGACAAAACAACCAGACTTTGTAAAAATCCCATTGTTTCCGTTGAACCTGTTGAAACTTGTCCTCATTGCGGGTCTAAAAATCTTTACCAGGATGCGGATGTACTTGATACATGGGCTTCAAGCTGGCTTTGGGCACACGGAGTCTTTAGAACAAAAGAGGAGAAAAATTATTATCATCCCACCAGCGTTCTTATTACCGCTCCCGATATTATCTTTTTCTGGGTTGCAAGAATGATTATGGCAGGTCTTCATTTTGAAAAGGCTATTCCGTTCAGGGATGTCTATTTCACAAGTATCATCAGGGATATTCAGGGAAGAAAAATGAGCAAGTCTCTCGGCAATTCTCCCGATCCTCTTAAAGTGATAGAGGACTACGGGGCAGACGCACTCCGTTTCACCGTTATCTACCTTGCTCCCCTTGGACAGGACGTCCTTTTCAGCGAGGATAAGTGTGAAATAGGTAGAAACTTCGCCAACAAAATCTGGAATGCGGGGAGATTTCTCTTGATGAATGCCGGGACTGTTAAAATAGATCAAACTGCCGAAAATCTCCACCTTGACTTTGTTGATAGCTGGATCGAATCACGGTTTAATACTTCGCTGAAACAGTTCATCAACTCGATGGATAAATTTGAAATCAACAATGCTATAAAAATCATTTACTCGCTTGTATGGAATGATTTCTGTGATTGGTACATAGAACTGATAAAAAACCGACTCTATTCAGGAAGCGATGAGGTTAAAAGTGCTGTACTTACCCGCGCTCTGAATATTTTTGAACGACTCCTTAAGTTGGTTCACCCCTTCATGCCTTTTATTTCGGAAGAACTTTGGCATCTTGCTGGCGACAGGGATCAAAACTCATCAATTTCCACCGATCCCTTTCCCTCTGTTGAACTGGAAAGAATTAACGAGGAAGCAGAAGAAGAAATGCAATTTATAATGGATATCATTACCTCCATAAGAAACATCCGTGGCGAAATGAATATCCCCCCTTCCAGACAGCTTGATATCAGACTAAAGACTTCGAAGGATATTGGAAAAAGAATTGACTATGTTAAAAAACTGGTAAAAGCAAACACTATTGAAGTTGCCCCGGTTCTTGAAAAGTTTTCCGCCTCCGCTTCAGCCGTAATTAAGGATTGTGAAATATTTGTATCTCTGGAAGGATTGATTGACTATGAACTCGAGAAAAGCAGGATCCTTAAGGAAATAGAAAAAATCGGGAATTCGCTGGAAGGAGTAGGAAAAAAACTTTCCAATCAGAATTTTGTGGCAAACGCACCTCCTGATATCGTTGCCAGGGAAAGACAAAAACAAAGTGATTGGGAAATTAAACTCGAAAAGTTGAAACAATCTCTCAATGAAATAACTGGAAATTAGTATCGGGTATCATCGGTGATACTCGAAAGAATGTAATTTTTACAAGGTTGTAAATAAATGCTTAAAAGAATAAATGTATTGATTTTCTTTCTTTCTTTAATACTGTCTGCTCAACCAATCAACTGGAGCGATATTACCCAGCAGTATGCTCTTCCAACCGGAGTAAAACTCTTCGCCGGCACACGCGAAAATCCTAAACTTAAGGTTTGGTATTTTGACGTTGATTTTAATTCTCCAAATGTAGCAATAAAACCATATCTCACTCCCATCGGCAAAGAGGGGCTGATTCCTTTTATCCAAAGATTCTCAGCTATTGGTGGTATTAACGGCGGCTTCTTTGATCCTGCTGGCAATACATCCTATTCGGCACTCGTTACTCCGGGAGTGCTTCATGCAAAGAATATTCAAAGCGTTGTAAGGGAGGGCAAAACTTATCTCCTTACTCGAAGCTTTTTCGGATTTAACGACACACGCGAAGTCACTATTGACTGGATATATCATTTTGGTAATCGTCCTGTGGATATTTATAGATATAACGCCCCCACGCAAAATGCTCAGGGAACTCCCGCTCCCAGTCCAAGTCCAACCACGGGCAAACCTTACTTTGAACTGCTTGCCGGTATTGGAGGCGGACCCACGCTGGTAAAAAACTCACAGGTAAATATCACTTACACCGAAGAGGTCTTCTGGGGTTCGGGTGTTGGACTTGCTAATGGCGATCCGCGGACAGCAGTTGGTTTTACTTCCGGTAATCACATAATAATGCTGGTGGCGGATGGAAGGCAACCGGGGATTAGTGAGGGTCTGAGTCTTACGGAGCTCGCCCAGGTCATGGTCAGTCTTGGTTGTGTTGAGGCAATGAATCTGGATGGCGGAGGCTCTTCTCAGTTAGGTGTGGGGAATTCTTTGATAAATAAACCCGAAGGGGGCACTTATCAGCGTCCCATTCCTACTATGCTTGCAATAGTCAAATCCGATTCAATTCCTCTTTTACCGCCGGTCTTTTATAATAAAAAAATTGATACCGAAGAGTCCGGCTGCACAGTCACGGGAAACTGGCAGAACTCTAACATCAGCGGATTTTGGGGCTCTTCCCCTGCAATTTATTCTAATAGCGGCGACGGATCTGCCACGGTGACTTACCAACTGAATCTTCCTAAAATGGGGACATATGATATCTTTGCTTGGTGGACAGCCGCTTCAAATCGTGCGTCAAACACTCCCTTTTATGTTTACCATAAAAATGGTGCGGATACCCTCCGCCTTAATCAGAGCATTAACGGAACTATGTGGAATAAAATTGGCACCTTTGTGTTTAACGGGACCGAGATGGATAAGATTGTTGTATCAAACTTCGCCGAAACTGGTAAAGTCGTAATTGCCGACGGTATAAGAATACTCTCGGGTGACTCCACCCTGACTGATATCAAACCGGATCTGTTCCAATCGAGGTCTTTCAGGCTCCACCAGAATTATCCTAATCCCTTTAATCCCAATTCGGTGATCAGATACAATTTGCTCGCAAAGAGCAAAGTCAATTTAGGAGTATATGACCTTCTTGGCAGAGAGATTGCAAAACTTGTGAATGAGGAACAGGAAGCAGGGGAATATGAAGAAATATTTGACGGCAGCAAACTGTCAAGTGGAGTCTATCTCTGCCGTATCATCGCAGGTGATTTTGTAAATACGATAAAAATGATGCTGGTTAAGTAGCTGATCCCGCCCAATAATTAACATAGGATAGTTCGGGATTTCGCCATGGACTCAATAAGTTTATTGGTTTATTCCGCCATGCAGGCTGTTGCAATGAAGACCATTTGAATTTTCTCTGTGGTCTAAGAGGGTGTTTCCGACGAAGTCGGACTCTGTGATCGCCGTTTATCCCGATATATCGGGATGTGAAACCTTAAAAACTCGCCTAAATTTATGCTTTTTAAAAATATTGTACTCAATATTTTCCCCCTATCTTTAAGTATTTTCTGGTTCTGCAACACCCTGCGGGGGGATTCTGCCCTCAGTCTTCCCCCCTTAGATTCTGGAACCGTCCGGATTCAGCCTCTTTCCCCCCTTCCCTTCTGCCCCCCTTCCGAACCTTCATCCTCAAAAAAAAACGCTGTTTTAGCCCATTTTCGCACTTTGACAAAATATACACAATTTTGACATATTATACATAAAGCCCCTATAACTTGCCTCTGCCTTGCCTTTAACTTGCCTTAAATTTTCCCCTTATATCTTCTGTCCTCCGTCTTCTGTTTTCCGTCCCCCGGGTAAACCCTTCAACAACTCAAAACCTCACCTGTCCCGCTTACGTAAACAAAATCAATATTTCCAACCTTCGACTTTCCCCCGTTTCAGGCGAAAGACATTTTGTAAGAAATCCTAAAATTATTCTTATATTAACAAACAGGAATTTGTTTTACAGTTTGAGTTTAATAGATTGTAAGAAAACAAATATTACTTTATAAACTGAAACAAAATCTTATTAAAAGCCGTCACTAAACAATAGAGTTAATTATAAAGTCAAAACATTAATTGGAGTTATAATGATTCGGTTAACAGTTGTTATTATATGTTTGCTGATTCGGATATCCAACACGCAAAACAACAATTATTTTCAGAAAGCAGAGCATATTCCATTAGCAGTCATAAACTGGGGAGGGTACCTAAGCTATGACTATAAAATGATAGACTCAATGGGGGCAGATGCACTGGTAGTATCAGACTTAACGCCTGCGTTGTACGATCACATAAAAAACGGAGCCCCAAATCTTAAGATTATTCCATATACAACTGGGACATTAACAAATGACCTTATATGCCAGTATTCGGAAGGAATGTATAATGAATGGGGTGTAGTAGACGATAGTATTGAAGGGAAATATCAGTTTGCACACGACCTTAGCAAAGTTGAAATAACGGGAGATACAGTAAAAACAAAAACCAATGCAGGGAAGGGAGAGATAATCTACGGACCCGGTGAATGGTTTACTCCTCAATTCACCCGGAAGTCTTTTTTCAGAGGTTATCCGCTGCAAAGTGAATTCTTACTGGGAGACCCAACGGCCAGAACAATATGGTACAACTGTGATTTCAAATTAAAAATCGGGAGAGACCCATATTATCAACAGGACACACTCGTATCAATAGAAAACAACAAATCTGTAGTTTGCACACTAAGGGCTGGTTACAGGGGAGCGGGAGGAAATTTTATCCCGGTAGCGGAAAAAACGCTTTTGATGGAAGACTTTGGAGAGTACGATGAATGGAGTGATTTTTCATTTGATAGTCCCTATACCTGGATAAATACTCCAACAACCGAAAAAGAATATTTCATTGCCAACACTGAATCAACAAGAAAATATCAGATGAAAACTGAAATTCAGATCATTTATTCCGGCTGTCAATACGTCAATCTATATGCCTGCAAAATCGTTAATTATGACATGGATAGGGGAAAATCGTTAATGACAACAATACTACCTGAAAATTATATTAAAAACATAACAGAAAACATAAAACCAGATAGCAGCGGATCTATATATTCTAACGGAGGTTATGACAGCACGGTAATAAGCTGGTATGCAGTAGACGAACCGGGGTCATTTGATAATTTTGTGGTAATAAAAAAGATAGACTCTCTGATGAACTCAGTTTCAAACGGAAAAAGGAGGCTGTATATAACTCATGCGGGTATATTCAATGGTATAGTAGGCAATAATATAAAAGTACATAAAGCATTATTAGAGAGGACGGGAGGAGCATTTTACCCCACATTACAGAACTATATAATGGAATCACCTTATCAGTCTCTGAGCCAGGGTATAACGAGTCCTCCATATCGTTCATTAGACACATGTAACTGGGCAAATATCGCCCACTTCATAGTCAATATAGAGCAATTCGCCAAATATGACTCGGCAAGCGGATACACAAAACCCTTCGGATTAATGCTTCAGACAGGGAAATGGGATTCGATATTATTAAGATCCCCAACAATTCCACAGTTTCTCTATATGGCCAATATGGGTCTTATGTACGGAGCAAAGTTATTGGCGTTAAACAATTATTTCCATTCAGACGAGAATCCGGATTTGACTTCATTATATAATTTAAGCACATCGGTTTATTCCGGTCTGTGGAAAACAATAAGGGATACACTGTCTCCCCGGTTAAAAGGATTACTTGGGAAAACCCTTAAAAATCTATATCAATCAGGTCAGATAACAGGAATAGATGCAAAAAACAGCGGTTCTTACACAGTTAATAACGGAAAAGTCTTATACATTAAGACTCAGGATAACTCAACTGCGAAATGTTCATTGGATGTTGGATTTTTTACCGGCACTACCCCCAATGATGCTAAAGATTATTTTTATCTGGTTAACAGGCATTATAGTGAAATAAACAATATAGAGATGGGTTTCCAATCATTAAACAATTATAACAACTGGACACTAAAGAACTATGTTGACAGCCTGTGGACAACAATCGTTAAAGATGCAAATAATCTTGGAATTTACAATGACACAATTTTACCGGGAGACGGGATACTTTACAGTATAGCTCCAACAGTAAAATACGGGGGAGAGATCGACAGCAACGAGACACTAACCTCAGAGACACTCACCGAAAACGATCTGACAATAAATTCGGGAAAAACCTTAACGGTCGTGGGAACGTATAACTGTTATAAGAATATTATAGTAAACTCAGGTGGCAAATTGGACTTAAGACCGGGCTCGACATTGAATTTCTATAACGGAGCCAAACTGATAGTGAATGGCTCACTTTTGGCAAAAGGAAAAAACTATAACGATAGTCTTATTACAATAGACTTCCAGAGCCCTGATGCAACAATAAACTGTGTGGAGTTAAATCCCGGAAGTATAGACACGATAAGCTATTGTTTAATACAGAATGGTTACTATGGAATAAGGGCGGATTCGGTGGAAGCGTATATTGCGGATAATGAAATAACAGATTGTGTGGACGGAATATATGTAACCGACAGCGGGTATATGGTTAACGAGAGTGAAGGAATGAGAATTGATAATAATAATATTCACGGGATGAAGAAAACGGAATAAGTTTGTCCAACTCATTTCCACTACTACAGGGAAACATAATCACCCGGAACTCAACCGGGATCTATTGTGAAGATAACTCCGGCCCATTGCTGTGTAATCTGTATGATGTGGGATTAAATAATATATTTGAAAATGACAATGGTTTATACAGTTATGATTCGTCTCCGTTATTAGGATCGGAGGCATCAGAATTCTACGGATATAATGCAGTGGTCGGATATAAGGGAGCAGAGAATGAAGTATTCGCAATTGGAGGGAGCTATATAATGGGAGAGAACTGCTGGTGGGGGGAATATCCACCTGAAAAGAGTCATTTTTATAAGGATAGCACCAGTTCATTCGACTACGATCCGGCTTTAGATTATAATCCGGTTGGGGGAAGTAGTAAGGTCAAGCGGGAAGAAGATGTAACGATAGACCCGGAAAGCAATATTCAGAGAACTGAGGGAAACCCCGCAGTAACAACAAAAGAAAAATACGCATCTGCAATAAAGAAGTTCGTTACCGGGGACAAAATATCAGCTGCCGGATTATTGAGAGAAATAATAAGTGAAGAACCCGACTCGGCGGTATCGCTAGCCTCAATAAGGTTGCTGATGAGAATAGCAGAAAATGAAACTGAGAAAGATTCGTTAACCCGGTATCTGAGTGCTACAGCAAATTCAAATGAGAATAAAGAGATAGGGGTATATTCAAGGTTAAGAATGGCAGAAATAAGCGGAGGGGATTACATAAGTACCTTAAATATGTTGTTAAGCAGTTATCCGGGAACAAATTACAAACTCTACATAAAGTACAAGAAATTCGGCTATTACTTAAATGAAAAAGGGGATAAAGAGAATGCAGGGAGAATATTAAGTGAGATGGAGGCGGAATATCCGGAACACAGATTAACGAGGGAAGCGAGGAAGAGGATGGGAACAATAATAACGATGAATAAGGGGAACTCAGAGAAGACTAAAGGAGAAGAACTGACATACAAGTTAGAAAACAATTATCCCAATCCGTTTAATCCTGAAACGGTGATCAGATATCAGATACCTTTAGACGGACGGGTGATAATAAAAGTGTATGATATTTTGGGGAGGGAAGCGGCGACCTTAGTGAATGAAGAACAAACCAGAGGAAGCCACAAGGTAACATTCAACGCATCACGCTTCGCCAGCGGGGTATATATATACAGAATAATGGCGGGTGGTTTTATAATGTCAAAGAAGATGCTGCTGATAAAGTAGTTGATTAGTTAATAAGTTTATGAGTTTATAAGAGAGAAAAATGAAAACAATTAAAATATTAGTTCTGATTTTGCTGCTTACTGAAGCAGGTTTTGGGACTATAAGGTATGTCAGCAAGACGGGGAGCAGTATACCCCCATACACAAGTCGGGAAACGGCAAGTGATTCCATTCAGAAATGTATAAACATCTGCGTAAACGGGGATACGATAGTGGTAGCAAACGGAGTATATAAAGAAACGATTGTAATAAACCGGGAGCTGACACTTCTCGGGAGTAGTATGGATAGCTGCATAATTGATGGAACGGGATTAAGTAATAATGAAAATTCTACAGTATATATATCGGCAAGCTCAAGAATATCTGGTTTATATATTAAAGGCTTCGGTGTTCAAAGAATTGCATCTGTTCTGAGTATTGAATATACATTAGCAAAAATAGAAAATATTCGGTTAAAGTACGCAAGTGATGGAATATACTCATTTGGATCAACTTTATCTTGTCATAACATGATGATTTCTGATGCAAAAAATCTTGTTGGTATAATTCCTTATACAAATAATTTCCCGGTTATTATTGATAATTGTGTATTAATAAACAACCTTAACGACAAATATGCAATGACCCTATATTACGGAGGTTTTAGAATCACCAATAATATAATAATTAGTCAGAAAACAGGTGCTCATTTATTAGAAGGAATTGGTATGCGGTTGAAATTTATTAAAAATGCTCATATCAGTAATAATTTAGTAGCTGGATATATGTATAATATCAACATGCTGGATTCAGATGGAACGATAGATTCCGGGGAGGTAAGCAATAATGTGACAGGATACACACGACATTCGTCAATGAGTAACAGATATTCAATTTATGTAAATTATCCGACAAAGGTCTTCAACAATATTATCTATAAAAGTGCTGATATGATTGGTGGATACGGGGGGGAAATACAAGGGGGAAATAATATGTTTTGGAAAAATATCGGAGGATTTGGGGCTGATTATACACCTAAAGAAACAGACTTGTTCGTTGATCCGATGTTTGTGAATGATACAGTCCCGACTGACAAAATGAACTTCGACTTTCATTTGCAGAGATACTCTCCTGCAATAGATGCCGGAGATTCAACGGTATTTGATCCGGATGGTAAAAGAAGTGATATAGGAATGTTTGGAGGACCTCTGGGACAGATTTATCAGTACCATGACTTACCCCCCAAAAGACCCTCCGAAATAATACCAACACTAATTCCCGACGAGAAGAGAATAATAGTCAAATGGGGAAAGAACAGTGAAGCGGATACAAGTCATTACATAGTTTATAAAGACACGATCTCAAACTTCCCGATGGACAGCAGTCACATATTCCTGACACAAAAGGATACAATATTTGAGGATTACTTTACTTCGGGAACAAACAGACTCTATTACCGGATAAAAGCAGTGGATAAACAGGGAAATATGAGCGAAGGGAGCGATGAAGTATCGTTTGTTTTAACAGACGAGGGGGAATATGTAACGGAAGTAAAGAGAGATTACCACCTGTATCAGAACTACCCGAATCCTTTCAACCCAAATACAGTGATTGGTTATCAGTTGCCAATAAGCAGTTACGTAAAAGTGATGGTATATGATATAAAAGGGGAACTGTTGGAAGTTCTGGTAAATGAAAACAAACCGGTGGGGTATTACGAAGTTGAATTTAACGCAGGGAAATACGCAAGCGGAATCTACTTATACCGGATTGAAGCAGTTGATGAATCCGGCATCCCCCGTTTCATGGATATGAAGAAGATGATGCTGGTTAAATAACGTTCGTAACGTTTACGAGTTGATTGGATTATTAGTTGATCAGTTGATAAGTTGATTAGTATGAAAGAGATAAAAATGAAAAAGATAACAAAATGCACTTTGCTGTTTTTTGTTCTGTTTTATTCGACCATGAATTATGGACAGGCTCACTATTTCTCGAAATATAATGGGATCCCAATCATCGCGCACACAAACTTATCTGCTGAAGAACTGACAAATAAAGATTCTTCATTATCCAGGATGCGGGAGCTTGGAATCTATGGATTTTATGCTACAGATATCGATACTCAAATGTACAATAAAATTAAGAGCTTTGGATTAAAAGTATTCCCATATCAATTAGGCTGGTATAGCGGTGTAACAAATAACGAGGTGGTGAAATATACGGATGCTGTTTATACAATATGGCAGGCAGAAGGGAGCGGAGATGGGGAATTGGGAGAAGCGAAGATCGAATTTAATTCTGTTATAGGCGAAATCTCCCAGGATGGCAAATCAGTTATAAGCAGTGTTCCATCTTCGTCCGGAACACTAATTTTTGGTCCATATTACTACCAGTCTGTCTATTATAAAATAATTCAGAATAATCCTAAAACACCTGTAAATTATAGAGCTGTTTTCACATTGAAAATTGACCGGTATATTCCTGAAAGTTTGCCACCAGGATATGAGAACAGCGAAGTATGCACATTAAGAATTACAGCTTACAATCCGTATTCTCAAGCTGAAACGGATGTAGTGCCTCCTCTTGTACTGCGGGTTACTGATTTTGAGGGATGGGGAAACTGGAAGGATTTCACATTTGTGGATTATAATCTTGGATCTCTTAAAAATCTAACAGAATTGGAGTTGAGAATGCCATCTCAGACAGAAAACTTAAACGAGTATACTTCCGAGTTTATGCAATATAAAGTTGAGTTTAATGGCCTTCCGTTCCTGAGATTATCGGTTGATAGTATTTTTATTTCTGATCAAAGAGGAAGAGATTTATTTAACAGCATACAAACTCGACAAGATATTAAACTTACTGTATCTCAATTCAGCGATGAAGAGTATGTTTTGGGATGGCACGGGTTGGGAGAACCCAATAGTATTGACAACTATCTTCCTTTCCGGGAGATGAATAATCTGATTAAAGAAGTCAATCCGGAACTCAGAGTGTTTACTTCATTAACCTCAGGACCTTGGGGCAGATACACGTGGCATGAATTTTATGGTGGGGTAAATAATCCGGAAATTTGTCCTGGATATGAGTTTTATAAAAAGACAGGATTGGATTATATTTCTATAAACTTATATAATTATCATTATCCGTTCATCCCTCCCTATCCATTTCCTTCTGTTAGCGGATTCCCCGTTGATGCTAATTATATAGGGAAAAACATAAACTATGTTACCGATTCGACTTTAAGGAAATATAATAATTTTAGCGAGACAATACCTTTCAGTTATTCCTCGCAGTCCGGAAGGTTTTATGATTATGATACTCTGACTTGTTATAATAAAATGGGAAATCACATTAATCCCTCATTCCGGCAGTTTAATTACCATATAAATCTGGGATTAATGTTTGGTGCGCGGGAAATAACCCTTGATCCGGTTTTTTCCCAAATAAAATAAGGAAAAGAAAAAATGAATAAGTTAAAAACAACATTTCTGATAATCCTAATTACGCAAGCCTCATTCGCTACCATCCGGTATGTAAGCAAGACGGGGAGCAGCACTCCGCCATATATATCCTGGGAGACAGCGAGTGATTCAATTCAAAAATGTATAAATATCTGTAGTTCCGGGGATACCATTATTGTGGCAAATGGGGTGTATAAAGAGACTTTAATAATTAATACAGCTATAACATTGCTTGGGAGCAGTATGGATAGTTGTGTGATTGATGGAACGGGGCTAGTAGCACCGGTGCCCAATGATGAGGGTATAACAATAAATGCACGAAAGGACCTTACAATATGCAATTTCAAGTTAATGGGAAAGGGAGAGGGTACAGTTTTAACAGTCGTAATCGCCTCATTTAAATCTAATACTACTCTTACTGTTGAAAACTGTAGAATCTTGAATTCTAATCAAGGAGTTGGTTCATTAGGAAAAGGTTATCGATATACAAATTTAATTTTTAGTAACATCAAGGGAGAAATTTATAACTCTACCGGGTCCACGTTTGATACATCTTTTATAAAAAACTGTATATTCGTAAAAACACATAATTTATCGCCAACAATTACTGTTTGGCGAGGAAATACAGTTATTGAGAATAATATTTTGTTGGCAACAGTAAAAGATGCCTCCCATGGACTTCAAATAATCTATCCAAACATCAAACTTATTAAGAATAATATTATCTCGAACTATAATCTGCATAATATTGATATAACTGATTATATTAGAGATACCGTGATAATAGAGAATAACAATATCGGTTATTCAAATTCAGAGAATTATTTAACCGGTGGCGGCATCTGGCAACCAACCGGCAATCCAAAACTGAGTATTAGAAATAACATTATATTTAAGAACAGAAATTCGGTAAACGGTAATGGTCCGGAAAAACACCGAACAGACTACAATATATATTGGAAGAATACGAATAATGTACCGGGAACACTTATACTTGGAGAACACGATATTATAGCTAATCCGATGTTTGTAAAAGATGATACAATACCGGGATATCCGTATAATTTTGATTTTCATCTTCAGAAGTATTCACCTGCAACAGACGCAGGTGATCCCAATATTCTTGATGCAGACGGTAGCCGGAGTGACATCGGAATGTATGGGGGACCCGAAGGAGAAATATATCAATATATTGATTTGCCTCCTTCCATACCTAAGAATTTCAAAATAAGATTAAGCAATGATTCCGATAAGGTCGAAATAAACTGGGATTACAATACTGAAGCAGACTTTAGTTATTATAAAATATACAGAGATACTATACCGGATTTTAATTGCGACAGTACAACCTTATACACGACGACAGATTCTTCTCTTCTCACCGATTATTTGGGATATCTCAAAAAACTATTCTATAAGATAACATCAGTTGATAATCAGGGGAATGAAAGTTATTCGGGAGAAACTATAAGTATAAATCTTACGGGTATGAAAGATTCCGGGATTAAAATATTAAGCGATTATCTACTATATCAGAATTACCCAAATCCGTTTAATCCGGAAACTAAAATAGTTTATTCTTTAAAGGACAAAGGATACGTAAAACTAATGGTATATAATCTGTTAGGAGAGTTGATGCATGTATTAGTAAATGAGGAAAAGGAAGCAGGAACATATGAAGCAAATGTAAGATTTGATCAAAGCATTTCAAGTGGTATTTATTTATATCGTATAGAAGTTATAGGTGAAAACAACATTCCCAAGTTCAGTGATTTGAAAAAGATGATTTTCATTAAATAATAAGAAAGAAAAAAATGAGAAAAAAGATTCTGTTTTTATATTTGCTGATTTTATTGACGAATCCCGGAAGTTTAGCACAGAACTATTTTGATAATTATGAGGGTATTCCGTTAATATCATTTGACTGGAGCGGTTATTATGATCAATATGATTATCAGAATATGAGGAAAGTATCAAATGCGGCATTAAGCGAGTTCGATCAGACTCTTGTGAAATATACAGCGTATAAAAATGCAGGATTGAAGATAATCCCATATCAGGGACATCTAACGACTCCAAACAGGGAAATTACCTTCTTCAGCGAAGGGAGCTATATTATATGGGATGCGGCAAACAGCAAATATAGCAACAACGAGGAAGCAATGAAATTCTCAGATGACCTTGCTCAAAAAGTAAACGATGCGAGTCTCAATAAGGAGGTTATCAAAGCAAATCACACCGGGGAGGGTAAATTGGTTTACGGACCTGATTATTTCCAGCAAAAAAACTATCTGTTGGGGAATCAGGGGATTATACAATATACCCGACTGGATAGTCTGAAAATAACCGTTAGAGACGGATATACTCCCCCGTCAATATTAACAGACGAAACAGTAGTGTGTGAATTAAAAGTAGTTTACAGGACGGGTGAGAATACATATACTGTCGTACAATCAGATGAAGTAAAAGTAAAGGATTTCCAAACATATAACAACTGGCTCGCCAATTCCTTTGAATATAATTATAATAATGTCTCATCAGAGAATACTATTTATAAACCGGCAAGGAGCCCTGAAAATATAGGGCGGCAATTCGTACCCCATATTGAATTCTGGGTTATCTGGAAAAATGTTGAATATTTAGACTTATGGGTTAACTCAGTTACCATCTTTGATAATATCGGGTGGGGGCTTCACTGGAATTCGATAGAACAGAACATTATTCGAGATATTGCTCAAAACGAAGGAGATTATGAGATATTTCCTACATCAAATTATGATACAACGGTAGTATCGTGGTATGCGGTTGATGAGCCGGAGTCTATAGACAATTTAGCAGTGATACAGAAGATTGATGATTTGATAAACAGTGCTTCAAACGGGAAAAGAAGACTAATGATGGCAATGTGTAATAACTGGAACAGTTTATTTGGTGACTACGGTGGAACAGGAATTGAAAGAGTATTTAAGATTGATGAGTATCTGTCAAGGACAAATCTTAAACTGTTTCAGTTAACAGCATATTTATATAATTATCCATATGATCCACCTCAAGCCAATTATATTTCCGATAATATTTTACTTTATGTCTATGGATTGAGGCGTTTAAGTCAAAAAAACAAAGAATTTATTTTAGGAATACAGACCGGTAGATGGCAGACCAATAGTGAAACCGGAACTCAAGGTGTGGACAAAATCCCAACGAGAGAACAATTTCTGTATAATATGAATATTGGTCTGATATTTGGGGCAAAAGGTTTCTCGCTAAATAATTATTTTACATGGAACGACAAGGTTACCGGACTCTGTACGATAGAAGATGATAAAATTACGCACGAACCATTACATGGATTCGTTGAAGAGACAATAATGCCCCGACTATCAGGACTCATGGGAAAAACACTGAGAAAACTAAATCAGGAAGAACAGGAAACAGGAATCAACTTGCGGAACAGTAATTATTCAGATAATTATATTGACTCAATAAGAACAAATGAAAGAGGGAGTGATACTTCCTTCGTTGATGTGGGAATATTTAGCGACAGCTCAAATTCAGACAAAAAGTATCTTATGCTACTAAGCAGATGGTATAATACAAATTCAGCCGACAGATACACTTTCCTTTTCAAGACTTATAGAAATTGGGTTGTTTACGATTATATAGATTCAGTAAGCAGAGTGAGTCTCATTAACTCAAACGATAAAGGATATTATGAAGATTCAATATCAACGGGAGATGCGAGGTTATACAGAATATATCCTGTTGTAAAATATGGCGGAGAGATAAATCATGATGAAACTGTAACTTCAGAGACACTCACCGAAAACGATCTGACCATAAATTCGGGAAAAACATTAACGGTTAAAGGAACCTATAACTGTTATAAGAATATAATAGTCAACAGCGGAGGAACACTTGACATAAAACCGGGTTCAACTCTTAATTTCCATAACGGGTCAAAGATTGTAGTCAACGGATTATTCACAGCTAACGGAAAAAGCGACACTCTGATAAATATTGATTTTCAGAGTGTAAGCGGCAATCCGCTAAACGGAATATTTTTTGGTAACAATTCGTCCGGCAACATTGAATACTGCACAATAGAGAACGGATACTACGGAGTAACTGCCAGCTCATGTTCGCTGATAATAAAGAACAGCAAGATAAGGGATTGTAATATCGGCGTTTATATGTATAACACCTCCTATTACGGCAGCGAAACTGAAATAAACGGATGCACTATGCAAGATAATACATATTGTGGTATAGAGATGAACAATGCTTCTCCTCTGATTACGAACAATACAATTAGCGGAAGTATGGTTGGAGTGCGCTGTATTAACAACTCGGCTGCTCTATTAGGTAAAGGCGGAGTTGAAGGATATAATGATATAAATGATGTAGATTGCGGGGTATATTCTTATTCATCAGATCCGTTTCTGGGGTATTATGACCCGATACATCAGGTAGAAATGGGGGGATATAACAGTATAGTCGGAAGCGAATATCACGCCTGGGTTGAAATGTACTCAGATGTTACTGCCAATTTGACCTGGTGGGGAACAGATACCCCCAAAGAGGGATTTCTAATGTTAGACGATGGGTATATTGATTATTTGTTTTGGCTTGAGAGTTCACCGTTGGAGAAAAGTCAGTCACCCGGGGAAAAGGGAGATGAAGAAGTTGTAACCGGGAAAACGGGATCTATTCCTCTTGAGGGTTTTACAACAAGGGATAAGTACCGGATGGCTGTAAAGTACTATCTTAACAGAGACAAACCCGAAGCAAGGCTTTTGTGCAACAGTATTCTTGATGAGGAGGGGGAAAACAGATTGAAATACGCCGCAATGCGCTTACTGGTAAGAAGTATTGATCAGGACAGTGTAAAGAGAACAGTAATCAATAAAATCAACAATACCCTGTTGACAACTGCACAGAGTGATTACAATGCATATCTGGAGATGACGGTGGCGGATATGGAAAGGGAGAATTATGTCTCAAGACTTGATGTAATAATGACCAAATACAGGAACACCGCTTATCAACCTTTGATAATGTTCAGGAAGCTCGGTTATCTGTATTTCGAGGAAGGGAACACGGATTCAGCGAGGGTGATAGCGGAAATGATGGAGAGTCAGTATCCGGAACATGAGCTAACGAAGAGTGCCAAGATGATGTTTGGAGTGACATCCCTGAAAAAAGAAACAGAAGAAACCTCAATAATTCCAAAAGAATATAAACTCTACCAGAATTATCCAAACCCATTTAATCCCGTTACAACGATAAAATATCAACTCCCTGCAAAGAGCAAAGTAACTTTAACGATATATGACATTCTGGGCAAGGAAGTAACAAAGCTTGTAAATGAGGAACAGGAGGCAGGAAGTCACACAGTAAAGTTTAATGCAAGCAAACTTGTAAGCGGAGTATATATCTGCCGGATAGTAACCGGTGATTTTGTGAAGACGATAAAGATGAGTCTGGTTAAATAAGGAAAAGATTGAGGTAAAGTGAAAGAGAAAGGAAGAAAATGAATAAGTTAAAAATAATATTTCTGATTATACTGCTTGCGCAGGGAGCTTTTGGGACGATACGCTATGTAAGCAAAACCGGCAACAGTACACCACCATACATTAATTGGGAAACAGCAAGTGATTCAATTCAGAAATGTATTAATATCTGTGTTGATGGAGATACTGTAATAGTTGCCAATGGAGTTTATAAAGAAGTATTAGTAGTAAATGTTGTTTTAACCTTAATCGGAAGCAGTATGGATAGCTGTATTATAGATGGAACGGGATTAGTGGCCCCTGTCCCCAATTATGAGGGTTTAACAATAAATGCACTAAAAGACTTTACAATAAGGAATTTCAAATTAATGGGAAAAGGAGAGGGTACGGTTTTAACTTGTGTAATCGCTTCATTTAAATCTAATACAACTCTAACTGTTAATAACTGTTCCATTACAAATGCATATGACGGAATCGGTTCAATAGGCAGAAAATCAATTATTACAAATGTCTTTTTCTTAAACAATCGTAATGATTTAAAGACTCATAGGGGTAACAATCCAGACACATCACTTATCTCCAACTGTATATTTATTAAAGCACAAGGGCATGTTGGTCAGGCAATTGAAGATAACGGAGTAACATTCATTAAAAATAATATTATAATGGCATTCGATGGAACAATGACATATTATGGCATTTATTTACTTTACCCAAAGTTTATAATACTTGAGAATAATCTTGTCTCCAATTTCACCACAGGCAATATTACCATTACAGATTATATACAAGATAGTGTAATCATAAGAAACAATAATCTTTGTTACTCAGATACTTTGTCTTGGAGCAGTGGTATCCAGCAACCAACAGGAAATTCAAAATTGAATATAATAAACAATCTAATATTTAAAAACAGCAACTCGGTAATGGGTAACGAACCGAATAAACACCGAACAGACTACAATATATATTGGAAGAATACGAATAATGTACCGGGAACACTTATACTTGGAGAACACGATATTATAGCTAATCCGATGTTTGTAAAAGATGATACAATACCGGGATATCCGTATAATTTTGATTTTCATCTTCAGAAGTATTCACCTGCAACAGACGCAGGTGATCCCAATATTCTTGATGCAGACGGTAGCCGGAGTGACATCGGAATGTATGGGGGACCCGAAGGAGAAATATATCAATATATTGATTTGCCTCCTTCCATACCTAAGAATTTCAAAATAAGATTAAGCAATGATTCCGATAAGGTCGAAATAAACTGGGATTACAATACTGAAGCAGACTTTAGTTATTATAAAATATACAGAGATACTATACCGGATTTTAATTGCGACAGTACAACCTTATACACGACGACAGATTCTTCTCTTCTCACCGATTATTTGGGATATCTCAAAAAACTATTCTATAAGATAACATCAGTTGATAATCAGGGGAATGAAAGTTATTCGGGAGAAACTATAAGTATAAATCTTACGGGTATGAAAGATTCCGGGATTAAAATATTAAGCGATTATCTACTATATCAGAATTACCCAAATCCGTTTAATCCGGAAACTAAAATAGTTTATTCTTTAAAGGACAAAGGATACGTAAAACTAATGGTATATAATCTGTTAGGAGAGTTGATGCATGTATTAGTAAATGAGGAAAAGGAAGCAGGAACATATGAAGCAAATGTAAGATTTGATCAAAGCATTTCAAGTGGTATTTATTTATATCGTATAGAAGTTATAGGTGAAAACAACATTCCCAAGTTCAGTGATTTGAAAAAGATGATTTTCATTAAATAATAAGAAAGAAAAAAATGAGAAAAAAGATTCTGTTTTTATATTTGCTGATTTTATTGACGAATCCCGGAAGTTTAGCACAGAACTATTTTGATAATTATGAGGGTATTCCGTTAATATCATTTGACTGGAGCGGTTATTATGATCAATATGATTATCAGAATATGAGGAAAGTATCAAATGCGGCATTAAGCGAGTTCGATCAGACTCTTGTGAAATATACAGCGTATAAAAATGCAGGATTGAAGATAATCCCATATCAGGGACATCTAACGACTCCAAACAGGGAAATTACCTTCTTCAGCGAAGGGAGCTATATTATATGGGATGCGGCAAACAGCAAATATAGCAACAACGAGGAAGCAATGAAATTCTCAGATGACCTTGCTCAAAAAGTAAACGATGCGAGTCTCAATAAGGAGGTTATCAAAGCAAATCACACCGGGGAGGGTAAATTGGTTTACGGACCTGATTATTTCCAGCAAAAAAACTATCTGTTGGGGAATCAGGGGATTATACAATATACCCGACTGGATAGTCTGAAAATAACCGTTAGAGACGGATATACTCCCCCGTCAATATTAACAGACGAAACAGTAGTGTGTGAATTAAAAGTAGTTTACAGGACGGGTGAGAATACATATACTGTCGTACAATCAGATGAAGTAAAAGTAAAGGATTTCCAAACATATAACAACTGGCTCGCCAATTCCTTTGAATATAATTATAATAATGTCTCATCAGAGAATACTATTTATAAACCGGCAAGGAGCCCTGAAAATATAGGGCGGCAATTCGTACCCCATATTGAATTCTGGGTTATCTGGAAAAATGTTGAATATTTAGACTTATGGGTTAACTCAGTTACCATCTTTGATAATATCGGGTGGGGGCTTCACTGGAATTCGATAGAACAGAACATTATTCGAGATATTGCTCAAAACGAAGGAGATTATGAGATATTTCCTACATCAAATTATGATACAACGGTAGTATCGTGGTATGCGGTTGATGAGCCGGAGTCTATAGACAATTTAGCAGTGATACAGAAGATTGATGATTTGATAAACAGTGCTTCAAACGGGAAAAGAAGACTAATGATGGCAATGTGTAATAACTGGAACAGTTTATTTGGTGACTACGGTGGAACAGGAATTGAAAGAGTATTTAAGATTGATGAGTATCTGTCAAGGACAAATCTTAAACTGTTTCAGTTAACAGCATATTTATATAATTATCCATATGATCCACCTCAAGCCAATTATATTTCCGATAATATTTTACTTTATGTCTATGGATTGAGGCGTTTAAGTCAAAAAAACAAAGAATTTATTTTAGGATTACAGACCGGTAGATGGCAGACCAATAGTGAAACCGGAACTCAAGGTGTGGACAAAATCCCAATGAGAGAACAATTTCTGTATAATATGAATATTGGTCTGATATTTGGGGCAAAAGGTTTCTCGCTAAATAATTATTTTGCGTGGAACGACAAGGTTACCGGACTCTGTACGATAGAAGATGATAAAATTACGCACGAACCCTTGCACGGATTCGTTGAAGAGACAATAATGCCCCGACTATCCGGATTAATGGGAAAAACACTGAGAAAACTAAATCAGGAAGAACAGGAAACTGAAATCAACTTGCGGAACAGTAATTATTCAGATAATTACATTGATTCAATAAAAACAAACGGGGTCGGGAATGACACAGTAGAAGTTGATATCGGTCTATTCAGTGACAGTTCAAATTCAGACAAAAAGTATCTTATGCTGCTAAGCAGGTGGTATAATACAAATTCAGCCGACAGATACACTTTCCTTTTCAAGACCTATAGAAATTGGGTTATTTACGATTACATAGATTCATTAAGCAGAGGGAGTCTGATTAACTCAAACAATAAAGGATATATTGAAGATACAATATCAACGGGAGATGCGAGGTTATACAGAATATATCCTGTTGTCAAGTATGGCGGAGAGATAAATCATGATGAAACTGTAACTTCAGAGACACTCACTGAAAACGATCTAACCATCAATTCAGGAAAAACATTAACCGTTATGGGAACCTATGACTGTTATAAAAATATAATTGTCAACAGCGGAGGAAAACTTGACATAAAACCCGGTTCAACGCTTAATTTCCATAACGGGTCAAAGATTGTAGTTAACGGATTATTCACAGCTAACGGGAAAAGCGACAGTCTGATAAATATTGATTTTCAGAGTGTAAGCGGCAATCCGGTGAACGGAATAACTCTTGGTAACAATTCGTCTGGCAACATTGACAACTGCCCAGAGTGATTACAATGCATATCTTGAGATGACTCTGGTGGATATTGTGAGGAGCAACTACTTAACAAGTCTGGACGGTATAATGACCAAATACAGGAATACAGCATATAAACCGCTGATATTGTTCCGGAAGTTCAGTTATCTTTATTTCGAGGAAGGGAACACGGATTCAGCGAGGGTGATAGCGGAAATGATGGAGAGTCAGTATCCCGATCATGAGTTAACGAAGAGTGCAAAGATGATGTTTGGAGTGATATCACTGAAAAAAGAAACAGAAGAAACCTCAATAATTCCAAAAGAATATAAACTATATCAGAATTATCCAAACCCGTTTAATCCAGAAACCGTAATCAGATATCAGTTGCCTGTAAAGAGCAAAGTGACTTTGGGGATATATGATATACTTGGGAGGGAAGTAGTCAAGCTTGTGGATGAAGAACAGGAGGCAGGAAGTCACAAAGTGAAGTTTAATTCATGCCGACTTGCAAGCGGAGTGTTCATTTATCGAATCATTACTCCCGATTTTACACTCTCGAAAAAAATGATTCTGATAAAATAAGGAAAAGATGGAGGGAAAGGTAAAGAGAAAAAGAAAGGAAGAAAAGGAAGAAAATGAATAAGTTAAGAATAATATTCATGATTATTTTACTTGCGCAGGGAGCGTTTGGGACCATCAGGTACGTCAGCAAAACCGGGAGCAGCACTCCGCCATACACAAGCTGGGAGATGGCAAGCGATAGTATCCAGAAATGCCTGAACATCTGCGTTGATGGAGATACTGTAATTGTTGCAAACGGAATTTACAAGGAGAGCCTTATCATAAATGCCGCAATAACATTTATCGGTAGCAGCATGGATAGCTGCGTGATTGATGGAAGAAATTTAACCCGAACTACAATTGAGATTTTTAGAGACACAAACATAAGCGGATTTAATATTTTTGGAAAAGGAATAGAAGAATCTCCCTATCACACTACTGTTATTGCGAGAAACCCTTTGAATATCAATTATACTATCTATAATTGTCAAATATCTAATGCTTATAATGGCGTATTTATTGGTCGATCGAGTGGCATGTTAAAAAATATTATTATTAAAAACGTTTACACTGCAGTCTATAATTTATGCATGACAGATACTTGTAAACCAAAGCTTTTCAATTCAATAATAATAATTAATAAGCAGGGTGAAAGTGCTTGGCTTTCTTTTGATGGGGGCCAACCAACAATCACAAATAATATACTTGTAACAGAAGGGGATTATCCGATCTCTAATTCGGCAGCTTCAGGAATTATTTACGCATACAGCGCGCATAAAAACATAGTGATCAGGAATAATTTAATCAGCGGATTTAATTTTAATACAGTAGGAACCGTTTCAGATACAGCAAAAGTGATTAATAACGTGTTCAGAGAAAAACAAAGATCAAATGCCACGCTGTATTCGACCTTATGGGGAGTAAGTAATGAAGATAAGGTGCTTAATAATATTTTTATGAAAAATTACAATACAATTAACGCTGTTACACAACCCACGACGGATTACAATCTGTTCTGGGAGAATGGAGAGAATATAAATGCCCCATACCAGTTAGGAATAAATGATATAATAGCCGATCCAATGATAGTAAAGGATACTTTAGGATATACATTAAAGGGAGATTATCATCTTCAGATGTACTCCCCGGGAATAGATGCAGGAGACTCAAGTATTCTTGACATTGACGGAAGCAGGAGCGATATTGGGATGTACGGGGGACCTCTTGGACAGAGTTATCAATATCTCGACCTGCCCCCTAATCCCCCAAGGAATATACGGTACACAGCAAATATAAATGAAAAGAAAATCATATTCACATGGAAAAAGAACAGTGAAAACGATTTTAAGGAATATCATATTTTCAGAGATACGGTTCAGGGATTTACCCCCGATTCTGCGCATCTCTATCTTATACTGCCCGACAGTACACTGGGGGATACAGCTCAGTTTATTGATACTTACTCAGGAGAGAACGCAAAGTATTACTACAGAATAATTGCAACAGACAATCAGGAAAACGAGAGTGAGCCGAGTGATGAAATAAGCGTGATAATAACGGGAGTTGAAATAATAGATGTAGAAATAGCCACCGATTACCGTTTATATCAGAACTACCCGAACCCGTTCAACCCAAATACAGTGATTGGTTATCAGTTGCCAATAAGCAGTTACGTAAAAGTGATGGTATATGACATAAAAGGGGAACTGTTGGAAGTTCTGGTAAATGAAAACAAACCGGTGGGGTATTACGAAGTTGAATTTAACGCAGGGAAATACGCAAGCGGAATATACTTATACCGGATTGAAGCAGTTGACGAATCCGGCATCCCCCGTTTCATGGATATGAAGAAGATGATGCTGGTTAAATAATGTTTGTAAAGTTTATGAATTGATTTGATTATTAGTTGATAAGTTGATTAGTATGAAAGAGATAAAAATGAAAAAGATAACAAAATGCACTTTGCTGTTTTTTGTTCTGTTTTATTCGACCATGAATTATGGACAGGCTCACTATTTCTCGAAATATAATGGGATCCCAATCATCGCGCACACAAACTTATCTGCTGAAGAACTGACAAATAAAGATTCTTCATTATCCAGGATGCGGGAGCTTGGAATCTATGGATTTTATGCTACAGATATCGATACTCAAATGTACAATAAAATTAAGAGCTTTGGATTAAAAGTATTCCCATATCAATTAGGCTGGTATAGCGGTGTAACAAATAACGAGGTGGTGAAATATACGGATGCTGTTTATACAATATGGCAGGCAGAAGGGAGCGGAGATGGGGAATTGGGAGAAGCGAAGATCGAATTTAATTCTGTTATAGGCGAAATCTCCCAGGATGGCAAATCAGTTATAAGCAGTGTTCCATCTTCGTCCGGAACACTAATTTTTGGTCCATATTACTACCAGTCTGTCTATTATAAAATAATTCAGAATAATCCTAAAACACCTGTAAATTATAGAGCTGTTTTCACATTGAAAATTGACCGGTATATTCCTGAAAGTTTGCCACCAGGATATGAGAACAGCGAAGTATGCACATTAAGAATTACAGCTTACAATCCGTATTCTCAAGCTGAAACGGATGTAGTGCCTCCTCTTGTACTGCGGGTTACTGATTTTGAGGGATGGGGAAACTGGAAGGATTTCACATTTGTGGATTATAATCTTGGATCTCTTAAAAATCTAACAGAATTGGAGTTGAGAATGCCATCTCAGACAGAAAACTTAAACGAGTATACTTCCGAGTTTATGCAATATAAAGTTGAGTTTAATGGCCTTCCGTTCCTGAGATTATCGGTTGATAGTATTTTTATTTCTGATCAAAGAGGAAGAGATTTATTTAACAGCATACAAACTCGACAAGATATTAAACTTACTGTATCTCAATTCAGCGATGAAGAGTATGTTTTGGGATGGCACGGGTTGGGAGAACCCAATAGTATTGACAACTATCTTCCTTTCCGGGAGATGAATAATCTGATTAAAGAAGTCAATCCGGAACTCAGAGTGTTTACTTCATTAACCTCAGGACCTTGGGGCAGATACACGTGGCATGAATTTTATGGTGGGGTAAATAATCCGGAAATTTGTCCGGGATATGAGTTTTATAAAAAGACAGGATTGGATTATATTTCTATAAACTTATATAATTATCATTACCCGTTCATCCCTCCCTATCCATTTCCGTCTGTTAGCGGATTCCCCGTTGATGCTAATTATATGGGGAAAAACATAAACTATGTTACCGATTCGACTTTAAGGAAATATAATAATTTTAGCGAGACAATACCTTTCAGTTATTCCTCGCAGTCCGGAAGATTCTATGATTATGATACTCTGACTTGTTATAATAAAATGGGAAATCACATTAATCCCTCATTCCGGCAATTTAATTACCATATAAATCTGGGATTAATGTTTGGTGCGCGGGAAATAACCCTTGATCCGGTTTTTTTCCAAATAAAATAAGGAAAAGAAAAAATGAATAAGATGAGAATAATATTAATGATTCTGCTACTTGCGCAAACAACTTTTGGGACTATAAGGTACGTCAGCAAAACCGGCAGCAGCACACCCCCGTATATATCCTGGGAGACGGCAAGCGATAGTATCCAGAAATGCCTGAACATCTGCGTTGATGGGGATACTGTAATTGTTGCAAACGGAATTTACAAGGAGAGCCTTATCATAAATGCCGCAATAACATTTATCGGTAGCAGCATGGATAGCTGTGTGATTGATGGAAGAAAGTTGGCACTGGGAACAATTCAAGTATTTCGAGAATGCAGTATTGAAGGTTTTTATATTATCGGTAAAGAACAGGCTAATTATACAAGGGGGATTCTTGATGGAAATTTCAATATTAGCATTAATGTTAGTAATTGTATAATATCAAACTGTGATGAAGCCATTGCAATCGCTAGCCAGAGTGGAATTATTAAAAATATTATTGTGACCAGTGTAAATTCAGGGATTAGGACATTTTGTATTTTAGATACTTGTAAACCAAAGCTTCTCAATTCAATAATAATAATTAACAAGCAGGGTGAAAGAGCTTGGCTTTCTTTTGATGGGGGCCAACCAACAATCACAAATAATATACTTGTAACAGAAGGGGATTATCCGATCTCTAATTCGGCAGCTTCAGGAATTATTTATGCATATAGCGCACATAAAAACATAGTGATCAGGAATAATTTAATCAGCGGATTTAATTTTAATACAGTAGGAACCGTTTCAGATACAGCAAAAGTGATTAATAACGTATTCAGAGAAAAACAAAGATCAAATGCCACGCTGTATTCGACCTTATGGGGAGTAAGTAATGAAGATAAGGTGCTTAATAATATTTTTATGAAAAATTACAATACAATTAACGCTGTTACACAACCCACGACGGATTACAATCTGTTCTGGGAGAATGGAGAGAATATAAATGCCCCATACCAGTTAGGAATAAATGATATAATAGCCGATCCAATGATAGTAAAGGATACTTTAGGATATACATTAAAGGGAGATTATCATCTTCAGATGTACTCCCCGGGAATAGATGCAGGAGACTCAAGTATTCTTGACATTGACGGAAGCAGGAGCGATATTGGGATGTACGGGGGACCTCTTGGACAGAGTTATCAGTATCTCGACCTGCCGCCTAATCCTCCAAGGAATATACGGTACACAGCCAATATAAATGAAAAGAAAATCGTTTTCACATGGAAAAAGAACAGTGAAAACGATTTTAAGGAATATCATGTTTTCAGAGATACAGTTCAGGGATTTACCCCCGATTCTGCGCATCTCTATCTTATACTGCCCGACAGTACACTCGGGGATACAGCTCAGTTTATTGATACTTACTCAGGAGAGAACGCAAAGTATTACTACAGAATAATTGCAACAGACAATCAGGAAAACGAGAGTGAGCTGAGTGATGAAATAAGCGTGATAATAACGGGAGTTGAAATAATAGATGTAGAAATAGCCACTGATTACCACCTGTATCAGAACTACCCGAACCCATTCAACCCCAATACTGTCATAGGTTATCAGTTAGCAATGGGCAGTTATGTAGAAGTTATGGTATATGACATAAAGGGGGAACTGTTGGAAGTTCTGGTAAATGAAAACAAACCGGTGGGGTATTACGAAGTTGAATTTAACGCAGGGAAATACGCAAGCGGAATCTACTTATACCGGATTGAAGCAGTTGACGAAGCGGGCATCCCCCGCTTTATGGATATGAAGAAGATGATGCTGGTTAAATAATGTTTGTAAAGTTTATGAATTGATTTGATTATTAGTTGATCAGTTGATAAGTTGATAAGTTGATTAGTATGAAAGAGATAAAAATGAAAAAAATAACAAAATGCACTTTGCTGTTTTTTGTTCTGTTTTATTCGACCATGAATTATGGACAGGCTCATTATTTTAATAAATATGAAGGAATACCGATAATTGCTCATACCAATTTGACTTCCGAACAATTGGTATTAAAGCCAACTTCACTCCAAAAGATGGAAGAATTAGGAATATTCGGATTTTATGCAACAAACTTAAATCCATCAAGATACAATTATATAACGAATAATTATGAAATGAGATTATTTCCATACCAGTTGAGTTGGAATACCGAAGAATCTTATCCGCCTCCATTCATAGCACATTATACGAATGGAGTATATTCAATCTGGTTAGCGGGAGGGAATGGAAATGAAGAGTTGGGAAATATAAAAATAAATTATGATACTTCCCTTGCAGAATTAAGACCCGGTGGTATAGGGATAATAACAAAAGCAAATGCTTCTGCCGGTCATCTGTTGGAAGGGCCATATTATTATCAGGCCGTTAAATCAAAAGTGTATGGACAAGATATCTTTTATACGGCAAACTTCAGAATGAAAATAGATCGTGTTGATCCAAATGGAAGTCTCCCTGAAAACTATGAAAATGATTTAGTATGTAAACTGCAGGTAGTAGCAACAAGAATTTCGCAAGACTGGGAGGGAGGACCAATAATTCAATATGATACCGTTGTGTATTCAAAAGATATATTGGTGGAAGATTTTAAGAATCCAAATAATGTAGTGTTGTGGGATGTTTGGAAAAGAATAAGTACCGCAGAATACACGCTTGATGCCCTGAACCGGGAAAGGCAGGCATATTTCGGTGAGAGTCTTCTAACCGGAAGTCAGTTTTCATCAGAGTATATGCAGTACAAAGTATATTGGATGGGACTTCCATATTTAAAACTATGTGTGGATACAATTATCATATCCGATCGAGTTGGCAAAGAATTATTCTATACTTTAGATGCAGGAGAGGATATTTTAGACGCGGTTGAATACTATAGTGATACAAATCGAGTTTTAGGGTGGCATGGAATCGGGGAGCCGTCATCCATAGATAATTATCTTTGTTTCAGGAAGGTAAATGAGATAATCCACGAGCAATACCCCCAATTAGATATATTCACAAGTTTAGCGGGAGCATCAAACGGAAGGTATACATGGAAAGAATTCTATAAAGGAGTAAATCATCCATCAATATATCCGGGTTATGAATTCATAAAGCGGAGCGGATTGAACTATTTATCAATAAACTTATACAACTACAACTATCCGTATATTCCACCACCCGGCTCGGGAGGATATGTGGCCGATCCAAACTATAGGGAACTTAATGTTCAATATGTAGCAGATAGTAACCTTGTAAAAATAGTCGATGCCGGTATTCCAATAAGCTATTCCTCGCAGTCGGGAAGGTTTTACGACTGGGGATTTGATGAGAACACTTTATCCTGGAAAAATATAATGTATAATCATATCAATCCAACCTTTGAAGAAATGAATTATCATATAAACCTGGGCTTACTATTTGGCGCAAAAGAGTTGACATGCGATCCGGTATTTACAATTTGGGATACTACTGCTAATCAATACTATCGTGAAGGCTTGATTGATTTTGAATCAACCAGCACCCCCCTTACTTATCTCGGTATTCATTTTAGAGAGATAATTAACCCCCGTTTATCCGGATTAATGGGAAAAACACTGAGAAAACTAAATCAGGATGAACAGGAAACAGGAATTAACTTGCGGAGCAGTAATTATTCGGATAATTACATTGACTCGATAAGAACAAACGCAAGGGGGAGTGATACATCTGTAGTTGACATCGGATTATTTTCTGACAGCTCGAATTCAGACAAAAAGTATCTTATGCTGCTAAGCAGGTGGTATAATACAAATTCAGCTGACAGATATACTTTCCTTTTCAAGACTTATAGAAATTGGGTTATTTACGATTATATAGATTCATTAAACAGAGGGAGTTCCATTAACACAAACAATAAAGGATATTTTGAAGATACAATATCAACGGGAGATGCGAGGTTATACAGAATATATCCCGTTGTAAAGTATGGCGGAGAGCTAAACTATGATGAAACAGTAACAAACGAGAGTTTAAGCGAGAATGATCTTATAGTAAAAAACGGAGCAACACTGACAATTAACGGGACATACAATTGTAATAAAAGCATTTTAGTTGATACCGGTGGGAAATTAAAAATAATTGAGGGGGCGACACTGAACTTTTCCGGCGGAGCGAAATTAATAGTAAGAGGGAGATTGACAGCAAAGGGAGATAATTCACCCATTACGTTTAACTTTGGGGAAATAGACGCAGATCCGGCAAACGGAATAGTTCTTCAGGAAAGCAGCTATGACACTCTGATTAATTGTAAAATCCTGAATGCGCATACCGGGATTAAAATAGATGCCACCACTCCTTATATCGACTTTTGTGAAATAACCAACAGCCAGAACGGAATGGTACTTGTTGACACTTACTACGATGTGGAAAATGACACAGGAACAATCATAAAAGAGATGCAGATAACGAATTGTGCGACGGGGATACATATGGAATCCTCATCTGCGTTTCTGTCAGAGAACCACACGGACAGTTGTATTGTTGGTATACGATGTGTAGACGGGTCATTCCCGATATTTGGAGAATGGAATCAGGTAGGGTTAAACCGCATTACGGGAGAGGACACGGGAGCAGTTGCCGTAAAATCGGGGATAATACTTGGAATGGCAGGTAACCCTCTTTTTGCAGGCTATAACGATTGTTTAAGTGAAAATATACTTATTAACGCATCAGAAGAATCCTATGTTTATGGAAACTACGTCTGGTGGGGAATGGCAGACTCAACATTTGATAAGGGGAAATTTGTAACCGATGAAGGGAGTTATATAGATTATGATTACTACCTGAACGAATCGGCAACTGGGTATGGAGAGAACAGATTCAGAGTAAATCAGCTAAAGCAACAAGTTTTAACAAAAGAGGCGGAAGAAGAATTCAAAGAGAACAACTTAACGCTAAGGGAGGAATTCAGGGAGGCAATAAGGCATTACCAGAGGGGAGAAGGAACCGAGGCAAGAAGCATTTGCAGGAGAATAATTCAGAATAACAGAGACTCTGTGATAGCATTAACAGCTCTGAGACTAATAGCAAATACAATTAATACCCCCATAATTCGGGATTCGGTAAGAACATATTTAACTCAGGAGGGTAATAGTCCTGCAAATAATATTGATTTTATAGTAAATTCAAAAGTGATACTTGCAGAGCTGGATGGAACAGATTATATTGAATCAATTAATGCGATAATCAGCAGATATCCGAACACAAGAGAAAAAGATTATCTGTTATACAAGAAGTTCAGTTACTATTACTTCAGAGAGAATAAGCGGGACTCTGCGCTGAGTATACTTAGCGAGATGGAGACGGCATTCCCTGAAGGTATTTATACAAAAATAGCAAAGGAATTAATAGAGGGGAATAAATTATAGAAAAGTCAAAAGGAATCCGGGACAGGCAGTATAAAGAAAATAGAGCTGGTAAATTATCCCAATCCGTTTAATCCGGTGACAACGATTAAATACACTATTTTAAGCAGGGGTGAAGTGAATTTGAGCATCTTTAATATACTTGGTGAGAGATTAAAAGAGATAGTCAATGAGACAGAAGATGAAGGAATTTATAAAGTAAATGTGGATATGAGCAAATTTTCAAGCGGGGTCTACATTTATAGAATTATCACTCCGGACTATTCATTGTCTAAGAAAATGATTTTGATAAAGTGGTTTATTAGTTGATTAGTTTATAAGTTTAGAAGAAAGAAGAAAATGAATAAGATGAGAATAATATTAATGATTCTGCTACTTGCTCAAGCAACTTTTGGGACCATCAGGTACGTCAGCAAAACCGGCAGCAGCACGTCCCCTTACACAAGCTGGGAGACGGCAAGCGATAGTATCCAGAAATGCCTGAACATCTGCGTTGATGGGGATACTGTAATTGTTGCAAACGGAATTTACAAGGAGAGCCTTATCATAAATGCCGCAATAACATTTATCGGTAGCAGCATGGATAGCTGTGTTATAATGGGGGATAACGAACAACAGCATACTATTATCTCAAACAAAAGTTTAATCGTTGAAGGATTCAGTATTAAAGGTATACTTGATTATGCTTATCGGACAATAGCATTAAAAGATTTTTATGGAAATATTAAAGTTTCAAATTGTAGGATTTCCAATTCAGGAAGAGCTATATATACTTATCAATCAAGTGATACATTAAGAAATATAATAATCACAAATGCACATATCGGAATTTATACAGCATGTGGACAGCAGACCTGCTCCCCGGTATTACTAAATTCATTAATTTATATCACAGAAGAAAATGGGATAGCATGGCTGAATTTCCATGGAGGAAATGGGACTCTGCTAAATAACATATTTATTGGCAAAGATGATCCAAGAACAGGGAATTCAGCAGGGATATATTCGGCTACGGCACCACACAGAAATCTTACCGTAAAAAACAACTTGTTTATCAGATTAGGAGGAATTGTAACAATACGAATGCATTCAATATGGTCTGATCCTTATTTTGTAACGAATAATGTATTTATAGAAAACAGATATCCCGAGATTAATTCAATGGTTTTAGAGAAACCCAGATCAAACTCCACAATAAGAAATAATATATTTTTGAGGAATACAAGAGCATTTGTTCTTGAAGAACAACCCAATTCAGACTACAATATATTCTGGGAAAACAAAGTAGACGTTCCACCCCAGTTCAGTTTAGGTTCAAACGATATAAAGGCTGATCCTATGTTTGTAAAAGATTCTCTTCCGGGTACATTTCCCCCTAACGGAATAAGCAACGCAGACTACCATTTACAGATGTACTCCCCGGGAATAGATGCAGGAGACTCAAGTATTCTTGACATTGACGGAAGCAGGAGCGATATTGGGATGTACGGGGGACCTCTTGGACAGAGTTATCAGTATCTCGACCTGCCCCCTAATCCCCCAAGGAATATACGGTACACAGCCAATATAAATGAAAAGAAAATCGTTTTCACATGGAAAAAGAACAGTGAAAACGATTTTAAGGAATATCATGTTTTCAGAGATACAGTTCAGGGATTTACCCCCGATTCTGCGCATCTCTATCTTATACTGCCCGACAGTACACTCGGGGATACAGCTCAGTTTATTGATACTTACTCAGGAGAGAACGCAAAGTATTACTACAGAATAATTGCAACAGACAATCAGGAAAACGAGAGTGAGCCGAGTGATGAAATAAGCGTAATTATAACAGGGGTGGACATAATGGATGTAGAAATAGCAACCGACTACCGTTTATACCAGAACTACCCCAATCCGTTTAACCCGAATACAGTAATTGGTTATCAGTTGGCAGTGGGCAGTTACGTAAAAGTCATGGTATATGACATAAAGGGGGAACTACTTGAGGTTCTGGTAAACGAGAATAAACCTGCGGGGTATTATGAAGTTGAATTTAATGCAGGCAAATATGCAAGCGGAATCTACCTCTACAGAATCGAAGCTGTTGACGAATCCGGTATCCCCCGGTTTATGGATATGAAGAAGATGATTTTTATAAAATAATTAAAGGAGTAATAAGATGAAAAGTATAACTTATTTTGTCCTTTTTTGTGTTGTGATTTATGCACAGGTGAGCTTTGGACAGGCTCATTATTTTAATAAGTATGACGGAATACCGATAATTGCTCATACCAACTTGACTTCTGAACAATTGGTATCGAAGCCTTCATCATTTCAAAAAATGGTGGAACTTGGTATTTTCGGATTCTACGCAACAGACTTAAATCCAACTCGATATGAGGCTATTAAGAGTTCAGGCCTAAAATTATTTCCTTACCAACACAGTTGGACACCTGAAGATACGAATGATGTAAATCCGCAACCCTTTGTAGCACATTATACAAACGGAGTCTATTCAATCTGGTTAGCGGGAGGAAATGGGAATGGTGAGTATGGGAATATAAAAATAGATTATAATCCTTCGCTTGCAGAGTTAAGTCAGAGTGGAACAGGAATAATAACAAAAGCCAATGCTTCTGCCGGTCATCTGTTGGAAGGACCATATTATGCCCAAGCTATACTATCAAAAGTCTATGGGCAAGTCGTTGAATATACCGCAGATTTCAGAATGAAAATAGAACGTATAGAGCCTGTCGAAAATTTGCCTATTGATTATGAAAATGATGTATTATGTTCTCTTCAGGTAGTAGCAACAAGAATTTCGCAAGACTGGGATGGAGGACAGATAACTCAATATGATACATTAAAATATGGAAAAAAAATATTAGTAAAGGATTTTAAGAGTGCGAATGGTATAATGCAATGGGATACCTGGTTAAAAATGAGTACTGGATTATATACACTTGTTGGATTAAACCAGGAAAAGCAAGGATTCTTTGGAGAAAGTATAGAAACAGCAAGTAGATTTTCAACGGAGTTTATGCAGTACAAAGTAAAATGGAATGGACTGCCATATTTGAAATTGAGTTTGGATACAATTATTATTTCAGATGAAGTTGGGGAAAAACTATTTTCAGACCCTGATGCAAGGTATGACATATTATATGCAGTAAGTCATTACAGCGATACAAATTATGTATTAGGATGGCATGGAATAAATGAACCGGGAAGTATTGATAATTATTTATGTTTCAGGAAGGTAAGTGAGATAATTCATGAACAATACCCGAAATTAGAAGTGTTTACAAGTTTAGCGGGAGCATCAAACGGAAGATTTACGTGGAAAGAATTCTATAAAGGAGTAAATCATCCCTCAATATATCCGCATTATGAATTCATAAAGCGGAGCGGATTGAACTATTTATCAATAAACTTATACAACTATAACTATCCGTATATTCCACCACCTGGCTCGGGAGGATATGTAGCCGATCAAAACTATAGGGAACTTAATGCTCAATATGTGGCAGATAGTAACCTTGTAAAATTAGTAGATGCGGATATTCCTATAAGTTATTCTACGCAGTCGGGAAGGTTTTATGATTGGCGATTTGATAAGAATACATTATCCTGGAAAAACCTTATGTATAATCATATCAACCCAACCTTTGAAGAAATGAATTATCATATAAACCTGGGTTTACTATTTGGCGCAAAGGAATTGACATGCGATCCGATATTTACAATTTGGGATACTAATGCTAATCAATACCATCGTGAAGGCTTGATTGATTATGAATCAACGAGCACTCCCCTTACTTCTCTCGGTATTCATTTCAGAGATATAATCAACCCCCGTTTATCCGGTTTATTCGGAAAGAAGCTACAGCAACTTAATGCAGTTGATCAGTATACCGATAAGACGACAGGGCAAATTAATAATCTTTCATACATAAAGTCCATTTCAACATCAGGCTGTAGTGAGGAAGCATCAAACAGCATTATAGATCTAGGGATATTTTCTGAGACCGCATTTCCGGAGATAAAATACTTTATGATTTGCAACAGGTATTATTCTGAATGTTCAGAGTTTGAGGTTCAGCTTTCAGGACTCACCCCATATCAAAATTGGTTTGTTACAGATTATGTTGATACCTGCCGGAAAGAATTAAGCCCGGTCGGGGAGTACTGGCGTTTTTATGATACAATTTCAAGGGGGGATGCCCGTTTGTATGGTGTCAGATCAACAGTCCGATACGGCGGAGAGATAGACTATGATGAGACTGTAACTTCAGAGACACTCACCGAAAACGATCTGACCATCAATTCGGGAAAAACTTTAACTATTATGGGAACCTATGACTGTTATAAGAATATAATAGTCAGCAGTGGAGGAAAACTTGACATAAGACCCGGTTCAACGCTGAATTTCCATAACGGGTCAAAGATTGTAGTTAACGGATTATTCACAGCTAACGGAAAAAGCGACACTCTGATAAATATTGATTTTCAGAGTGTAAGCGGTAATCCGCTAAACGGAATACTTTTTGGTAACAGTTCTTCGGGTAACATTGATTATTGCACAATAGAGAACGGATACTACGGAGTAACTGCCAGTTCATGTTCACTGATAATAAGGAACAGCGAGATAAAAAACTGCAATATCGGCATTTATATGTATAACACATCATATTACGGTAACGACACTGAAATAAACGGATGCAATATTCATGATAATACATATTCAGGTATACATTTGAATAATGCTTCACCATTAATTACTAACAATGCGATAAGCGGAAGTATCGACGGAGTAAGGTGCCTTGATAATTCAGATGCATTATTAGGTAAAGGCGGGGTGGAAGGATATAATGACATAAATGACGTTTGGTGTGGAATATACGTTTTTTCCTCTGATCCGAAATTAGGGAGTTTTGACGAAAAGCACCAGGCAGAGATAGGGGGATATAACAGTATAGTTGGAGAGGACTATCACGCTTTTGTTGAGATGTATAGTGAAGTAATTGCACACTTAAACTGGTGGGGTTCCCCAAACCCTCAGGCGGGAAAATTTATACAAGAAGATGGAGGGGCGATAGATTATAATTATTTTCTTGAGAGTTCACCCTTTGGAGAAATTCAAACACCTGAGGAAGGGGGAGAAGAACTCCTTGTGAAGGGGAAAACGGGACAGATTCCTCTTGAGGGATTAACAACAAGGGAAAAGTACCGAGTGGCAGCGAGGTGCTATCTTAACAGAGATAAAGCCGGAGCGAGGATGTTGTGCAACAGTATTCTTGATGAGGAGGGAGAAAACAGAATGAAATACCCGGCTTTGAGGTTATTAGTAAGGTGCATTGATGAGGACAGTGTGAGAACAAACGTAATCGGTAAAATAAATAATACCCTTCTTACAACAGCCCAGACAGATTACAATGCATACCTTGAGATGACTCTGGCCGATATTGTAAAGAGCAGCTATTTAACAAGTCTTGACGGAATAATGACCAAATACAGGAATACTGCTTATAAACCGCTGATATTATTCAGGAAGTTTAGTTATCTTTATTTCGAGGAAGAGAATAGAGATTCAGCGAGGGTGATAGCGGAAATGATGGAGAGTCAGTATCCCGATCATGAATTAACGAAGAGTGCAAAGATGATGTTTGGGGTGACAACACTGAAAAAAGAGACAGAAGAAACCTCAACAATTCCAAAAGAATATAAACTGTATCAGAATTACCCCAACCCGTTTAATCCCGTTACAACGATAAAATATCAACTCCCTGCAAACAGCAAAGTAACTTTAACGATATATGACATACTGGGAAAGGAAGTGACAAAGCTTGTAGATAAGGAGCAGGAAGCAGGAAAGTACGAGGTTGAGTTCAATAGTGGCAAACTAGCAAGCGGAGTATATGTCTACAGGATAAAAGCGGGAGAATTTATGATGTCCAAAAAGATGATACTGGTGAAGTGAGGAAAAGGCAGAGGCAAAGGAAAAGTGAAAGGAAGAAAATGAATAAGATGAGAATAATATTAATGATTCTGCTGCTTGCGCAGGTAGCTTTTGGGACTATAAGGTATGTAAGCAAGACAGGGAGCAGCACCTCACCATACATTACTTGGGAAACAGCAAGCGATAGTATCCAGAAATGCCTGAACATCTGCATTGACGGGGATACCGTAATTGTCGCAAACGGAGTGTATAAGGAAAACATTGATATTAATGCTTCAATAACTTTAATCGGTAGCAGTATGGATAGTTGTGTGATAATGGGCGGGACAGAAAAATTATATACAATTGGTGCATATAAGAGTTTGGTTATTCAAGGATTTGGAATTACCGGAAGAGAAGATTATGCTTATAGGGCAATTAACTTAAGAGATTTTTACGGAAATATTAAGGTTTCAAATTGTAGGATTTATAATTGCAATAGTGGTATTAAAACATATCAATCAAGCGATACATTAAGAAATTTAATCATAACTAATGTAGAAACAGGAATAGAAACATGGTGTACATTGCAGACATGCTCCCCGGTGTTGCTTAATTCTCTAGTATATGTAACCCGAGAAAATGGAAAAGTATGGTTGAATTTCCATGGAGGGAATGGCACTCTCTTAAACAACATATTTGTTGGCAAAGATGATCCCGAAACAGGCAATTCATCAGGTATATATTCTGCCTCTGCACCTCACAGAAAACTTACCGTAAAAAACAACTTGTTTATTAGATTGGCAGGATTACAAACAATACGCATGCATTCTATTTGGAGTGATCCATATTTCGTAACAAATAATGTATTCCTTGAATGCAGATATCCTTTGAATTATTCATCGGTTTTTGAAAGGCCCAGAGAAAACTCCACTATAAGAAATAATGTGTTTCTGAGGAACACGAAAGTATTCTATATTGAACAGCAACCGAATTCAGACTACAATATATTCTGGGAAAACAATGAAAACATACCACCTGGGTTTAATTTAGGTTTACATGATATAAAGGCTGATCCTATGTTTGTAAAAGATTCTCTTCCAAGTACATTTCCCCCTAACGCAATAAGCAACGCGGACTACCATTTACAGATGTACTCCCCGGGAATAGATGCAGGAGACTCAAGTATTCTTGATATTGACGGAAGCAGAAGCGATATTGGGATGTACGGTGGACCACTTGGGCAGAGTTATCAGTATCTCGACCTGCCGCCTAATCCCCCAAGGAATATACGGTACACAGCCAATATAAATGAAAAGAAAATCGTTTTCACATGGAAAAAGAACAGTGAAAACGATTTTAAGGAATATCATGTTTTCAGAGATACAGTTCAGGGATTTACCCCCGATTCTGCGCATCTCTATCTTATACTGCCCGACAGTACACTCGGGGATACAGCTCAGTTTATTGATACTTACTCAGGAGAGAACGCAAAGTATTACTACAGAATAATTGCAACAGACAATCAGGAAAACGAGAGTGAGCCGAGTGATGAAATAAGCGTAATTATAACAGGGGTGGACATAATGGATGTAGAAATAGCTACTGATTACCGTTTATATCAAAACTACCCTAATCCGTTCAATCCAAACACAGTCATAAGTTTTCAGTTGGCAGTTGGCAGTTACGTAAAAGTGATGGTATATGACATAAAGGGAGAACTGTTGGAGGTGTTGGTAAATGAGAATAAGCCTGCGGGGTATTATGAAGTTGAATTTAATGCAGGGAAATATGCAAGCGGAATATATCTTTACAGAATCGAAACAGTTGACGAATCCGGCATCCCCCGGTTTATGGATATGAAGAAGATGATGCTGGTTAAATAATGTTTGTAAAGTTTATGAATTGATTTGATTATTAGTTAATCAGTTGATAAGTTGATAAGTTGATTAGTATGAAAGAGATAAAAATGAAAAAAATAACAAAATGCACTTTGCTGTTTTTTGTTCTGTTTTATTCGACCATGAATTATGGACAGGCTCATTATTTTAATAAGTATGACGGAATACCGATAATTGCTCATACCAATTTGACTTCTGAACAATTGGTATTAAAGCCAACTTCACTCCAAAAGATGGAAGAATTAGGGATATTCGGATTTTATGCGACAAACTTAAATCCATCGAGATATAGTTATATAACGAATAATTACGAAATGAGATTATTTCCATACCAGTTGAGTTGGAATACCGAAGAATCTTATCCGCCTCCATTCATAGCACATTATACAAACGGAGTATATTCAATTTGGATAGCGGGAGGGAATGGTAATGATGAGTATGGAAATATAAAAATAAATTATGATACTTCCCTTGCAGAATTAAGACCCGGTGGTATAGGGATAATAACAAAAGCCAATGCTTCTGCCGGTCATCTGTTGGAAGGGCCATATTATTATCAGGCCGTTAAATCAAAAGTGTATGGACAAGATATTTTTTATACGGCTGACTTCAGAATGAAAATAGATCGTGTTGATCCAAATGGAAGTCTCTCTGAAAACTATGAAAATGATTTAGTATGTAAACTGCAGGTAGTAGCAACAAGAATTTCGCAAGACTGGGAGGGAGGACCGATAATTCAATATGATACTGTTGTGTATTCAAAAGATATATTGGTGGAAGATTTTAAGAATATTAATAATGTAGTGTCGTGGGATGTTTGGAAAAGGATTAGTACCGCAGAATACAAACTTGATGCCCTGAACCAGGAAAGGCAGGCATATTTCGGTGAGAGTCTTCTAACCGGAAGTCAGTTTTCATCAGAGTATATGCAGTATAAAGTATATTGGAATGGACTTGCGTATTTAAAATTAAGTTTGGATTCAGTAATTATTTCCGATCGCGAGGGAAAAAAATTGTTTACAGATCCTGAGGCGAGAGATCATATTTTAGATGCAGTAAGTTATTACAGCGATACAAACCATGTATTAGGGTGGCATGGAATCGGGGAGCCGTCATCCATAGATAATTATCTTTGTTTCAGGAAAGTAAATGAGATAATCCACGAGCAATACCCCAAATTAGATATATTCACAAGTTTAGCGGGAGCATCAACTGGCAGATATACATGGAAAGAATTCTATAAAGGAGTAAATCATCCATTAATATATCCGGGTTATGAATTCATAAAGCGGAGCGGATTGAACTATTTATCAATAAACTTATACAACTATAACTATCCGTATATTCCACCACCCGGCTCGGGAGGATATGTGGCAGATCCAAACTACAGGGAACTTAATGCTGGATATGTAGCAGATAGTAACCTTGTAAAATTAGTAGATGAGGATATTCCTATAAGTTATTCTACACAGTCGGGAAAGTTTTATGATTGGCGATTTGATGAGAATACCTTATCCTGGGAAAACATAATGTATAATCATATCAATCCAACCTTTGAAGAAATGAATTATCACATAAACCTGGGCTTACTATTTGGCGCAAAGGAGTTGACATGCGACCCGGTATTTACAATTTGGGATGCAACTGCCAATCAATACCATCGTGAAGGCTTGATTGATTATGAATCAACGAGCACTCCCCTTACTTCTCTCGGTATCCATTTCAGAAATAAAGTTAATCCCCGTTTATCCGGATTAATGGGAAAAACGCTAAGAAAACTGAATCAGGAAGAACAGGAAACAGGAATCAACTTGCGGAACAGTAATTATTCGGATAACTACATTGACTCAATAAGAACGAACGCAAGGGGGAGTGATACCTCAATGGTAGACATCGGGCTGTTTTCTGACAGCTCAAATTCAGACAAAAAGTATCTAATGCTTCTAAGCAGGTGGTATAATACAAATTCAGCCGACAGATACACTTTCCAATTCAAGACATATAGAAATTGGGTAATTTACGATTATACAGATTCATTAAGCAGAGTGAGTCTCATTAACTCAAACGATAAAGGATATTATGAAGATACAATATCAACGGGAGATGCCAGGTTATACCGGATATATCCCGTTGTAAAATACGGGGGTGAGATAAACTATGATGAAACTGTAACAAACGAGAGTTTAAGCGAGAATGATCTTATAGTAAAAAACGGAGCTACACTGACAATTAACGGGACATACAATTGTCATAAAAACATATTAGTTGATACCGGTGGGAGATTAAAAATAATTGAGGGATCAACACTGAACTTTTCCGGCGGAGCAAAATTAATAGTAAGCGGGAGACTGACTGCAAAGGGAGATAATTCCCCCATTACGTTTAATTTTGGTGCAATAAACGCAGATTCGGCAAACGGAATAGTTCTTCAGGAAAGCAGCAATGACACTCTTATTAATTGTAAAATCCTGAATGCGCATACCGGGATTAAAATAGAAGCTTCAGCTCCTTATATCGACTTTTGTGAAATCACCAACAGTCAAAACGGAATGGTGCTTGTTGACACTTACTACGATGTGGAAAATGATACGGGGATAATCACTCCTGACTATTCATTGTCTAAGAAAATGATACTAATAAAATAAGGAAAAGGTTCCGCCCCGGCGGAGGGAAAGGTAAAGAGAAAGGAAGAAAATGAACAAATTAAGAATAATATTCATGATTATTTTGCTTGCGCAGGGAGCGTTTGGAACAATAAGGTATGTAAGCAAAACCGGCAGCAGCACACCCCCATATATATCCTGGGAAACGGCAAGTGATTCAATACAAAAATGCTTTAACCTTTGTGTGGATGGTGATACTGTAATTGTTGCGAATGGTGTTTATAAAGAGAGTCTTATCATAAACGCCGCAATCACTTTTATCGGCAGCAGTATGGATAGCTGTCTTCTAAGCGGGGTTCAAGATAAAATATATACAATCAGATCGTATAATAACGTTGTAATACAAGGATTTGGAATTTCAGGAAGATTGGACTATGCATATCGGGGTATCATTCAGAAAGATTTTTATGGAAGCATTAAAGTAACAAATTGTAGAATCTATAATTGCTACTGTGCTATTAATACATACCAATCAAGTGATACATTAAGAAACTTAATAATCTCAAATGTTGAAGTCGGAATAGAAACATGGTGCACATTACAGACATGTTTTCCAGTGTTGCTCAATTCTCTAATATACGTTACGCAAGAAAATGGAGTTGCCTGGTTGAATGGTGAGGGGGGAAATGGGACTCTGCTAAACAACATATTTATTGGTAAAGATGATCCAAGAACAGGGAATTCAGCAGGGATATATTCGGCCACGGCACCACACAGAAAACTTACCGTAAAAAACAACTTGTTTATCAGATTGGGAGGAATAGTAACAATACGAATGCATTCAATATGGTCTGATCCTTATTTTGTAACCAATAATGTATTTTTAGAAAACAGATATCCCGAGATTAATTCAATGGTTTTAGAGAAACCCAGATCAAACTCCACAATAAGAAATAATATATTTTTAAGGAACACAAGAGCATTTGTTCTTGAAGAACAGCCCAATTCAGACTACAATGTATTCTGGGAAAACAAAAAAAGCATACCCCCGCCATATAACTTAGGGTTACATGATATAAAAGCAGATCCTATGTTTGTAAAAGATTCTCTTCCGGGCACATTTCCCCCTAACGCAATAAGCAACGCAGACTACCATTTACAGATGCACTCCCCCGGAATAGATGCGGGAGACCCGAATATTCTTGACGTTGACGGAAGCAGAAGCGATATTGGAATGTACGGTGGACCTCTCGGGCAGAGTTATCAGTATCTCGACCTGCCGCCTAATCCCCCCAGGAATATAAAGTACACTGCCAATATAAATGAAAAGAAAATCATTTTCACATGGAAAAAGAACAGTGAAAGCGACTTTAAGGAATATCATGTTTTCAGAGATACGGTTCAGGGATTTACCCCCGATTCTGCGCATCTCTATCTTATACTACCCGACAGTACACTCGGGGACACCGCTCAGTTTATTGACACTTACTCAGGAGAGAACTCAAAGTATTACTACAGAATAATTGCAACAGACAATCAGGGAAATGAGAGTGAACCGAGTGATGAGATAAGCGTGATAATAACCGGAGTTGACATAATAGATGTAGAAATAGCAACCGACTACCGTTTATACCAGAACTATCCTAATCCTTTCAACCCAAATACAGTCATAAGTTATCAGTTGGCAGTGGGGAGTTACGTAAAAGTGATGGTATATGACATAAAGGGAGAACTGTTGGAGGTGTTGGTAAATGAGAATAAGCCTGCCGGGTATTATGAAGTTGAATTTAATGCAGGGAAATATGCAAGCGGAATATATCTCTACCGAATCGAAGCAGTTGACGAATCGGGCATCCCCCGGTTTATGGATATGAAGAAGATGGTGTTGATCAAGTAGTTTATCAGGTTCATCAATTTTCTCAAGTTCGTCAAGTTGATTGGTTGTCATTATGTAGGCATTTGGCATCACTTGTTTTCCCGGTAGGATGGGAATAGATTAGAGGCATCTTTATGGTTCGATTTGAATTGATACAGTCCACGGATTAACACAGAAGAAGCTATTAATGGAAAAAATAATGATCAGTAAAAAAGGACAAAAAATGAAAACTAAATTCTTTTACTTGTTATATATTTTTGTAACAATGTTCTTAAATATTGAGTTACATTCACAGACTGAAAATCTTCCGTATTATTTAAGTCAATATAACGGAATCCCGATTATTGCACATACCAATCTGACTTCTGGTACCATTATACAAGCAGGCACACCTGTTCTTCAAAGGATGAAAGAACTTGGAGTTTACGGATTTATAGCCACAAATTTAGATGAGAGCGGATATAATATAATAAAGAACATCGGATTAAAGATGATACCATATCAGATAGACACATCATTAAACAATTCAATTGGCTACTATACTGATGCTGCGTATTCGATATGGGAAGCGGAGGGCGACTTGAGTATGGGTATGGCTAAAATTGAATATAATTCAGAGATTGGTGAGATATTTACTGACTCTGTTGGAATAAACGGAGTTAGGACAAAAATTGATATTCAAGGTGAGAATGAACTAATCTTCGGTCCCTGGTACTATCAGGGTAAAAAGTATAAACTATTTGAGGATTGGCAATTAATAGGATATACTGCTGATTACCGATTAAAAATAGAACCAATTATACCGGAATCAATGATGCCTTTCGGTTATACGGATAGTGTGGTTTGTGAACTTCAGATAACAGCCTCTAATTTTGACGAGAATTTAATTGAAAGGGTAAAAGTATTGTGGTCAAAAAATCTGAAAGTATCGGATTTCCAAACCGGAAATCAATTATGGAATACCTGGAAAAATTATTCGCACGAGTATAATCTAAGTAGTCTATCTGAAATGTCACCGGAAGAGAGGAAAATACCTACTGAAACATTTGATCCGGCAACATTTACATCAGATTACATGCAATATAAAGTAATCTGGAAGGGAAGAACTTTTTTGAAATTATATGTTGATAAAATTCACATTTATGATGACAGAGGTAACAGATTATATAATGATTATCCTACAAGAAATCAAATTAAAACCGCAATAAGACGATTTACAGATAAGAACGAAGTAATCGGGTTACATGGTCTGAATGAACCAGGAAGCATAGATAATTATTTATGCTTCAGAGAGATGGGAAATTTAATAAAAGGCGAAGAACCCGATTTGGATATTTATACGAGTATCTGTACAAGCTGGTTTGGCAGGTATGGACAAAATCATTATTTAACAAAAGGAGTAAACAATCTTTCAATATATCCGGGGTATGAATTTTATAAGAAAACGGGAATGAAGTATGTATCGATGAATATTTATTCATTTAATTATCCTATACTTCCTCCTGTATCTGAATTTCCTGCCTGTCCAGGTTATGAATTGAGAAGCAATGTTTATGACACGCTAAATGTATATTATTTAACCTACAGAAGCTTAAATTTCATACATGATTATAACATCCCTTTAAGTTATTCAACACAGACAGGTAAGTTTTATAACTGGAAAAATGGCGTGGACGAATATTGCTTTTCAAAAGTACCCGAGAATAAGGAATTAAATTACCATGTAAATATAGGGTTGCTATATGGGGCAAAAGAATTGACAATTGATCCAACGTTTACTTTAGCACATGAGACAAATGGACTATGGAGAGAAGGGCTAATAGATTTTACAAATTCGGGTGGGAATTACCCGTTTACTCCACTTGGTGAATTTTTTAAGGATATAATCAAACCTCGTTTATCCGGATTAATGGGGAAGACACTGAAGAAATTAAATCAAGCACATCAGATATTGGGGGTGGATGTGCTGACAAACAATCTTAATAATATTAATTACAGAAAATTGAAGTATATAAATTGTCCGGCAACAGAAGCGACTATCTGCACAACAGATGTGGGTTTCTTTGATTCGAACGAACCCTGGAAAAATCATTTCTTTATAATTAACAGACACTATAGTTCTGAAAGTTCTTTGACAATCGGCTTGAAGGATTTATATGTTTATTCAAACTGGACACTCAGTAATCTAACCGATACAGTTTCCACGACAATCAACAAGGACTCCGGGAATGAAGCGACTTTCAATGAAGAAATACCCCCGGGAGACGGTAAACTATATAGTCTGTCTCCGACAGTAATCAGCGGAGGTGAATTGACGGGGGATGAAACCATAGGTACAACCACAACCCTGAGTGGTAACTTAATTGTGGGGACGGGGGTAACTCTGACGGTAAACAGTGTATATAATCTTTACGGAGATATAACGATTAAAAGCGGCGGTGCAATAAAAACAACCGGGGAAGGGGTAATAAATGTTTATCAGGGGAAGCGGATAATTGCAGAGGGGATCAGCGAAATTTCGGGAACATCCACCGGAAAGATAACGATTAACTTCATCGCTCCGGTACAAAACAACGGGATATATGCTTTACAGGAAGCTTTTCTAACTGTTAATTACGCAAAAATAATGAATGCCGTTTATGGAATAATATACCAGAATCCAAGTGCTCAAAGACTTAATGGTTCACTGACAATAACAAACTGCGAGTTGATTAACTGTAATACAGGGATAAAACTGGAGAATCTGACAACATTTACGCCATTAATAACAGGTAATATCATTATGGATTGCAATATTGGGATAATGGGAATAAATAATAGCGGAACAACGATAATGAATAACAGCATCACCTCCTGGAGCGGAATATGGCTAACGAATACATCGGGAGGATCAATTATCAATAACCAGCTTGAGCCGCAGACAGTAAATAACGGAGTCGGAATATACCTGCAATCCAGTCTGGGAACAATAAGAGAAAACTATATAGATAATTTTTCAAACGGTATTTTCCTGGCGAATTCATCTCCGCTGCTTGGAGAGAACATAATAACAAACAATTCACAATACGGAATATACTGTGGTTCGGGTTCATCACCACAGTTAAGTATGTCACTCTTAGCATCGGAAGGGAATGAACAGTATTATCTTATAGCGGGATTAAATTATTTAGAAAATAACGGTACAGAAACAAACAATACACCGGAGTTGTATATAAGCAACAGCCTTCCAAATCTTGATTTCGGGTATAATTGCATAATTGATGACAGAGACTTAAAAAGTTTATTAATTGGGGGTGAGTTTGAGGAAGCGCATTCCCCGGTTCCTGCAAGAATGAATTACTGGGGAGATAATGGGAATGAACCGTATGAAAGATTCGGGATAAATGTTGATTATGGAGATTATTTAACAACGTGTGCACAGCAAGGGCTAATATTCGGGGTTAACTATATAGAAATGAGAGATAACAATAATGTGGTGACGGACACGCTATATTCACTGCAACAGGAGCCGGTTAATATAAGCGCAAGGGAAATACTGGAATCAGAAGCTGAAAATGCATTTATAACAGGGGACTATATTGAGGCGAAAAACAAGTATTTAGCATTAGTAAACGCTTATGGTACAGAGGCGGGGGGAATAAAGAGTTATCACCGACTGTATGAAACGGACAAGATGGTGGGAATTACAGATGAAATAATAAGTTCAAGAATAACATTGTGTCAGGAGAAAGCGAATCAAACAGCGGATACATTGCTCCGGAAAATGGTAAACCAGATAATCTCACTCTATTACATAGAGAGGCGGGAATTTCAGACAGCGTTAAGCAGATATGAAGGAGTAATGGGTACCAGCATAATAGAGGAGGAAGCCCTGTTTGCAGAATTAGACGCGTATACAGTTGCTTATTTAAGCAGTCAAAGTCAGGGTGGATTAGGGAAGGTTACGGAGAATAAATACTTGATTAAATCAAATGAAGACTATACAGAAAAGATACAGGACGTATTATCGAAGAAGTTTTCTGTCTTTAAGTCGGAAACAAAAAAAGAGGTGATACCGGAACAATACAATTTATTCCAGAACTACCCGAATCCTTTCAATCCGGAGACAGTGATCAGTTATCAGTTGGTAGCCGGTGGGCAGGTAAGTCTGAAAGTCTATGATATCCTGGGGAATGAAATTGTCACTTTGGTTGATAAGGAGCAGGAATCGGGAAGATATCAGGTGACTTTTGATGCCTCAAAACTTGCTAGCGGAGTATATATTTGCCGGATAGTAACCGGTGATTTTGTAAAGACGATTAAGATGAGCCTGGTGAAGTAGCGTTCATTGCGTTTGTAACGTTCGAAACGGATATGAGTTGATAGGATTATAGGTTTATTAGTTGATTAGTTTAGAAGGAGAATAAAATGAATAAATTAAGAATAATATTAATGATTTTACTGCTTGCGCAAGGAGCTTTTGGGACTATAAGGTATGTAAGTAAGACGGGGAGCAGCACTCCCCCATATATTACTTGGGAGACAGCAAGTGACAGTATTCAGAAATGTCTGGATATCTGCATTGATGGTGATACTGTAATAGTAGCCAACGGAGTTTATAAAGAAAGCCTGATAATTAACCCCGCACTTACTTTAATTGGCAGCAGTATGGATAGTTGTGTGATTGATGGAAGAGGATTGGCTTTAATAACAATTTCTTTGGAGGATCATGGCTATATCAGTGGAATTCATATTATTGGTAGAGGAAAAGAGAATATGAACTTTAAAGGAGTATTATGTGGCGACTTTAAGAACTTAGATGTAATGAATTGCAGAATATCAAATTGTTATGATGGAATTTATTTTACAAAATCTAGTGGGGAAATAAAAAATGTAATTATGCAAGAAATTGTCTCAGGAGTTTTTACCTTTTGTATGTCAGACACGTGTAAACCGAAACTGTACAATTCTTTATTAGTGCTTGATGCAGAACTGGGAAAATATGCCTGGACATCCTTTGATGGTGGAGAGCCAACAATTGAAAACAATATAATGGTTGGGAAAATACGAGATGGATTCGGTGCGCCCAAAGGAATAACTACAGGTTTTAGGGATCATAAAAAAATAATTGTAAAAAACAATCTAATGTCCGGTTTTCTTTATTGTATTCCTGAAAATGATGGAACAGATTCAGGAATTGTAATAAACAACATAATGACAGAAAATTATCAAGAATGGGGAGTAATTTTTTACCCAAATAACAAGATTAAAATAAGAAACAATATATTTTCTAAAAGTGATTATGCAATTCTTACTAATGTACAACCCAATATTAACCATAATCTGTTTTGGGAGAATAATCAGATTATCAGTTCACCATTCAGTCTTGGCAGCGAGGATATAATAGCGAATCCCATGTTTGTAAAAGATACAATGGGATATAGTTTAAAGGGAGACTATCATTTGCAGAAATATTCTCCCGGAATAGATGCAGGTGATCCGACAATTCTTGATAAAGACGGTTCAAGAAGTGACATAGGGCTGTATGGAGGTCCGGGTGGAGAGGTATATCAATATCTTGATTTACCGCCACTTACTCCGAGGAACATTAAGTACACAGCAAATATAAATGAAAAGAAAATAATATTCAGTTGGAAGAAGAACAGCGAGAGTGACTTTAAGGAATATCAGGTATTCAGAGATACAGTGCAAGGTTTTACACCAGATTCTGTGCATCTCTATCTTATTCTACCCGACAGTACACTCGGGGACACCGCTCAGTTTATTGACACCTACTCAGGAGAGAACGCAAAGTATTACTACAGAATAATTGCAACAGACAATCAGGGAAATGAGAGTGAACCGAGTGATGAGATAAGCGTGATAATAACGGGAGTTGAAATAATAGATGTGGAAATAGCCACCGACTACCGTTTATATCAGAACTACCCAAATCCGTTCAACCCAAACACAGTTATTGGTTATCAGTTAGCAGTAAGCAGTTACGTGAAAGTGATAGTGTATGACATAAAGGGGGAGGTGTTGGAAGTTTTGGTAAAGGAGAACAAACCTGAAGGGTATTACGAGATTGAATTCAACGGGGGAAAATACGCAAGCGGAATATATCTCTACCGAATCGAAACGGTTGACGAATCCGGCATTCCAAGATTTATGGATATGAAAAAGATGATATTGGTTAAATGACACAAATAACTTGTATAAAGGATTTAGAAAATGGATTTGCATAAATTATTGATCGTCGCACTCTTATTATTTGTAAATATACACGGGCAGCAGCATATCGCAGTATATGACAGAATTCCCCTGTATGTTTTTCCCTGGGGTCTGGACTCAAACACAACACAGAACCGGATACAAAGTATGTGGGAAATGGGAGCGGATGGTGTGATAGCACAGGAAGTAAGGGCTGCTTTGTTTAACAGACTTAACACTGCCGGATTAAGAATCATACCATACAACACAATTCCCGATTCCCCTTATGTTAATTATATTGCAAAGTATACTGACGCCTCTTATACAGTGTGGGAAGCAGAGGGGACGGATACAGAGGTTGGGAAAGTTTCACTTTTCCACAAAAACACAATAGGCGAAACAGTAAACGAAGGGGGGATAACCTGGGTAAGAACAATAACGGGTGCCGGGGGGGATACATTACTAAAAGGACCGGGTTATTTCCAATCACCACATTATATAATCGAGCCGGGGAATAATACACAAAGAATCAGAGAATATGAAGCAAGGTACATTTTGAAAATAGACACAAATCCATTATTATCTCAGGACAGCATATCTCACCTGGAATCAGAAAACGATACGGTAGTCGTACTAAGAGTTACATATAATCCACACCCCAAGTCACAATTACCAATTACGATTGATTCACTGATTCTTAGGATATCAGACTTAAAACCTTACAACACCATTAAATCAAAAATAATCTCTTATGATTTAGAGGGATTACAGCAAAGTATAACAAAAACTTTATCAGCGGTAAAAGAAAACATTGATGTCTCCATTGCAGCAAGATATGTTGAATTCCGCATAGAATGGAAAGGATTAAGTTATGTCAGATTATGGGTTGATAAAGTAATTGTTTCAGATGACAGAGGACGAGTATTGATAGAGTCTAACTCCTATAATCAAGGAATCCGATGGCAGGCAAACGACTCATTATTCGCATATCCTGTTGATAAATATGACACTACGATAGTAGGATGGTATGCTGTAGATGAACCGAGCAATATAGATAACTGTGAACCGTTAAGATATGTAGACAGTTTAATAAAGTCTGCAACAAACGGCAAAAAACAGTTGGTGGTCTCGCTGGCAGGTAACTTCAGCGGATGGTTTGAATCTGATAATCCTGCTCCTTCTGAAAGTGTTAATCGTATGGAGGAGTTATTGAAGCGGAGCAGGGTGAAAAGCGTAATGCTGAATTTTTATCCGTATAATCTTCCATGGCGGGAAAAGGAGCCCGGCTATAAAAGTGATAACCTGATACATCTTACGGAATGTCACCTGAAGGTTATTAACAAAACAGATTCTCTGTTCTGGAGCAGCATACAGACGGGGAAATGGCTTTACTATGATGTATTAAACAATTTAGCGGGACCGGATAAAGTGCCAACAGTAGCTCAGTATCTGTACCAGATAAATCTGAGTTTACTTTATGGTTCAAAGGGAATAATTTTAAATAATTATTACTATGGCAATAGTGAGTTGGTGACATCGCTATACAATATTAATGATGATGCGAGACACTATCTCTGGTACACAACAAGAGATACAATAAGCCCAAGGTTAAAAGGTATATACGGAATTACATTAAGGAACATTTTACAAAAGTCTCAAATACCCGGTATCGATATTACAACCGCAAGCGGAGAAATAAACCGTGAGAATCTTAAAAGTATTAGCAAAGACGCTGTATATGACGGGGAAATGTCTGTGGATGTGGGTTTTTTCGAGGGGAGTGGTGAGACTAAGTATTTTATGTTATTAAACAGATACTACAGTGAATATACCGGAATACGGGTCCGTTTGATGGGTTTGAGCGGATACAACAACTGGACAGTAAAAGAATATCGGGATACTGCTTATAAGTATCTGACATCAAGCGCGGATACTTCTTTATTTGCTGATGTAATAGGCAAAGGGGACGCTAAGCTATACTCAGTAAGACCAAGTGTGATGGTTGGAGGGGAGATAAACGCAGATGAAACCATTTCCGGGACGGTAGAGTTAAATGACGAACTAAGAGTAAAAAACGGAGCAACTCTGACAATTAACGGGACATACACATGTCATAAAAACATTTTAGTTGATTCCGGTGGGAAATTAAAAATAATTGAGGGATCGACACTGAACTTTTACGGCGGAGCGAAATTAATAGTGAACGGAAGGCTAACCTCAAAAGGAGATAATTCACCGATTACGTTTAACTTTGGTGCAATAGCCGCAGATTCGGCAAACGGAATAGTTCTTCAGGAAAGCAGCTATGACACTCTGATTAATTGTAAAATCCTGAATGCGCATACCGGGATTAAAATAGATGCCTCAGCTCCTTATATCGACTTTTGTGAAATCACCAACAGTCAAAACGGAATGGTACTTGTAGACACTTACTACGATGTGGAAAATGACACAGGAACAATCATAAAAGAGATGCAGATAACGAATTGTGCAACGGGGATACATATGGAATCCTCATCTGCGTTTCTGTCAGAGAACCACACGGACAGTTGTATTGTTGGTATGCGATGTGTAGACGGGTCATTCCCAATATTCGGAGAATGGAACCAGTTTGGGTTGAATCGTATTACGGGAGAGGACACGGGAATAGTTGCCGTAAAATCGGGGATAATACTTGGAATGGCAGGTAACCCTCTTTTTGCAGGATATAACGATTGTTTAAGTGAAAATACCCTTATTAACGCATCAGAAGAATCCTATGTCTATGGAAACTACGTCTGGTGGGGAATGGCAGACTCAACATTTGATAAGGGGAAATTTATAACCGATGAAGGGAGTTATATAGATTATGATTACTACCTGAACGAATCGGCAACCGGGTATGGAGAGAACCGATTCATAGTGAATCAACCAAAGCAACAAGTTTTGACTAAAGAAGCGGAAGAAGGATTCAGGGAGAACAACTTAACGCTAAGGGAGGAATTCAGGGGGGCTATAAGGCATTACCTGAGGGGAGAAGGAACTGAGGCAAGAAGCATTTGCAGGTCGATAATTCAGAATAACAGAGACTCTGTGATAGCATTAACAGCTCTGAGACTAATAGCAAATACAATTAATACACTCACCATAAGGGATTCGGTAAGAACGTATTTAACTCAACAGAGTAATAGTCCTGCAAATAATATTGATTTTATAGTAAATTCAAAAGTGATACTTGCAGAGCTGGAAGGAACAGATTTTATTGAATCAATTAATGCGATAATCAGCAGATATCCGAACACAAGTGAAAAAGATTATTTGTTATACAAGAAGTTTAGTCACTATTACTTCAGAGAGAATAAACGGGACTCTGCGCTGAGTATACTGAGCGAGATGGAGACGGCATTTCCTGAAGGTATTTATACAAAAATAGCAAAGGAATTGACTGGGGGGAATAAGTTACAGAAAAGTCAAAATGAATCCGGGACAGGCAATATAAAGAAAATAGAGTTGGTAAATTATCCCAATCCGTTTAATCCTGTGACTACAATAAAATATACTGTTTTAAGCAGGGGTGAAGTGAATTTGAGCATCTTTAATATACTTGGAGAGAGATTAAAAGAGATAGTCAATGGGACAGAAGATGAAGGAATTTACAAAGTTAATGTGGATATGAGCAGATTTTCAAGCGGAGTCTACATATATAGAATTATCACTCCTGACTATTCGTTGTCTAAGAAAATGATACTAATAAAATAAGGAAAAGGTTCCGCCCCGGCGGAGGGAAAGGTAAAGAGAAAGGAAGAAAATGAACAAATTAAGAATAATATTCATGATTATTTTGCTTGCGCAGGGAGCGTTTGGAACAATAAGGTATGTAAGCAAAACCGGCAGCAGCACACCCCCATACATTACTTGGGAGACTGCAAGTGATTCAATACAAAAATGTTTTAATCTTTCTGTTGATGGTGATACAGTAATAATCGGTAATGGAACATACAGGGAATGGTTTTATGTTATTAAAGAACTTACTATTCTTGGAATTAGTATGGATAGCACAATAGTTGATGCCACAGATCTTGTCCCTGGCCCTGCTCCGATGGAATATTATTGCTCTTTTTTATTTAAGAAAAAAAGCAAGATAGAAAATCTTTCGTTAATTGGTAAAGGAATTATTCCGGGGTTTTTTACAATAAGTATAGAAAATTGTACTGTGATAGTAAAAAATTGTTCTGTAAAAAGCGGAATAAGTGCAATTCATTTAATCGGTTACTTTACAAATGATATACTTATTGAAAAATGTATAATAAGCGAAACAATGACAGGACTACTATCTGTTGCTATGACAACACTATTTGAATATGTAATAAAGGACTGTGTTATAATAACTATTAATGATGTTAGTAAGGGAACCGGAATAAAAAACAATTACAGTCTATTCAGAAGCCAAGGGAATATTATTATAGGAAAGGATATCGGATACTCTGCAATTCACTCAGAGGGTAACTACACCTCAAACATTCTGAATAACTTTGGTACAGGATATGATAATGTTCTATTTAAACTTTATCATGTCCCCGGGAGCACAAACAATTTTGTTAACAATGTCTCAACATACTTTCAGCACATAAATACTACAGTGAGTAGATGTATTATTCTTAGCTATGGTAACCTTTGGAATGTAAAAAACAATATAATTATGAATACAAAAGGAATCAAACCTGCTCTATATTGCGAGGTTGACACACTAAAGACGGACTACAATATATTCTGGAAAAATGGACTAAACGGGGATAATAGAGTCAAATTCGGAGAAAATGATTTATTTGTAGACCCTATGCTGATAAATGATACAGTGGCAGTTGTGAATGGAAGCTTTGATTATCATCTTCAGAAATACTCTCCCGGAATAGATGCGGGAGACCCAAGTATTCTTGACGTTGACGGAAGCAGAAGTGATATAGGACTGTACGGAGGTCCGTTTGGAAAAATATACAACTACATCGACTTACCACCTAAAAGACCTTCCGGAATATTGCCAACACTAATTCCCGACGAGAAAAGAATAATTGTTAGATGGGCAAAGAACAGTGAAGCGGATACAAGTCATTACATAGTCTACAAAGACACGGTCTCAAACTTCCCGATGGACAGCAGTCACATATTCCTGACACAAAAGGATACAATATTTGAGGATTACTTTACTTCGGGAACAAACAGACTTTATTACCGGATAAAATCAGTTGATAAACAGGGGAATATGAGCAAAGGGAGCGATGAAGTAGCGTTTGTTTTAACAGACGAGGGGGAATATGTGACGGAAGTAAAGAGGGATTATCACCTGTATCAGAACTACCCTAATCCATTCAATCCCAATACAGTAATCAGTTATCAGTTAGCAGTTAACAGTTACGTAAAAGTGATGGTATATGACATAAAGGGGGAGCTGTTGGAAGTTCTGGTAAACGAGAATAAGCCTGCGGGGTATTATGAAGTTGAATTTAATGCAGGGAAATACGCAAGCGGAATATATCTTTACAGAATCGAAGCAGTTGACGAATCGGGCATCCCCCGGTTTATGGATATGAAGAAGATGATGCTTGTGAAGTAGTTAATCCCGCCCAATAATTAACAAGGGATGGGTCAGGATTTCGCCATGGACTCAATTAGTTTATTGGTTTATTCCGCTCGGCAGGCTGTTGCAGTGAAAAATTTCACTCACAATACTGTTCTTCTTTGCTCCGCCGTGGCGGAACTTTGCGAAAAACTTTGCTCCGATGTGTCGGAACGCCGTTTATCCCGACCTGTCGGGACGTTTAAGAGCTATAAATCACCTGAGATGCTCATTTGAGAAACAGATAAATGGATATTCCATGGATGACAGCGAAGCGAAATGATCCGGAAGTCCGGAGCCGCTTACACTAAGGGAGTTCTTTCTGCTTTTCACGCCATGGATCCACCCACTCAATGAAGCGCGGGGTTAAAGGTACTGCGGTTATTCTTCCTCCAAAACCCATGTATCGGAATACCACCATTTGAAGATTCTTTATCCCGGAATTTATTAACACCTGCTCATCTACCGTAACACCATATTTGCGTGCAAGGGAGACAGTCTTATCTATAAGCATATTGTCGTACTTTTGAGCTGTAAGTGATTCTTTCAAACCGGCGCTCTCTTCTTCAAGTGAATTTAATGCTAATGATTCATCCCGCTTTTCAATTAACCTGATTATCGAATATCCCTCATCAAGTTTTACGGGTCCGTAAACATCCCCGATATTCATATCCCTTGCAATCCTGCCAAGTTCACCCAATGATGAGACCGGAGTTAACCCCAGTTCTCCTCCCCGTCCTCTTGTCCATAGACGCTTTGTATGGTTTGATGCAAATTCTCTGAAAGACTTTTCGTCAGTAATGTGATTAAGTGCTTTTTCAACTACCTCAAGGCTGTCAGTCAGTATCTCCAGTAAATTTACCCGCAGGCTGCTAATCGTATCCTCAGATGCTTTTTGGTAAAACTCCGTAATCTCTTTGTCGGTTACAATCACACTGTCCATAAGCGATTGTATCATTAGCTGGTAGAGGTAATTATCCCGCCATCTTTGGATATCCTCTTTTACCTCGGGAAGATTTTGGATGCCTCTTTTCATTCCTTCCCGGGCAATCAGTTCCTGCTCTATCATCCCCTTGATTCGTGCATTCAATTTTGCAGCTATTATTTCTGTTGTTACCTGATCGCTGAAAAATCCTTCAAAGAAAAAATATGCAAGGAATTCTTTAAGTGTAAGCGGCTGATCCGGAAATTTTATAAATGGCATTGCAAGTGTATCGGGACCAAACTCTTTTTCGATAGCAAGCAAATCATCGGGACGCAGTTTTGCCTCGTTATTCTTTAGCACCAGTCCGCTGTCCTTCTTGGTCTGAAGTATGTTCCTTACTTTCTCAACAAGCGACCAGAATATCAATCCATCTGTTTCAACCCGCTTCCCGGAAAAAAAGGAACGGTAAAATTTTTGGTACTCAGCATCAGTCCGTCTGGTTTTGATGGTCGTTTTTACTTTGCTTAAGAGTTTCTGCTGTTCATCGGCGGTAATATATTTATCCACACGCTCCTTGACAAAATATATCAACCATCCCTCAGTCTCTTTAACCGGTTTGGAAAATTCTCCCTGTTTCAAAGAGTAAAGCATATTTTCAATATCCTCATCCAGTTTTCCGAATTCGATTATCAGGGGTTCTTCCTGGAACTGCACTTCGGACCGGGTGGCAAGCAGTGAATCGAATTTTGCCCCGCCTGCAAGTTTGGAGTAAAGGGAGTTTATTTCATCTTCGTCGAATGAAAACAGGAAAAGAAGTTTCAGATCGGTCCGCATTCTTTGCAATCCGGTCATCAGGTCGTTTTCATTATAGCTTACTTTGGATTCAATTTCCGATCGGAACAGCCCGTCGCGTACATGCATTTTCTCCAGTGCTTTGAATGTATTCTGCATCAGCGAGCTTGTGTCCATTCCCAGATTCTCCGCCTCCAGTGCCCAGAGTTTTTCCGCTATTATTGAATACATGAATTTCATAATTGCAGCTTCTTCTGTGTACTGACCGCTTCGCTCGTACTGAGGTGTGAGTTGATAGCGTTTCCTGAATTCATCCAGGGTTATTGTCTGATTTCCGATTTTCGCAACCACCTTATCCTGCTGAGGGAAAATCACAGCGTTGAAAATCATGAACATTAATAGCAAAAAATAGAGTCGTCTCATAAAATTCTTAAATTACTGAGTTTAAAGGGTAAAATTCTTCCGGTTTTTTTCTGGTATTCTATATATTGACTCCCAAAGACCTCAATAAGTTTCCTTTCTTCGTAAAAAGAACCGATATAAAAATAAAGGGTCGTTGCCATGAAAGTCAGAAAATAGAAAAGAGTCATGTAAGGTCTGAAACCAAGCAGCATTATGGTAAACAAATACAGGGGGTGCCTGCAGATTCTGTAAGGACCCTTTATATGGAGCGTCTTATGTTCGTCAAGCTCCTGCTTGTTATATGAATGGTTTTTCCATCTTTTAATTTGTTCATATCCCATGAATTCCTTCAGGTCAAACTGCCTCAGGGTATATAGCAGACCGATAATCGCAATCAGCTGGGGAATGAGGGTTAACAGATCAAAAGGGGGGAGCAAATCGTAAATAATAATGTCCGGTTTTGGAGTAACAATAAAATATAAGAAGAACAAAATTATTGCAAGTGCCACAAATCCGATTCGGTAAAAAGGCAAATATTCCGGATATTTTATCGCAATGTAATTCTTTGTGCTATTCAAGGCAAGCAATGAATGGGATACAGCAAAGATAGTAAAACAGAACAGGATTATCGCAATATCTAAAACCAGCTCCACCGCTATAGTTCTTTCCTCAGTCTTGCCACGGGGATTCTTAAGCTCTCCCTGTACTTTGCGACAGTTCTTCTTGCAATGTGTACTCCCTCACCATTAAGTATCTCTGCAATTTTATCATCGCTTAACGGGGTTTTCTTGCTCTCGCTGTCAAGTATCTCTTTAATCCGTTCCTTGATTTGCTTGTTTGATACCTCTTCCCCCGAATCTGTGGCAAGGCCTTCGCTAAAAAAATATTTTAGCTCGTGGACTCCCTGCGGACTCTGCACAAATTTTCCGTTTACCACTCGACTGATGGTTGATATATCCATCATTATATCATCCGCAATGTCTTTATAAATCATCGGTTTCAGGAACTTCGTGCCGTTGTCAAAGAACTCGTGCTGCTTCGTTACAATTGCTTTCATTACTTTCAGCAGGGTTTCCCGTCTTTGCTGAATACAATTTATAAACCACTTTGCAGACTCAAACTTCTCCCGCAGGAATTTGTAAGTCTGTTTCTCCCGGTTATTCAGTTTTTTATTCCCCTTGTTCTGATCCATCATTTCGATGTATGATTTGCTTATCGTTACGGAGGGCATTGTCCGGTCGTTTAATGTCACAATATAATTGTTCCCCTCCTTCTCCACCAGAAAATCAGGAGTGATCTGATTTAAACTGCTTAGAAGAATATTTCCTTCCCCCGGCTTTGGATTTAACTTCTGGATTATATCCAGCACTGTCCTGAATGTGTACTCCGTCATTTCCATCCTGCTCATCAATATTTCAAACCGCTTATGCACAAAGTCGTTATAGTGATTCTTTAACATCTCCTCGGCAAGGAATGTATAGTAAGGATCAAAAGATGAGTTTTGCAACTGAATTAAAAGACATTCACGAAGATCTCTGGCGGCAACTCCCACGGGATCAAAAGTCTGTATTCTTTTCAGCAGAGTTTCGGCATCGCTTAATGTTATCTCTATGTTCTGGAACATCGCAAGATCTTTTATGATTGTATCAAGAGGTTGATTCAGATAGCCGTCCTGATCCAGATTCCCGATTATTTCCTCCCCGAGAATTGTCAGGTTCTCTTCAATATCCAGCATGTAAAGCTGATTCAGCAGATGATCTGATAACGTCTCCTCGGAAGGGGCTATCGGTTGTAGTGTCTTTTCGTCGTTGGGATTATTATTCAGGTAGTAATCTTCTCTAAAATAATCCTCATCGTTCATGTAATCTTCTAAACCAAATTCGGAATCTTCCGAATAAGTATCTTCCCCCTCATCACTTTCGTCCCCCTCATATTCATCTCTTTCAACCTCGTCAACTATCTGGTCAAGGTCTTCCTCAAGAATCGGATTTAACTCAAGTTCGGTTTTGAGCCGCTGTTCAAGGGCAAGATTATTCAGCTGAAGCAGTTTTTGGTACTGGATCTGCTGGGGGGAAAGTTTTTGCTGCTGTGATAAACGTTGTGAAATTGAGAGCATGGTTATTCCCGTGCCTTTCCTTCTAACTCGGAATACCACGCCTCCCCGTATTGTCTTATCAGGCTGTCCTTGCAGAATTCCAAAATTGAAATCCCGGTCTCTTTTCCTTTTTCAAGTGCGTGCCGGCATTCTGAAAAACGCTCGTATCTTAAAATATCTCCCCCGAGCTGGGATATTCTGATCGGGAAGAGATGACAGGAGATCGGTTTGCGGAAGAAGATTTTCTTTTGAAAATACGCCTTCTCAATTCCGCAGAATGCAACGCCGTTTTCAAAATAGACAAATACACACGAACGGTTTTTAACACTTCGGGTAAGAAGCTCCTCGTTCTTTATTTCAAAAAAACCGTCTTCCTCAATTATTGCTCTGTGTTCGGGGGGCAGAAGCGGCAAAACTTCCGGCAAAGCGTCGGTTATGAAACTGATTTCCTCCATTTTGAGTGGAGCGCCAAATTCACTCTCAAGCGTGCAGCATCCCCCCTTGCACTTGCTTAAATCGCATGTGAATTTTGTTTCGGCTATCTCTTTGTTTACCAGAACACCATTGACATTTAAAAAACTAATTTCGGGCATTTATCCTTTGAATTATTAATCCACAAGGCTAAATTATGAATTTTTTTGTCATCATGCAAATTTTTATATCAAAAAACGTGCTAAATAAAAAGAAAAGAGCAAAATGCCCGTTTTGGACTTAAATAAAGCACTTTCTAAAAATAATTTATATTGGCTACACGAAAAAATTTGCTTAAATTTATATCCTAATTCAAATTAATTTATATGGTGGAAAAATGGCAGAATCAGATCTATTGAAACAAATCAGACAAAAGGCGGCACAGAGGAAAAAAACTATTGTCCTCCCCGAATCTCATGATGACCGGGTACTAAAAGCCGCGGAAATTTTAGTAAAGGAAGGTATAGCAGGTATTGTCACGCTAGGGAACGAGGAAAAAATAAGAACCGCGGCAGAAAAACTTGGGGTAAATCTTCAGGGTGTTCGGATAATTAATCCCGATTCATCGGAAAAACTGAGTGACTTTGCAAATATTTTTTATAATTCAAGGAAAAAACGGGGGAAGGAAATCCCCATTGAACAGGCGCGCGAAACTATCCGGAGAGATATCTTCTTCGCAGCGATGATGGTTAAAGAAGGAATGGCTGACGGAAGCGTTTCCGGTTCTTTTGCCACCACCGCTGATGTTCTCAGGGCATCCATACAGTGTGTTGGCTTAGCCCCGGGTATCTCGATTGTCTCGAGCTTCTTTATGATGGTCTTCCCGGATAAAGTCTATAGCTTTGCGGATTGTGCAGTCAATCCGAATCCCGATGCCGCACAACTAGCGGACATTGCAATTTCAACGGCTGAAAATCATAAAAAACTTACCGGTGACGAGGCTTATGTTGCGATGCTCTCCTTCTCAACAAAAGGAAGCGCAGAACATGAACTGGTTGAAAAAGTCAGAAACGCAACTAAAATTGCGCAGGAAAAACGACCCGATCTTAATATTGATGGCGAAATGCAATTTGATGCCGCTATTATTCAGTCAATCGGATCTAAAAAAGCACCGGATAGCAAAGTTGCCGGCAGGGCAAATGTGCTGGTGTTCCCGGATTTGCAGGCAGGGAATATTGGTTACAAAATCGCTGAAAGACTTGGCGGTGCCCAGGCTGTGGGTCCCGTTAGTCAGGGGCTCGCAAAACCTTTCTTCGATCTCAGCCGGGGTTGCAGCGTGGACGATATTGTTAATACCGCAGCTATCTCAGCACTTATGAGTTAAAATATATTAGGAGCCGGCTTCTGTCCGGCTCCATTTAGTATGAAACCCAAAAAACTAAATATAATCAAAGCAGCAGAAAAGCGGTTCACCCGACACGGGGTGAAGAAAACCACGCTTAATGAAATCGCTCGCGACTTACGCCTCGCGAAACCTTCTCTTTACCACTATTTCAAATCCAAGGAAGCTCTCTGGTTTGCAGTTTTGGATAATCAGATTAATGAGTTCATTGCTGCAATTAAAGAGATATTCGAAAACACATCCCTCTCCCACGAAGAGAAAATCACCGCCTATCTGAAAGAAAAAGCATCCTTCCCAACCCGGTTTTCACTGATCTTTGCGCTTTTCGAAAACATCTTCAAACCATTTCCGCTCGAGGAGGAAATAACGGTTATTCGCAAACTGCTGGAAAAAGAAGAGAATGCGCTTGCCAGGTATTTTGAATCCCGCGGAAAAGGAAAAAAAGGAGAAGTGCCCGGCGAACTTAAATCATTTGTCAGACTGGGACATGCTGTTGGGTTGGTGGAACTAATCGAAAACAAACTGCTTGGTGTGGAAACCCCCTCCTCCCTGGAGTCTGCCATAACATTGCTTCAATACCGGCTGACCGCTGAACCCCCGCCTGAAAACAACTGAAACCGGGGATTTTGCTATCCGCCCAGTTTAACCAATGTATCGAACTCGCTTTTCTTTACCGGGAATACCGAGAGTCTGTTTCCTCTCTTAAGCAACAAAAAGTCCTTCAAAGCCGGAATTTGTTTTAATTCCTCAAGCGTAACCGGGCGCTTGAATTTTTTCTCGAGTTTAATGTCCACCATGTACCAGACAGGTTTTTCCGGGGAATCTTTCGGATCATAATGATCATCATCCGGATCGAGTGCAGTGAAATCAGGATACCCTTCCCTCACCACTTTGCAGATTCCTACTACTGCGGTTGGTTCGGCATTACTATGGTAAAAAAGAACTTTGTCTCCCATCTTGATTGAGTCCCGGAGAAAATTTCTTGCCTGGTAATTTCGCACTCCGTTCCAATAGGTCGTCTGGTTTTTTGCTTTCGCAAGGTCATCTATTGAAAATACCGATGGTTCGGACTTGAAGAGCCAATAAACCGCCATTGTCTGTACCTAAAATTGTTGAACATTCCTCTGCAAATTAATAATTTCCCGAAAAATAAAAAACCCCTCGGGGCGAGGGGTTTCGGAATTAAAATCTGTATGCGAATGAGAGAAGTAATTTGTCGGTAGTTATTGACTGAAAAGTTCTGGACAGGTTGGTTCCGTAGTTATCCCCCATATCTTTCCAAAGGCCATGTGCATAAGCCACATCAATAGAAACCGCCTGGTCAATAAGCAATCCCATTCCACCGGTTAAATACTTCTTGTCAAAATCAGAAGGATCATCCTTGTATGCCGATGGCTGCATAATAAATCCGGCACGGAGTCTCAGTCCAAGATCGGCGAATGTATATTCAAGTCCGAAATTCAGGTTGACTACCGCCCGTAAATTATTGGCAATATCCATGTTCATATCGCTTATGGTCTTCTCCGAAATTCCCTTGGCATTTGCGTACTCCATCTGCGTGTAGTCAATCAGACTTGCCTCAGCTGATGCGATGAAGCCCATATAATTAACCGCACCGCTTCCGGTTAATACGTACGGCGAATAAATATCATATTCCACTTTGTCGCTCAGATCATCGGCAATATCCCCCGGGAGATCAACTCTTCCCAGCGGGGTGTTGAACTGGCTGAATGCATCTACTAAAAATTCCTCATTTATGCTGTAGGTTTTCGGGAACTGAATCGTCAGTCCGAAACGACCGTATTTCTTCAGCTGATAAAGCATTCCGACTTTCAGATCCCATCCGCTTATATCCCACTTAATAATCGAATTCATATTGAAAGTTTGAAATCCTCTTGTATCAGGTTCTCCCGGTGACAACTCAACTCCCGCATAGTTGCCAAGATAGTCGTCTTCATAATAATCTCGCGTATACTTATACTCACCGCTGATAATCCCCAGGTTCATTCCGACAAACAAGTTGGGATAGACTTCCATGGCTCCGCTCAATACCCAGTTATTAACTGAACCGGTTTGAATTACCGTGCCTGACTGATTAAGTTTTCCGCTGATCTGCGATACATTCCCAAGCGTATCAGTCAGGTAAAGCCAGTATGGTATCTCGCTTCCCTCCAGTTCCTTGATCATCGAGTGATTGCCCGGATTATATCCGTCAAAGCTCATTGAATTTGTAAGGTTCTTTGCACCATTGTAAGCAAGACCGAATACCAGACTCCCTCGTACAGTCGGGAACGGAAAAGCAAAAGCAAGCTGATTAAGCCGGGTGCTGCTGCTTGAGTACTTTTCTGTGTTATTAAACAATGTGGCGTCATTATTGAATTTATAGTATTCAAGCCCCCCCATAAATTCTAGTTTCTTTATTAATCCAAGTCCGGCGGGATTAAAATACATTGCAGAAGCATCATCGCTTGTGCTATTATATGCATTTCCCATTCCCAGTGCCCGGGCGCCAATTCCCAAACCCGGTTCCGAAACTCTAAGGGCGTCTGTTATCCCCTGAGCGGCTGCCAGGGTTGAAATAAAAATTATTATAATTGCTGTCTTTGAGAATATTTTCAACGGAAACATTTTTATCTCCTTCCTCCGGAATTTCTGTTGCTGTCATTATTTCTGACGTCGCGGCCTGTTGACGAATTACCGCTGCTGCTGTTCGTGTTCGAAGAACCCGAAGAGTTGTTTTCTCTCACATTCGAATTTTGATTAGTCCCCGTGGTTGTTTTTCCCTCACTGTCTGTTACGGTTGGAGTTGTAAATCGCCCCGTTCCGTGCGAGTTTGTATTCCTTCCGCCGCTTTCATTTCGTATGGAAGAATTTCTCTCACCGCCACCGATGTTTTTATCGGGAGACAGACCACCGCCGCTTATCGTTGGCGGAACTACCGAAAACCACCAGGGGCGGTAGTAATAATCGCTCATATCACCGTAATACTCGGGGTCATAATAGTTATCCTCATAATTGTAGCTCTCCTCGGTCGGGTATTCAAGTGAAGGATTCCAAACAACTGTGTAACACCCGCTTAAAAAGAGAGTCGCAAATAATGCCGCAGTAAACAATTTTGCTGTTTTCATAAGGGCTACCTCGTTCGCCTTCCTGAATTATTATTGCCTCCGCCGCCGCTGTTTCTCTGTGGCGGGGCTGTATTTCTGCTTCCGCCGTTATTATTAGGGGGAGAGTAACGCGGCTGATTCTGATTTCTGTTCTGTGGCGGAGGAGTGTACCTCTGCTCGCGCTGCTCGTTGCGTCGCTCAATCTTCGGCTTGTTAGTTTCGCGCTTATTCGTATTATTGTTCTCACGCCTTATATTCGGTTTTGTTTCGCGTTTTGGGGTATTATTGTTAATTCTCGGCTGACTATCCCGGTTATTGCGTGTATTATTCCGGTTTCTAACTTCCATTTCTTTTCTGGTTGTATTAGTACGCGGATTTACCGTTTCCCTGTCCCTCTGGGTTGTAGTTTCGCGGTTGCGTAAAGTCTCCCGTCCGCTTGTATTCAGTTTTTCCCTTGTCAAAGTCTCTCTTGTCTGATTCCGCGAGGTATTCAGGGTTTCTCTGGTTTTTTCCCTCTCCCGGGTAATCGAATTCCTTAAGATATCGCGGTTCGATACATCCCGGGTAGTGAATGAATTTCTACCGCCTCCCGAGTTATTGCGTAATCTTGTCAGCTCATTGCTTCGGGTTTTATAATGCGTATTTCCCTGGTAATACCCGCCGCCATAATAGTCGTTAGCCCAGTAGGAATAATGCCAGTGCGGGTAGTAGTAGTATGGCGGATACCAGTAATAATAACTTACAAAAGGTGAGAAGCACCAGCTCCAGTTCCACCACGGGTCACAGAATGGATCATAATAACTCCACGAATACGAAATGTAATTTGATGGATAGTGATGCCAGAAGTATCTTCGGTAACTTGGGTAACTTCCGTCAATATAATAATTGTTGATCACCGTCCCGTCTTCGTAATACTCGTCTTGGTAAGTCGTGTCATCGTATTCGGCATACGATTCATCGCCATAACGGTTCTCATCTTGCTCATAATAAGCTTCGTTATTCTCCGTTGTGCCGGTATCTCTGACCGCAAGCTGCGTATAACAGCCGGAAAGAAAAATTGCCGGAAGGGCAAAAATCGCTAATATGTATAATCTTGTTTTCATTTCTATTACCTCGTAAACATTACTAACCAAATATATGCAAAATCCGGGCCGTAAAAAAGTGCATTTCCCGGTCTGATTTCAACAAATATATAGTTCAGAGTGTCCATTATCAAATCCAATCGTGTACTAAATAATAGACGGTAGAGTTTCTTAAAAAATCCCGTCTTATCAACCCCGCCCATTACTCTTGCCCGGAAGCATAGATTGGCTGTCTTCATGCCATAACAAACGATTCGATGTTACAATTCAAAAAGCACAAGACACTGATTAACAGTGTTAACTATATGTATCTGTGTCCGGTAACTTGCCTCCTCCTTCGATTCCCCCTCGATCCGAAGTAAGCGGAGACTTTCTGAACGGTGTTAAATCCACCCGCTTAAAAAAGCGCTTTATCTGAGTTTGAGAAAGCAATAATTAACATCGCTAACCACGTCAGGCAAAATGAATTAACGCTGTTCAAATTTATTTCCCGGGGTACCGAGGAGAAGAAATGATTATTTCGCTAAAAAATATTTGGTTTATAATCCAAACTTACCCAATATGTCGCCGGTCACATGCGGGAGCTTATTTATTACAGCAAGGAACTATTTCCTAAAACTATCGGTTTTTATAACCATGTGTGTTGAACTATTTGTTTTAAATCACATTTTTTTATACTAAAACGTAAAAATTTAAAATAATTTGTTTTTTTATTTACAATTTGTTTAATTTTCACGTGTAATTTTTCATTTACTTTATGAGGATAATATGAGAAACTTTTTTGTGTTTGTTTTTGGTGTGTTCTTTTTCATTCTTGCTGCCAACGTAACCATCCACGCGCAAGCTGAACCGGTATTGTATCTTTGTGTAGAATACGGCGATGACGGCGAGGAAAGCATCAGCGATGTATTTACAACCGGTTATCTTACCGTTGTTGTTAAATCAGATACCAAACTTGGTCTGGAGGACGTTCATATTCAGTTTGATAAGTACAACTTCAAGAAGGACAAATAGGAATTCTACAAGAAATTCGACTATACGATCCAGCCTTCCCATAAATATGTTTACTTCAGCCGCAACGATGATTCGGATATGAGCTTTGACGAAACAGGATTTTTCAGGGTTTACTTACTCGACGATGACGATAAAGTTGTTGCCAGCACTATCGTTAAAATCATCGAGAAATAGTTGCTGATTCGCTGAAAATTCTTTAACTTGCAATAGTTTTAATAAAGAAATTTTAACTCCCCCTCGTTCGTATGAATGAGGGGGTGGATTTTTTTTGTAATTATTTGAAGGAAACTATATGCAAGTTGCATCTTTATCCCTTTTCTCCAAAGAAAATGTAAAAAGCTACATTTTCGACCTCCTGGCGCTTGGCGTAATCTATTTCCTCCCCGCATTCTCTCATCTTTTCAGTTTTCCCCTTTACCTACTGGAGCCAATGCGGATCATGGTTGTTCTTTCCGTGATATTCACCGACCGGAAAAACGCATATCTGATTGCTATCACACTTCCCGTTTTCTCGTTTCTTGTTTCAGCACACCCCTCCATCCTGAAATCCCTGCTGATCACAATTGAACTTGTGGCAAATGTGTGGCTCTTCTTTTCACTGAAAGGGGTGATTGAAAACTCTTTTGTAAGAATGATCGCGGCAATAAGCGGAAGTAAAGTCCTTTATTATGCGCTTAAAATTTTTGTGCTTTATTCCGGATTTATGGCGGGGGATGTTATCGCAACCCCAATTTACATGCAATTAATTGTTACCGCCCTGCTTGGCGGGATTATTTATTTCTTTTCTTTGAGAGGTAAAAATGTTTAGAAAAATTGAAGATTTCAAAAAAGCCTGGGCTTATGAAACCGGGGCAACCCTAAAAATGCTTGCCAGCCTTACCGATGAATCCCTCAGGGTGAAAGTATATGATGAGGGACGCGACCTTGGATTTATTGCCTGGCATATTACAGTCAGCACACCTGAAATGGCAAATAAAACGGGGCTGAACGTTCCCGGACCAAAGGAAGATTCCGACAGACCGGATACTGCTATAGCTATTCACGATGAATTCAAAAACTCCGCCGAGGCTCTGCTGAAGGAAGTCTCAGAGAAGTGGAAAGATGAAGACCTGCTTACTAAAGTTGATATGTACGGGGAACAGTGGGAAAACGGGAATACTCTTTACATTCTGATAACACATCTGGCACATCACAGAGGACAAATGACCGTGCTTATGCGTCAGGCAGGACTGAAGTTCCCCGGCGTTTACGGTCCCTCAAAAGAAGAGTGGGTTAATTACGGAGCTCCTGCTGCAAAATAATCATATTTTCAAATAACGGAATTAATTTTATGGACATAAAGAAAACACTTGAAAATTATATAGACGATCTCTCTTCCAACTCCCCGACTCCCGGTGGGGGCAATGTTGCGGCGCTATGCGGGGTTTTAGCCAGCAGTCTTGGTGAAATGGTTTGCAACCTTACAGCCGGAAAGAAAAAGTATATTGCTGTAGAGGGAGAAATTAACGAACTGAAAGAAAAACTGATAAATTATAAAAATGATTTTCTTCACCTCGGTCAGAAAGATAACGAAGCGTTCGATAAAGTAATGGACGCTTTTAAGCTGCCGAAAGAGACTGATTCCGAGAAAGCTCTCAGGACTCAAGCAATTGAAAACGCAACCATCTCAGCGGCGGATGTGCCGGCGCAGGTTATCGGGCTTGTAAAAGAGGTGCTTCCGGTTATTGGAAGGATTGCGGATATCGGGAATCAGAATTCTGTTTCGGATGCGGGCGTTGGTACCACACTGCTTGCTTCAGCCTCCGAGGGGGCTTTCCTGAACGTGATGATCAATTGCTCTTCGCTGTCCAATAAGACTATCGCAGCTGAACTGCTCAAACGCTCAGAAATTATCTACAGCGAAACACAAATCTATGCTAAAGAAATTCTTAACTCCATTAAAGCCAAACTAACCCTGAAATGAAAAAGTATCTATTATTTCTTCTCGTCTCATCCTTTCTCTTTGCACAAACGCCGAACGTCAAACCGGGTATAGATGTCCTGCAGAAAAATAACTTCCGGGAACTCAAAGGGAAAAAAGTCGGACTTATAACCAATCCAACCGGCGTAAACAGCAAACTTATTTCCACAATTGACATACTTGCCGCCTCGGATGAATTTGAGCTGGTTGCACTCTACGGACCGGAACACGGAGTCAGGGGAGATTATGCTGCGGGGGATTACGTGGAGAATTATATTGACCAGAAAACCAAATTGCCGGTTTACTCACTCTATGGCAAAACGCGAAAGCCCACAAAGGAAATGCTAAAAGGTGTTGATGTGCTGGTTTTTGATATTCAGGATATCGGCTGCCGCTCCTATACATACATCAGCACTATGGGGGTGGCGATGGAAGCCGCAGCGGAAAACGACATAGAATTTGTTGTGCTCGACAGACCGAATCCCCTTGGAGGAAACAAGATTGAGGGAAATCTTGCCGAGGATGGATTTATCTCCTTCATATCGCAATTTAAGATTCCTTACGTGCACGGGCTCACCGTTGGCGAGCTTGCAAAACTCCTTAATGGTGAAGGAATGCTTGGCAAGGGGGCAAAGTGCAAACTTGCAGTTGTGCCAATGGAAGGATGGAAAAGGGGAATGTCATTTGAAAAAACCGGGTTGGAGTGGATACCAACTTCTCCTCATGTCCCTTATAAGGAAACACCGGCTTACTATGTGGCAACCGGTGTCCTTGGTGAACTTGGGGTGATTTCCGAAGGGGTTGGATACACCATACCATTCCAGGTATATGCCGCTGAATGGATTGATGCCCCGCTGATGGCAGAAAAAATGAATGAGCTAAAACTCGATGGCATCATATTCAGACCAATTGTTTTCAAACCGTTTTACGGAAAGAATACCGGGAAGCAGTTGAGCGGAGTGCAACTGCATATTACCGACTTTGAAAAGGTAAACCTGATGGAACTCCAGTTCAGATTCCTTGAAGTCCATCATAAACTTTATCCGGATAAAAACCCGTTTGAACTTTGCGACAAATCAAGGATCGGCATGTTTGACAAAGCAAGCGGAACATCTAAAATCAGAGAACTTCTGTCGAAGTCCTTTAATTTTAGCGATGTCAAAGACTATCTTGAAAAGGACACGGAGAATTTCAGAAATGTATCAAAGAAGTATTATCTCTACGGCAATTAAGCGTTTGTTTCTGACGCTTGTACTTTTTCTGATGCTTACGGGGAATGGGCTTCCCCAGTTTGTATTCACACCGCTGGTAAACGAGTCGGGTTATACAGGGAAGTGGGATCTTCGTGAAGACGTTCCCAATTATCTGGCTGCATATCTTCGCGATGTTCGGGGAATGAGCATTATTTCCGCCTCAACTTTTTTATCCTATCTTCCGGAAAAGGACCGGGATCCTGCAGCCTTTTCAGATGTGGAGTATATACACAAAATGCAGCTGGACACTTCTTTCAAGTATATAGTTTTGGGAAAGATAAGTGAATTCAGCATACAGAAATTCAACGCCGGGGAATCCGGACTTGGCGGATATGAACGGTATGCGGTAAGCATAGAAATTGATATAAATGTTTTCCCGCTTTCCGGATATGGCTCATCATTCTCAGACGAAGTAAAAGCAGAAATGTCCCGCAACTCACTGGGGCTAACACTGTTCGGAAAACCAACAGCCGACCGCGAACAGTACTTCGGATTAAATCTGATAAAATTCGGAAGCGAAGAATTCTCAAAAACCCTTCCGGGGGAAACCATGGTGCTCCTGGCGGAAAATTTTGTGGATGTGCTTAAAGCAAACAAAACCGACCTGACCCCATCCGAAAAGCTGATGACTAAAAAAGAAAAGACCGCTGCGGACACATCGCTGAACGATATTACCATCTCCACCGAGATAATCAAGGGGACACTCTTGTTGTATGATGAAACCACCGGGGAAACCTTTATTAATCTTGGTGCCGCACATAACCTTAAAGTCGGGGAAGAATTCGGAATATATGCTCAGGCGGATACTCTATTTGACCCCGGCACAGGTGAACTGCTCGGGGTTAGTGAAAAGAAAGTAGCAGTGCTTGAAGTGGTTGAAATCCGGGGGGATAAACTTTCGCTGTGTGTGGTTAAGGATAACAGAAAAAACGTCACGAAAGGAATGACGGTAAAAAAGATATTCCTAAAGAAGTAAACCACTCATTCTCCCCTACATGTATCTGAATCCCTGAAAATAACCGCCCATCAAAATTACTATTATAAATAAAATCCCACAGTTTAATTTTGCATAAGTGGTTAAAGCAAAAAACGTAATTTCATATTTATTTAGGAGATAAAAGATGAGAGCTGCAACAGCAAAGAAAAAAGTGTTCGGCATATTCCTATTAATTTCTGCATTTGCCTTACTTCTAACCCCGACAGTTATGGGAGATGAACTGCCCCTGCTTCATGAGAAAACATTTAAAGTAAGTCCGGGTGCGAAACTCGACCTCGGGACCTCATCAGGAGATGTAATAGTAAAAGGGTGGGACAAGAACGAAGCGCATATTGTTATCAGGTGCAACGATAATGCAAAAGAAAAAATGAGATTCAAAATGGAAGTTGAAAATGGAAATGTTATTGTCCGTGGTGAAAGACTTGATGGAAACGGATGGTTTTCATTTTCGAATCTCAAGGTGAAATACGAAATAAATGTCCCGCAGAATTTTAACGCTTTTGTCAGGACCAGCGGCGGGGATATTATTCTCCGGGACCTGGTTGGAGAGATTGAACTTAAGACCTCGGGGGGAGATGTTGAAGTTGACTCATTCAGGGGAAAAGGGGAATTAAAAACTTCGGGGGGAGATATTCAGGCAGTCAACTTTACCGGGGACATTAATGCAGGAACATCCGGCGGGGATATTATGCTTAAAATAAAAGATGCTAAAATCAATGCGGCAACTTCAGGCGGGGACGTTAAAGTATTTTACATCGGAGAGAACAAAGGGATTAACCTTTCGACCTCAGGGGGAGACATTGACCTGTTTGTGCCATCGGGTATCAAAGCCGATTTAGACCTCAGGACTTCGGGGGGGGATTTAAACTGCGGGCTTGAAACTTCGGGGGTGATCAGTTCATCGAGGAACAAACTTGAGGCAAAGATAAACGGTGGCGGGAAAGAGATACGCTGTTCAACCTCAGGCGGGGATGTTTCAGTAAAGAAGAATTAGAAAAGTGAAAAAGAGATCTGTGGCCGGGGGACCGACCACAGATCGATAAAAATATTATTTTACCAACAACATTTTGTTGTTAAGGGTTTTACTTCCTGAAGAAAGTTGATAGATATAAACCCCGCTTGTCAAATCCTTTGCGTCGAAATTGACAGTATGCATTCCGAGTTCCTGTTCACCGTTAACCAGCGTAGCCACTTCTTTGCCGAGCAAATCAAACACCTTAAGAGTTACATATCCGCTTTCCGGGATCTGGTATTTAATCACGGTAGAAGGGTTGAAAGGATTGGGGAAATTCTGACCGAGATAAAAATCGTTAGGGTTAAGGGCAATTTCATTCACGTCAGATGGGAGAGTCTGGTTTTCGAGTAACCAAAGATAACCATCGCCGGACCAAACCGGGAAGTCGGTTCCGTAATTAACAAAGATATATTCTTTTTTGCCATCGCCATCCATATCGCCGCAGGGGGTTCCGTAGAAGAGGCGCGGGGAGATAGTTGGAGTTGCGGTTGGTGAAAAACCGGAATAAGTCCAGATATCCCAGATAACGTTAACGTCCCAGCTGGTAGCAAGCGTAGGATCACCGGAGCCCTTATATTCAACGTCGAATATTTGTCCATTTGTTTCGCCAGCTATCATAAGGCTGAGTTTACCGTCATGGTCCATATCATCAATCCAGAGAGTGCGGAGTTTGCCACCGCTTGTAACAGGAATATTCATCAGAACCTTAACATCAGCGGGTTCGATATTTTTCACATCTGAAATATTTGAAATAACGAAAACCGTGTTATCGGGTTCAGTTGCGGCAATATACATTTCGGGAATGCCGTCATTATTTACGTCTGCGGTTCTGACCGCATCAAGAGCGCCGTAATCTGTAGTGTACAAAGTTAACAGACTATCAGACAACTCATAAGTATCAGGGGCGGTAGCTTCAATTACATACAAGGAGAACAAATTCCATACGAAGGCGTAGATTTCTCTTTTGCCGTCGCCGTCGAGATCGCCGGTGGTCACATTATACAAGCCGCCACCGGAAAGTCCCTGCAAATTATACTCAATATCAATAGTGCCGAAGCCGGAAACCTCGCCGGCAACCGAGAGAACCAAAACCTCCCTGCCACGTCCACCCTGTCTGATTCCAACGATGATTTCATTATGTCCATCGGAATCAACATCTTCTATAGTCATGCTGTAAGGTCTGAAATCTATAGCAGATGTAAGGGCAAAGTCATAAGACATGTGAGGTTCGGAGATGCCCTGTACATAATTTCCGTATTTATTTTCGCCCTGAACGCCATTCCACTCAAAAACCCAGAGTCTCGGGGGAAGGGGGATGATATCGGAGTAACTGGGATATGCAACAACTATTTCGGGTTTGTTGTTATTATCAAGGTCGCCAACGGCTATTCCGATGTAAGTGGCGCCTGCAACAGGCATTTTATAGAACCAAACGAGTTCATAGGTGTCATTACCAGTAGCCTCATACATAAAAACATAATTACTATCTTTATCTGTATAAGATGAAATGAATTCTCCCTTGCCATCGTTATCAGTATCGAAACCGGATTTGGTGGTGGCCACTTCGGAAACTTCCTGCGGAGGTTGAAAGGGCATTTGATGAAGACTCCAGACAAGATTATAATTTGACTGGGCAAAAAGAAAAGAGGAGAGGGCAAAAAGAGCCATAAGTATCAGATGTTTTTTCATTGGGATTCCTTAAATTTGTCTCACATATCACATTAATTAACAGCCCGAAACTATAAAAATTTACAAAGGCTATCTAAATATAAAAAATGATACTTCAATGAAAAAGAAATTTAATAAATTTTTTTGCCCTTCCGTAAGACAATTCAGACATCAAGAAAGAGTTCGCCAACGGGTTTGCGCACTTTCGGTTTGAACTGCAGGGTATCTTCCGGGGAGCGGTAACCTATAGCGGCAATACAAACGGGGAGCAGATCCCGTTCATCCTTAAGCAGGATTTCCTTATATCTGGCGGCATCAAAACCCTCCATGGGGCAAACGTCAATTCCCATGGATGCTGCAGTGGTCATCAAGTTGCCGAGGGCGATATATGGCTGACGGGATAACCAGATCTTTTTTGATTCAGGGGTTCTGTTATTCATATCTTTTTTAAGCGCATTGGAGAAATTTTGCAATTCATCCAGGCTTTGATTTCTTTCGCTGGCATTCAGGGAGATGAAATCATCCACATCCTTATCGGTAAAGTCGGTATATGCACAGAAGACGAAAATATTGGAAGCGTCGGTTATCTGGGACTGATTATATGATGCCTCTCTTAATTTTTCGCGGATCTCAGGATTTTCAACATTGACCACTTTGTATGCCTGAAAGCCGTAAGAAGAGGGGGTTAACCGGACTGCTTCCTTAAGTGTGTTCAAATCCACGGTGCTGACTTTTTTGGTCTTGTCAAATTTCTTGGTTGCGTAGCGCCATTTTAATTTATCTAACATTATTTCACTCCATATTCATTAATTTCTTACATTGGAACTTCCATAAGCAAAACTTTTGCTTCGGATATGGCTTTGACGGTTATCTGATTAGTATCGGTTATGCCAATGCCGTCGCGTCTTTCAAGTACCTGGGTGTTCACATCAAGTTCACCTTCGAGAACGAACAGGTAAATACCGTTTCCTTGCTGCTTGAGCGCATAAGTGTCAGAACTTCCGGGGGTGAATTTTCCGAGATGGAACCAGGCTTTCTGATAGATCCAAACCCCCTGATCATCTTTATTCGGGGAGAGAATCTGATAGAAGGAGTTTTCCTTTTCAACGTCCTTTAATGAGATCTGGTCATAGCGGGGGATTACGTTTTTCCTGTCGGGATAGAGCCAAATCTGAAGGAACTTAACCGGATGCTCATCGCTATTGTTGAATTCGCTATGGAAGATACCGGTTCCGGCGCTCATTACCTGTACCTCGCCCTCGCGGATGATAGTTTCGTTTCCCATGCTGTCCTTGTGTTTAAGTTCGCCTTCGAGGGGGATGGATATAATTTCCATATTATCGTGAGGATGCTTACCGAAGCCCTCGCCCGGGTTTACTTTATCATCGTTCAATACTCTGAGCAAGCCGAAACGATGTCTTTCCGGGTTGTGATAGCCGGCGAAGCTGAAGGTGTGATAGCTTTCCAGCCAGCCGTGGTTTGCGTATCCACGTGAATCTGCTTTGTGAATTACTGTTTTCATAAATCTCCTATTGGTTATGTTATTAGAAATTTGTGTTACAAAATTACGAAAAGGGGGAGGGGGATGGAATATTAAAAGGCGGAGGAAAGATATGAAAATCCGATATCAACGGGAGGAGCGGAAGGCTGAGGGGGAAATGCCGGTCTCTTTTTTGAAATACAGGCTGAAATTTGCGGGCTCGTTGAAGCCGAGTTTATAGGCAATTTCCTTTGCAGAAAAACCGGAGAAATAGAGAAGGCGCTTAGCTTCGGTAATAATACGGGTTTGAATATACTCCTTTGCAGTGGAACCTATCAGGGTTTTGACAACGCGGTTGAGATAATCGGGAGAGACATTAAGCTCGTGAGCATAGTCGGAGGTGAGATGCCATTCGGTGAATTTGCTGTCGACAAGGATGGTGAAGTTTCTCAGGATGGAGTGACGGGCTTCGAGGTTCTGCTCATGATCTTTGGGGAGGTTGCAGTTGTTGTTTGCGCCAATAAGAAGGAGGGTAAGAGCTGAAGCAACGGCCTGCTGTTTGAACTTGATTTCGGAGCGGCTTAAGTTAAAAATTTCCTCCGCATATCCGGAGAGTCTGGCAAGTTCGGGGGAATCAAGGTGCATCGGGGGAGTTTTTCCGAAGTTGTTGAAGAGGCGGAGTTCATCAAAAAACATGAGGGGGATCTGGTTTTCGACGAGAAATTCCTTTGAGAAGACAATACAGTAGCCGAAAGATTTTTCCTCCTCAATCATCTGATGGACCTGACCGGGACTGAGGAAATAGATTTGTCCGCCGGAGAGAGTGAACTCATTAAAGTCTATGATATGTCTGCCGCGCCCTTTTTTAACAAGCAGGATTGTGTAAAAATCATGGGTGTGGGGGACGTCGGGAACACCCCGGCTGCGTTCGAAAATATCCTCCATGCGGAAAACGGCGAAGGTTATTTTTTCAGGGGATTTTTCATCAAGTTTATATATTTTCATAAGAATTACAGAATCAATTCCCCAAAGTTAAGCAAATTCCGGAAAGTGTATCATTTTTATGTTACTGCTTAGCCGTTTGGTGAAAACGGGGGATATATTTCAGGACGAGGAGAGGATGGCTTTACCACGGGTTTAGCACGGCTTTACCACGGGTTTACTACGGGTTTACTACGGGTTTAGGGGGAGGGGAAGAGGGACGGAAGACAGAAGACGGAGGACGGAAAGAGAGAAAAAAGGTTAAAAGATTAAAGATTAAAAGGGAAGAGGGGAAAGTTATCCCTTCGAAGCCCTGACAACCAGGGTGCTGCAGAGAACGAAATGCACTTTACAATTGCGTAAATTCAACTGATCTCTTAATTGCAATAGATCATTCCAGGCGAAAATCAGCTCCTAAACGCAGAGTATAAAGCAATGTCAAGATAGAAATTACTCATTGCAACTGTCCGTATATTGTGCAAGGAGCTGATTTGTCATCAGACAATACTTGGCTATAATCGGCTTTGGGGAGGATAATGCGAATGTGTGCATAATTAGGGAGAGTTAATATGGTCCGTAAACGCTCATTCCTCCACCATAATATTGACTTCTTAAATGTTCATAAACCAAGTTCGTTTTCTGGTCTATATCGTCTGTTTTATAAGTGGGATAAGGTAATAAATTAAAGAGTGTATCATTAACGTATCTGTAAACCGCAGCGGTGGTCTCAGTTTTTTCCCACACTTGTTCTACTTTCAGTTTTTCTTTTTTCAGTTCCGCGAGCAGCTCAATGGAAATTTTCTTGATTTCGTTTTTCTCTTTTTCTTCTAACTTTTTGCCGTGTCTTAAAATATCGAAGACTGCTTTCTGCTCGTCTGTCAGTCCTTCTCTTTTGGTGTCGGCTTCTTCTTCTGAGAGGGAGTCTATAAATTCAAGCAGATTTCTGAACGTATCTTTGATTACAATTTCGTCTTTGCCTCTGTTGTATTCCTCTATTATTTCCTGATAGCGTTTATAAAAGTCAACCGTTAAAGGATTTCGCTCAACCATCTGTTTCAGTTGCTTTTCCACCTTGTCTTTGAGGGATTGAACGGCAGCATTTTTATTTGTAGTTTCCCGAAAGTATTTCTCCAGCAAGTCAAAGTTCAATCCACTCAGGTCAATGCTTATTCCTTCATTGTGACCGGGTTCTGCAACCCTGGTTTCTATGGAGTCATCCACAACATTTTGAATTTTTCTCATTAAGTCCGCCACATCTGCGCTTTCAATGTTGTTTTCAATAGCAGAGTAGATTACATCAATCGCATTTTTTCTCGGAGCATATTTATTCAGTACTTTGTTCGGTTGCAGCGCTTTGTATTTCTTAAAAACCTCTCTTGCCAGTACCTGAAATTTACGTTTGGTTTCGTCATTGGTCTTAACGGCATTCATTGCTTTATCCAATGTGGCAAGCTTGCAGAGTTTATCTGCTGCACGGATAAGTTCCTGCAAATCATATTTCACCTCATCACACAAAAATGTTTCTGTGGCTTGCAAAGCTTCTTCCAGAAGTTTAATGAGTTTTTCTGTCGGTTCAACCGGTGGGGGATCAGGTTTTTCAGTGCCTCCTCCTCCATCATCCCCACCCTGAGCATAATCAGCCAAAGCAGCCAATAAAGCGGTATAGGTTTCAATATAGTCGACAATCAATCCGTTGTTTTTGCCTTCGTTTATCCGGTTAGCTCTGGCAATGGCTTGCATTAATGTATGTGATTTCAAAGGCTTGTCTAAATACAAAGTGGAAAGGGAAGGGACATCAAAACCGGTAATCCACATTGCACAGACAATTACAAAACGGAAAGGATCATTTTCATCTTTGAATCTTGTTTCAAGGTCCTGAGTGTTCATTTTTTCCCGGTGAGAGTCAATGTCCAGATCCCATTGCCGGAACTTCTGAATTTCGTTTTGTTCCGGACTCAACACCACACAAATCTCAGTTTCCTTAATCCATTGCATTTCTCGGCTTTTCTCAAGCAGTTCCTGGTCGCCATATTTCCCTTTGACAATTTCCTTTTCCAGTTGCTCAACATACTTTTTCCAGTGCTCCGAGATCAGGTCATACATTTTTACGGCGATCAGTTTATCCAATGCTATAAACATACCTTTCCCTTTATACCCCCGGTTGCAAAAATGCCAAACGACATCTTTGGCAATGGCATCAAGCCTTTTGTGGGCGGTAAGAACAGGGTACTCTCTTGCAAAAAGCTGTTCCAGCCTGCTTCGCTGGTCGCTGTCTAATGCCTCAAATTCATCATCAATAATTGCCCTGATTTCTTTATTAATAACCGGATTTTTAAGGTTCAGTAATTCCCCCCGGTTTTCATAGTAAAGGGGAACGGTTGCCCCATCGTCTATACTTCTTTTAAAGTCATAGCGGGAAACATATTCGCCGAATATCCGCTTTGTTATTTCATCATCTTTTAAGAGCGGCGTTCCGGTAAAGCCAATAAATGAAGCATTGGGGAGGGCATTTCTCAGGTTGATTGCCAATTGACCGCCTTGTGTACGGTGAGCTTCGTCTGTAATTACAATGATGTTCTCACGTTTGGTAATTTCTTCCGGGAAGTTGAATTTGTGAATCAGAGTAAACAAATAGCGGTGTTCCGAACTCAGCAATTCTTTCAAATGTTTGCCGCTATTGGCCTGGAGCGAGTCCTTTGTGCCTGCTTTAATCTGAGGCACTGCGCCCACACCGCTGAAGGTGCCGTAAATCTGAGTATCCAATTCGTTTCTGTCGGTTACAATCAGAAAGGTATAACTGCCGGTAAATTTGCGGTGAATTTTCTGACTGAAGAAAACCATTGAGTAGGATTTTCCGCTTCCCTGAGTATGCCAGAAAACGCCAAGTTTTTGCTTCTCCTCCAAACTGATTTTACCCAGGTTATATAATTCCTCCTTATGACGAATATTTTCGATGGCTTTGTTTACGCCAATAAACTGATGATTCCGGGCAATGAGTTTCACCACTTTACCCAAAGAATTATCAAACAGAACAAAGTTCTCGAATAAATCCAAAAAGCGATTCTTTTCACAAACGCCTATAATAATTCTGTCCAGCGCCACAATGCCTTTTTCTTCTTCAGTAATCCGTTTCCACTCATGGAAGTGCTGATACCGGCCGGTAATGCTCCCGATTCTCCCTTCAATCCCGTTACTCAGGACCACAAAAGCATTGTAATAAAAGAGTTTTGGAATAACGTCTTTACAATCGGTAAAATTATCGTTGTAAGCGTTTTCTAATTTCTTGTGTGCGGCTTTAAGCTCAATAAACAACAATGGAATACCGTTCACAAAGCCAATTATATCGGGTCTGCGTTCACGGTGACTTTTCCCCTGAATCCATAGTTGTTGAACAGCCAGAAAGTTGTTGTTCCCGGCATTATCGAAGTCAAATACCTTTAAAGTTTTATTCTTTACCTGTTCCCCTTTTTCGTTGATAAAGTCAACGGGAATACCGTTCCGGAGCAATTGATATTTCTCATAATTTATTTCGGCTAATGATTTGGTAGTGCTTTCCTGTGTCAGTTTTTCAAATGCCTGCGTGTAAGCATGTTCGGGTAAGTCGGGGTTGAACTCCTTTAATTTTTCAAAGAAAATCCGGCTAAGCACCACTTCTTTTTTGTTAAGCCTACCCAGGGAGCTCCCATCGCCGTAGCTTTCTTTGTTGTAGGCCAATAGTGTATCCCAGCCCAACTGACCGTTAAATATGTCAATTGCGGTTTGTTCTATTAAATTATCTTCCGAGTATTCGTAGCTCATTTATTTAGTTTCTTCAAATTGGTATTTCCTAAAAGTGACTTCATTTGAGTAATGGCTATTTTGTTCAGTTGCATCAGTCTTTCACTCTGCAACAATCCCTGATGAATCAAAACAGCATTAATGCTTTCCAAATTGCTCAACACCACAAGCTGCTCAATGGTTGCAGCATCACGAATATTACCATCGGCTTCAGGATTGGCATCCCGCCACTGTTTAGCTGTCATACCAAACAAAGCCACATTGAGCATATCGGCTTCATCTGCATATAGAAAGTTTATTTTCTCTTTGGAAAGAGTATGCGGAATAAGGTTTTCTTTGATGGCATCGGTATGAATGCGGTAATTTACTTTAGCTAAGGTTCGTTGCAGGTTCCATTCCAGTTTCAGGCGGTCGTTTTCATCCTCTTTCAGTCGCTGGAATTCTTTAATAAGATATAACTTGAAACCTGAGCTAACCCACGAGGCAAACTCAAATGCTATGTCTTTATGAGCAAAAGTGCCCCCATTATTGCCGGGCTTGGAAATCAATCCTTTTGCATTGGTGGCTTCAATCCATTTTGAAGGTGATAAAGTAAAAGAATTGCTTCCTGCCTCATGCATAAAGGAGTCGAATTCGACCCCTTTGAAATCCGGATTATTCAATTGCTCCCATAGCCCTAAAAACTCAATAGTTGTGCGGGAACGCATCCAGTTTTTTACAACATCTTTGGGTTCATCGGTATTTTTATTTCGCGCAATGTCAGTCAGCGAAATGTAGTCTTCCTTCACTATCTTAATAATAGAAATGGATAAATTCTTTACGATTATGCTTTTTCTTTTTCCCATACTTTACACTTCTATTTCTCCGTTCATCAATCTCGGTAATAAAATATCCCTCGCCTCACGGAGTTTGGTGTTTTGCTTTTGCAGCGTAAGGATAAGGCTAAACGGTGCTTCAAATCCTTTAGCAAACTCATATAAAACTTTTTGATTTGGAATTAACACTTCCATATTCTCAAACTTGCTCTTATTTACATTTGTAAAAGTCGAACCATTGCTTCCTAAAGCGTCAAGCTGCTCTTTCATTTGTGACATTAAGGCATAAAAGAAATAGACATTTTTAGGTTCGTAAAAAACGATTGAATTTATTTGTTGATTGGTTTGACTTGGTTTAGAAGTTATTCCAACTACTCCTGCGGTTCCAATACAGCTTACGCAAAGGCTTAATGGTGGTAGGTATTTTTTCTCTTGCGATTTAGCTCCAAGCTCACTTAACATTTGGTCTGTATGCTCAATGAAAATTTGATTGTGCATATCAGGAGTTTTAATGAATGGAACATCATCACCAAAATAATCAGCGATTGTAGTGGAAGGTGTTTTACCTGTAATTATATCTCCAAAATCAGACAGTATATGTTTTTCTAATTTCTCCTCCCTCATAATCAATTTATACCTCAAAAACGCCTTCTCCTCCAGCAACTTAATCCGCTTCAGATTATTTTCTATCAAATCATCATAAGCCGATAATATGGAGGCGATTTTGCGTTGCGTGGGGAGTGGGGGATTTGGAACTTTAATTTGCTCTACAACTCCTTTGTCTGCTCTTTGCCTACCAGACGCACCAACCATACTTTTAATTGCTGGTTGCCGAACTAAATCTGTTTTTGCTAAGTAATAGATAAAGTCAGGGTCGGATAAATTTTCCTTTGCTCTAAATACAAAAAACTCTGTTGAGCCAAAACCAACTCCTTTTTCAAGTCCCTTTACTTTAGCAATTTTCCCATTTTCTAAACAAGGCGTAATTCTCGCAAAAATTGTATCACCATTTCCAAATTTTGTTCCACCGCCTGTATAAATTCGTTGGTTAACATCCTGCACATATTTTATTCCTCCATCTACAACGTCCATTGGAATATTATCATACAATTCATCCTTATCCAAAGAAATCTTAGGTGTAAACTCAACTAATTCAGAAAAAGCGACTTTCTCCCACTTCATAAAGCCCCCTCCATTTTCACTTGTTCCAAAATTAGTTTTGTTGTGTTACTTTCCAATTTCGAAAAAGCAAACCATTTCTTTCCTAAATCTTTGAGCGAAGCACCTAAGTGATACAGCTCTTTGCGGTCGATTATTAAAAAGCGGTCGTGGCTGACTTTTAACTCTTTTGCTGCGAAGTTGCCATATTGTTCGTTAGCTTTTTTTACATCCAAAGCCAGTTGTTTCTTAATGGATTTGGTGAGAAGCAGAACTGTTACATTTGTTTCTTTTTTCGATAAATGAGTCAGTGTGCTTTCGTCTATATAATTGTCTATCAGTATAATTTCACTTTTAGCAGAACGAATAATTCGCGAAGCCAATTCGTAGGCATCAAAAATTTGTCCATCGAAGAAAACGCCCTGATTTGGTAATTCCTGCGTTTTTAACTGTAAAGAAATTTGTTTTACTTCTTTGCTCAGATTTTCAATATTATTTTCGATTCTGTCTACGCGTTGGTTAAGTGCGTAACCTTTCAACAAATAATCCCTCAGCACATTGGTAGCCCAAATACGAAATTGAGTACCTTGTTTTGATTTCACCCTGTAACCTACAGAAATGATTACATCGAGGTTATAGTGCTCAGTTAATACTGTTTGGGTTTTTCCTTCAATGGCGCCGTGCTTAGTGGTTGTCGCAAAATTTGCGACAACCACATCTCTCAACAATTCTCCTTCGTTAAACACATTATTAATGTGTTTTCCAATAGTTTTAACGTCTCTGCCAAATAGCATAGCAATTTGATTTCGATTAAGCCAAACTGTATCATCCCGAAGTCTGACCTCAATATGTTCAGCCACTTCGTCGGATTGATATAAAATTATTTCGTTTTTCATAAACTTTATATCGCCAAATGTTTGTAATTATTGCTTATAGCATCCGCCAGTGCAATGGCTTCTTCGTTCAGTCCTTCCAACTCAATATGTATTTCTGCAAGGCGTTCTTCATAGTCAAAATCATCATCGGCGGAGGATTCCACTCCTACGTATCTTCCCGGACTTAGGCTCCAGTCCTTGGCTTCAATTTCTTTTTGTGTAACTACTTTGCACAATCCTTCCACATCGGCATAAACCCCACCGGGGAAACGGACGGTAAGCCAATGGGCCTGTTTGTAGAAATATTCGGTTTCGTGAAGAAGACCGGGTTCTTCCTCGTCCGGGTCTCCGCTTAGTTGCAGCTGCAGGGCTTTCAACCGGTCGAGTTGTTCTTTAAGTCCAAGTTCTTTCCAGTCTTTGTTTTTGCTAAGCTGGTATTCTTTTGCGGCTGTGCTGATGGCATCGAGCAATTGCTTAATTAGTTTGTCCTGCGGTTTACGGATAGCTTTGCACTGGCGGGAAAAATTTTCTAAAAACGTTATTTCCGCTTTTGCTTTTTTAGCTTCGGCAATCAGTTTGTTTTGCTGTTCATAAATATTTTCCGTTTCCTCAATCTTCAGAGCATCGGCAAAAGCTTCTGCCTCTTTGTTTTCTTTCGCATATTTTGTGGCAAAATGGTCAACGTTTTTAAATACCGTCTGCAACTGCTTTTGAAGATTGGCGGTGGCTTCGGCTGTTTCTTTGGCTAATTCCGCAGAAGTCTGCAGATAGCTTTTTACCGTAGATTCAAACTTTTTAGTATTGCCTCTGTAAAGTTTAACAATGCAAATCAGGTTTTGCAACTGCTCGGGACTAAAGTCGTTTACCTTGCTGGTTACCTTACGGTAAATTTTGCGGGCATCCAGCATAAGCACTTTATCACTTTTCTTTTTGTCACTCTCTTTTGCCCTGTCAAAAAACCAGAGGGTGCAGGGCAAAGAACGTGTATAGAAAAAGTTGTTTCCAATAGCCATCATCACATCTACGGCACCGGTTTTCACCAGCTTTTCGCGGATCTCTTTTTCGCTGTGGCCCGCATCGCTTGCTGATGAAGCCATTACAAAACCTGCTCTGCCTGTTGGTTTCAGGTAATTGTAGAAATACAGAATCCAGAGATAATTAGCGTTGTCGTTTTTCGGCAGGGAAACCTTCGAGTCTAAAATCAGGCGGGGATCATTTTTTACGGAATCTTTAGCTTTGTCCACACCATCGACATTAAAGGGAGGATTTGCCATTACAAAGTCTGCACCCCCCGCAAGATTGTGTTTGTCTTCGTAAAAAGTATTTCCTTCCTGTATGTTCCCTTCCAGTCCGTGAACAGCAAGGTTCATCTTGGCAAGCTTGGTATTTATCTCGGCTTTTTCCTGACCGTAAAAAGTGACTTTCTCTGCCGGTTTCAGCCCTTCATTTTCAATAAAATAGCCCGTTTGCACAAACATACCGGCACTTCCGCAGGCCGGGTCCAAAACAATACCGTGGTCGGGTTCAATCACGTTAACAATAGTCTGCACCAGACTCATAGGCGTAAAAAACTCGCCACCCTCCTGTGCGCCGGTCATTGCAAATTTGTTCAGGAAGTATTCATAAATCTTACCGAACAAATCGCCTTCGGCTTTTTGCAAAACTTCTTTATTAAATATGCGAAGTAGTTCGCGCAATAAGTCTTTACTGAAAATGGAAAAGTTCCTGGGTAATACACCTTTGAGGTTATCGTATTCATCCTCAATTAGTTTCATGGCGTTGTCAATAGCTTCGCCTGTGTCTGCGCTTTCGGGTAATGAAACCAGATAATCAAATTGTGCCATTTCGGGGAGGAACATTGCATTCCGTTCCTCAAAGTCTTTTTTAGTTAGAGGGCGTTTCCCCCGCTGCGGATGAACCGGTAGGTGTTTGTCAACTTCAATTTTTACTTTTTGAAAGCGGTTGAAAGCGTGACGTAAAAATATCAGACCCAGGACGGGCATTGAGTATTCGGAAGCAGTCAGTTTACTGTTAGCCCTGAGCTGGTCAGCGGCTCTCCACAGTTCTGCTTCTAATTTTCTAAGTTGTTTCCCTTGCATTTATTCAGTCAGTGTGTTGTTAATATCCTAAAATTATTGTTCCGGTATTATATCCATATGCAAAATAGTGAAAAATGGAATAATAATGAAAATCATATAAACTAAAATAGTGGATAAGGCAAGGTATGTTTTTATATGGATATTAAATTTCATACGTCAGACGAACAATTTTAAGCAGTAAAAACACACTAAATTTTTCTTAAATCCGAATCAAATAAGAAAAAATTTACTTTGATTGGTTTAAGAATATTTCTATTTTTGTTTATCAATATATGAAATACGGAGTTGGTTATGAAGGCACGGGTTTTGGGTTTAGTGGCTGGTTTTTGTCTGATTTCTTTTTTGGGGTGTAATAAGGAGGAGGCAATTACTCCGGCACCGGCGGGGGATGAAAAGTTTGTGGTGGTTATTAATGATATTCCATTTCAAACGGAAATGTTCCTGAGGATTCCTTATACTATCCGCTTTTATGAGTTTGAGAAGGAGGGGCTTAAACTTCAAAGAATACATGTGCTTGACGCCAATACGAACACGGAATTGATGAAAATAGAAAAAGAGGAAATCACGCATTTTTATAAAGATCCTCTGCCGCAAAATCCATATATGACACAAGATAAACTTGGCTATTACTATTTTTCAATTCAGCTGCCGATCCCACTTGCACAAACAAAGCCAACTAAAATTACTCACAAGTTTGATTTCCGGGATACGGTAAATAATAAAGATGTTACTATGGAGGGGGGGATATTGGTTCCCAGGCTTTCAGAGTCACCGTTAGTTATTGCTTCGCCGGTTAAAGGAAATAACTGGATTTTTATAAATCAGTCCACACTTGAGTATCACTTCTTTACTCTCTTTTTCGTATACGGGAAAATATTCAGAGGGGAGAGATTTGCTTTTGATAATCTGAGAATGGACAGTAGTTTTACGAATTATTACAAAGATGATCCGACGGTTAACAGCAATTTTTACAATTACCGGGACACTCTTTATGCTGTTGCAGAGGGGGTGGTGACTGCAATAAAGGACGGTATGGTGGAAAACAACGGAAATCTGCATGATCATCTTCCGACTACAATTGATGAACTGGGGGGAAACTGTCTGACGCTAAAGATAGGGAATAATCTTTATGCATTCTATGCCCACTGCGTTCCGAATTCGTTTTTTGTTACTGTGGGGCAGACGATTAAGGAGGGGGATCCGATTGCGTTATTGGGGAATTCGGGAAACTCGGATGCACCGCATCTGCATTTTGAAATCACAGATGGTCCGGATATTCTTTTTTCGAACGGAGTACCTTTTGTGCTGAAGCAGTATACAAAACTGGGGGATGCGGATACGGGTCCGTCAACTCCGGCAGTATTTCAGAATGCAATGATGGAGCAGATGACGGTTATCGGATTTTAAAAATATTTTTCTGCAATGTTTTTTTAATTTACCGGCAAATAAGTATATTTGTTGTGTGTGGATTCACAAATTCCTCCCCGCTCATATGATGTTTTAATTTTATAAATTATAAACTTATTCAGGAGCTGTGTATGGATCGTGTTGAAATTCAAAACCGTATCAAGAAAGTCATTTCAAAAGTTTTGAACATTAATGAAGAGAGCATTGGGGATAACGCCAATTTTATATTTGATTTGGGAGCTGATTCCCTTCAGAGTGTTGAACTGGTAGCTGCCTTTGAGGAAGAGTTCAATATTGAAATGGAGGAAGATAAAGCCCTCGAGGTTCAAACTGTTGCGGATGCAACAGAATTCATATCCCAGTACCTGAAATAAATCATTTCAATTAAAAATTAACCCGGAGCTGATATGAGCGATGCTTTCTCTGAAAGGATGAAAAACATTGACAGGATATTCTATCCCAAATCAATAGCTGTGCTTGGTGCAAACAATGTAAGAGGAACAGTGCCAAGTGATATACTTACCAATATACTTAAAGCTGATTTCAATGGAGTGGTTTATCCGGTTAATCCGAAAGAACGACATCTTTTTTCAATAAAGACCTACAAATATGTGATAGACATAGAAGACCCTATTGATATTGCGGTGATTGTTTATCCAAGTTCGGTTATGCATCTGGCGCTTGAACAGTGCGGGCAGAAGGGGATAAAGGGGGCAATTATTATTTCCGCCGGATTTAAGGAAGTGGGGGGGAAAGGGATTGAAAGGGAGGAGAAGATAAAGGAAATAGCCCGCAAGTACGGGATTTCTTTTATAGGGCCGAACTGTCTGGGAGTAATCAATACTGATCCGGAGGTTAAGCTTGACGCCTCTTTTGCAAGGAAGACTCCGGATGAGGGGGACATAGCCTTTATATCGCAGAGCGGGGCGCTGTGCACGGCAGTGCTTGATTATGCAAGAGCAAAGCACATTGGTTTTTCGAAATTTGTAAGCATAGGGAACAAGGCTGATATAAGTGAGGTTGATCTTCTTTATTATCTGAAGGATGATCCGAAAACGAAAGTGATATTACTTTACCTGGAGGAAATAAGCGATGGGACCGCTTTACTTCAGGCGGCAAGAACGGTAATACAGGAAACAGGGAAGCCGATACTGGCAATGAAGTCGGGGCGTACACATGCAGGGGCATCTGCCGCGGCAAGTCACACCGGTTCGCTTGCGGGGAATGATGAGATATGTGACGCTGCGTTCAAGCAGGCGGGGATAATCCGCTGTGAGGATGTGGAGGAAATGTTTAACAAGGCTATAGCGTTTACGTATCAGCCCTTGCCGAAGGGAAACAGGGTAGCGATAATAACAAATGCGGGGGGACCCGGAGTGCTTACTACCGATGCGGCAATTCACTGCGGACTTGAGCTTCCGAAGTTTAATCCTGAGACAACGAAAATTCTGAAAAGCGAACTTCCTCCAACGGCAAATATAAGTAATCCCGTTGACGTAATAGGAGATGCGAGAGCAGACAGGTATAACGCGGCGGTTTCGAGCATAATGAAAGATGAAAATGTGGACGGGGTTTTCGTGATATTAACTCCGCAGTCAATGACTGAGATAGAGAGCATAGCAAAAGAGATATGTCATATTGCGAGTCAGCATACGAAACCGATTTATACATCATTCATGGGGGAGGCGGATGTGGCAGTGGGAGTTGACATACTGCTAAGGAACCGGATACCTCATTATATATTGCCGGAATCAATGGCGGATGCTTTTGCCTCGACATACAAATTCACAAAATTTTTAGAAGATGTGCACAAACCGATACCGGAATTTGAAGATGTTGATGTTCAAAAAGCGAGAGGAATTCTGGATGAAGCACTGAAACAGGGAAAGAAATATCTTCCGGAGGAAGAAGCGGTCAAGGTGCTGGAGGCATATAAGTTTCCAGTGTTAAAAAGCGGGCTGGCGGAATCCGCAGAAGAAGCGGGAAAACTTGCGGATGAGCTGGGTTACCCTGCGGTGATGAAAATAATTTCGGAGGATGTGGTTCATAAATTTGACGTTGGAGGGGTGGTGCTGGATATAGGCACAAGGGGGGAAGCAGAAAAGGCTTATAATACTATTCTCGATAATGTGAAGAAAGCAAAGCCCGATGCGAAAATAAAGGGGGTAATGGTGAGAAAAATGATTCCACCGGGGGAAGAGGTAATTTTAGGACTGAAGCGGGATGAATCGTTTGGCACGGTAATAATGTTTGGGCTTGGGGGAATATTTGTAGAAGTGTTTAAGGATGTAAGTTTCAGGATAGCGCCGCTTGACAATATAGCAGCTGAGAAGCTTATAAGCGAGACGAAGGCGGCGATAATTCTTGGGGGTGCGCGAGGGAGAAAACCAAAGGATATTAATGCGCTTAAAGAAACGATAATGAGACTTTCGCAGCTGGCAGTTGAATGTCCGCAAATCAGGGAGCTGGATGTAAATCCGTTAATTGTGCTGGATGACGGGAAAGGGTGTTTTGTGGCTGATACAAAAATCATGTTATAATATAGCTTAGGGAGATTCAAAATGAGTTTAAGGAAACTAAACTTTGCCGAGATTGAGGATCTGAAAGAAAATGGCTGCAGTGCTACAGACTGGAACAAGGTGCAGATAAGCGGTCAGTTTGACACAGGACAAATAAGGAATGTTAACTTTGACGGGGAGGTGAGGATTGGAAAGAATGTAAAAATCCAGAATGTTTCCTCATTGGCAAATTATGAAATCGGAGATGATGTAACGCTTTTCAATATAGACAGTCTTAGGGTGGAAGGAGAAACGGGATTTGGAAACGGAGTTAAGATAAGTGTGCTAAACGAAGGAGGGGGGAGGGAACTTACACTTTATGACCGTCTGACTGCTCAGGTTGCCTATATGATGGTTACATGCAGGCATGACAAGAAATTTATAGAAAAGCTTGAAAAGAAAATTGATGCATACTGCAGCAAGAAAAAATCAAATCTGGGAAAGATAGGTGAGGGAACAAGCATTAAGCATTGCGGCATATTGAGGAATCTGCTAATAGAGGGACCCGCAAAACTTGAGGGGGCGGTGAGTCTGAGCGAGGGGACAATAGTAAGCTGCAAGGAAGATCCGGTAGTAATAGGAAGCGGAGTAACTGCGAAGCACTTTATTATCCAGTCGGGGACAAAGATAAGCGACGGGGTGCTGCTTGATAATTGCTTTGCGGGGCAGGGGGTGAGGATCGGGAAGCAATATTCTGCGGAGAACTGTGCTTTCTTTGCTAACTGTGAAGGATATCATGGCGAGGCGGTAAGTATATTCGGGGGACCGTACACGGTGACACATCATAAATCGACTTTATTAATTGCGGCGATGTTCTCATTTTACAATGCCGGGAGCGGTTCGAACCAGAGCAATCACATGTACAAGCTGGGTCCGCTCCATCAGGGGATACTTGAGCGGGGATCGAAAACCGGATCAGTTTCCTATATGCTGTGGCCATCAAGAGTCGGGGCATATAGTGTGGTAATCGGGAAGCACTATACCAATTTCGATGCGAGCGATTTTCCGTTTTCATATATAAACGAGGAAAAGGGACAAAGCCAGCTTACTCCGGCAATGAACATGTTTACGGTGGGGACAAGAAGAGACACAATAAAATGGCAAACCAGAGACAGAAGAAAGGATCCGGTAAAGCACGACATTATCCATCTGGAGTTGTTTAATCCGTATATTGTTGGGAAGATACTTAACGGAGCAAATATATTGAAAGAGTTACTGGAGAAAGCTAGCCGTGAACAGGAGTTTGTAACCTACAAGGGACTGCACATAAAACGACTGCTGCTAAAGACGTGCGGAAAATATTACGAGATGGCGATAAAGATTTATATGGGGCAAGAGCTGATTAAGCGGCTGGAGAAAAAAGAAGCGCTGAGTTACAATCCTGAAGATTACAGCGATAAGTGGATAGATGTTGCGGGTATGTTTATTCCCAAAGGGGAATACTTAAAACTGATCAATTCAATAACGTCAAATGAGGAATGGGGCGTGGCAGAAATTGCGAGCGAGTTCAGGAAGCTGGATGAGAAATATGAGGAGTTAGCGTGGGCGTGGTGTGCAAAACTGATAGAAAAGAGGTATGGTTGCGGCATTAGCGAACTTACCAGGGAGCAGATAAATCAAATAATAGGGGACTGGCGGGAGAGCCGGATAAAGCTGAACAATATGATAATAAAAGATGCAGAGAAAGAATTCGATCAGATGAGCAAAATCGGATTCGGGCTTGACGGAGAAGAGGAAATCCGAGACCTTGACTTTGAAAACGTGCGTGGCAAATACGAAGAAAATAAATTTGTGATTGAACTGAAGAAGGAAACGGAGGAGATCAGGAAGACAACTGTCTGAACCGCAGATTACCCAGATTAAAGGATTTTAAGGATTATTTGTGGTGGATATTTTTCTTTAATTGCTTTGTTATTTTTCATCAAGAAAAAATTAGGTTTACAAAAGTTATAAAGTAATTCAAGGAGTCAATAATGGGAAGTGAAAAAGAAAATTCTATGACAGTATTCGACTCGTTTTCAATAAGGCGTCACTATGACGAGGAGAAAGGGACCTGGTATTTTTCGGTTGTCGATATAGTTGCAGCTCTTACAGAGCAGAAAGATTTTCAGACTGCGAGGAAATACTGGAATAAACTTAAAGAACGACTAAATAAAGAAGGGAATCAGTCGGTGACAAATTGTCACCAACTGAAATTATCAGCTTCTGACGGGAAAAAATACTTAACAGATGTTGCTGATGTTGAAACTATTCTACGTCTTGTTCAATCTGTTCCAAGCCCAAAAGCAGAGCCAATAAAACTCTGGCTTGCCAAAGTCGGATATGAGAGGATAGAGGAGATAAATAATCCCGAAAACGCGTTAAACCGCTCGAGGGAGTATTGGCAGAGACAAGGGCGGAGCGAAAAATGGATTCAGCAGAGAATGACGGGACAGGAGACCCGGAATAAGTTAACTGATTACTGGAAGGAGAGCGGAGTGGAGAAGGGGGATGAGTTCGCTTTTCTTACAAATGTTATTCACCAGGAATGGAGCGGCATTTCGGTTAAGGAACATAAAAACTTAAAAGGACTGAAAACTCAAAACCTGAGAGATCACATGAGTGAGGCGGAACTTATTTTTACTGCTCTTGCTGAACTTTCAACAAGACAAATTGCCGAAACGGAAAATGCAAAAGGGGTTGAAGAAAATGCCAAGGCGGGGAAAAAGGGGGGAAAGATAGCTAAGGACGCCCGTTTGCAATTAGAATCTAAGACCGGGAAAAGCGTTGTAACCGGGCAGAATTTTCTGCCTAAAAGCCCCGAGCCGAAAAAATTAAAAGGAGAAGGAAAAAAGTAAGGAATCAGACCCCGGTGGGAATTTAAGGGCTACCCAGAGGCAAGTCAGAGGCTACCCGGATTAAAGGGGGGAGGATAAATTCTTAACATCCGGTGAATCCCATATTCCATTATTTCCTTTTCCACATCCCCTCTTCTATATTGTCATTTCCCTTTTATTTCATTATATTTCCGAGTTAAATCACATATATTCAAAGACTGAGAAAATAATGAGTACCCAAGGACAATTCAGAAAAGTAACGACAAAAACACTGCTTGTAATGAAGCAAAAGGGGATAAAAATAGCCGCTTTGACAGCATATGACTATATTACAGCGAAATTGCTGGATCAGGCGGGGATAGACTTGCAATTGGTCGGTGATTCATTAAGTAATGTTTTTCAGGGGAATGAGACCACACTCCCTGTTACTATGGACGAAATGATATATCATACCAAGGCAGTAACCAAGGGAATTCAGCGCTCGATGGTAATAGTGGATCTTCCTTTTATGTCATATCAGCTGAGTGTTGATGAAGCGTTCCGCAATGCCGGAAGAATAATGAAAGAAACATCCGCCGGCGGAGTAAAGCTGGAGGGGGGGGAGCAGTATGCAGAAACCGTGAAAAAGATTTCAGATGCGGGGATTCCGGTACTTGGACACATCGGGCTTACTCCACAGAGTATTCATCAATTCGGAAGCTACAGGGAAAGAGGAAAAACAGAAGAAGAAGCTGCGCAGATAATGAAAGATGCCAAAGTTTTAGAAGAAGCAGGGGCTTTTGCGGTTGTGCTTGAAAAGATACCCGCTGCGTTGGCAAAGAAAATAACAGAATCACTGACTATCCCGACAATCGGCATAGGTGCCGGAATTCATTGTGACGGGCAGATACTGGTAATAAGCGATATGCTGGGATTAAACAAGGACTTTCACCCAAGGTTTGTAAGATATTATGCAAATCTTGCCGATGAGATAGACAAAGGGATAAGACAGTATGTGGAAGATGTAAGGAAGCGGGATTTTCCGAATGAAAGCGAGAGTTATTAGGATATTATGCGGATTTTTCTCTTTATTCTTTTAATGACCAGTGTGGTTTTCCCACAGATAGAATTTGAGGAATTACTACCGAACGCCAATGTAAATGAGATTGTTTCGGACGGGAAAACGCTCTGGTTTTGCACTTACGGACAAGGAATACACAACTTTAATCCGGAAGACGGAACATGGAAAAGCTTCTCCACAAAGAACGAGAATCTTGATAATGATCTTTTTTACTGTATTGCGGCAAGCAAGGAATTTGTGTGGGCGGGAACAAGCGACGGGCTATATATATATGACCGTAAACGGGACTTCTGGAAGAAGAGAAAATTTGCAATGGGGGGAGAATTCGGTAACTGGATACGTTCACTTTGTTATGATGCGGAGGAGGACATGCTCTACATCGGAAGATTCCGTTACATGACCAAGCTGGATGTAAAGAAGCAGAGGTTTGATGATTATGATCTTACGGTAGGTTCGGAGATCAAGACGAATACATTCAAAACAATACGGCTGGAAGGAAAAGAATACGTCTGGTTTGGAACAGAGAGCGGAGCGTTCAGATACTCGAAGAAGATGGATCTTGGAGACAAGAAGTCGCTTCAATATTTCAGCAACAAAACAAACGCATTCCGGGGAGAAGGGGAATTTGTTTCGATTTCAGAATTTCTTTTTGAGCCCAATTTTATCTGGTTTGGAACAGATGAGTTCACGAGCAAGGAAAGTCCCAACTTTAATCTTGGAGGGATATACAAGTTCAACCGGAGGGCTACCTGGGAAAGGATTGACACGCGCAACGGACTTCCGGGGCAAGGGATCTACACATTAGCACGAGTGGGGAATTATATCTGGGCGGCGGTGTATTACTTCGACAGAAAAGAAAAAAAGGAACACGGACGGGGTTTGGTATTAATCAACCGGATGACGAATGAAGTTATAAGAATCAATCCTGACGATATCCGTCTTGCGTCGAATAAAATCAATGCGCTTTATTTCGACGGGGCAAATATGTGGATTGGTGCGGAAAACGGATTGTGGCGGGTAAGAATTTTGAATGAACTTGCGCGATGGACCGGAGACCAAATTTCGAATTATTGATATGTAAATGAACAGGAACTACAGATGATAAAAATGACTTTAAGAAGACTCCTTTCGCTGGAGAAGAATTTTGCCGGGAAGAAAATAGCAGTAATTGGTGATATGATGTTAGACAGTTACTATTGGGGGGGAGTGAAAAGAATATCGCCCGAAGCACCGGTGCCGGTAGTTGAGGTAGAGAATGAATTTAACCGTTTTGGCGGGGCAGCCAACGTGGCACTGAATATAGCAAAACTCGGGGGTATTCCGTATCCGGTTGGAGTAATCGGTTATGACAATGACGGATCAATTTTCTCGTCACTTCTGGAGGAAGAAAAAATCAATTCTGCAGGACTTATAACAGATGACAAAAGACCGACAACCGCGAAGACCAGAGTGATTGCGCAAAACCAGCATGTGCTAAGGATAGACAAAGAGAGTAAAGAATATATTGATGAAGGAACAGAGAAGAAACTGTTTAATTACTTTGAGTCGATTGCGAGTGAAATTGACGGGATAATTTTACAGGATTACAACAAGGGAGTGTTAACGCCGACATTAATAAAGAAAATCATTTCACTTGCCAGAAAAAAAGAGATACTTATCACCGTCGATCCGAAATTCAATAATTTTTTTGAGTACAAGAACGTAACCGTTTTCAAGCCAAACAGAAAAGAAGCCAGTGATGTACTGGGGTTAAAGATCAAGAGTTCAGAAGATATAAAACATGCGGGGAAGAAATTGCTAGGGAAACTGCACGCGGAATATATTCTTTTAACATTGGGGGAGGAAGGAATAGCGGTGTTTGAAAAAGACAAAGAAGAAAAGCGAATGCCGACGAAGGCGATAAAAGTTGCGGATGTATCCGGGGCGGGAGATACAGTAATTTCCACACTTACAATGTCGCTGGCTGCCGGTGCAAACATACTGGAGTCCTGTTATTTAGCCAACTACGCTGCAGGGATAGTATGCGGGGAAGTTGGAATAGTGCCGATAGAAAAAAGCAAACTCTTTTCCACTGTGGCAGAGGTGTTATAATGGAACATTTAGTATCGAGAGATGAGATAAAAAGAATACGAAAAGAGTTAAAAGAGAAGGGGAAGAAAGTAGTTTTTACAAACGGCTGTTTTGATTTAATTCATGCAGGGCATGTAGATTACCTTTCGAAGGCAAAGGAATTCGGGGATGTGCTGGTAGTAGCGGTGAACAGTGATGAGTCGATAAGAAGGATTAAAGGAGAAAAGCGTCCAATAACACCGTTAAGCGAAAGAGGTTTTGTACTTGCAAATCTAAAGCCGGTGGATTACGTAACCCCTTTTGATGAGGATACGCCATTCGAGATTATAAATGAGCTTGTGCCGGACATACTGGTAAAGGGGGCGGATTGGTCGATTGAAAACATAGTAGGCAGGGAGACGGTGGAAACAAACGGGGGAGAGGTGAAGACGATAGAGTTTGTAAATCAGCAGTCAACCTCGAACATAATAAAAATAATAGTGGAGCGATTCGGGAACAAATGAGTGATGAAGAGAAAAAAGAAATAAATCCTCCGCAGAGTGAAGAGACTCCGGTGCCACCTGCGCCCAAAGTGAAAAACAAAAAGAAGCGTTCATTATTTCACAAGATAGTAAATGTTTTTCTGGGGATAATACTCGGATTATTGGTAATAATAATTCTCTTTATCGGATTTATGCAAACATCAACATTCAGGGAAATGCTGAGAACAAATCTCCTTGAAATTGTGAATGAAGAGATAAACGGGAAAATAAATTTAGAAAAGATTGACGGGACATTTCTTACATCGCTCATTCTGAGGAACGGTTCACTCACTTATGAAAAAGACACTATTGCCGCATTCAAAGACTTATCAGTAAAATTCAGTCCTTTCCGTCTTTTATTCAAGCAGATAGCGGTAAGAGATGTCAGGTTGAACGACATGGATTTCAGGCTAGTAGAAGACAGTTCGGGAGTTTTGAACATTGCGAAAGCCTTTCCATCCTCTCCTGATGAAGACACCACAACTTCAACTTTCGACTTTGAGATAATAGTATCGAATCTTGACTTCAGAAATCTGAATTTTTCATTTCAGAAAGAAGCTTTCGTAAAGTCGGAGGCAAGTTATGATTATTTCAATCTTGATGATTTCAGAATTGACAATCTTAATCTGGTGCTAAGTGCTTTTGCGGATATGGAGGAGAACGAGTACGAGCTAACAATTAAAGAATTCAATTCGAAGATAAACCTGAAAAGATTTAACTTAAATGATTTCCAGGGGAAATTTGCATTAAGTGAAAAGGGGATAGAAATAAGCGGCTTTAATTTTGCGAGTGATTCTTCCCGATTGAAAGCAGATGTCAAAATAGACGGTATTAATATTTTCGGGGACATGAGTGATGATGCGCTAAAAAAGGTGACAGTGGACCTAGATCTGAGATCAGAGAAATTCAATTTTGCGGATGTGGCATCGTACGTTCCGGCTTTGGACATGATTAAGGGGGCTTTAGCAGTTGAACTAAGCGGAAAGGGGAATCTGAGCGAATTTGAGCTTCGAAAGTTTGATATTGTTTATGGAGAAACCGAGTTAAAAACAACGGGTAAATTTTATAATCTTAATGACCCGGAAAAGTTATACATATCAACTTTGACATCCGGTTCAGAGATGAACTTTGCGGATATAATAAAAATGCTACCGGGAATTGCGCCAGAAATGATTGCTAAACTTCCGGTAATGTCGATTGACACTTTAAGATTTGCTGGTTCACCGACGAACTTTTCCACTTCATTCGGAATGAGACTTGCACAAGGGGGTGTGAGAGGTGAAGTGGTAATGGATATGGACAAACCAGATATGGTTTACGATGTTAAACTAAACACGCATAATCTTGATGTCAGTCCGATCCTAAACATGCCATCCAACATTTCCGCTTCGATTGATATAAAAGGAGCCGGAACAGATTTAGGGAAAATGAATCTGGATTCAAAAATCAGTCTGAACAACAGCAGAATCGGATTATATAATATCAACAGACTATTTATGAAGGGGGATATGAACCGGGGTAACACATCAATTGCTTTAACCGGAGATGTGGATTCGGCATTCATTGACTTTGCGCTCAAAACTGATTTGAGCGATATGAAAAACTTACCGTATGATTTCAGTCTGGGAGTGAATTCACTGGATTTAAGCAAGACTATGTTGCCAGACTTATTTACGGGACGATTTGATTTGTATTTAGAAGGGCGAGGAAGAAATTTTGATCCCGAAGACCTGGAATCGGAGATAAGTCTGGATATCAGAAATCTTGAGTTAAGGAATAACTCTCTCGATTCGCTTGATTTTGATTTAACAGTAAAATCAGAACCAGGGAGAGCTAAAACTATAGACCTTAAGTCCACGCTTATGGATTTTAATCTTGCCGGAGTATTTGCATACGAGGATCTTGCCGAATTTGCAGGGATGGAAGCCGACAGCCTGCAGAAGAGAATAATGGCAAAGATGGAGAATTACTTTCCACCCAAAGAGGAGAAAGTTGAAAACGTTGTAGTCAATACCAAGAAGATCAATAAAGTCAAGTTACCCGGAAAAGAGAAAGAAAGCACACAAGATATAATGATGAATTTCAGAGCAGCATTTAAGGAAATGGACCTGATCTCAGCGCTTTTGGAATTCGAGGACTTTTCGCTGGATGGAAAACTTGAGGGGAGTTTAGTGCGCAACGGAAGCATTACTGCATTTGCAACGAATTTGAATTTAGATTATTTAAAATTCAAGTTGGATGAAGAAGGGTTGTTTGTAACCGATGCAAAACTAGAACTTGCGGCAGCCCACCCGACCAATAAGTTTGACACCGATAAATTAAAAATCAACACGGAACTTGCAATAAAGCGACTTTTTCTGGGAACTGATGTTAAGAATATTGCCTTGCAGATTGGGATGGAAAACAATCTAATAAAAGCAGAGGCTTCTGCGGATGCGACAAAGGAAATAAGTGCAGAAATCAATGCGGGTATTGATATATCGCAACCGGAGCTTGTTGCGAACTTCACGAATCTAAATATTGATTACAAAGAATTTAATCTAAGGAACAAAAGAGATTTCGCGATAAAGTATAACAACGAGAAAATAAGGATCAATGATTTTAATCTTTACAGGAACGAAAGCGAAATATTAATTGACGGACTGGTAGACCCGAACGGGGAACAGGATGTGAGAATAAACATTTCCAAATTCAAGGGATATGATGTCGGATTCAATGTACTCGAAACAAATCCGCTGGATATTATTGATTTTGACTTAAATCTTGCGGCGGGGATAAACGGAACCTTTGAAAATCCACTGCTTAACCTGAATCTGGAAGTAAACGATGTAACATACAGGGAGAAAAATTTTGGTTCCTTAGCCGCATGGTTTGACTACAAGGATAAAAATCTGGATACCAAAATAGAATTCGATGATGATAAAAAAGTCAATGCACAATTACCACTAAGTATAACAGGAAATTTACCTATAGATTTGTCGCTTGGAGCAGTAAAGGACAGATTACCGAAGGACAGAGAAGTAAACCTCAAGATCTTTGCGAAGGATTTCAATTTAGGTTCGTTTGGAGATGCCCCGCCATTTATAGATGATCTAAAGGGATTCCTGTCATCGGATATTGTTTTAAGCGGAACATATGACAAACTGAACAGAAGCGGTAATCTGACGCTAAGAGACGTATCGTTTTTAGCAGAGCCGAATAACCTTTCATACAAAGCGGGGTTGACCGTGCGACTTGATGAAGAGTCGATTATTCTGGAAAATCTGATGATTGAGAATATTGGGAATGTTGCATACAAAGGAAAATTAAGCGGAAGCGGTAAAATAGATTTTGACGGATTAGACCTAGTTAATGCGCAGATGCTAATCGGCGGCAGCCTTCAAGTACTTTCATTTGATTCAAAGAGTGTGAGTCCCGCAGTATATGGTGATCTGGCATTCTCAACAGACGGGGATGTAGTTTTTGCGATGACACCGGGGAAATCATATCTTAAGGCATACATAACAATAACCCGAGGTAATTTACACTTTCCACCGTTACAGAGTTCATACTCGGGATCGAGCAGCAATTTTATTTACAAGTATGTTGAAACAGGAAAAACGATATCGGAACGTGAGGCGGAGATACAAAGGATAGTGGCAGAGTCGCGAGCCAGGACGCAGGAAGTATTTGTTGAGGCAAAATCCACATCAACGTTTGATTATGATATAAGAGTACGGATAAAAGACGAAGCAAAAATTACATTTGTACTTGCAGAGCAAGCCAACCAAAAGCTAACCGCCAATTTGAAGGGGGATCTTGCATATGAGAGTATCGGCGGAATACAAAATATTCAAGGGGAGCTGAAACTGCTTGAGGGTTCAACCCTAGAGTTCTTAAAAACATTTACGGCATCAGGAGGAATAAGATTCGAGAGCGATATCACGAATCCATATCTTGATATAACCGCAACGTATAAGAATTACAAGATATCCACAGAGGCTGACGGAAAAGAAATAGAAGTTGCGGTAAAAATCAAACTAAGAGGAACGGTGCAGGATCTTTCGAACAACTTTGCATCGATGGAGGACAATATAGCGGTTTATGAGGGAACAGAAAACATTCAAAACGATAAGCCAAGTACAGATAAGGAAAAGGCAGATGCAATCTGGTTCATACTTACGGGGAAGTTCACAAACGAAACAACCTCTCAAGAGAAGCAGCAATCAGCCGGAATGCTTGAGGGGACAGCAGCATCCTTAGCCGGATCGTTGCTGGGGGGAGTGCTCAACACCTATCTTGGTGATTATGTGAGAACGCTTGATGTAAGATCGTCGGGGACCGCGACCAAGTTCAGTTTAACGGGAACAGTAAAAAACCTGCGATATACAATCGGGGGAAGCACAAACTTTTTCCAGGATTTATCGAATGCAAACATAAGAATAGAATACCCGCTGATAGAAAACTTATTTATCAGAGTTGAAAGACGGGAGTCAATAACAGAAACGAACTATCCCAGCGAGATGATAAATGAACTGGGTATAAAATACAGATTTGAGTTTTAATGAAAAGGAAAATAAAACTATTCTTTGAACAGCACCCGGGGCTTTCAATAAAACCGAGGGAGCTGGCAAAGAAACTTAATATGCTAGCCGAGTATGAATATTCGGCATTGAAACAGATATTATACGAATTATTTGAGGAGGGATTTTTAGTGAGAGAGGGGAAGAGGTATTTACTGAACCGAACAACAGTAAGTCAAATAAGGGGAAGACTTGAGATTGTTCCCGATGGATTTGGTTTTGTTGTATGCGAGAATGCAAAGTATGGAGATATATTCATATCTTCAAAAAATTTAGGTGGTGCAAAGGACGGGGATATCGTGGAAATAATTCTGTTTAAAAAGCAGAAGAGAAACAGGAAAAATTTTGAAGGACAGGTGGTTGAGATAATAAAGAAAAATCCGGAATCCCAGACTGTGGCTAAAGTGAAAAAAAAGGGGGGGGCGATTCCACCAGCAAGGCATATGAACAGGGAGGAGGAAATTGAATTCATAGCAAACGAATTTAATATTCCGTACATTTTCCCGGAAAAAGTAATAAGAGAAGCAGAGGAAATTCCCCAGAAAATAAGCGTAAAGGAGATAAGGGGAAGAACCGATTACAGGGATAAGAATGTATTTACCATTGACCCGGATGATGCAAAAGACTTTGATGATGCACTATCGATCGAGAAACTTGAGAACGGGAATTTCAGCGTGGGGATACACATAGCGGATGTTACGCACTATGTTAAAGAAAAAGGGGCGGTGGATTCCGAGGCGGGGAAGAGGGGGAACAGTGTATATTTAGTGGGGGGAGTTATACCAATGATCCCAGAGAGGCTGTCGAATTCCATATGTTCGCTTGTACCGAATGAAGCAAGGCTGACATATTCGGTTATTGTTGAACTGACTCCAAGGGGGAAAATTGCGGGGTATAAAATAGAGAAGACGGTAATTGAGAGTAAAAGGCGGTTTACATATGAGGAGGCACAACAGATAATTGAAACGGGGAAGGGAGATTTTGCGGAGGATGTGCTGCGGCTTCATAAAACAGCACTAATTCTTAAGAAGAAGCGTCTAAAAGAAGGAAGTATAAACTTCTTTACACCAGAAGTTAAATTTGAATTAGACGAAAACTATAAGCCGGTAAATATCGTTAAGAAAATACAGAAAGAGAGCAACAATCTGGTAGAAGAATTCATGTTGCTGGCAAATCAGATAGTTGCAAGACATATAGGATTTTCGAGGAAACGGGATGAGATAAAGACGTTCCTATACAGAGTACATGATTATCCCGATGAAGAGAAGCTGAAAGAATTTGTGCGATTTGTAAAATCTTTGGGTTATAACCTAAGTGTATCCGAGGCAAAACAACCTAACGGGCTAAACAAACTAATGGAAAGTGCCAAGGGAACAGAAGAAGAGGTGGTGGTAAATGATCTGGCGATAAGGTGTATGGCAAAAGCAATTTATACCACTGATAATATAGGACACTTCGGGCTTGGATTTGACTACTACACGCACTTTACATCGCCAATAAGAAGATATTCCGATTTGCTAGTTCACAGGTACTTGTATCATTACCTGACGAAAGAAACGAAAATCAACAAGAGCAAAAAGGATCTCGAAAAAATCTGCGAGCATATTTCGGCGACCGAAAGAACGGCAGCGGAAGCCGAGAGGCGGTCAGTAAAATACAAACAGATAGAATTTTTACGAGATCATTTAGGGACAGAGTATCATGCAATAATAACAGGGGTTACAAGATTCGGATTGTTCGTTGAAATAGCGGATTATCTTGCGGAGGGGCTTGTGCACGTAAGAGATTTGGAGGGAGATTTTTACGTTTACGATGAAGAAAAATATTCTTTAATTGGAAGGCGGAATAAAAAAGTTTTCCGATTGGGGGATAAAGTAATAGTACAGCTAGTAAGGGTGGATTATGATAAGAGCGAGATAGACTTTATAATTGTTGAGGAATAAAAGTCTGCTGAATTGGGGGTGTTTAGAATTGAGGATTTTGGAAGAAGCAAAGAATAAGATATGAAGCAAACTCTATATATATTTTTCCTGAGTACCCTAATGGTAACGGGACTTTTGGGTCAGTTCGGAAGGAACAAAGTGCAGTATAAGAATTTTGAATGGTTCTATATTCAGACGACTCACTTTGATATCTATTTCTCGAGCGAGGGGACGCAAGTGGCAGAATTTGCGGCAAAAGCAGCAGAAGAAGCCCTGGCGGATATCGAAAAGAAGATTTTATACCGTATAAATAACCGTATCACACTAATTCTTTACAATTCGCAAAATGATTTTCAAGAAACAAATGTTATAGATCAATATTTGTCCGAAGGGATAGGGGGATTTACAGAACTTTTTAAAAACAGGGTGGTAGTTCCTTTCACCGGTTCTTACAGTGGATTCCGGCACGTGATCCATCATGAGTTAGTGCATGCAGTAATGAACGATATGTTTTACGGGGGATCAATACAGAACGTAATATCGAGCAACATTAACCTGAGATTTCCGATGTGGTTTTCGGAGGGTATGCCAGAATATCTGTCTTTGGGGTGGGATACTAACACGGATATGTTTATGCGAGATGCGGCAACGGGAGATTATTTTCCGGATTTGAACCGATTAGACGGATATGCGGCATACAGAGGTGGTCAATCTGTGATTCATTATATTGCAAAGAAATATGGAGATGAAAAGATCGGGGAAATAATGAATCAGATAAAGAGCAAGGGGAGCGTTGAAGAGGGAATAAAAGCCTCGATCGGACTGAGCTATGAGGAACTTAATGAGCGATGGAAGAGGGATGTAAAGACAGAATACTGGCCTGAAATAGCAATCAGAGATCAAGTAGATGATTTTGCAAAGAAACTGACAAACCCCAAGAAGGACGGGGGGTTCTATAATACAAGTCCGGCATTAAGTCCGCAAGGAGATAAGATAGCCTTTATATCCAACCGAGATTATTACTTTGATGTATACCTAATGAATGCGCTTGACGGGAAAATTATAAAGAGATTAGTTAAGGGGAACAGGAGCGCGGATTTTGAAGAGTTGAATATACTTACACCAGGATTGAGCTGGTCTCCAGATGGAAGCAAGATAGCGCTGAGCGCAAAGAGCAACGGGACTGATGTAATTTATATAATAGAGGCGGAGTCGGAAGATGTAGAGAATCTGCCTTTGGAATTTGAGGGGATTGGTACGATCAGCTGGTCGCCATCTGGGAAATATATTGCAATAGCCGGGCATGACACAAGGCAATCGGACATATATATATACAATGTTGAGACTAAAGAACTAACCAATTTAACGAATGATCCTTTTACAGATGAGCAGCCATCATGGTCTGCAGATGAGGGGAAGATATTGTTTGTATCAGACAGGGGAGAATATGAGACGAATTTAGTGTCAGATGATTTCAGGATAGGAAATCACGATTACTCGCAGAATGATGTTTATTGTCTTGATATAAAGGAGAGTAAAATCACGCGGTTAACGGCAACATTAATCGGGGATGAAGCAACGCCGGTATTCAGTCCCAGCGGAGAAGAAATTCTATACGTGTCGGATGAAAACGGAATAGGGAACATTTACAAAAAGAGTATTGTGTCCGCAGGGGATCAACTGATAACGGATATAAAGCCTGTGCCGATAACCAATTCGCTGAACGGGATTGCGCAACTTTCGCTTTCCAAGGACGGGAAGAAGCTGGCATTTTCTTCGTTGTATGAATCGTCGTACAATATTTTTCTAATGACAAATCCCTTTGAAAGCAAGACAGAGCTAACGGAATTATCACCGACTCCATTCAGGATGAGGCAAACAAACCGAGTGGGATTGAAAGGAGATACTTCGGGGACAGTAGTTTCCGCGAAGGAAGACACTTTGAAGGAAAATGAGGGGGCATTATTTTTCACGGGGTCTTATGTTGACACGGCGAAAGCAACAACCGATTCGACAAAGGGTCCTGATTTCAGTAAGTACGTATTCGGACAGAAAGAATATTACATGAAAGACACGACGAAAACGAGGGAGAAGGTTTTCAACTTAACGGACAATCTGGACAGTGCGGGGAATTACAAGGTTAACCGATATAAAATAACATTTTCGCCGGATCTTATTTATGCGAATGCAGGATACAGCACACTTTATGGATTGCTGGGAACGACGGTACTGACCTTTAGTGATATTCTGGGGAATCACAGGTTGACGGGGGTAACGAGTTTGCAGATAGATCTGAAGAACAGTGATTACGGATTGGCGTACTACTATCTGCCGAAGAGAATAAGCTACGGAGTTGAACTTTTTCACACAGCGAGATTTTTATTTCTTGAGCGGGGGCAGTATCTGAATCTATTCCGTTTCAGGAATTACGGGGCAGTACTTTCGGCATCGCTTCCGCTAAACAGGTTTTACAGATTTGATTTTGGACTTTCGATCTTGAACGCATCGAGTGAAAATCTGGACAGATCAGAGGAGCCGTCACAAAAGATAACTTACCTTATTCCCGCGATGAGTTTTATCAGAGACAACACAATCTGGGGATATACTGCGCCAATAGACGGGACGCGGTTCCGATTTGATATATTCGGGAATCCGTTGATTGAGGCGGATAAATATGGTTTTTACTCGATATTAGCAGATTACAGGGGTTATGAAAAATTCTGGGGGGATTATTCATTTGCGTACCGTTTTTCGGGGGGTTATTCAGACGGAAAGAATCCGCAGAGATTTTTCATGGGGGGAGTTGAAAACTGGATAAACAGAAGATTTTCGACGGGGGATATTCCGATAGAGACACCAACCGATTTTGCATTTTTGACTTCGGCGTTACCGATGAGGGGATTTGACTTTGCAGAGAGAATAGGTACGCGTTATTCACTGGTGAATCTTGAATTCCGCTTTCCATTGATAAGATACTTGCTAACGGGGGCGTTACCCATTTTATTCCAGAATGTTTTAGGAGTTGCGTTTATAGATGCCGGGACAACATGGAATAAGAACAGGGATTTGCAACTGTTTACAAGGAATGAGAGCGGATCAGTAGTAAGCAAGGATCTTTTAATGGGGACGGGATTTGGAGCGAGGTTGTATTTCCTATATTTTCTCCTGAAGTTTGACCTTGCGTGGAGCTACAATGTTGATTCGTTCTCGAAGCCGATATTCTACTTTTCTTTAGGAACAGATTTCTAGCAAGGAATCACCATCGGGAGATTATGGTAAGATTCTGATGGTTGAGAATTGATTTTGCTTCTGCGGTAAAGAGAAACTCTATGCGATTTGAATAATAATCAGTTATTTTGCCACGCACCATTTTAAGAGTGCTGTTAAGGAATTTGTTTTGTTCTGTGAAGCCCTCGCCAAGAATTGCGACTGCAGCGGGCAGCCATCTTTCGGGGAAGAGTCCTTCATATTTCCCGCCTTTTTTGTAATCGTTAATTGTGTCCTGAATAAGTTGCAAGGCTGCTTTCTGACCATCCGCAGACTTAATATCCAGACCAAGGTTTTTAACTTTTCTTATGACGGCTTCTTTATTTGGGTAAATTAAGGCAACCGTATAAGGGGACTGGTTGTTATAAAGCATCATTTGTTCAATATACGGGGAGCCATCGGTAATAGTTTCTTCGATTCCCTCGGGGCTATATTTTTCGCCATCACCGGCTATCAGGAGACTTTTAAATCTGCCGAGAACGTAGAGGAAATGATCTTTGTCGACATAACCCATATCGCCGGTATAAAGCCATCCATCTTTGATGGTTTCTTGAGTAGCTTTTTCATTTTTCCAATATCCCGCCATGACGTTCTCGCCTTTAACTACAATTTCGCCCTTCTGACCTATGGGGAGTTCTTTGCCATTTTCGTCGCAAATTTTTACCAGGAGATCTTTAACAATTTTTCCGGAAGAGCCCAGTTTATGAATAGCAGGAACATTAGCAGAAATTACGGGTGCGGCCTCAGTGAGACCATAGCCCTGGAACATAGGTATGCCGAGGGCATAGAAGAAGCGCTGGAGTTCAATGTCGAGAAGTGCACCGCCACCGATGAAAAACCGGAGTCTGCCGCCGAAGTTTTCCCTAATTTTAGCGAATATGATTTTATCGAATAAAAAGAGGAGAGGTTTTTTTATTTTGGATAGTCCTTTTCCTTTATTCCAGCCGTCTTTATTATAGTCATAAGCTGTATTTATGGCAAAATTGAATAATTTTTCCACTTTTTCACCTTTTTCCCTTATGCCGGCTTCGATATTTTTCCTGAAGTTTTTGGCCAGGGTTGGGACACTAAGGAGGAAGTGGGGTTTTATTTCCCGTATATTAACGGGAATATTTTTAAGAGTTTCAACTCCTGTGGCTCCGGTCTGTACAGCCGCCATACTTGCTCCGTTTGCCATGAGGGTATAAATGCCGGCGGTATGGGCAAATGCGTGGTCCCACGGAAGAATGAGGAGGGAAGTATAGTATTGCGGAATGGGAAGAAGTGCTGAGGATTGTTCGACATTTGCCGTATAATTCCGGTGAGTCAAAATAATTCCCTTGGGATCGGCGGTAGTTCCGGAGGTGTAGCAGATATTTGCATAATCATTATCGTTAATTGATTGCCATAAATCGTGAAATGTTTTTTTATTGGACTGAAGGAAGTTGTTTCCCCTTTGGAGCAAATCGTTAAGGAGGAGTTCATCCGGTTGAGGATTTTCAACAGAGTCGAGGATAATGGTTTTTTCGAGGTCAGGGAGGTCGTTTTTAATAGCCCGAATTTTCTGGAGTTGTCCTTTGCTAACGATGGCGACTTTGGATTCGGAGTGAGCGAGGCGAAATTTCAGGTCAGAGAGAGTATCAATTTTAACAGAAATCGGGACATTTATGCCGCCGGAAAAGAGGATACCGAGTTCGGAAATAACCCATTCTTTCCTGCCTTCAGCTATGAGGGCGGCGCGGTCACCTTTATTAAAGCCAAGGGAAATCAACCCACAGGCAAATTGGTGGATGAGGGGTTGCATTTGTTTGTAGGTGGTAGGTTGATAGTCGCTGGTGATTTTGTCCCACATAAGGACGTTATCAGGGAATTTGGCTACGCTATTTTCAAACAGATACGGTAAAGTTCTTTTCATCACTATGTCCAATCAATTAATCCATAAAACGGGGAGGTTCCATGTGCGAAAATAAGAAATTCTTATGAAAAGGCAAATTGTGAGGGGTATCAGAGGGGGAGCGTATTGAAGTGATATCGAAGTTAGTACGTATTCAGTACGTATTCACCACGGCTTTAGTACGTATTCAGTACGTATTCACTACGTATTCATATCGAAGGAAGAGGGGGAGAATGTGGGGGGTAAGGAGAGAGTTTGTTGAGGAAAGGGGGATGATTTGGAAATGAGGCAGGGAGGAGGAGGTTTAATAAGCGGAAGGATATGATTTATTTGTATGAGATTAAAGGGATTTTTTTAATATCATTAATTATGTTTATATTTAGTAATTAATATGATAAAATTAATAAACAAAATGATGTTAAAAAGATTGTTTTTTATTGTATTCTGTATAATGATCGTAAAGGTTTATGGGCAGAATGAAACGGTGATTCACTATACTATAGAGGATGGACTTCAGAGCAATCTAGTAAAAGCGATTTACAAAGATGATGTGGGGTATATGTGGATTGGGAGTGATGCCGGGGTGGTGAGGTTTGACGGAATGAATTTTGTTGATTTGAATGAGCATTTGCCCTCAATCTATGTAAAGGGATTTGTTAGAAAAAGCGCACAGGTTTTCTATATATTGACAGACGGGGGGATTGTTGAAGTAAGTATTCACGGGATCAAATATAAGTTTAAAGAGGTAAAGACATCGGAGAGATTTATCTATCCAAAGCAAGGGTTTACCGATAGCAAGGGGAGGGTATGGATAAGCGGGAGCCGTTCGATATGTTTGATTGATGAAGGGGGAGTAAAAGAATTTAATGTGGGAGGGGAATACGTTTCGGATAATTTTCTAAGGTCTTTTCAGATATTTGAGGGGAGGGAGGGAAATATTTATGCAATAACGACAAGGGGGGTGTTGCTCAAGTTTGATGGAGAGAGCAAGAGCTTTGGCTACATGAAAGAGCTTGAAATCGGGGCGGGAAAAAGAGTTGACGCGATACTTTATGAAAGTAAAACTAAAAGTTATTACATTGCCGGGAGTGATGGGGTGTTTCAGATTGCAGAAAACGGAGAAGATATTTCCACCAGGCAAATACTTGCACACAAGACAATTTCCTCAATAGCTTTCAGGGAGCAGGAAGGGTATGTGGGGACATATGATAAAGGACTGTTTGTTTTCGCACTTGCAAAGAGTTTATCGGAGGAGAAAGTATTTCAATTTAGCAATGTACCAATCGCAGGCGGGGGTGCTTCGGTAAAAGCATTGTTTTTAGATGATGATAAATCCGTCTGGTTGGGAACCGATGAAGGGATTTATCTTATTGTGAGACATTTTTTCAATCATATAGATGTAAAGAAGAAATATCCGGATTCGGAAGTGACTTTTATAAAGCAATTACAGGCAATAGAAGACAGGGTATATTTCAGTGATTCCTATAATCTTTATACGGCGGATTACAGATCACAAAATCCAGAGATTGAAAGATACAGAGTTAATTCGTCTTCGCCGGTGAATACATTTGCGGCAGGTGAGAAAGCGCTGTGGGTAAGTTTTGAAAATTCCGAACTACACAAGATTGATGTTTTAACAAAGGAAACTATCTTTAAGACAAAAATATCAGGGGGATGGATATCTGCTGCTTTCACCGACAAAGAGGGGAGGTTTTATGGATTTCAGCAAGACAGCCAGAAGTTAATTTTTATTGATGATAAATTGAGGGAGACTGAATATAGGATAAACGGGAAAAGGGATGTCCGTATACAATCTATAAAATCCAATAATAAAGGGGAGATAATTCTCGCGGGGAAATCGGCGGAGAGTGTTTTATTCAGGTTGGACCGAGACAAGGGACAAATAGAGAGTGTGACAATTAAAGGGGATAAGGAAATACTAAATAAAATTACCGTTTATGATTTAGTATGTGAAGCGGACGGATCATTAAGTCTTGCTACCAGTTCCGGTGTTTATATATTAAGCGCAGAGAATAAACTAGAAGCGTATAGGGTGCCGGATGATTTTCCGTTAAAATCCTTCAGAAGCATAATAAGGGACAGCAAAGGGGATTTATGGTTGGGAAGTGATGCGGGGTTATATCTTATATCCGGGAGCAATTATGTTTTTTTTAAGAAAGAGAGCGGGCTTCCAAATGCGACGGTGGTAGAGGGAGGGATAGCCGAAACGAAAAGCGGATTTTTACTTGTGGCAACACCGGGGGGGATAGCGGAGTTAAACCTAAGGGTAAAAAAGATAACCCCCACAACGAAACCGATTATCACAAGTTTTAGTGATAATAACCAGAAAAAAGAAATCAACGATGAGTTTATAATAGATTCGGACATTTTTTTCACTCACATTGCGTTACACTATCCGGCAAAGGAAATGAAATACCGGTACCGAATTCAGAATTATGACACAGTGTGGACTGAATATTATACAGATTCGTGGAGGGTGTTAAGATCACTACCGGCAGGGGATTATATGCTGGAGATCCAGGCGATCTATCCCGGGCACTTTAGAAGTGAGGTGACGGCATTTCCCTTCGCGGTAAAGATGCACTGGTATTCTACAATTTACGCATGGATTGTTTACATTATAATAATAATCATAATAATAATGGTTATTGTAATAGTGATGGGAAACTACAGAGTGAAAAAGACACAGGAGAGGGCCAGACTGCTAAAACTAATAGTGGACAGAAGGACAGGGGAGTTGAAGAAAGAGAAAGAAAAAACGGAATCGCTGTTAGCGCGGACGAAAGAACTGCTTGAGCAGACGGAAAGAGCGCGGAATGATCTGGAAAAAGCGAATGCGGAGAAAAACAGAGTTATAAGAGTGGCCACACATGATTTAAAAAATCCGCTTAGCAGCGTGATGTCCGTCTCAGATATCTTATATTCAGAGGAAGAAGACGAGGAAAAGAAAGAGCTTTTGGGGTTGATGAAGAGTGCGAGCAAGTACATGCTGGATCTTATAGTGGCGATGCTGGAGGGGGCAGCTTTGGAAGACAAGGGGACAAAGTTAAATTTGCTAAGGTTCAATTTATCAGATTTGGTTGCAAATATATCGAGAAGCTTTAATCAAAAGGGAGAGGAGAAGCGGCAGAAGCTTGGGACAGAAATCGAGAAAGGAGTTTATGTAGAGGGAGATGAATTCTGGATAACGAGTGCGGTGAACAACCTTATCAGCAACGCAATTAAGTATACACCTAAGGGGGGAGAAATTATGATAAGTGTAATGCAGGAGGGGGGATTCGGGATTATAAAGATAAAAGATACCGGACCCGGATTTACTGACGAAGATAAGAAAAAAATTTTTGGTAAATTTCAAAAGCTGAGCGCCAGACCAACCGGAGATGAACCTTCGAGCGGACTGGGACTTTCGATAGTAAAGGAGATAATTGACAAACATAATGGAGAAATCGTGTTAAATTCGAAGGCGGGAGAGGGGAGCGAGTTTATAGTAAAACTCCATCAACAATTCCGAGACGAAGGGTGAAGCAGAAAAAGGAGGGGGAATAATTTATAGAGCACGGCATAATTTGATTTTTTTTAATATTTAATAAGAAGAAATTAACAGTGATGTAAAGTGGTTCTATCACGAATTTCTTTCAACGTGCAGAAATTTAAGTAAAGTGCAGACCCTTGATTTTTATGAAAATATTCGTTAATATTGTATCGGAAAGTGAGAATTTTTAGGCGGAGGATTTTGTCATACATTGTTTTTCTCTCCCCTCGCTGTTAAAAGGTATTAAATACGAGGTTAAAGGAGGTTTCATGCCTGATCGCGTAACTCGTTTCGATATGAAAAATATATATATCTTACTCGTCTTCCTGATTCTGGTGGCATTGCCCCTCTCTGCACAGAACTATTTCCCTCTTGAGAAAATTCTGCGGTACAGGATACTGACTGAAGCAACCACTTGGGGTCCACACGGTAATCAGTACTATAATTATTTTTACCGTGACTTCTTCTCTCTTCCGGAAGTTACCGTAAACGGAAAGAAATTCTATAAGTACACAGTCTACAACAGAACCCACTACTATCATTTCGATGTCCCGGCTCAAATCCTTTATATTTATAATTCCGATTCCAATGCCGTCTATAAAGCTTTTGATTTTAATCTTCACCTGAATGAGCAGGATACAACATACTTTCTCGGGACACCCCGCGCATACCAGTGTACAAAAATTGATACTCTTCCTATATGGGGAAATGTACGCCCCAGAAAAGGATTCACAATCCCCGGAGGCTATGGCGAACTAATTGATTTCATGGTTGATTTCGGAATAACCTACCATGAATATAGTTACATCTTCTCGGCAGGATCTACTGAGTATAAATCAACCCTGAACGGGCTTGTGACCGATAATGCCACGTATAACAGCTTTTTGGTGAGGCTCGATTCAACCAACCTGATGAAGGACAGGTATATTGATATGTTCCCTTTTGCCTTTAAGGTTTATGGAGTAATAGCAAATACCCTGTCGATGACTTCCTTCAATGCCGAGTTCAAGATTATCAGAAATGACACTTTAATTTTCAGCAATGTATATACGCTTAATCCAATTACCTTTTCAACCAACACAAATATCACACCGTCAATTCTTGCCCCCGGTGATATTATTAAGTACAGGGTAAATTTTAAGGACAGCTCAATTTTTCTGAATAATGTCTCCTATCCCGACACCGGATATAAATCAATCAGAGTGCTTGCTTTGCCGTCGGGAACAGATGAAAACTTCTTAACAGCGGAAGATTTTATATTATTTAATCCTTACCCAAACCCCTTTAACAACAGTGCAACAGTTGAGATTTATGTCCCTGAATTTTCGAAGCTTGAGCTGAAACTGTATGACGTTATCGGGAATGAGGTTATGGAACTATTCTCGGGGGAAAAACCTGAAGGCTTCTATTCATTCGGTGTTAACGCAGAAAGCTTCTCATCAGGAGTTTATTTTCTAAAGCTCCTGACAGGAAGGAATGCACTTTACAAAAAACTTATTTTACTTAAGTAGGCATTACATGAAAAAAATCATTCTTTTCCTTCTCCTGCTGATTGCGGTTGTTTTCCCTCAGGAAATAGAAAAAACTCTTCAGTTTAGTCCATACAGATACTACGGGATAAGTATTAATGGAAACATAAGCTATGCGCTTAGCGATATGGGGATGATTGTTCTGGAAGAAAATCCCGGTTATGATTTCAGGATTGTGAAAATAGTGGATACCTATCCCCCGTATCCGATTCACTCTCTCATATCAGGAAATAAGTTATTGCTGGAGTGCGGCGACTCGATAAAGTATTACGATATTTCCGTGAAAACTGATCCGCAGCGGATTAACAGTTGGAAAATTCCCCTGGCGATGAAAAAGATTGTGAAGTTCGGGAACTATTATATTCTGCATGATAATGTGAAGTACTTCCTGGTATCTATTGACAACGACAGCCTTCGGGTACTTCTGGATATTCCGAATAACGGGAAAACACTTGCCATCGACTATCCCTATCTGGTAATGACCTACGCAACAAGCCTGGAATTTTACAAAATCAGCGCAAACTTAGAATTTTACCTGGAGCAAACAGTTGAGGAAACTCATGTAAGGAATGCTGTGGCGCGGGATGGATTACTATCTTATATGCGGCCTACTTATCTTTCTGTGCCTCCGGCTTATTACTATGAGTTGAATGTAAGATGGAGGAACCTCACTGTTCCCGGTTTCCCTATAATAAATCAGAAAACCACAGCAAATTCAGAGGTGCAGTCAATTTATGATGCATCAAAATTTCATTACGCAACTATAGGTGGTTACTACATTTGGGTTTACTCTTATTCCGGGAACTTTCTTGGGGCATATGACAAAAAATATGTTGTTCATCTCGACACAACCAACAGATATTTTGGGCTGGGAGACGAGTTCTTTGTGAATGGTTACAGACCGAGAATCTTTGACAATTATTATGCCCTGTCACAGAAGCACAGGATTATACAGCATTCGGGGAACAAGATTTACCTGGTTAAGAACGATGATGCTACAAATACTCTTGTCAAACTGGATTCGCTTGAGACTGCGGATACACTCTCAGTCCGCGATTCAATTATTATTCTGAGAAATAAAAACTCGGTAAAGGTTTACGGAATAGACAAGAACAACTTCTTTTTTGCCGATTCCTTTACGATAAGTAACGCAGTGGCGAACTACGATTACTTCGGGAATTTACTTGTCTGGTACAGAAACACTTCATTTGAGGTACACCGCAGAAACGGAAATTTATACAGTCTCCTGTTTTCAAAAACAACATTGCCGAAGGCAAACAAATCATTTATAAAGGATTCTTCGCTGTTTATCGTTGATCCGAATAAGGGGGTTGGAATATATGATTTAAGGAGCAATTATCTTGGTCAGGAAAAGTGGTTAAAGACTCCGGTCACGTCTGGTATTTCAGCCACAATTGCAGGAAACATATTGTGGTTCATAGAAGGAGGGAGGGTAATTGCATATAATATTTCGGATTTGAATATCCCCCCTGTTGCGTTAGATACATTGTCGTTTTACGGAGGGTATGAGAGACTTTATGATTTTATTGTAGCAAACAGTGGAGTTTATATCAGAGGTATGCATACTCATACCCTTCCCGGATATCAATCCCTCGTGATAAAAGTATCCTTAGCCGGAGATTCGTTAATAAACAATTATATGTGCGAGTTACCGGTGGATACCGATCCGTATCAACTAACGGAATCACATAAGACTCTGATAGTAGCGGGTATAAAAAATCTATACTGGATAAGGGACACGTCGATTGTTTCGGGAGTGGATTACACCGAAACCGGTAAGGCAGAAGAATATTCTTTAGAGCAGAATTATCCGAATCCCTTTAACTCTGAAACAATAATATTCTACAGAATACCAAGTGAAGACAGAGTGACAATCAAACTGTATGATGTTCTCGGTTCTGAGGTGGCTGAATTGACAGGCGATACTAAACCCGCAGGACGGCATCAGGTAAGGCTAAATTCGAGAAATTTAACAAGCGGAGTATATTTCTATCAAATAGTATCAGGGAAATATACAAATACCAAAAAGCTGTTAATTCTTAAATAGTATTATGATAAGTTCAACATAGGATTTACATGAAAAAAATCATTCTTTTTCTTATCCTGCTGATTACAGCTAATTTCCCTCAGGAAATTGAAAAACAATTTCAGTTTGCTGCCGCTAAATATTATGGAATAAGCATAAAGGGTAATATTGTTTATGCGATGAGCGATTTGGGATTGCTCGTTTTAGAAATGAATCCGGAAAACAAATACGTCTTGTTAAACACAATAGAAATGAGTTTTCCCGATCCCTCATATTCCCTTATTTCTGATAGCAATCTGATACTTGTATGCGGTGACACGGTTAAGTACTATGATATAACAAATAGTGTTTATCCCCAGTTTATTAATCAATGGAAGTTCCCCTTAGCAATGAAAAAAATAGCAAAGTTCGGGGGAGATTTTATTATTCATAATAACATCAAATATTTTTTGATTTCGATAGACAATGACAGTCTTAGGATAATTCTGGATATACCCAATAATGGGAAGTTCCTTGCAATAGATTACCCGTATCTGATAATGCCTGTAAGTCCTACCCTGGAGCTGTATAAAATCTCTTCAGGATTTGAATTTTACTTAGAGCAAGTGATCGAAGTAACGCCATTCAAAAATGCAGTGGCAGGAAACGGGATTGCAGCTTACATAAGAAACGTACAAATCCCCTACCCTCCAGGCGGTTTGCAGGCTACTACTAAGGTCATTAGCTTAACACAGCCCGGATTTCCCGTTATACATGAAACTTCGATCGGGGCAGGTGATCCGCTGACACTTAACGATGCCTCGAAATTTTTCTATTCGATAAAATCTGATATCCCATCGCTTATGGGTGTTTTGGATTATTCCAGTAAGATTTTAGGAAGATACAGCAAATCACATGTTGTACTTCTGGATACAACCAACCGGTTTTTTGTCGTCGGTGAGGATTTTAGAAAAAATGATGTTGTTATACGGATTTTTGACAATTATTATGCCCTGTCACAGAAGCACAGGATTATACAGCATTCGGGGAACAAGATTTACCTGGTGAAGAACGATGATGCCACGAATACGTTTGTTAAGATGGATTCACTTGAGAGTGCGGATACGCTGTCAGTGCGCGATTCAATTATTATTCTAAGAAATAAAAACTCGGTAAAGGTTTACGGAATAGACAAGAACAACTTCTTTTTTGCCGATTCCTTTTCTATAAGTAACGCAGTGGCGAACTACGATTACTTCGGGAATTTACTTGTCTGGTACAGAAATACTTCATTTGAGGTTCACCGCAGAAACGGAAATACTTATTCACTCTTGTTTTCAAAAACAACCCTCCCCAAGGCGAATAAATCATTCATAAAGGACTCGTCCCTGTTTATCGTTGATCCGAATAAGGGGGTGGGAATATATGATTTAAGAAGCAATTATCTTGGTCAGGAAAAGTGGTTAAAGACTCTGGTTGCGTATGGTAATTCTGCCGCAATTTTTGGAGACATATTGTGGCTAAAACTGGGATATAATATATTTGCATATAATATTTCGGATTTGAATATTTCTCCTGTTGCAATAGATTCGCTAACAGGGGCTTATGATTATTCTGATTTTATTGTAGGAAACAGCGGTGTGTATATAAGAGGTCAGGATAGTTATTATAGATCCATCTTGACAAAAGTATCCTTAGCCGGAGATTCGTTAATAAACAATTATACCTGCTTGTTACCGGTGGACACTGAACCGTATCAGCTGACGGAATCACATAAGACTCTGATAGTGGCGGGTATAAAAAATCTTTACTGGATAAGGGACACGTCGATTGTTTCGGGAGTGGATTACACTGAAACCGGCAAGGCAGAAGAATATTCTTTAGAGCAGAATTATCCGAATCCATTTAATTCTGAAACAATGATATCCTACAGAATACCAGGTGAAGACAAGGTGACAATCAAACTGTACGATGTTCTCGGTTCAGAGGTGGCTGAATTGATAGACGATACTAAACCCGCAGGACCGCATCAGGTAAGGCTGAATTCGAAAAACTTAACAAGCGGAGTATATTTTTATCAAATAGTATCGGGGAAATATACAAATACCAAGAAGCTGTTAATTCTTAAATAGTATTATGAAAAGTTAAATATAGGATTTAAATGAAAAGGATTATTCTTTTATTTCTCCTGCTGATCACAGCTAATTTCCCTCAGGAAATTGAAAAACAATTTCAGTTTGCTGCCGCTAAATATTATGGATTAAGTATAAAGGGTAATATTGTTTATGCGATGAGCGATTTGGGATTGCTCGTTGTAGAAATGAATCCTGAAAATAAATACCTGTTGTTAAACACAATAGAAATGAGTTTTCCCAATCCCTCATATTCCCTTGTTTCTGATAACAGCCTGATACTTGTATGCAGTGACACGGTTAAGTATTTTGATATAACAAACAGTGTTGAGCCTCAGTTTATTAATCAATGGAAGTTCCCCCTAGCAATGAAAAAAATAGCAAATTTCGGGGGAAATTTTATTATTCATAATGAAGTTAAATATTTTTTAATTTCGATAGACAATGACAGTTTGAGGATAATTCTGGATATACCGAATAATGGGAACTTCCTCGCAATAGATTATCCGTATCTAATAAAGCCTGTAAGCCCGACCCTGGAGCTTTACAAAATCTCTTCGGGATTTGAATTTTACTTAGAGCAAGTGATCGAAGTAACGCCATTCAAAAATGCAGTGGCAGGGAAAGGGGTTGTAGCTTATTTAAGAAACATATATCTCCCCCCCCCAATCTCTCATTTTGAGGCAACTACTACGGTCAGAAGTCTTACAGAGCCCGGATTTCCCATTATACATGAAAACACTCTCGGGGCAATGGAGGGATTAACACTGGAAGATGTCTCGAAATTTTTCCATGCAATAAGTTCAGTTAATCCTTCTATTTTTGGTGTTTTAGATTATTCCGGTAATGTATTCGGATATTTCAGCAAAACAAATGTATTACATTTTGACACAACCAACACATTTTTTATTCTCGGTCAGGATTTTATAAAAAATGGAACTACTGTTAAGATTTTTGACAATTATTATGCCCTGTCACAGAAGCACAGGATTATACAACATTCGGGGAACAAGATTTACCTTGTGAAGAACGATGATGCTACGAATACTCTAGTCAAACTGGATTCACTTGAAAGTGCGGATACGCTGTCAGTCCGTGATTCCATTATTATTCTTAGAAACAAAAACTCGGTAAAGGTTTACGGAATAGACAAAAACAACTTCTTTTTTGCCGATTCATTTTCGATAAGTAACGCCGTGGCGAACTACGAATACTTCGGAGATTTACTTGTCTGGTACAGAAACACTTCATTTGAGGTTCACCGCAGAAACGGAAATACTTATACACTCTTGTTTTCTAAAACAACCCTCCCCAAGGCTAATAAATCATTTATAAAGGATTCCTCGCTGATTATAGTTGATCCGAATAAGGGGGTTGGAATATATGATTTGAGGTACAATTATCTTGGTCAGGAAAAGTGGATAAAGACTCCGGTCACGTATGGTATTTCAGCCGCAATTGCAGAAAACATATTGTGGTTCATAGAAGGAGGGAGAGTGGTAATTGCATATAATATTTCGGATTTGAATATCCCCCCTGTTGCGTTAGATACATTGTTGTTTTACGGAGGGTATGAGAAACTTTATGATTTTATTGTAGCAAACAGCGGAGTTTATATCAGAGGTATGCATACTCATACTCTTCCCGGATATCAATCCCTCGTGATAAAAGTATCCTTAGCCGGAGATTCGTTAATAAACAATTATATATGCGAGTTACCGGTGAATACCGAACCGTATCAACTGACGGAATCACATAAGACTCTGATAGTAGCGGGTATAAAAAATCTATACTGGATAAGGGACACGTCGATTGTTTCGGGAGTGGATTACACCGAAACCGGTAAGGCAGAAGAATATTCTTTGGAGCAGAATTATCCAAATCCCTTTAACTCTGAAACAATAATATTCTACAGAATACCAAGTGAAGACAGAGTGACAATCAAACTGTATGATGTTCTCGGTTCTGAGGTGGCTGAATTGACAGGCGATACTAAACCCGCAGGACGGCATCAGGTAAGGCTAAATTCGAGAAATTTAACAAGCGGAGTATATTTCTATCAAATAGTATCAGGGAAATATACAAATACCAAAAAGCTGTTAATTCTTAAATAGTATTATGATAAGTTCAACATAGGATTTACATGAAAAAAATCATTCTTTTTCTTATCCTGCTGATTACAGCTAATTTCCCTCAGGAAATTGAAAAACAATTTCAGTTTGCTCCGGCCAAATATTATGGAATAAGCATAAAGGGTAATATTGTTTATGCGATGAGCGATTTTGGATTACTCGTTTTAGAAATGAATCCGGAAAACAAGTACCTGTTGTTGAACACAATAGAAATGAGTTTTCCCAATCCCTCATATTCCCTTGTTTCTGATAACAACCTGATACTTGTATGCGGTGACACAGTTAAGTATTTTGACATAACAAACAGTGTTCACCCTCAGTTTATTAATCAATGGAAGTTCCCCTTAGCAATGAAAAAAATAGCAAAGTTCGGGGGAAATTTTATTATTCACAATAACATCAAATATTTTTTGATTTCGATAGACAATGACAGTTTGAGGGTAATTCTGGATATACCGAATAATGGGAACTTCCTCGCAATAGATTACCCGTATTTGATAAAGCCTGTAAGCCCGACCCTGGAGCTTTACAAAATCTCTTCCACTTTAGAATTTTACTTAGAGCAAGTGATAGAGGCAACTCCCTTCAAAAATGCAGTGGCAGGAAACGGGATTGTTGCTTACATAAGAAACGTATATCTCCCCCCCCCAACCTCATATTTTGAGGCAACTACTACGGTCAGAAGTCTTACGGCACCGGGATTCCCGGTTATTTACGTTAATACTGTTTCTGGTATAGACGCAGCAACACTTGTGGATGCATCAAAATTTTATTACGCAATCAGTAGTGATATTCCTTCTGCTATGGGCGTTATCAACTATTCCGGAGTGACTTTAGGATTATACAGCAGAGCTAATATTGTGCATTTCGACACAACTAACAGGTTTTTTGTCCTCGGCCAGGATTTTAGAAAAAACGATTCTATTGTAAGGATTTATAACAATTATTATGCTTTAGCACTGGCTAACAAAGTAATTCAGCATTCATCCAATAAATTTTATCTGCTGTCAAACCATGACGAGACAAACACTTTTATTAAATTGGATTCACTGGAAACTGAGGATACCATTTCGGTAAGGGATTCCATTATTATCTTTAGAAACAAAAACTCAATAAAAGTTTACGGAGTTGCAAACGACAAATTCTTTTTTGCAGATTCTTTTACCCTGAGTAATTCTATTAAAGATTATGATTACCATGGGAAGTATCTTGTAAGTTTTCAGAGTAATTATTTTGAAGTTCTGCGCAGAACAGGAAATCTTTACACACAAATGTTTATTAAAGGAACTCAGGTAAGGCCAAAAAAATCCATTATGAAGGATTCCATGCTTTTTGTGATTGACAAATTGAAGGGTGTGAGGATTCATAATCTGAACAGCAGTTACCCTAGTCAGGAAAAATGGATTATTCCTCCAAGGTATGGAAGTTCTTCTTTCATGATTACCGGAGGCAGGTTATGGCTGGACGAAATATTCAAGATATTTTTATATGATATTTCAAATCTCGATAATGCCCCGGTACTTTTAGACTCTCTTCAATATCCGGGTATCAATATTTATGAAGTGCTAAGAACCAGAAGCGGTGTTTTCTTAAGAGGAGAGTATAATGGCAAGTCACGACTTGTTAAATTGTCCGATGAGGGAGATTCATTGCACATTAAATACATAGTCCAATTTCCTGTAAATTTAGAACCATATGCACTTACAGAATCCGGAAAAAAAATAATATTAACAAGTTCTTTATATACTTTCTGGATAAGGGACACGTCGATTGTTTCGGGAATGGATTACACCGAAACCGGTAAGGCAGAAGAATATTCCTTAGAGCAGAATTATCCAAATCCCTTTAATGCGGAGACTATGATTTCTTACTCACTGCCGCGGGAGGAAAAGGTTTCTATAAAAATCTATGATATACTCGGTTCAGAAATCATGACGATATTAAACGACACGCAACCGGCTGGAACACACAAGGTAAGAATAAACTCTTCTATCCTCCCAAGCGGGATATACTTCTACCGTATAACTGCCGGAACATTTGCGAAGACGAAGAAGATGGTGCTGCTTAAATAGATTAAAAGGAAATAAAAACAGGATCAGGACAGTGACTAAGTGCACACTGTTTATTTTGGTAAACGGGAGAACAGGTTCCGATACAACTACGACTGATCTTAACTCTGATGAGGGGTATAAAATGCCGAGGCAAAATAATCCAAAGAAGGGCTGAATGGTTTAAAAGTCTTAAATCAAGTCAGAGCACTCGCACAATTCATATTCTTTAGTACTTCAGTTTTCCCATACTTTTCATTATTCAATTATAAAAAAAATATTTACATTTGTATAAGCATATTTTATTTCATTAACACAGCAGGTACCGAATGTCATTAAAGAAAGCACCGCAATATAAGCCACTTCCAGCGGAAGAGCTAAGATGGAGTTTTGACGAATCACTTCTTGATTTTGATTCCACACGAGAGATCAATCCAATAGAGGGGATACTAGGACAAGACAGAGCATTAAGTGCAATAAATCTAGGGATAAATATAAACAGTCCCGGATACAATATTTACATATCGGGTTTATCGGGAACGGGAAAAACGACAACTGTAAAGCAGATATTGGAAGCCAGGGCAACGGATGCCGTACCGCTTTTTGATTATGCGTACGTAAACAACTTTTCGGATCCAGACGAGCCGATACTTTTGAGATTTCCGGCGGGGGGTGCAAAAACTTTCCGTATGGAGTTAAATGCATTTATCAATTTTTTGAAAGAGAAGATACCGCAGACATTTGAGGGGACCAGGTTCCAGAATAAAAGACAGACAATAGTAGGTGAGTATTCTAAAAAAGAGCAGACGCTGATTAACTCATTTCAAGAGAAGCTAACGGCCGACGGATTCTCGCTAGGTTCGATTCAGGTAGGGGAAACAGCAAGACCGGAGATTATTCCGGTGATTAACGAAAAACCAATTCCAGTGCAGAACCTGCAACCATTAATTAGCGACGGGACAATAACAAAAGATGCAGCTAAAGAGATACTGCAGAAATACGGGAAGTACCAAGAAGAGTTAGTAAAGATATTCAAGAAGGGGATGAAATTAAGCGCTGAGTTAAAAGAGAAGTTAACGGATCTTGAGAAAGATGAAGTGCAGATTTTGGTAAAGGGGGCGATATCCGCCTTTCATGAAAAATATGAAGATGGGAGTGTGCTGGAGTTTTTGAGGCAGATTGAAGAAAGTATTTTAGATAATCTTCAGATATTCAAGGGGATAAAACCAGAGGGGGATACCACACCGGAGGGATACTTTATTGATTATTTCCGAGAGTATGACATAAACATAATACTTGACAATTCAAATCAGAAACAGCGACCAATTATTGTTGAAATGACACCATCCTTTACAAATTTATTCGGGACAATAGAGAAGATAAATGACGGGAAGGGGGGCTGGTATGCTGATTTTACAAAAATAAAAGCGGGTTCATTTTTGAAAGCGAACGGGGGTTTTCTTGTACTTAATGTAAATCATTTATTTGAAGAGCCGGGAGTGTGGAGGACGTTAAAGAGAGTGCTGACATTCAGAAAACTTGAGATACAGGAAACGCCTAATTACTTCCAATTTTCGCCATCGATACTAAAGCCACAACCGATAGACGTGGACACAAAAGTTATTTTAGTAGGGAGCAACTATGCGTATTCATTGTTGAGCGGATTTGAAGATGATTTTAAGAAGATATTCAAAGTGAAAGCGGAATTTGATTACGAAGTTGAAAGAACTCCGGAGATAACGAGTGAATATGCAAGGGTAGTAAAAAAGTTAATAGAGCAGGAGAAACTACTGGAGTTTGAGAAATCTGCGATAGCTTATCTTTTTGAACTCTCGGCGAGATATGCGGGAGAGAAGAATAAGTTAACGACCAGGTTTTCAGTGATTGCAGACATTGCAAGGGAGGCGGATTACTGGGCACGAGAAGACAAGGCCAAGATAGTAACAGGAGATTATGTTAGAAAGAGTTTTGAGCGAGCGAGGTACAGGCACTCGATGTCCGAGACGAAGCTATCGGAATTAATAAAAAAAGATGTGATATTGATTGAGACTGATGGAGAAAAGGTGGGGCAGTTAAACGGATTGGCGGTTTACGGATCGGACTTATATGCTTTCGGGAAGCCATCGAAAATCACTTCGGCGCTATCTATAGGGAACGGGAACATAATAAATGTAGAGCGCGAAGCGGGGATGAGCGGAAAGACTTATGACAAGGGGATACTAATAATATCGGGATATTTCAGGGAGACATTCGGACAGAATTTCCCGCTTTCGTTTGCAGCCACACTGGTGTTTGAACAATCATACGGAATGATAGACGGGGACAGTGCTTCTGCGGCGGAGATATTTGTGTTACTTTCGAATCTTTCGAAGATCCCTTTGAGGCAGTACATAGCGGTAACAGGATCAGTAAATCAGAAAGGGGAGATTCAGCCGATTGGGGGGGTGAACGAAAAGATAGAGGGTTTTTACGACACGTGTAAGATGAAGGGATTAACGGGAAAGCAGGGGGTAATTATACCTTATCAAAATACCGGGGAACTTATGCTGAGAGATGATATAATCGAGTCTGTAAAGAAAAAGGAATTTTCTATTTACACAATAAAGACAATTAAAGAAGGAATAGAGATACTGACCGGGATAAAAGCGGGAAAATTCATTGAGCAGACCGGACACTATGAACGGGGGACGGTATTTGGCGAAGTGGAACACAACCTAAAACTATTTTATGAAAAAGCAAAGAATCCATTCAAGCACAAAGATCACAAAGAAAAAAAGGATGGAGAAAGCAAAACTGCAGAAGTGAAAGAAGTGCCTGCGACTGAAAGGGAGAAGCCGGAGAAGGGGAAGCCAGGAAGGAAACCAAAACCGAGGAAAAAGAAATGAAAGAGAAAATCAAGTCGCCTTACGAAGAAATTGTTGAACATTTTGCGAGAACAAAAATATTAGCCACATTAGGTCCGGGGACATCAAGCCGCGAAATGATAGGGAAGCTGATGGAGGCTGGGGTTGACGGAGTGAGACTAAACTTCTCACATGGAAATTTCGAGTTTTTCGAAAAGCTTTTTACAGAGATAAAAAGGGGAAGAGAAATTGAGAGATATCCATTATCAGTGCTTGTGGATCTGCAAGGACCGAAAATAAGAGTGGGGGAGTTGTCAGAACCGGAAATTGAACTTAAGGAGGGGAAAACAGTAGAGATAACAACGGATCAAATCAAGGGGACTGCAAGCAGAATTTCCACTTCGTATAAATGGTTAAGCCGGGATGCAAAGATAAATGATTTAATACTGATAGACGACGGATTGTTGAGGCTGAGAGTGGTGAAGAAAAAAAAGAAATCAGTGATCGGTTTAGTAGAAAACGGGGGGATATTAAAACCGAGGAAGGGAATGAATTTGCCGGGAATGGATCTGTCGACGCCGGCGCTTACAGGGGCGGACATACGTAATTTAAACTTTGCCCTGAAGTTTGATGTTAACTTCATCGCCTTATCATTTGTAAGGAACGAGAAAGATATTTTACAATTAAAAGAATGGTTAAGACTAAAGAAAAAGAACAAGCCGGTGATTGCAAAGATAGAGAAAAAAGAGGCAGTAGATAACTTTAGCGAGATATTAAAATATGCAGACGGAATAATGGTTGCGAGGGGGGATCTGGGAGTAGAGATGGAGACGCATCAAGTGCCGATAGTACAAAAGCAAATAATCCGTGAATGTAATGTAGTTGGGAAGCCGGTAATAACGGCAACGCAAATGCTGGAATCGATGGTGAACAATCCCATACCGACGAGAGCAGAAGCGAGCGATGTGGCGAATGCAGTATGGGACGGAACTGATGTGGTGATGCTGAGCGCAGAGACTTCGGTTGGGAAGTATCCAATTCAAGCGGTTAAGGTAATGAACAATATTATCAGGGGGGCGGAAAGAGTGGGATCGAAGTCAACTCCGGTTGAGTATCATATTCCCTCAGGAAGGAATGAAAATCTATTTGATTCCTATTGTAAAGCGATAGTCTCGATAAGCAAGCAGACAGGCGCAAAAGCAATTGTTGTATTTACGCATAAGGGAAGAACGGCTGAGAGGATATCGAAGTACAGGCCGACAGCAAGAATAATAGCACTTTCCGATTCTGTGGAGACAATGAACAGTCTTTCGTTGAAGTGGGGAATATTACCAGTATTTTGTGAGACAATTAATCATCAGGAGAAAGCGATAAGTGAAGCAAAAAGACTAGTGGTTGAAACGGGGAACGGAAAGAAGGGGGACATAATAGTCGTGACATCCGGTGCACCAATAACAGATCAGAACAGGATAAACTGGATGAAATATGTAGTAGTATAAAGAAGAATGGAAACCCCCGCATGGAAGCGGGGGTTCAGAGATCAAATTTCTTAATTATTTTTTCGAACCTGAAGCCTGAATTTTTTCTCCAATCACGCCACCAATAAGCGCGGCAATCAAACCAATTACGACAGATAAGAGGATGCTACCTGAAGTGAGAGAGGTAGTATCCGGGTCAAGCGTAAATTTGAAGATGTCGAGTATAATTACGGCTGTCAGAATACCAGCGATTGCACTTTCCTTTATTGTAACGCCGGGGGATCGCCATCCGACGACGAGTCCAGTTAAAAGAATACCAACAGCGAGGACGATGAAAAAAGGTGTAAGGGTAGCTGTAAAGGCTTTGATTATAAGTCCAGCAAGGAAGATACTTGCAGTTACCCCGATAATAGTACCTGCTATTATCCAACCCCATTCAACGACGTTTTTAGACTCAACTTTATTTTCAAAAGTAAGTTGAAATTTTTCGCCAGTCCATGCACCTGCAAAAGCGAGGATAATACCGTTAAGAGTAAGGAGGAGCATATTAACAGCGAAAACATCACCTGCTAATAATTTGAAGCAGCTAAGATTCATTGCGGTGATAATAAAGTAGGTAACGACACCAGTAATTATGGAGGCTACTCCGGGTTCAACGATAGTTTCCCCTTTAGAGGTAAAACCGATTACTATGCCGCTAATAATATATGCAGAAAGGACTGCCATAAAAGGAAAAACGGGAGCGCCGAAGTCATCTCCGGTAAGCCACGCCATAAAAAGAACCAGCACTATCCCGATTATAGTAGATAATGTGGCGACTTTGAGATCGAATGTTTTAGTCATTAATCATCTCCGAATTTAATGGTTACAAATGAAGAACTAAATTAATCTGAAAATCCAACAGGATATTTCAATAATTTAAATAAACAACACAATTTTGGTTTAAAAGATAACAAAATAATTGAACATATTATATGTGAAATTTTACGAAAAGGGGGGCTTGAAGTTTGAGGTTATAAAAAAAGAGATATATAATTTCATATATCAACGCCTTATTTAAAACGAAAAAGGTTATCATTGGTAGTGTAAATAATTTTGTGTAAATGGTTAAAGTAAAGAATGAGCTAAGTGCTGCGGAGCGTAGCGGAGCAGCACTTAGCTGGGCAAAAAAATGGTCTGTTATCAGACTCAAATAATTATTATTTT